>Ga0070729_10006834_pt1 | contig 11131 bp, 10 predicted proteins | sample tdDd472_FD_66725 | JGI IMG/M metagenome (GOLD analysis project Ga0070729, IMG submission 66725) | Marine sediment microbial communities from the Atlantic coast under amendment with organic carbon and nitrate - tdDd47.2 | ecosystem: Environmental > Aquatic > Marine > Coastal > Sediment | place...
AGGACCGGGTCCTCGGACAGGTTGCGCACCGCCTGGCCGTGGGCGACCAGGCAGTAATAGCAGCGGTTGATCGAGGAAACGACGACCGCGATCATCTCGCGTTCCAGCTTGCTCAGGCCGGAATCGCCCAGCATCAATTCATTGTAGAAGAGGCTGAAGCTGCGCAGCTTGTTCGGGCGCGCGGCGAAGGCCCGCAGGACGTTCGGCACCATGCCCAGCTTGTCGTCGCATTTCGCGAACAGGTCCCGGGCAAAATCGTCGACTTGGTCCCGGTCCGGCACGGGCAAGGCCATGATGCGATCCGGCTGCGACATTCTCTTCCCTCCCCGATCGAATGGTCCACCGAATCACTGTAACGGATTGAGCGCGCGGGTACAGCCTATCGCCGCGATCCGGTTTTAGGTCTCTTCTTCGCCGCTCCGCGTAGGGCGGCATCGATCGCCTTCCGCCCCCAGGCGCACAGGGCGTCCGCGTCGTCGAGGACGCCGTCGTCGATTCCGTAATAGGACAGATGCATCGGCTTGCTCTTCGCCTCGTAGGCGAAGCGCGTCATGCCCGCGGATTCGAAGTCGGGCCGGGTGACGTCGTCGGCCTTCAGATAGAGCCGGTCGTCGTCCATGAGGGCGAACATGCGCCCGTCGAGAAAGATGCCGGCGCCGCCGAACATGCGGCGCGCCGATACAGGGCCCAGGGGCGCCAGCTGGTCGAGGACGTAGAAGGTGAACTCAGGGCTGGGCGCCATCTTTCCACCGGCTATTTTTTTCGGAACCTGTCCAGGGTGACGATCTTTTGATCTTCGGCCTCGGGGGCCGCGTCGTCGGCCGCGGCTGGGTCGGGCGTTTCGGCCGGTTGCTCGCCGGCTGCCGCCGTCTGGTCGGACTCGTCGTCGGCGGGAAGGTCGGCCCCGTCTTCCGGTTGCGCCTTCTCGGTCTGGAATTGGAGGCCGAACTGGACCGACGGATCGGCGAAGCTGGTCAGGGCCGCGAAGGGCACATGCAGACGGTGATGGATCCGATTGAAGCTGAGGGTCACCTCGAAGGCGTCGTCGTCCATGTTCAGATCCCAGAACTGGTTCTGGAGAACGATGGTCATTTCCTCGGGATGGGCGGCGCGCAGCGCGTCCGGGATGTCGACGCCGTCATGGCTGGTGCGAAAGGTCAGATAGAAATGATGCGTTCCCGGCAGGCCATGGGCGATCACATGGCCGAGCGCTTGGCGGACCACCCCGCGCAACGCGCCGTCGATCATCAGGTCGAAACGCAGGGCTTCCCCGCCGGACGGGTCGCTGGTGGGCACGCTTGTCCTCCCCTTTTTCTTTCCCGCCGATTCCCGCAAGGCGGTTTCGTGAAAGTGGGGAGCTTCTGTTGCCCGGTGCTCCCCGAACCGCGCTTACCTGTTCAATTAGGCAGCGAGCGCCAGTTCGTTGTCATTGGCACTTCTAGGTGTGACCCGATAACGGCGGTATCATACCGGGCGAAAATCAAGCCTTTACCACGCGCGTCGATCCTGTTTCGCCCCCATCGGGATGTCCACGGGTCCGGACCGAGATCGACACGGCCGGAAATTGGTGGAGGCGCCGGGTACTGCCCCCGGGTCCGCTACGCTTATTCCGCAAGACGTTTATCGCCATAGTCGGTTGCCCGACACCCTGAATATAGGGTGCGCGCGCCGGCAATGCAAAGTCCCGGACCGGCCGCCCGCGCCCCTATGGCCATGGCGAGTGCGAGCGTCTACAGTGCGCCGCGCCCACATCAGCCGAGGTGCCGACGTGACCGGTTCCGACCGTCTCAATCCCGACCAGATCCGTGACATCGAGGCCGCCCGGGCCGAGCGGTTCGAAACCCGCCGCGCCGTCGTGCCGGACCTGGAAGAGATCCTCTACGAGGCGGTTCCCGTCCTCGATCACGGCTTCGTCCGGGTCGTCGACTATATGGGCGACGATTCGGCCGTCGTGCAGGCGGCGCGGGTTTCCTACGGCAAGGGCACGAAGAAGGTCAGCGAGGACGCGGGGCTGATCAACTATCTGCTGCGTCATCGCCACACGACCCCGTTCGAGATGTGCGAGATCAAGTATCACATCAAGCTGCCGATCTTCGTCGCCCGGCAGTGGATCCGCCATCGCACCGCCAGCGTCAACGAATATTCGGCCCGCTATTCGATCCTCGACAATGAATTCTACCTGCCGGCGCCGGCGCAGCTGGCGGTCCAGTCGGCGACCAACCGCCAGGGACGGGGCGCGCTGATCGAGGGCGAGCAGGCCCAGGCGGTGCTGGACCTCTTGCGCGAGGATGCCGAGCGGGCCTATCGCGACTATGAGTGGCTGCTCAACGCCGACGAGACCGGCGCGGTCCGCGATCCCTCTCGCGACGGCTTGGCGCGGGAGCTGGCGCGGATGAACCTGTCGCTCAATTTCTATACCCAATGGTATTGGAAGACGGATCTGCACAATCTGATGCATTTCCTGTCCCTGCGCGCGGATTCCCATGCCCAATACGAGATCCGCGCCTATGCCGATGTCATGATGGACAGCATGGCGCGCTGGGCGCCGCTGACCCATGCGGCCTTCGTCCAGTACCGGATCGGCGGCGCCCATCTGTCGAAGGCGGCGTTGGATGTGGTCCGGCGGATGGTGCGCGGCGAGAAGGTCGCCCGCGAGGAGACCGGGATCAGCCCCCGCGAATGGCGCGAACTGATGGCGTTGCTGGAGGCCGATGGCTGATCCGCCGCCGCCGGCCTGTCGCACGGCCCGGCATGCGGACCGGCTAGGGCAGGGCGTAGCGGGCGTCCGCGGTCGTCTCGCCGGCGCAGGTCGCGCGGCCGGTCGCTACCATATGCTCCAAATGTGACAGCACCGACCGCGCCGCGGCCTTGTGCAGGTTCGCCGGCTTGTCCGCATACATGACCGCGACCATTTCCGGGATCGTGTGCTTGCCGTCGGCGATGCATTTGGCGATCTCGTCCTCGCGCATCTGGCGATGGGCGATGAAGGCCGAAATATAGGGGCGCGGCTTGTCGATCACCGGCCCGTGCGCCGACCACATGCGGGTGAATTCTTCCTCCCGGCAGCGGCGCAGGCTTTCCATATAGTCCTTCATATTGCCGTCCGGCGGCGAGATCACCGAGGTGTTCCAGCCCATGACATGGTCGCCGGTGAAGCAGTCGCCGGATTCCTCCAACAGGAAGCAGAGATGGTTGGAGGTATGGCCCGGCGTATGCAGGGCGCGGAGCGTCCAGCCCGGCCCGCTCACCCGGTCGCCGTCCTTGAGGACCAGCTCGGGGTCGTAGTCATAGTCGGCCTCCTCGCCCAGCCCGCTGGAGATTCGGATGCCGCCGTGATGGGGGCCGAACCCGCCCGTCGTCGCCCCGGTTTCCTGCGCGATGGCCTTGGCCGCCGGCGAATGGTCGTGATGGGTGTGGGTGCACAGGATGTGGCTGACCGTCTCGCCCTCGACGGCGCGCAGCAGGGCGGCGATATGGTCGGGCTCGTCGGGGCCGGGGTCGATGATCGCTACCGTTCCCTGGCCGACGATATAGCTGTTGGTGCCGTACAGGGTGAACGGCCCGGGATTGTTGCAGACGACGCGCCGGATCAGCGGCGTCACCTGGTCCGGCGCCCCATAGGCGAAGTCCATCTCGGTGCGGAAGGGAATATCGTCGGCCATGACGTCCTCTCAAGGGGCGTTTCGGAATGTGCCGCGCATCATACGCGATCGGGCGCGTTTGCGAAGACCGTCAGCGGACCAGGATGCGCGGCCCGGCCGCCGCCTCGGCGCCGGCGGCGACCGCGTCGCGGACCCTTTCGGCGATCCGGCGGAAGGCGTCGGCGTGCGGGCTGTCGGGGTCGCTCGCGACGATGGGCGTGCCGCCGTCCGAGGTCTCGCGAATGGCGATGTCCAGCGGCACCTCGCCCAGGAAGTCGACGCCCAGCTTCTCGGCCTCGGCCCTGGCGCCGCCATGGCCGAAGATTTCGCTGCGCTCGCCGCAATGGGGGCACAGGAAGTAGCTCATATTCTCGACGATCCCGAAGACCGGGATTTCGACCTGGCGGAACATGTTCAGCCCCTTGCGGGCGTCCAGCAGGGCGATGTCCTGCGGCGTCGAGACGATCACCGCCCCGGCCAGGGGCACGGTCTGCGCCATCGACAGCTGGGCGTCGCCGGTGCCGGGCGGCATGTCGACGATCAGGATGTCGATCTCGCCCCAGGCGACCTGGCGCAGCATTTGGTCCAAGGCCCCGGTCACCATCGGCCCGCGCCAGATCGTCGGCCGGTCCTCGTCCACCAGGAAGCCGATCGACATGCATGTCACCCCGTGATTCTCCAGCGGCGTCATCACCTTGCCGTCGGACGAGGTCGGACGGCCGGACACGCCCAGCATGCGCGGCATCGACGGGCCGTAGACATCGGCGTCCAGGATTCCCACCCGGCTGCCCAAGCGCGCGAGGGCGAGGGCCAGATTGACGGCCACCGTGGACTTGCCGACCCCGCCCTTGCCGGACGCCACGGCGACGATGGCGCCGACCCCGGGCACGGCAGCCCGCGCGCCGGGTGTTGCTCCGGGACCACGCCCGGCGCGCGGCGGCGCCTTGCGCCCCGCCGAGGGCGGCGCGTCGGCCTGACGATGCGCGGTCAGCACCACCGACGCGCCGACAACGCCGGGCAAGCCGGCGATCGCCCGTTCAGCGGCGGCGCGCAGGGGCTCCAGCGCCGGGGCGCGATTCGGTGGGGCTTCCAGGATCGCCTGGACTTGGCCGTCTTGGATGGTGATACCGCTCACCATTCCCAGGCTGACGATATCGGCGCCGCGATCGGCGTCCTCGATCCCGGCGAGCGCCGCGCGGACGTCGCTTTCGGTGATCTCGGTCATGCGATGTCTTTCCTTGGCGGAGTGGGTCGGTCGGGCCTCATCGGGCCCGGGGCTGCGTTGCGCGACCGCGCAAGCTGTCATATAAGTCGATGAAATCGGTTTGCAAAGGCGAGTCGACGTACCTATTTGGGGCATCAGGACTTGGGGCGTCGGACGGCGCCATGCGAACCGCCCAGCACCATTTGCCATGCGGGTTTAGCCGAACAACCGTTCCCGGGATCGGGGCGGGAGGAGGATTTCAGATATGCCGTGGACCAATCAAGGCGGCGGCGGGGGCGGTCAAGGCCCCTGGGGCGGAGGCGGAGGCGACGGCGGTCGCGGGCCCTGGGGCAGTGGCGGCGCGCCGCAGCCCCCCAATGTCGAGGACCTTTTGCGCAAGGGCCAGGAACGGTTCCAGCGCCTGTTTCCGGGCGGCGGCGGCGCGCGGCGTTGGATCGTGATCGCGCTGATCGTCGTCGCGGTTTGGCTGGCCAGCGGGTTCTACCGGGTCAAAACCGACCAGCAGGGGGTCGTGCTGCGGTTCGGCGAATGGACGCGGACGACGCTTCCCGGTCTGAACTACCACCTGCCCTTCCCGATCGAGACGGTGATGACGCCGGCGGTGACGCGGGTCAATCGGATCGAGATCGGGTTCCGATCGGGGGCCGAGATCGGCCGGGCCGGCGCGGTACAGGCGGTTGCGGAAGAAAGCCTGATGCTGACCGGGGACGAGAACATCGTCGACATCAACTTCGCCGTGCTTTGGCAGATCAAGGACGCCGGACAGTATCTGTTCAACATCCGCAATCCCGATCAGACGGTGAAGATGGCGGCCGAAAGCGCCATGCGCGAGGTGATCGGCCAGACCCCGATCGTCGCCGCCCTCGCCGAGGGGCGCGAGAAAATCCAGGCCCAGACGAAGGATCTGCTGCAAAGGATCCTCGACGAGTATTCCGCGGGCATCCTCATCACCGATTTGCAGCTTCAAAAGGTGGACCCGCCGGCGGCGGTGATCGACGCGTTCCGAGACGTCCAGCGGGCGGAAGCCGACCAGGAGCGTCTGCGCAACGAGGCCGAGGCCTACCGCAACGACATCATCCCGCGCGCGCGCGGCCAGGCCGAGCAGATCAAGCAGGAGGCCGAAGCCTACAAGCAACAGATCGTCGCCAAGGCCGAGGGCGAGGCGCAACGATTCGCCGAGATCCTGACCGCCTATAACCTGGCGCCCTATGTCACCGCCAAGCGCATGTACCTGGAAACGATGGAGCAGGTGCTGTCGGGGATCGAGAAGGTCGTGATCGACAGCAGCGCCGGCGGCACGGGGGTGGTGCCCTATCTGCCCTTGCCTGAATTGCGAAAGCGCGCCAAGGAGGATCAGCAATGAACCGGATCGTCCTGATCGTCGTCGGCATCATCGTCGTCGTTGTCGGTATCGCCGCGTCCAGCGCGCTGTTCACCGTCAAGCAGGCCGAACAGGCCATCGTCCTTCAGTTCGGCGACCCGATACGGGTGATTCGCGACCCCGGCCTGCATGTGAAGGTGCCGTTCGTCCAGAACGCCGTCTATTACGACAAGCGGGTTCTCGAATTCGACGCGCCGGCGGAAAGCATTCTGGGCGCGGACCAGAAGCGCCTGATCGTGGATTCCTTCATCCGCTATCGGATCGCCGATCCCTTGCGGTTCCTCCAAACCGTCGCCACGGAAGTCAGTGCGCGGGCGCGGCTGTCGACGTTCATTTCGGGTAGTTCGCGGCGGGTTTTCGGCAATGTGACCCTCAGCACCGTCCTGTCGGACGAGCGTGCGGAACTGATGCGCGAGATTCGTAGCTACCTGACCGCCCAGGCGACGCCGCTGGGGATCGAGATCGTCGATGTGCGCCTGCGCAGGGTCGATTTGCCCGAGGAGAACAGCCAGGCCATCTATGCCCGGATGCAGTCCGAACGCGAGCGCGTCGCCCGCGAGGCCCGCGCCCGCGGCGCCGAGATCGGCCAGCGCATTCGCTCGCGCGCCGACCGCGAGCGCACGGTCCTTCTCGCCGAGGCCGAGAAGGAAAGCGAGATCCTGCGCGGCCAGGGCGACGCCACGGCGGTCAAGGTCTATGCCGACGCCTATAGCAAGGGACGCGAGTTCTTTGATTTCTACCGGTCGCTGTCCGCTTATCGTTCGGCCCTGTCGGACAAGGACACGACCCTTGTCCTGTCGCCGGAAAGCGAATTCTTCCGGTATTTCAAGAACGTGCCGGGGACGTCGCCGGCGGCGAAATAGGGCCGCCGGCGGGGGCCTCGGGCGACCCATGCGGCGCGACCGATCCGCCCGGCGGGGCGTACGATGACCGACCTGTTCACCGCGCTTGCGCTGGTCCTGGTGATCGAGGGCTGCCTGCTGGCGCTTTTCCCCGACGGGTTGCGGCGGATGTGGCGCATGGTTCAGGATCGCCCCGCCGTCGAACTGCGCGCGGTCGGGCTGGCGGCGGCGGTGATCGGAACAGGGATCGTATGGCTGATCAAATCCTAGCCGCGCGGGCGCCGAACGCCGGCCGGCCGCGCCATATTTCAAACACAATCGAGGGCTAGCTGAAGGACCTCGGCCTTTCGAAAGCGCCGCGCCCACGGCTTCTTCGCCCGTTTCGTCGTCGGGTTTGACGGCGCAGGTTCAACGCTCCGACCGGGGAGAAAACAGTGACTTCGTCGACCTTCCGCATTTCGGCGCATGGCGCCGTCGTTGCCGCCGTCCTCGTCGCCTGCCTGGCCCTGATGCCGATCGCGGCGTCGCAGGCGCGTTCGGCGCCGGACAGCTTCGCCGATCTGGCTGAAAAGCTGCTGCCGTCGGTGGTCAATGTCTCGACGACCCAGGTGATTCGCGGCCAGGGCCAGCCCGGTGTCGAGATCCCGCAATTACCGCCGGGGTCGCCCTTCGAGGATCTGTTTCGCGACTTCCTGGAGCGGATGCGTCCCGAACAGCAGGCGCCCCGGCAAGCCACGTCGCTGGGGTCCGGGTTCATCATCGACGCCGACGGCTATGTGGTCACCAACTATCACGTGATCGCCGAGGCGGAGGAGATCGCGGTCATTCTCCAGGACAACACCCGTCTGGAGGCCAAGGTCGTCGGCCGCGACAAGCTGACCGATCTCGCCCTTCTGAAGGTCGAGGCCGACCGCAAGCTTCCGGCCTTGGAATGGGGGGATTCGGAAAAGGCTCGGGTCGGCGACTGGATCATCGCGATCGGCAATCCGTTCGGCCTGGGCGGCACCGTGACCGCCGGGATCGTGTCGGCGCGGGCCCGCAACATCAATGTCGGCCCCTATGACGATTTCATCCAGACCGACGCCTCGATCAATCGCGGCAATTCCGGCGGGCCCATGTTCGACCTGAACGGCAAGGTGATCGGCATCAACACGGCCATCTTCTCGCCGTCGGGCGGCAGCATCGGCATCGGCTTCGCCGTACCCTCGGCGATGGCGCGGGGGGTGATCGACCAGCTTCGGGCCCATGGCCGCACCCGGCGCGGATGGCTGGGCGTGCGCATCGACCTGGTCACCGACGAGATCGCCGAAAGCCTGGGCATGAAGAAGGCGCGCGGTGCCTTGGTGCGCAGCCTGATCGACGACACCGCCAAGGACAAAATCCGCCCCGGCGACGTGATCGTCCGGGTCGAGGGCCAGCCGGTCGATGAAATGAGCGACCTGCCGCGCGTCATCGCCGCGGTGCCGCCGGGCAAGGAAATTCGGATCACCGTCTTCCGCAAGGGCGCCGAGACGGAGGTCAAGGTCAAGCTGGGCGAGCGCGAGCTCGCCGAGAAGGAGCGCGAGGCCCTGGCCGAAAAGAAGGCCGAGGACGAAAAGCCGCAGACGACCGGCGCGACCCTGGGAATGAAGTTGGCGCCGATGAGCGACGCGCTGCGCGAGCGCTTCGAATTGAAGGACGACGCCGAAGGCGTCGTCATCGTCGAGGTCCTGCCCAGCGGTCCGGCGGCCGAGAAGCGCCTGCGGCCCGGCGATGTGATCGTCGAGGTCAGCCAGGAGCGGGTCGGCGCGCCCGGCGACGTGATCGAACGCGTTGCCGCCGCGCGCAAGGCGGGGCGCAAATCGGTCTTTCTGCTGGTCGAGCGCCAGGGAAACCCACAATTTTTTGTGGTTCGCGTCGACGAAGAGTAATCTTGCCTGCGGCCGGACGCGTGCCGCGCACGCCCGGTCCTGGAGCCATGGCCGCGGCGGTCCGGCGCTATCGAGCAGGGAGGCGGGAATGACCGAATCAGTGAAATACGTTCTGAGCGAGGACCGGATTCCGGAAGCTTGGTACAATCTCGCTGCCGATCTGCCCGAACCGCCGCCGCCGGTTCTCCATCCCGGCACGGGCCAGCCCGTGGGGCCGGACGATCTGGCGCCGCTCTTCCCGATGGACTTGATCCTTCAGGAGGTGAGCACCGACCGCGAGGTGCCGATTCCCGAGGAGGTGCGCGACATCTATCGGCAATGGCGCCCGGCGCCGCTCTACCGGGCCCGCCGGCTGGAACGCGCCCTCGATACCCCGGCCAGGATCTACTACAAATATGAGGGGGTCAGCCCGGCCGGTTCGCACAAGCCGAACACCGCCGTCGCCCAGGCCTATTACAACAAGAAGGCGGGGATCACCCGGATCACGACCGAGACCGGCGCCGGCCAGTGGGGCTCGGCCCTGTCGTTCGCCGGGGCGCTGTTCGGCCTCGATATCGAGGTCTATATGGTCAAGGTCAGCTTCGAGCAGAAGCCGTACCGCAAGGCGCTGATGGAAAGCTACGGCGCGACCTGTATCGCCAGCCCCAGCGACCGGACCGAGGCCGGACGGGCCGTCCTCGCCGAACATCCCGACAGCACCGGCAGCCTGGGGATCGCCATCAGCGAGGCCGTCGAGTTGGCCGCCCAGCGCGACGACACCAAATATTCGCTCGGCAGCGTCCTCAATCACGTCCTCCTGCATCAGACGGTGATCGGCCTGGAGGCCATGGAACAGATGGCCATGGCCGGGGACGAACCGGACGTCGTGATCGGCTGCGCCGGCGGCGGCAGCAATTTTGCCGGGCTGGTCTTTCCCTATCTGGGCAAGCAGTTGCGCGAGGGCGGCAAGGCGCGCTTCGTCGCCGTCGAGCCGGCGGCCTGCCCGACCCTGACCAAGGGCGGCTACGCCTATGATTTCGGCGATACGGGGCATCTGACGCCGTTGATGAAGATGTACACGCTGGGGAACAGCTTCGTGCCGGCCAGCATTCATGCCGGCGGGCTGCGCTATCACGGCATGGCGCCGCTGGTCAGCCACGCCCTCGATCTTGGCCTGATCGAGGCCGCCGCCTATCGCCAGAACGAATGTTTCGAGGCCGGGATTCAATTCGCGCGTGCGGAAGGGATCGTTCCGGCGCCGGAGGCCACCCACGCGGTCCGGGGTGCCATCGTCGAGGCCCTGCGCTGCAAGGAGGAGGGCATCGCGCGGACGATCCTGTTCAATCTGAGCGGCCATGGCCATTTCGACATGCAGGCCTACAGCGACTATCTCGCCGGCAATCTCGTCGATCAGGACTACGACGAATCGGCCGTGGCCGCGGCGATGGCCGACCTGCCGCAGGTGGCCGCCGAATAGGACGGAGAAAGCGGCTTGGCGCCGGTCTGTCGGCGCCAAGCCCTCATGGGACCGGGCGGGGCCGAGGGCCCCGTCCGGCGCGTTTTGACGACATAGGAACTGAACATAGGAACCGAAAGCATGCGACTCTTGCGTCCCTTCGCCGCGTTGCGGCCGGCGCCGGGCCGCGCCGCCGAGGTGGCGGCGCCCCCCTACGACGTGGTCAACCGTGCCGAAGCCGCCGACCGCGCCGCCGGCCGGCCCTGGAGCTTCCTGCATGTGTCGCGGGCCGAGATCGACTTGCCGGCCGATACCGACCCCTATGCGCCCGCGGTCTACGATCAGGCCGCCGCGGCCTTCGCGCGGATGCGCGCGGAAGGGGTGCTGCGCGAGGACGACCGGCCGGCCTACTATGTCTATCGGCTGATTTCGCCCTTCGGGACGCAGACCGGAATCGTCGCCGCCGCGTCGGTGGCGGCCTACGAGACCGGCGATATCCGCAAGCATGAACATACGCGGCCCGGCAAGGAAGACGACCGGGTCCGCCATATGGAGGCGCTGGACGCCCAGACCGGGCCGGTGATGCTCGCCCATCGCCCGGACGCGGCCGTCGCCGATGCCATCGCCGCCGTCGCGGCGGCGACGCCGGAGGTGGATATCACCGCCGATGATGGGGTCCGCCATATGCTGTGGCCGG
>Ga0070729_10006837_pt1 | contig 11128 bp, 10 predicted proteins | sample tdDd472_FD_66725 | JGI IMG/M metagenome (GOLD analysis project Ga0070729, IMG submission 66725) | Marine sediment microbial communities from the Atlantic coast under amendment with organic carbon and nitrate - tdDd47.2 | ecosystem: Environmental > Aquatic > Marine > Coastal > Sediment | place...
CCGAGCCGGCTTGAATGGGATGATGTTCTGCAGGTCGCGGTGATCGCGTTTATCCTTGCATTGGTTTCCACGCTGTATCCTGCCTGGCGCGGCGCGCTCACCCGGCCGGCAGATGCGCTCAGGCATGAGTAGCGGCATGAGTAGTAGTGGCACGAGAGAATAGATGACACAAACAAATAGCAATGCGGTACTCGCCTGTGAAGGGCTGTCAAAAAGCTTCACGGATGCCGGGCAAACGCTGAACGTACTCACCGGTGTTGAGTTTGCGGTGGCACCGGGCGAGCGGGTGGCGATTATCGGCCGCTCGGGCGCCGGCAAGACGACCCTGCTGCAGCTACTCGGCGGCCTGGATTTGCCGACCAGCGGCAAGGTGCTGGTGCAAGGCCGGGATCTGGCCTCCTTAAGTAACCGCGATCGTGGTGAGTTGCGTAATGAAGCGCTGGGTTTTGTTTACCAGTTTCATCACTTGCTGCCCGAGTTTACGGCGCTGGAGAATGTCGCCATGCCGTTGCTGATGCGTCGTGATGCCGTTAGTGATTCGGTTGCCCGGGCGCAGTATGTTTTGGAGAAAGTGGGGCTTGGTGAACGCTTGGAACACCGCCCCGGTGAATTGTCCGGCGGTGAGCGCCAACGTGCCGCTGTGGCCCGTGCATTGGTTACCAAGCCCGCAGTTATTCTCGCCGATGAACCGACCGGCAACCTGGATAAAACCACCGGGGATACGGTCTTTGACCTGATGCTGAAGCTGAACGAGGACGTGGGGTCGGCGCTGGTGGTTGTGACCCACGATCTGGAACTGGCCGGCCGGATGGACCGCGTGCTGGAACTCGATCAGGGCGTGTTAAGCAACTATCAGGGGTAGTGCTCAATCTTGTAACGCTACTTAGCGTTCAATTTTGTTGCGCCGTTGCGCGGCCCGCATTTTATAGCGGCTCGCGGTCGAGATGCGCCAGATGGTTCCGGTCACGATGTAAGCAAGCGTTGCCGAGGCCAGCCCGACAAACAATCCGCCATAGAGCGTGATCTTCCAGATATCCCCGAGCTCGCTACCAAAACCGGCAAAGCCTAAATCCTCCGGCCACGGTTCTATCGGCACGTTGAGTAGTGTCGCCCCCAATTTGTAGGCGAGATAAAACAACGGGCCCATCGTGAACGGATTAGTCACCCAGACGCCGGCCATAGCCACAGGAATGTTGACCCGCGCAGCCAATGCGAACATGGCTGCGACCAGCATTTGCATCGGAATAGGCAGGAACGCACAAAACACACCAATCCAAATCGCACGCGTGATGCTGCGACGGTTTACCGAAAAGTAAACAGGGTGGCCCATGATGTAGCGGAACGGGTGCAGGAACCAGGGCTGCTCTTTCTCTCTGAACGCCCGCGAAACCCGGGTGAAGTATTTCTTTGGCATCGCTTACGCTTATCTACTGCATTGGTTGAGGTGACGGGCTGTTACGCAGTCACTGTTTGTCTGGTTGGGCGGTCAGCTGTTAATTCAACTATTCGACTAGGTTAACTATTCGACCAACTGTCCTGTTCATTCTGCGGGTCAAGATGGTTTCGATTCCGATAATTGCCAGCCTGACCGTTGTGATCGCCTGGGTATCACCGGCGATACTTGTCGCCGCGGGTCAGCATATCGGCATGACCACAGCGACTTTGTTCAGTGTATACGCACTGGCGGTGGCTGGCATACTTTATTGGCTCCGTGCGCCGTTCTCCGGCAAGCGGGCATACACTGCCGCAGGCCTGTTGCTGCTGGCACGGTGCCTGACTGTTGGCGCTGCAGTTGCCGGGCTTAGCGATGACCTTGCGGATGTTCTGGCTACCAACCAGAGCGGCGCTGCGGTCCTGCAAGGCACGATTGGCGCGGTGTCGGCAGGCTCACCGCGCTACAGCCGTTTTGTATTTCATCCTGATGCTAACGCCCGCACGGCCGGTTGGCCCGATAAGATCCGGGTGAGTTGGTACCGCTCGGCAGAGAGTGCGCCGCCGGCAACAGGCGAGCGCTGGCAGTTTGATCTGCGGGTGCGTCGCCCCGACGGCCCGCTGAACCCCGGCGGCTTCGACGTTGCCCGTTATCTTTGGTTGCAGCAGATTGTTGCAACGGCCTACGTGCGTGACACTGCCGAAAGTGTGCGCTTACAGGTAGCGGAACTGCCGTTTCACAGGGCTTGGCGCCGGAACGTTTCTAATAAGCTGGCCGCTTTGCTTGCGGGGCATCCGGCATTGCCGTTGGTGCAGGCGCTCACCACCGGTCATCGCAATAACCTGACTGATGAGCATTGGGAGGTGCTACGGCGCACCGGTACCAGTCATCTGTTTGCGATTTCGGGATTGCATATCGGGCTGGCCGGCGGCGCAGTGCTGTTGCTGGCACGGCTGATCGGAGTGCCGTTACGCGCCGCGGCAGTGCCGGCTTTGGCGGCTGCCTGTCTTTATGCCGTGTTGTCCGGCCTGGGGGTGCCGGCGCAGAGGGCCGTGCTGATGTTCGCTGCGGCTATGGCAGCGCTTGTTGTCCGGCGTTACTACCGTGCGCAGGATGTGTTCGGTATGGCAGTGGCCATCATCGTGGTGTTGCAACCCGCTGCAGTGTTCTCTGCATCGTTCTGGATGTCGTTCGTTGCTGTCGCGGTCTTATTGCTGGTGGCGGGGTGCTTGCCTGCTGCAACCGGCATCGTTGGTGTCCTGCACGGCGCTGTGCGTATGCAACTGTTGTTGGTTGCAGCGATGAGTCCGCTGGTGCTCGGGTTGTTTACAGAAGTATCCCTGGTAGCACCGCTTGTAAACCTGCTCGTCGTGCCGCTATTCAGTGTGGTGGTGGTGCCGGGGTTGCTGTTGGCGATGGCATTGCTGCCGCTGGAGCCGGTCGGGTTGTTGCACCTGCTGGCCGGGTTGTTGGAGGCCTTGTTCCGGGGTCTGGTCGTGGTTGCCGCATGGCCGGTGGCCGCATGGAGTCCGGCCGGTGTGCCGTGGTGGGCCGTGGTTATGGCCGCACTGATTCCGCTCGTGTGGTTGCTGCCACCGGTATGGCCGGGCAGGCACTTGCTGTGGTTGTGTGGTTTGCCGTTATTGCTGCCACCGTCGTCGGGGCCCGCCGACGGCGTGCATTTGCAGGTACTCGATGTTGGTCATGGCCTTGCTGTGGTGCTGCGCACAGCGAATTACACCTTGCTTTACGATACCGGGCCGCGCTGGCAACAAAGCGATGCGGGCAGTCGTATTATTCTGCCGGCATTGCGCCACAGCGGTATCGACCGGCTCGATCAGGTGCTTGTCTCGCATGACGATAATGATCATAGCGGCGGGCTGGGTTCTGTGGCACGGCGTTTTCCCGGCGCCGATGTATTCGTCTGCAGTCGCTACTCGTCTGCGTATCGCTGGCGGCGCGACGATGTGCTGTTTGAGCTTCGCTATGCCACGGCGGCAGAGCACGCGTCGGAGAACGATCGTTCCTGTGTATTGCGCATCAGCTACGCGGGTCACAGTGTGTTGTTACCCGGCGATATCGAAGCGCGTGCGGAGTATCGCCTGCTGCGCGAAGCGTCGTACTGGTTTGCTAAACCGCACGAACTGTTGCTGCTGCCTCACCACGGCAGTGCCACCTCGTCGACGAATGCCATGGTCGCGGTTACCCGGCCGGCCTATGCGGTCGCTTCGGCGGCGCACGCCAACCGCTGGGGGTTCCCGCGACAGGAAGTTGTGCAGCGCTGGCGGAGGGTGGGCAGCTGTGTTCTGACGACCGGTGATACCGGCGCACTGCTGTTTGAACTGGGTAAAAACGGTGTGGTTCTGAGGCAGTTGTCCCGCAATCATCGCCTCTGGCCGTGGCAGCGTGCCGCAAAGTTACCCGACTGCCCCCAGCTGCGTGAGCGACCGGCTTGAACAGGCTGTGGTGTCGCGGTTTCGGGCGGGTATTTAGGTAGCCCTAAAGCTAGGCAGAAGCGTTGGCAGCGCGGTATAGTTGGCGCTGTCGGGTTATTTATCACCTAAGTTTCTTAATCACGCGGGGAAACGGGCGCAAGATGCTGGAAATAGTGAAAGCCGGTGGCTGGGTCATGGTGCCCATCATCGTATGTTCGGTGCTGGCCGTTGCGATAATTATCGAGCGTCTCTGGACACTGCAGGACAAGCGGGTTGTGCCGCGAAATCTGGCCAAGGAAGTCTGGGCGCTGGTGAAGGCCGACAACCTCACCCATCAACATATTCAGACGCTGCACGACAGCTCACCGCTGGGGCAGATATTCGCTGCCGGCCTCAACAATCGCCATCGCAACCGCGAGGTGATGAAAGAGAGCATCGAAGATACCGGCCGACATGTCGTGCACGAACTCAACCGCTTCTTGAACCCGCTGGGCACGATTGCCGCGATTACGCCGTTGCTGGGCCTGCTCGGTACGGTTATCGGCATGGTCAACGTGTTTGCTGCGATTACGACACACGGTGTCGGTGACCCCGGTGTGTTAGCCGGCGGTATTTCCGAAGCGCTGATTACCACGGCCGCAGGTTTGTGTGTCGCGATTCCATCGCTGATCGGTTACCGCTATTTGCGCGGCCGCATCGACGCATTGGTGGTCGAGATGGAACGCGAGGCCTTAACGCTGGTTGAGGCACTGCTGCGGAAGCAGTATCTCGACACTTTAGGGGGCGACGGTGAACCTGAGTAAAGGCGCCGAGGGTGTTGAGCCCGAAATTAATCTGACGTCGCTGATCGACGTCGTGTTGCTGCTGCTCGTGTTCTTTATGATCACGACGAGTTTTGTGCAGGAGTCACAAATAGGCATACGCCTGCCGGAGGCGAGTAGCGTCGGGCCGGCTCAAGTGCTGGACGAGCGCATTTCGATTGCGGTGACCGCACAGGGTACGTATCTGGTGAACGGCAGGGCACTGGTTGATAACCGGGCTGCCACGCTGGAGGCGGCACTGAGTAAAGTGGCGCCTGATTTCTCGCCTACAGCAATCATTGTAAGTGCCGATGCGAAAGCCAGTCATCAGGCTGTTGTTACAGCAATGGATACTGCCGGTAAGTTGGGGTATCTCGAGATCAGCATTTCGACCGTAGGCGCCCAGTAGGCGTCGTGGTATCCAACCGGAGCCGGGCCTAACTATGTCTGAGTTAGAAGACAGACAACTGTCAGCGAAAGAGATATACGGCCGTCTGCTGCGTATCTCGTTACGCAACTGGCCGGTATTTATTGGTGCGATGGCGGCGATGGCCGTGTTTGCCGCTTCCGATACCGGCTTTGCGCTGCTCATTAAAACGCTGACCGAAATCATCGAAGCAGGCGACAGCCTGACAGAGCAGCAGCAGTTTATAAAAGACTGGTTGCCGGTGGGCGTGTTGGCGCTGTTCTTCACCCGCGGCATTGCAGGTTTTCTTTCGGCCTACGGTATGGCCTGGATCGGGCAGCGGGTCATTAAAATTCTGCGCCAACAGGTGTTCGACAAATACTTGTTGTTACCGGCACGTTTCTTCGACACACAGTCGGGTGGCAAGCTGCTGTCGAAACTGACGTACGACATCGAACAGGTGGCCGGTGCCGCCAGTAATGTGTTGATCATTCTGGTGCGCGACACGCTGACAGTAATCGGTCTGGTTGCCTACATGGTGTACCTGAACTACCAGTTAGCCGCCTTTGTATTCGTTGTGGCACCGATTATTACCTTGGTGGTTCGTTTCCTCAGTGGCATCTTCCGCCGCCACAGTAAACGCATTCAGCAGTCCGTAGGTGAGGTGACCCGTATCGGTCAGGAGGCCATTCAGGCCAACCGCATTATCAAGATATTTAATGCCCAATCGTATGAAAGTGGTCGCTTTGAGCAGGTGAATGAGAAGAACCGTCGCCTGAATGTGCGGTTGGCGGCGACTCAGGGGCTGGGTAACGCCGTCACGGTATTCATCACCGCTATGGGTCTGGCAGGAGTGATTTATCTGGTCACCCGGATTGCGCCGGGCATTGGCGAGGTCTCCGGCTTTATCGCGGCCATTGTGTTGCTGATGGCGCCGCTGAAACGTGTCACCGGTGTTAACGCGACGATCCAGAAAAGTATCGCGGCCGGTGAAAGCATCTTTAACGTCCTTGATGAAACCGCCGAGAAAGACACCGGCAGCTTCGCGCCCGACAGCATCAAAGGCAAGATGCTGTTCGATAATGTGTCATTCAGCTACAACGAAGAAAACGGTGCGGTGTTGTCCGACGTGAATCTCGAGGTGCCGGCGGGGCAGAACCTTGCGATTGTCGGCCGGTCCGGCGGCGGCAAGTCCACGCTGGTCAGTCTGATACCGCGCTTCTACGACCCGACGCACGGCACTATCCTGATCGACGATCGTCCTGCCACCGATTACACGCTGCACAGTCTGCGTTCGTTTATCAGTGTCGTGAGCCAGGAAATCACACTGTTCAATGACACTATTGCCGCCAATATCGCTTACGGCGCGGATAATGTCAGTCGTGAAGCCATAGAAGCCGCAGCGCATGCAGCCCATGTTGATGAGTTCGTCAAAGACATGCCGGCAGGATTGGACACCGAGGTGGGCGACCGTGGCGTGCTGTTGTCCGGCGGCCAGCGCCAGCGGATATCGATAGCCCGGGCGTTGATCAAGGATGCACCGATACTGATTCTCGATGAAGCGACGTCGGCGCTCGATACCGAGTCGGAGCGGCATATCCAGCAGGCGCTCGAAGACCTGATGCAGTCGCGCACGACCTTTGTTATTGCGCACCGTTTGTCGACCATAGAGAAGGCCGACCGCATCATAGTTATGGCCGACGGCCGTATCACCGAAAGCGGCACCCACAACGAACTGGTCGCGCTCGACGGCACCTATGCAGCCTTGCACAAGATGCAGTTCAAGGAGCGTTCTTCGGGTCATGACAGCTGACGACGCTGCCACACGCCGGCAACACGGGCCCGCACGATCACTGGAAGCGCTTTGGTACAGCGACTCGCCGCTGGTCTGGCTGTTGTTGCCGTTGTCACTGCTCTATTGGGTTCTGACAGGGCTGCGTAAGGCCTGCTACCGCATAGGCTTATTCAAATCTAACAAGCTCGACGTGCCGGTGGTCGTGGTCGGTAATATCACTGCCGGTGGCGCCGGCAAGACGCCGGTCGTTATCTGGCTGGCTCGACAGTTGGCTGCGAACGGCTATAAGCCCGGCATCGTGAGTCGGGGTTACGGCGGTAAACGCCGCAGCGATTTAATGGCCGTCACTGCCGACAGTGATCCCTCCGAGGCCGGTGACGAACCGGTGTTGATTGCACGTTCCACCGGTTTTCCTGTGCAGGTTTGCAGCCGCCGCACTAGTGCAGCGCTGGCGCTGTTGAGTCGCGGTGATGTCGATGTCATCGTCGCTGATGACGGTTTGCAACACTATGCGCTGAGGCGTGATGTTGAGCTGGCGGTGGTCGATGGCGAACGACGTTTGGGTAACCGCTGGTTGTTGCCTGCCGGGCCGTTGCGTGAGCCTGCCAGCAGGTTGTTGTCGGTCGATCAGGTGCTGCACAACGGTGGTGCCGACAGCACGCGCAACCGTTTTGTGTTGGTGCCCGGGCCCGCCGTCAATCTGCGCAGTGGCGAGCAGAAGGCGCTGGCGGAGTTTTCAGGGCAGGCGGTGCAGGCATTGGCAGGCATCGGTAATCCACAGCGCTTTTACACGTTGCTCGGCGAGCACGGGATCAGCAGCACGCCCCTGGATGTGCCGGATCACGGCAAGCTCGCCGACAGCGAGTTGCCGCTGACTGCAACGCTGCTCATGACAGAAAAAGATGCAATCAAGTACGATGCAGTAACGGGTGATGATTGGTGGTATGTGCCGGTGCGTGCCGTGTTCGAGCCGAACAATGAGCGCGAGCTGTTGGCGACCATCACTGCGAAGCTGCGCACGTCATCGTGATGTAATGGGTATGACCCGGGGACGGAATGAGTAACTTCAACATCGTAATTCCAGCAAGGCTTGCGTCGGCACGTTTACCCGGCAAGGTGCTGCTGGATATTGCCGGTAAACCGTTGGTCCAGCATGTCTATGAACGCGCCGTGGAAGCGGGTGCGGCAGAAGTCATTATTGCGACCGATGATGACGGTGTCGCTGCCGCTGCCGCCGCATTCGGTGCGGAAGTCCTGCTCACCGATGTTAATCATGCCTCGGGCACCGATCGGGTTGCCGAAGTGGCGCGGCTGCGGGGCTGGTCTGCCGATACCCCTGTGGTGAATGTGCAGGGCGATGCACCGATGATTCCGCCGGCCAGCATCCGGCAGGTTGCCGAACTGCTGATAGCGAACCAGGCGGCAGCCATTGCCACTTTGTGTGTGCCGATTGAGTCGGCCGCCGAATACGCTGATCCGAACGTTGTAAAAGTGGTGTTCGATGAAGGTGGCCGGGCGCTGTACTTCAGCCGTGCGCCAATCCCTTCGAATCTGCGTGAACCGGACACATTACCCACAGCCTGGCGGCATCTCGGGCTTTACGCCTACCGGGTTTCTGCGCTGGAAACACTGACGGCTACGCCACCGTGCGAACTCGAGCAGGTTGAGCATTTGGAACAGTTACGTGCCATGCATCTGGGCATGGAAATACGGATAGCACCGGCGGATGTACCCAACGGGCCCGACGTCGATACTGAGGCCGACCTGGAAGCTGTACGGCGCTTGCTGGGCGCCCAGGACCAGGGATAGGACCAGGGCCAGGACTAGGAACAGGAATTAGGAACAGGAGCAAGTTGCAGTGAAGGTGTTGTTTGTCTGCATGGGCAATATCTGCCGCTCACCGACGGCGGAAGGGGTGCTTCGCTCGATGCTGGCCGATATTCCCGAGCTGGCGCATGTCGAGGTCGACTCGGCCGGGACTCACGCTTATCACGTTAATGAACCGCCCGACCCGCGCTCCATCGAAGCGGCTGCCCGCCGCGGTATCGATCTTAGCGAGCAGCGCGCCCGTGCGGTCAGCCTGTCTGACTTTGAGATTTTCGATCTGGTGCTGGCGATGGATCAGGGCAACCTCGACATCCTTCTCAGGATCGCGCCGGCAGAACACCACGGCAAGCTGCGGTTGTTTCTGGAGGGTGTGGGTGCAGCCTCGGGCGATGAGTTGCCGGACCCTTACTACGGTGGTGCGCAGGGCTTTGAGCTGGCACTGGATCTGGCCGAGCAGGGTTCGGCAAATCTGATTCGCATTCTTCGCCTGCCGCCGAATTGAACTCCGACAAAAAGCGGTTTTGCTACGACGCAGCTAAGCGTCATTCAAATGGGTCATATATTTTCGCGGGAGAACTTCCTATGATTTAACTGTGTGGATTGTCATGGTCTGGGGTGCCATGGGTTCACTGAATATATGCCGTGCAGGGGTATAGCGGCAATAACAAGAAGGCGCACAAGAAGCGCTCGGGCATTAGGGGGGGGGCAATGAGGCTGTTTCGGTCTGGTATTGTTTTGATACCGGTTCTCTGTGTGTTTGCCTGCACCGAGCAGCTTGATCAAGCGGATGGTTCCGGTGATACAGGGGTGGCGCCAGAAGTCGTAGACGCCCGCGTCCTGCCGTTCTGGAACATCAATCAAGCGTATCTCGGTGCCTGGTCGGTGCAGGAAGGCGAGTCCATTGACGTTTATGTGTCGAGCGGAGAACCGTATTCGCTGGAGCTTAAGCGCATGGGGATATGGTCGACGTTTGTATGGGGTGGCGGGCCTTACACGGGAAGTATGCAATCCCTGCCAGAAAGCACACCTTGGAAAACTTCTTTGAACTGGCTGAACCCCGTGGCAGTGCCGATACCGGCTGATAGCGACTCGGGTGTATATCAATTAGCTGTTCGGTATTCGGACGGCGATGTGTCGATCCTGCAATTTGTGGTGAGAGATTCAGAGCCGGGTAGTACTTCCCGTATTCTGGTTCTCGACAACGCGACTACTCGCGCCGCATACAATAACTGGGGTGGCAAGTCGGTCTATTCATTTAACTCGACAGGATCCGAACCCGCTATAGAGGTAAGCATGTACAGGCCGGGGCAAAACAGATTCGCCGATCAGCAGATTAAATTCCTGCGTTGGGCCGAGGCCGCGGATATTGATATCGAATGGGCATCTACTCTGGATTGGCACAATGATCCGGATATATTTGATCCCTACGACACCATTGTTCTGGTGGAGCATTCCGAGTACTGGACGTTGGAGATGCGCAATAAAGTCGATGCGTTTGTTGCGGCCGGAGGCAGTCTAGTTTCATTTTCGGGTAATACTGCCTGGTGGCAGATCCGCTTGGAGGGCGACCTGATGGCAGCCTATAAATGGGCGCCGGGCGACCCTTTGTACGGTGTTGATGACGCACGTGTAACCACCAATTTTTTTGCAGCGCCGGTGAATAACCCTGAGAACTCAACTATCGGTGTGTCGTTCAGAAACGGTGGTTACCACAATAATGACGGCCATTATATGGAAGAGGATGGCTGGGGTGGTTTCGACGTTGTGAACCCCCGGCATCCTTTATTCGCGGGCACCGCGCTCCAGTACGGTGATCAGTTTGGTGTTGAGGCCACGATAGCCGGATACGAGGTAGATGGTGCCGAATATTCTATTGTCGGAGGTATCCCTGTTGTTACCGGCAGTGACGGCACGCCCCACACACTTGAGATATTGGCGACAACTCCCGCGGCGACTTCATCGCGGGAGGCTATGGGTACGATCGTGGCGGGTGAAGTGGGCGATAACGGCGGACAAATTATCAACATGTCAACGGTCGACTGGGCTGACGGGCTTTGGGCAGGTTACGGGGCCTACGGGCATGTGGCGGACCCTGTCGTAGGCAAGATAACCCTTAATGTATTTAAACAGGCTTCTCCAGGGTCGGGAGCCGAGTGCTCGCCAGAGTGTCATTCTGAGTACAATGATGCGGACCGCGATGGACTGGATGATAAGTGTGACCTTTGCATACTTCTCGGCGGCCCTAACCGTGATTATGACGGTGACGGGACGGGGGAGATCTGTGAACCTGAGTCATCGGACTGGGGCGTACCAGGCGGTTGATAGGTATCTGCTATCTGCTTGGGTACAATAACCCCCCTATGTTGAAGAAAAGTATAGTCAGAATAAGGGTTGCCGCGATCGCCTCGTTGTTGGTAGCTGTTTTTGCAGCAG
>Ga0070729_10006839_pt1 | contig 11126 bp, 8 predicted proteins | sample tdDd472_FD_66725 | JGI IMG/M metagenome (GOLD analysis project Ga0070729, IMG submission 66725) | Marine sediment microbial communities from the Atlantic coast under amendment with organic carbon and nitrate - tdDd47.2 | ecosystem: Environmental > Aquatic > Marine > Coastal > Sediment | place...
GGTTTTGAGGTGGCAAGAAAGCTGTTTGCCAGCTACCGAGATCATCCGCGCATCACCATTACCGTCGACCCGCACAGCGTCTATACCTGCGCCCCTTCGCTATTGGAAAAATCAGGAGCACTGGCAGAGGAATTCGACAGCCTCCTGGTCGTTCATCTTGCCGAAACGGAGTCCGAAGTCGCCACTTGTGTCGAACGCTACGGCCTCACTCCGGTAGAGCATCTCGAGAAACTGGGCCTGTTGAATAGCCGGGTGCTGGCGGCCCACTGCGTGCAGCTGACCCCAGAAGAGATCCAGTTGCTGGCCGCACGACAGGTCAGGGTCAGCCATTGTGTCGAATCGAATATGAAGCTTGCCTCCGGGGCGGCACCGATACCTGAGCTGCTGAAACATGGTATCTGTGTATCCATCGGGACCGACGGACCCGCTTCCAACAACGACGTCGACATGTTTTCGGAAATGAGCAGTGTTGCAAAAGTCCACAAGGTTGTAACCATGGATCCAACCGCCATGGACGCCGAAACCACGCTGTGCTGTGGGACCATCAACGGCGCCAAAGCGCTGAGAGCCGACACCGAAATCGGCACCCTGGAGCCGGGTAAAAAAGCAGATCTCATCGTCCTGGATCTGGATCAACCTCATCTGGTGCCGATCTACAACCTGCCCTCGCATTTGATTTACGCCGCCAGGGGCGGCGATGTGATCCATTCAATGATCAACGGCCGCCTGGTCATGAAAGGACGAAAACTGTTGACCATCAATGAGCAGATGGTAATAGGCAAAATGCAGGAAATCAGCGCCAGGGTCTTGCAAATCAGAGCGGAAGCCGAGGCTGGAAGATGAAACGGCGGCGCCGTTCTGTCCAACTTGACTTTCTGCCCATACTAATCTACATTGCGCCACAGAATGGCGGATCTGCCGCCGGATTACTTTAACCACAACAGCATTATCGAGGTACGCACATGTTCGGACTGGGAATGCCTGAACTCATAGTCATACTGGTGATCATCGTCATCATCTTCGGGGCCGGAAAACTTCCCGAAATCGGCTCCGGCATAGGCAAGGGCATCAAGAACTTCAAGGAAGCCACCAAACAGCAGGACGAAACCAAAACACTCGACGAGAACAACCAGGATCAGGATCCTGAAGATACCACCAAAAGCTGATCACTCAGACGATCGGAGCAGACACCATGTTTGGACTCGGAACCCCTGAACTCATCGTTATTCTAGGAATTGCCGTACTCATTTTTGGCGGCAAGAAACTACCCGATATTGGCGCCGGTCTTGGCAAGGCGATCGGCTCCTTCAAAAAGGAAGTCGGTGATGTAAAAGCCAGCGGCCAGGAGCTGATTGACGACCTCCCCGGCATCAAGGAAGTTGCCGAAGTTAAAGATCAGATCGATAGGGTCAAAAATATCACCAACATCACAAAATAGCCGTTCTTCTAATTACATCGCTGATCTTTGATGTAATGCTCATTTCCATCTCTCGTTTCTGACAATTTCGACCCTAAGGGTTGTTATCGACACCCCTTCCTACTCTGCCGGAAAGACCGTCTCTTGACGATATTTCACATTTTGTGTATTTGTACAGGTTCCGTAAAAACAACTATTACCACCCGGCTTGAAGCACCCTACCTGCGGTTCGCTTTCTACCAACAACTCATACAGTTGCCGGAAGGTGGCTTTTTTATTTACCAGGAGAAACACATGTGTCGATTAGCTCTTAAAACAGCCAATGACCCCTTCTCGCCCTACGAGGTGCTCGAGGCCATGGAGGCCATGAAGGAAGGTTATGACGGCTCTGGACTCGGGCTTCTGCTCAGGGGCATGGAGTTCGAAGATTTCAAATACAACCCGAGATTCCCGATCCTCTCAGGCATCGCCGAGAGCAAGAAGGCCTGGAAAAGGCTGGACCGCTTCATGGAAGATCGCGGCTACGAGTTAAAATATGACCACAAATTCCATATGGATCGCAGCCATATGGACGGCAAGGACCGCTACCGCTATTTCCTGAGAGCCTACCGGATGCCTGAAGAGTTTCAGGGAAAACCGATGGGAGACAAAGACAGGGAAGACGAACTCATGGAGACCCGGCTGGCCCTGCGCCAGGACGGTGAGAAACACGGCGGCGATCTGTCGGTGTTCTCTTTCTGGCCCGATGTGGCAATGATCAAAGAGGTCGGCTGGCCGCTTCAGGTCGGCAATCTGCTGAGCCTCCACGACGGCCAGATCAAGTCCCGCGTCTGCATGGCCCAGGGGCGCCAGAACACCAATTACGGAATCAATCTTTACGCCTGTCACCCTTTCTTTGTGCAGGGCATCTCGACCATGACCAACGGCGAGAACACCGCTTTTGTACCGATTCGTGACTGGCTTCTGGGCCAACCCTTTGAGGGATATATGGGCTACCAGAGCGACTCGGAAGTATTCACCCATATACTCCACTACACCCTGAAGCAGCTCAACCTGCCTCTGCAGGCTTACAAACACATCATCACTCCGCTGAGTCTCAAGGAACTGGACGCCCACCCCCAGGGCGACTTTCTCAGAGGCCTGCGCAACGTCTGCAAACGGCTAATCATCGACGGCCCCAACGCCGTTATCGGCACCCTTCCGGACGAAACCTGCCTGCTGGTCATGGATCAGAAAAAGCTGCGCCCGGCGACCGTCGGGGGCAGACAGGGGGCCTGGGCAATTGCCTCGGAAATGTGCGGCGTCGACGCGATGATTCCCGATCGCGACCCGAGCCTGGATTTTCAACCCATGAGAGAACATACCGTTATCATTCCACCAGCTAGAAAGGAATTAGAAATATGGTCCCAATACGATCAGTTCCCATTGAGCCTGGCAGCTTAACCTATCATGACCTGCCCTGGATAATTGAGCATCGGGAGGACCGCTGCACCCTCTGTGGACAATGCACCAGCGTCTGTCCGAAGGAGTGTCTGCACCTTACCTACCGGCGCCAGCGGCTGCCCAACCTCGAGGTATTGAGCAGTAAACGGGGCAGCGAATACCGCACCTTCGTCGGCATAAGGCAGCGCACCGACATGGTGCACTCCTGCATCGGCTGCGGCATGTGTGCCATGGTCTGCCCCAACGAGGCTATCAGCCCGGTGCCCAACACGGTTGAGAACCGCACCCTGTTCTTGAACAACCAGAAGGGAGAAGCTTACAAACGAGGCGGCCGCAGGAACACCACCGGCGCCTCCCTGCTCGACCGGATCATGTTTGATCGTATCTCGATGCTGACCGATCCGGCTCTGGACGCCGGCCGACACGAATTTACCCTGTCGACCACCATAGGCAGAATCCTGTCGCCGGAGGAATATCTCAAACGCATCCAGCAGGGCGGCTGGATTCCACCGACCAGAGAGGTTTTCCCCTTTGTCATCGGCTCGATGTCGTTCGGTGCCCTGTCCCCCAACATGTGGCTCGGCCTTCTCCAGGGCGTTGCCTATTGTAACGAGGTTCTGGGCATCCCGGTTGTCATGTGCACCGGTGAGGGCGGCTGTCCGCCGTGGGTCCTGAAGAGCCCGTATCTGAAATATATCATCCTGCAGATCGCCTCCGGCTATTTCGGCTGGGATGAGATCATCAGGGCCATTCCGGATATGCAGTGCGATCCAGCCGCAATCGAGATCAAATACGGCCAGGGGGCCAAACCCGGCGATGGCGGCCTGCTGATGTGGTACAAAGTGTCAAAGCTGATCTCCCGTCTGCGCGGTGTTCCAGAAGGCGTGGACCTGCCTTCGCCACCGGTTCACCAGACGCTCTACTCCATTGAAGAGAGTGTCATGAAGATGATTCAGACCCTGTCCATGGCCTTTGATCACAAGGTGCCGGTTTATCCGAAAATTTCGGCCTCTACCTCGGCCAAATCGGTCCTCAACAACCTGGTCCGCAATCCCTATGCCGGCGGACTGCTGATCGACGGCATCGACGGCGGTACCGGCGCGGCTTACAATGTGTCGATGGATGCGACCGGACACCCGGTGGCCTCTAACGTACGGGAATGTTATCTCGATCTGGCGGCCCAGGGTATGCAGAACGAGGTACCGATCTACGCCGCCGGCGGCGTCGGCAAGAACGGCAACGTGGCCCAGAACGGCATGGCCCTTATCATGCTCGGAGCCAGTGCGGTGCACATCGGCAAATATATCATGCAGGCCAGCGCCGGTTGCCTCGGCAATGAACAGAACCGCTGCAACGTCTGCAATGTCGGAATCTGCCCCAAAGGTATAACCAGTCAGAATCCGAAACTCTACCGACGACTCGATCCGGACAAGGTGGCTGAACGGGTTGCCGAAACCTTCATGGCAATTCAGACCGATGTCAAGAAAATCATGGCACCGCTCGGCAGATCTCAGAGCCTGCCGGTCGGCATGTCTGATGCAATCGGCATCAACGACAAGGATGCCGCCGATCGACTGCAGATCAAATATGTCTGCTAAGCAGTGATTACCAAGGTTATTGTATAAGGAGTTCTTTAGTGGCTACGAACGTTATAAAAGGTCTTGATCAGGACGGCAACCGCATCAACTCGATGGATTTTGAATACATCGTCCGTGAAGCGGCAACCGAACACGCTGAGCTGACGCTGCAATCCTACGGTCAGCACAATATCGGCATCCGACTCCAGCGCGACGAAGGGCTGCATCTGCAGATCAAAGGACCCTGCGGCCAGCGGCTTGGTTCCATGGGAATGCCGGGAACGACAATCACCTGCGAAGGCTCGGTGTCGGACGATGTCGGCTATCTCAACATCGGTGCCGAAATTACCGTGCTCGGCGATGCCACCAACGGTGTCTGCAACGCCATGGCCGCCGGCAAGGTATTTATCGGCGGTTCCATCGGCGCCCGCGGTCTGACCATGACCAAGTGGAATCCGGACCATGAAAAACCGGAGCTGTGGGTGCTTGGCTCCGCCGGCGATTCATTCGCCGAATTCAACTGCGGCGGTATCGCGGTCATCTGCGGGGTCGATCCCAAGAATCCCGAGAATGTGCTGGGTTACCGGCCCTGCGTCGGCATGGTCGGCGGGCTCATTTATTTCCGCGGCAAAGAGGATGGATCCTACTCCCAAACCAACTCCAGGCTCGATGTCCCGTCTGACGACCAATGGCAGTGGCTGCTCGACAACATTTCCGGTTACCTCGAAAAAATTGGCCGGCAAGATCTCTTAGAAAGCCTGACCGTCCGTGAGGAATGGCAAGTATTAGTTTCGGTCACTCCCCAGGAGCGGGCTCTGATGTGGTCCGGCCCTATGCCGATGGCCCAGTTCCGAGACGAGTTCTGGAACAAGGCCTTTGGCGGCGGCGACCCATTGCGTGATCTGGCCCCCGGTCTCGACCGATCCGCCATCGGTGCCATCGTCACCGGCGAGATGCGGCGCCGGACCCCCTGGTGGTCCAACAACGAGCAGGCTGCCCCCTGCACCTACTATTGCCCAATCCACATTCCGACCGTGGAGCGCCTCCGCCTCATACGCGAGGGAAAAATCGAACAGGCCTATGAACTGATTCTGAGCTATACGCCCCTTCCCGCCTCGGTCTGCGGTGCCGTATGCCCAAACCTGTGCATGGAAAACTGTACCCGAACCGGCATCGACGGATCCATCGAGATGCAGGTGCTGGGAAGAGCCGTGGCCAATTTCGACGCCCCCGAGGAGGCCGAATCGCTCGGTAAGAAAGTTGCTATAATCGGCGGTGGACCGGCCGGGCTCAATGCCGCCTGGCAGCTGGCCATCGGCGGAGTTGAAGCCCATATCTTCGAGCGCGATTCCCAGCTCGGCGGCAAACTGGCCCAGGTCGTTCCCTGGGAGCGCCTGCCTCAGGCAATCTGGGATGAAGAGATCAAGCGTTTTACCTCGCTGTCCAACGTCCACGTCCATCTTGACACCGACATGACCCCCTCGACCTTCGAGCGTCTGCAAAAGGAGTTCGACTACCTGGTGGTGGCGGTCGGAACCCATGAACCGAGAAGGCTCACCTTCCCCGGCCACGAACGGGTCATCCCCGCCCTCGACTTTCTCAAGGAAGCCAAGGGCAAGGATTCGATGAATCTCGGCAAGGAAGTCGTAGTAATCGGCGCCGGTAACGTGGGCTGCGACGTGGCCTGCGAGGCCTACCGCCTGGGTGCCGACAAAGTCACCCTGGTCGATATTCAGAAACCGCTGGCTTTCGGCAAGGAAAAAGAGGCCGCGGAAGCCTATGGTGCCCGCTTCAAATGGCCGGTCATGACCAAAGAGGTAACCCCGGAAGGATTGGTGACCGCAGACGGTGAGTTGATCCCGGCCCAGACCGTCTTTATTTCCATCGGCGACGTTCCTTCGCTGCCGTTTCTGCCCCAGTCTGTGCAGACCATGCAGGTGGGGGGAGCCGACTGGATCCAGACCGACCCGTCTCACAAAACCTCGGACGGCAAAATCCTGGCTATCGGTGATGTCGAACGACCTGGTCTGGCCACCGATGCGCTTGGTGCCGGAAAGAGCGCGGCCGAAGCGATCCTGGCGGAAATCCGGGGGGAGGAGTGGAAACCCTTTACCAAACAGCTGGTTCCCCAACAGGCGCTGACCATCACCCATTACAATCCGGGCGACAAGGGCAATAGTGAAGAGGATCAGGCCAGCCGCTGCCTCTCCTGCGCCACCTGCCGGGATTGTCATCTCTGCGAAACGATCTGCCCGACCGCGGCGATCACCAGAAATGAAATTCATATCGGCGCTGAGATCAGCTTCGAATATGTCTCGGATGATGACAAATGCATCGGCTGCGGATTCTGCGCCGACACCTGCCCCTGCGGCATCTGGCAGATGAACGCCTATTAAGCAAAGCTCACTTTTAAAAAAAGCCCCTCTGCCGCCCACTAAAGATTGGCCAGAGGGGCTTTTTTTTGGCTTACCTTCACACCTGGAAAGTCAGAGACGGTCGTATAGACCCTCATGATCCAGGAGGATCTTCTTGAGCTCAATTCCTGGTGCAAACCCGCCAATCCAACCGCTCGCACCAACCAACCGATGGCAGGGAATGATGACCGGCAGCGGGTTTTTATTGGCGGCCTGGCCAACCGCCCTGGCCAGATGGACATTACCCAGTCGACCGGCGAGTTGTCCATAGGACAGGACTTGGCCATACTCTATCTCACCGAGGGCCTGCCACACTCGTTTTTGAAACTCTGTACCGCTGAGCATGAGCGGCAGATCAAATTTTTGCAGATTACCCCTGAAATAATGATCAAGCTGAGTGCAGGCCTCCCTGAGAGGAGCCGACACCGTGGTCTTTTCTGCAGACATATCGGCTGCCTTGTCACTGCCGAAAATCAGAAATCGGACATAATTATCATCGCCCCCGATGGTCAAAGGGCCGACGATGGTGTCCACCACGATGCGCTCGACTGAATGTTTCGGGCTCATAGCATTTCTCCAGTGCCACTGATTTACCTGTAGAGCTCAGCTTCGAGCCAGTGATGACTTTACCTGAAAAGATGATATATTCGATTCACACGCAGCACAAACAAATAAGGTGAAGGCCCAGTATCATTAATCATGAAGGATGCACTGCATAAAAAACTGAAACCGATTCTCGACGTGCAGTCCATTCGTGGGGTAGACCTGCCGGTGGGGCTTGAGTTCAGACAGTTGGTGGTCACCGGTCCACCCGGAGCCGGAAAAACCTACTATATCAACAGGATCCGAGGCTGGCCCAATGAGGGCTACCTGGATCTGACCAGGAGAGGCTGGTGGAAAGATCGAAGTCTTATCTACCGTCCCCGGGAAATCCATCTAGGCATCCCTTACGACGGCAACAAAGATGCCCTGGCAGTCTTCGATCAGGAGTGGATCGATCTCAAACCTGATGGTCTGAAGATCGATTACCATCGGATCAGAATTCCTCCCGAGTCGCATTCGAAATTTTCCACCAACTGGCGGGACCGCTATATTTTCGAGTTTCTGCTTCCTGAACCTGAAGTGATCTTCGAACGAAGAATGAACCGGCAGAATGACGGCTATTTCCCGGTTGACGCCAACCTCGATCTCGACACGGTAGCAAGGCAACTCGATGTCTACAGCCGGGTCGCCCTGTTTCTCCACCGGGCAGGAATGAACGTTTACATCCGCACCGATCTGACCCAGCCACCGATGCTGATCAGCGAGAAGGGAGAGGTGGCCCTGCCGCCCTGGGCTGTCGCCACCGTCGAGCCAAGGCCGAGCCTGAAAACGGCATCAGGCTGGAAGCAGATGATCGTCGGTCAGGGCAAGATCCCCTGGTTCACCGTTACCGATGAGATCCAGACCCTCGCGGAACCCTCCAGAATTCCACATGACGGCAAGAGCCTCGACATCATCATGGGCCGCTTTCATCTGCGGCTGGCACCGGAAATACCCCTGGGAGCCCGAAAAAAATATCTGCGCCAGAATAAAGACTGGATCATCAGGAAACCTGAAACCTGCAGCGACAGGCAAATTAGAGGTTTTGCCCGGGTCAAGCCGGGTGAAACCGTAACTCTTGGTCGTTCCAACAAAGATTATGGCGACATTTTCAACTTTAAGAAAGAAGTGGCCAAGCGCCACGTCGCCATAACCAACAGCAAGGGAGACTTGATCATCCGGCCGCTGGACAGAGACAAACCGGTAAAGATCGTCCGGCTTGACGATCAGGATACCCGCGAACAGATGGGGGCCAACCGGGTCACGGCCATGCTCGAGGTTCGGGAACTTCTCGGCGGCACCGTTGCGGAACTCGAAGAACAGGAAGCTCTTGAGCTGATCCGTGAGGTAAACCAGATTCACGAAGAACAACCCTATCGTGCACTCGACAAGAACAAACAGCCCGGAGGGCTGCTTGAGCTGGATGACGGGCCTTCGCCGGTAGTGATCGGCGATCTGCACGGCCAGGTCGACAATCTGTTAAAGATCCTCACCGAGAACTGTCTGGTCCAGGCCCTGCAAAACAACCGCGCTATTCTCTGTATTCTCGGGGATGCGGTTCACAGCGAAAATCTGGGCGAGATGGAGAACATGGACAGTTCCATCCTGATCATGGATCTGATCTTTACCCTGATCAAGGCCTTTCCCGCCAATGTCTTTTATTTACGCGGCAATCATGACAGCTTCAGCCCGGAACTCTCGAAAAACGGCGTCCCCCAGGGTATCCTGATGAAAAGAGCCCTGGCAGAGAAAAGGGGGCCGGCCTATGTTGAGGAGATGCAGAGATTCTGCGATCTGTTGCCCTATATGATCGTCTCAACTTCTTTTATCGGAATACATGCGGGACCGCCGCGAGCTGAGACCACCAAAAAACAGATCATCAATATCAGCAGCAATCCGAATCTGGCCAGGGAACTCACCCAGAACCGTATCAAACGGCCTTATTATCTTGCCGGTTACGGTAAAACCGAGATCAAAGCACTGCGCAAAATGTTTGGAGCTCCAAAATCGACGCCGGTGATCGTCGGCCATACCCCGCTGGACCCCTTTGGTTCAATCTGGCAGAACGTCGGCTCCATCAAAAATCACCATATCATCTCCAGTTCCAATTTGAACGGCCCGGGAATTTTTGTCCAGATCAAAGGTAAGATGATTCCCCTCACCTACCCGGCCGAACCGCTTACCCGACTCATCAACCGGCTTCGAGCCTAATTAAAAAATTGCGCTTCCCAACAAAATCCTAACATTTCTCTAAATTCATTACTTTTCAAGGTATTGGAGGAAGTCGACCTATCCTTGCCACGGCAACAAGCGGACAGGTTTGAGGTGCCTAACACATTATCCTTGAATCTCCCCCCAACATCTGCTAACTAAATTCTAACTTTCCCTTGACTATGCGGATCTAAGGTCTCGGAATTTCTAAGCTGCCCCAGGGGGATATATGGATATCAAATCGACAACGCCGCTCTCAGGTCTATTCAGGACCTCGCCGTTCAAACCGGTGCAGGAACACATGCGGCTTACCTTTTCCTGCATCTGTTTACTTCCTCCTCTGCTCGATGCCCTGTATCGAAAAGATTACCCGCAACTGGCCGAGTTCGCCGAGGAAATCATCAAGCTCGAATCGGCAGCGGACGACATCAAACAGGATTTCAGGGTACACCTGCCCAATACACTGCTGCTGCCGGTTGATCGAGAGGACCTGCTCAACCTGATCAGCGATCAGGACGGGCTGGCCGATCTCACCGAAGAGATAGCCAAGATCCTGGTCTACCGGGATATGGTAGTTCCCGACCCGCTCAAAGACCTGCTCGACGAACTGCTCGAGGGCACGATGGAAATTTCAGTTGCGGCCAAGGACATGATCGAGCGTCTTGATGAACTGCTCCAGGTTGGTTTCCGCGGCCGGGAACAAGAAAAGGTGTCGGTGATGATAGCTGGTGTACGCCGCAGCGAGCACAATATCGACCACATCATGTTCCGGATTCGCAGGAGGCTCTTCGAATCTGAAAAGGATCTAAATCCGGTGGATACCATGTTCTGGTACCAGCTCATCTCCCTGGTCGGCGCTATATCCGATCAGGCCGAAAATGTGGCTGACCGCCTTCTTCTTTTCCTCTCAAAATAGGCTGACACCATGGATATAATTGCTGCCTACGGAACTGCATTCGTTATTCTGGCGATCATTTTCGGTCTCTACATGACCTGGGGCATCGGCGCCAACGACCTGGCCAATGCCATGGGTACCTCGGTTGGTGCCGGCGCGGTGACCATCAAACAGGCCATATGCATCGCCATAATCTTTGAATTTGCCGGAGCCGTCCTGGCCGGCGGTCACGTCACGGGTACCATCCGCAAAGGAATTATCGATCCCACCTCGATCGTCAATTCCCCCGAGATCCTCGTCTACGGTATGCTGGCTTCCCTCCTGGCCGCGGCATTCTGGTTGATGATCGCTTCCTGGAAAGGCTGGCCGGTATCAACCACCCATTCGATCATCGGGGCGCTCATAGGTTTTGCCATCGTCGGTATAGGACCTGACGCGGTAAAATGGAACAAGGTGGCCAGCGTTGTCGGCAGCTGGGTGGTCAGCCCGGTGGTGGGCGGCACCATATCATTTCTGCTGGTGATGAGTACCAGAAAGCTTATCTTCGATACTGAAAACCCGCTAAAGAACGCCAAACGCTATGCTCC
>Ga0070729_10006840_pt1 | contig 11125 bp, 15 predicted proteins | sample tdDd472_FD_66725 | JGI IMG/M metagenome (GOLD analysis project Ga0070729, IMG submission 66725) | Marine sediment microbial communities from the Atlantic coast under amendment with organic carbon and nitrate - tdDd47.2 | ecosystem: Environmental > Aquatic > Marine > Coastal > Sediment | place...
CAAACCCACCTAATTTACCCGGTTCTGAAATCAACACAGATAAATGTCAATAAGACATAAGGGAATGGATACATTGACTACTCGAAACGAGCTGTTTAACTCTGTTTTAAACCACTAAACAACACTATATCACTATCTTTATGATGTAATTAAAAAGAACAAAAACACAGAGTTATGGCAAGCAAACAAGTAAAAGCAACTAAACAACTTCAAACAGCCGAAGAGCTAGGGAGAAAAGCATTTAATAAGACAATTATGTGTGTTCCTGCGAAGGATAAAGACCTTTTAGATATGTTGGTAGGCCGTAAAATAGGAGAAACACCAGAAGGGGAAGCAAGCACTGTTAACATCATGAAAGCATGGATGAAAGGATGGTATGCAGAAAGAGATATAAGCCTTCAGAAGATAAAATAAATTCATTTTAGCATATTCGCAGTATAATTAGATAACCAAAAAGTTTACAGGCATGAATAATAGGTTACAAGAGGCATATGTATTGGCTCGTCAATACGCTTTGGAGAAAAAAGAACCAGTAAGTTCTCAATTAATGTTAATAGCACAAGAAAACTTACTACAGGGATTCATAGATTGGACAAAATCAGCTCCAGAAAATGGGAAAGGAATGCCCAGAAGTGCAAAGGATATAATGAACTATGCAACTCCAGAAATTAAGGAGAAATTCACACAAATGGCACTGAAAGCCACTTTTGAAATCGTACCCTCGGATAATAAATTCCGCAGGATGGCAAATCTGGAGGATTTTGAAACTGGAGCCCAATTAATTTCTAATAATGGAGAGGTGTTTATCTTAGATAAGCTGCATTCAGAAGGAATCTGGATAGCCAAGGGAGTCGATAGTAATAAGCATATTTTTACAAAAGATGCTCACCTATTCCGAATTGAGGTGACAAAGGTAAAACTTGAATTGCTTTATAGGTGTGCTGCCAATTATAAAACTTACTTTGATGTGGTTGTAGATTTGGAAGAAGAGCCGGAAGCCAGAAAATTAAATATCGGTGATGAGCTGACAATGGGTGAATATGGAACTAAACCCGAAAATGAATTTTTCAATTCAGAAGAGCATCCTTATTCATACAACCATGAATATGACCATAACCTTCTTGATATCACTGAAATTAAATTTTATTAAAAATTGGCCCCTATCGGGGCCTTTCTTCTTTCATTTAATATGAAATCTTAATAGTACTCTACCCCACCCAGACTACTATCCTGGCTCCTGATACCAGTAATAGCAACTAATCTGCCAGCTTTTATAATCCTAAATACCCAATTCTACAGTTTTAGTACTCCTCTAACTCTACTATTATCAGGCTAATATTCCCGACCGTTATTAAAACACAAATGTAAACCCACCTAATTTACCCGGTTTAGATATCGCAACCTTTATTCAAGTTAACGCCCAAGTGATACCTTCTTTATATTTCATATTTAGATATTAATACCAAATAGCACAATAGGCATAAGGGAAAGAATATATAGTTATAATACAAAGGCTATTAAAGTGTTGTAAGTGTTTGATACATGGGTGTTAATCACTATTTTTATAATGTAATTAAAAACGAAACAAAAACAACAAAAGAACAGAGTTATGAAAAAGATGATTTTATCCTTGGATGGCGTATTTGCAATGAGTATTATGTGTTCTATTATGGGGGCAATAACTTTTGCTATTACATTTGTAATCTAATTATCACTGAATTAATTAATTTGTCATGAAAGACCAAAAAGCAATATTACATAGATGTTTGAAGAATGATGAACCAGCTTTTGTAATTGCTGGACACGATTCTTTTGCGATTGAAACAATGGAAGCTTATAAATCAATAGCTGAAAAGCATGGAGCTGAAGAAGATTTTTTAAATGATATGCAGCTTGTAATTGATGAAATGAAACAGTTCCAGGAAGAGGAACCTGAAAAGGTTAGAATCCCCAAAACAAAACATGAACGAAATGAATAATAAAACTTCATAATTCGGGCCCCTATCGGGGCCTTTCTTTTTTTATTTAATATGAAAACCTAAGATTTTAATCACCGGCCAGCTCCCGGATCTCAACCGGCCAACTGGTAAACCCCTCCAATTTCCCAACTTATTTGCGCATCGAGCAGATCCGCAGCTCCCTTCAGCTGCTCTTATATCCCAAGTTTTACTATTAACGCCCAGGTGAACCATTCAGGCATAAGGGAAAGGATACATTTACTACTCGAAACGAGCTGTTTAACTCTGTTTTAAACCACCAAACAACAGTATATCACTATCTTTATAGAGTAATTAAAAGGAAGAAAATCACAGAGTTATGAAAAATTTAAATGAACAATACAGAAACAATTCTACGGTTCAGGAGGCAATTTTGAAGCTTACTAGCTGGATGGATAAAAAGCTTTGTGTTATTTATAACACTCCAAGCTTGCACGATGAGCAAAATGGTATGTGGACTGTTTTTGTTGATGCTGTTATTTCTGATACTCCATATTACAACAAGTTTGGTGGGCTTTGTACCAAGCGTTCAATTCACTTTAAAATTATGATGGATACTAATGTTGAAGATGAACCCAGATTTATTGATGAAAGAAACATCACAATTGATGATATCTATAATATTGGGATTGATACTATCATTAAAAATATTGATAAAGTTCCTTTTCGAGTGATGGGAATGAGTAGAGTAGCATAATATAATACTTTAATGCCATGAGTGAAATAACCGTACTTGTCACTAATTACGAAAAGAAAATTTTTCGACAGGAAACACAACTAAAAGTTGAAATGGAAGTGGGCAAAAATGACTTGATGCTTATTAGTGGTACCATCATCCATGTATGGGATACAGTTCCATACATGCGGAATATTCCAGATAATAAGCAATGGTTTACTTCTTATATCTACCATTTTAATTAATGTGAATTTCGGGCCCCTATCGGGGCCTTTCTTCTTTCATTTAATATGAAACCTTAATAGTACTCAACCCCACCCTGACTATGTTCCGGCTCCCGATACCAGTAATAGCAACTAATCTGCCAGCTTTTATAATCCTAAATACCCAATTCTACAGTTTTAGTACTCCTCTAACTCTACTATTGCCAGACTGATATTCCCGGTCTGTACTAATCTACAATCCTAAACCCACCTAATTTACCCGGTTTTAATATTAACATCAATAGATGTCAATAAGACATAAGGGAAAGGATGTACTGTTCCCTCATAACAGGTTGTTTATCACTGTTATAATTCAGTAAGTAATACTATATGGCTATCTTTATAATGTAATTAAAAACGAAACAAAATACATTTAATCACTGAGTTATGGCGTATACATCAATTTTACAAGTCAAGGAATCACTAAAAAAGGAAGTGATGGCAACTCTTTTCTGGTTGGCAAAAACAGACCTTGATATTTACGACACTATCAAAGATGGTGTAAAGGATTCATTTGAAACCCAAGGTGTTTATTTTCCGGCTAATCTGGTTGGTAACTTAGATATTATGAAAGCTATTTCTGGTATTAACTCTAACGATTGGGGAGAGTTGGGCATCCAGTGTGAAAAGGCATGTCAGAGGCTAGGATTAAAGCCTACTATGAAAAATAAAGAGTTCCTTTTATGTCTTTCTAATTCCTAAACCTCTAAACTTTTAATACGATGAGTACAGATTTAACACCAGTTCAGGAAACAGCTAATTTTATATTATCATTTCTGGGAGGATACGGAAATTTAGTATTCTTGACAGGAGCTAATAATTTCTCTGTTGAAGAGACTCCAAAACACGCTCTTAACTTTACTCTTCCACCGTTTGATGGTGATAGTTTATATGAGCATAGGTATGTTCAAATATCCCTAAACTCAATGGATACTTACGACCTGGTTATAAAAGGATGGAATAAAGAGCAAACAAATATAGAAGTGGTTCACAGGTCTGAAGGACTTTATAATGATATGCTAAAGAAATGCTTCGAAGAAGCTACCGGTTTATACCTTACTTTATTTCCAAAGAAAAAAAAAGCCCCCTAGCGGGGGCTCTCTTCTTTTACAAATATGAAAATTTTAGGACTTACGAATGGGGAAATTTATGCCTGGCTCCCCCATCACTTTTTGGTTTTCCCTCACTCCACAGAAGCCAGAAACAACAGGCTTAACCATAGATGCAAAGAATAGCGTTTTCATTTTTTGGTTTTTTATTACACTATAAATATACCTATAACGCTGCTATTATAGCCCTGTACTACAGTTTATTACATGTCTTCCTAACATCCTTCCATTTCTTCCCTTATGCCTATTGTGCTATTTGTTTTTTCATAAAAAAAGAGGATGTATTACTACACCCTCTCTCTTTTGTTTGTTTGTTTGTTTACTTTTCAATAACGTGCCCTTTTAGCGTTAATACTTCAGGTTTCGAATTCTTATTGAAGTTGATGTGTACCACTTTGTTGAAGTATCCTATTCTTTTGGTATCGTAGATTACTTTAATCGAATCGGATTCGCCTTTATTTAGTCGTTTAGGCTTCCACTCTGGCACAGTGCATCCGCAGAACGCAGTACTGCCAGTAATAGATACAACATCATTACCTACGTTGGTAAATTTAAAGTACACCGCACCATCGGAACCTTTTTTAATTTTACCGTAATCATGCTCTCTTTTATTGAATGATATTTCATAGGGTGTTCCTATGTTCTTTACTTTAGGTGGTACATTTGTCGGTGCTGGTGCAATGGTTTCTGTTGTTGTTACTGGAGTCTTTACTTCAGGTACTTCTACCTGTTGTTCTAGCTTAGTAGCTGCCTTTACCGTTTTAAAATGGTATCCAGCTCCTAATATCAACAAAACCACTCCAACGCTTAATCCTTTTAAAAATTTACTATCCATTTTTCTAACTTTTTGGTTTATGATAATGGGGTTATGCCTGACCCCTATTTTCTTTTGAATCCTTTTTACTTCTATTTTGAATTTTTGTTTCTATTATTCTGGATTTTCAGGTTTTGTGCATTATACATTTTGGTAATTACGTGTTTATTGTATTGTATAATTACCTAATTATATAATTATAGAATCACCTAATTATATAATTAGGTAATTCTATAATTGCACTATTTTAGAATGATAATCCTCGCTCCAGTATTTCTTTAATATTCTTTTTCTTTTTGAACTCTTCGATGATGTAATGAAGAATTTCGGTGTTCGATTTGAATTCTTCAAATTCAGGTGCATTAGAGAGCATGAATAATAAATTGTTGTGTCCAGTAGTCAACCTATATTGATGCTTGAATTCTAAGGCATTTTCCTTTTTCTTGGGGCCTCTTTTTACTTTCTTAACCGGTTGTTGAGGCTCTTCCTTTTTTTCGGATGTTGGAGCTTTAATTACAGCAGGTTCTTCGTTTTTATCGACAGCCTCTTCTTTTTCCTCAACCACCACTTCAGGTTTTTTTTCAACTACCACTTCAGACTTTTCCTCTTTTACTTCAGATTTTACCTCTGTAGTGCTTTCGGTTTTACCGGCAGTAGCTTGTGTTTCTGGTGTAGCAGCTGGTTTTTCCTCTTTTTGTTTAGTTGCTGTTGAGGGTTTATTAGCCATTACTATTTTCTCACCGGCTTCAGCTGCACCAGCTATTGCTGCAATGTCGGCTTCTATATCAATAGCTGCCATTGCATCATTAAAATCACTGCTACCGGCTCTTGCTTTTGACCTTGGGTTTTTTGTCGTATTTCTATTTCTAGAACCACCAGTGTTTTTTTTATCACCTGTTTGCTTTGCCATAACTCACTACTTTTTTAATTCCAGTTCCTTCATGATTTCCTTCAATAGGTCTTTAAACCTTTCCTGCATTTTTTTATTGGTTTTAGTTCGGGCTTTTACCTGTAGCAATGATTCGTAGGTATTTCCATTGTCTTTATAAAATACACTACGAGGGAGACCATACTCTTCATCGATGATGTTTATATCCTGATCACCTTCATATTTGCCGTAGAATCCATCAATAACATCCTTGTATTTATTTGTCTCTTCGAGCTTGTTGAACAATACAGTAATGTTAAAGGGGGAATTGTATTCGTTTTCTTTAACGAATTTGATGTTTTTAAGGGTTTTTACAATGAACTTGTTTGTTGATGTCACATCGAAGTTGCCTGATTCTACAGGAACAAATGCGTGACTAATAACACTCAGAATTGTTCCGATACCTTTTTCTGATGCTGAACCTGGCATATCAACAAATATAAGGTCGTATTTGCCTGTTCCTTTAAGTTCAATGATGGTTCTTATAACCTGTTCCTTCTCATTAACGTCTGCGTAAATAAGAGGGTAGGGGAACGCTAAACTGTAGTCTTCAGCGATTTTCTCCCTTATGATTGGTGTAAATGTGGCGATGGTTTTTTGAAGTTCTTCGTCTGAATATCCTTCGCCATTTTTGGTTTTCTTAAGATGCTCTTCGGCTTTCGCAGCGGAGAGTTTTCTGGTTAATCGAAACTCATCCATTTTGCGTTGGTCTTGAAGTGATGTTTGAGCATCACAGTCAACAATTGCCACCTTTAGATTATACGGAGCTTTAGCCAGTGCAGTTGCAACAAGCATTGTTAAAGTTGATTTACCAACGCCACCTTTTTGGTTGACGAATCCTACGATTTTTGCATTTCTCATTTGTGTAATATTTAAGAATGAATTTATGACAAAGATAATATGTTTTTATAATTCTACAATTATTTCATTCTATAATTCTATCATTATATCATTCTGTAATTATATGATGATAGAATTATGTATTTACAGCATTATATAAACATGTAATTATATGATGATAGAATTACATGTTTGTAACATTGTATCATTATTACATGATATGATTATATAAATATAACATGATGTTATTGTATGATGATAAAATGATAAGATTAAATAATTACGTAATTTTATAATTATATAATTACGTAATTGTGGAAATAATAAAACATAGTATGATATGTTTATGTAATTATATGTTTATGGAAATATTGCATGATAGCATGAAGTGTTTATACAATTACATGTTTATATGCTTATAGAATTGTATTATGGTATGTTTCTGGTATTATGTGTTTATATGTTTTTGTAATTCTGTAATTATGGTATGCTTTAAACATGTGTTTATGTGTTTGTATCATTAGCTCATTATACTATTATACAATAATGTGTTTTTATTATTCTGTGTTGATATAATTACGTAATTCCAGAATGTTTTCATGATAGGTTTGTGTTATTACATATTTCTCTAAATACCTAATGATGTGTTTATTTAATTCCATTATCATTTTATTATGGAATTAAATAATGGTGGAATTATCTGTTTATAGGTTTATCTCATCGTTTAATTCCAGGTGGTTGTGTTATTATAATTCTATCTGCTTTGAATTTGTGCTTTTTAATGTGTAATTATATAATTACGTAATTATATAATTACATAATTATCCCAAACGTATGTGAGCTTGTTTTAATCTATATTTCTGAGGTCTTTCTAGGGCATAAGGGAAAAGAAATATACCTACTTTTTAATTGTGTTATTGTGTTATAAAACATTTGTTTATGTGGCGTATATTGCTATCTTTATAATGTAATTATAAACGAAACGTAAAACACAGAGTTATGAAATTATTTAGATTCGCATTTTGGTTAATAAGGTTGATTGTAGTTATTGGATTCTTCCTTTGGTTAATGATTTTATTCTTCACCTCATGTAGTACTTAGTTACTCTCTTTTTAAGCCTCTATTAAGGGGCTTTTTTTATGCCTTCTCATTACATTATAGTGAGGAGGTTTTTTTGTATTCATACTTAAACAACCCATAGTAGCAGAATTTTATTATCTTTGATATGAACTAAAGAAGCAAGGTATGGAAATGTACTCCCAAATTTTCAATTTTTGAGCATTTCCCCTTGCCCCATCCAGGGGGGGAATTACCGGCCCTTCGGTTGGATAATTTTAAACCTTTTTTATATATGAAGAACAAAAAATATACAAATAGACGAGCAGATGTTAAGCTCCAAATATGGGTAACTGAAGATGAAAAAGCTATAATTGATAGAAACGCTGAAGCTGCTGGATTGGATCGTACAAAATACTTAAAGAACCTTCTTCTTAAGAAAACTATCAAACCTCTCGTTCCAACAATTGAATTAAATACTTACTATCAAGTTGGAAAAATTGGTAATAATATCAATCAAATTGCGAGAGTAATTAATAATGCCCAAGCAAATATCTTTCATAAAGAGACTAAGGATTCTTTAATTCATGAATTCGATGAATTAAAGGCTATTATGAGAGAACATTTGGATGCATTAAAAAAACATATTAAATGATTGGAAATATAACTAAGGGGGAGGGATTTAAGGACCTTTTGAAATATGGGTTACAAGAAAAAAAAGGATACCCAATTGATTCAAACATTAGTACTACAGATGAAAGAGATTACAAACAATATCTCAATACTATTAATGCTCATAATTCAAGAAGGAGTGATGTAAATAAGCCTGTCTTTCATTTATCTATCTCTTTGGATAAAAATGATAAAGTAGATGATGAACTATTTGTAAAAATAGGGCAAGAGTATCTTTCCAGGCTAGGCTTTAATATTGGGGATGAAAAAGAGGGAATTAATCCTTATTTAATGGTGAGACATACTGATACTGAACATCCGCATATACATATAATAGCATCCAGAATTAAATCCGATAAAACATTAGTCAATGATTCGAATGACTTTAGGAAAGCGCAAGAAATATCGCGTGATTTGGAACTGAAATATGGTTTTAGGGTGGTTCCTTCAGAGAGTTTAAAAGAAGAAAAACAGGCAGAAAAAAACGAGAAAGAAAAGACAAAAAGATTAAGGAGTAAGGATCTAAAATATACATCCCCTAGAAAGTATTTGGTTAATAATATCAATACAGCAATGAAGCCTCTTGGGAGTAAAAAAACAACATTTAAAAGCTTTGTAGTTGCATTAAATAATAAAGGAATTGAAATTAATATTAATGCCTCAAATGATTTATCAAAGGTTAATGGAGTTTCTTATTCCTTTAATAGAGATGGAAAGGAAATAATCTATAAAGGAAGTGCTTTAGGTAAAAAATACGGGTGGAATTCGTTGATTCAAAATGTTGAATTTGATTTTAAAAAAGACAAAGAATTACTCAAAAAGATAGTTCAAAATTCACGTTTTAACAAAGTATCTAGCCTGTCTGAAAAAGATAAAGAGAGAATAGTAAGCAACTTTAATGCACGACTAACAGAATATTCTAATCTGAAAAATGTTAATATTTTCAATAAAGAATATCGTTTCTCAAAGCTTTCGTTTAATGATAAACAGCTTACATATTTGAGTAATTTGAATGATGAATGGAATCAAAAAAACTATAAAAATGACCCATTAAAATACTTTGAAAATGCATTCAGAAAACAAAGATATAGTGAACATTCTGAAGGGGTGAAAGTTTACTTTGGTCTTTCTTCAGAACAACAAAAAACACATCAAAAAGTATCTAATGATCTTAAATTATCATTAGCAAATCAGTTAAAAGCATACATGGAAAAAGAAGGTTTTTCGTTTTCTCATGACCTTCAAATGAAGACTCAATCATTAAGATTATCCGGTAAAGACCATGAAGAATTAGTGCAACATATAGGTGAGTGGGGAAAGAGAAAATTCAAACTTAATCCTATGGATTACTTCTATGAAAAATATAGTGTTCACAAAGAATATTTTGACAATAGCCTGGTAAATAATCTTGGAAAACTGGATGGTAAATACGGTCTAAAAACAAGCTCTTCAATTGATGCTATTAAGAAAATAGCAGAAGAAACAAATCATGATTACCGAGTTCCAGCAGCCATTTTAAAGTATGAACAAGCTGTAAAAAATGGACAGACTCCGAATATTGTTGAGTTTGTTAGAGATAGTGTACAGAAAGATGCTGCTAAAGCACCTATTTCTAGACAACATCAAGAAGCAATATACACTACTAGTAATAATATGCTCGAAGACTTCTTTAAGGACTTTGCTAAAGGCATGAAATCAGATGTTGGAGGTGATCAATATAGAGAGGAGCAAAAGAGAAAACCAAAAAGAAGACGAAGAAGAATTCAATAGATATTTAATAACCCAGGAAAAAGTCAATCTAATTAGATTGACTTTTTTGTATATACATTTGTATATTATTTAATTTAGACTATGTTTGTATATACATTCGTATATCTTATTGATTTAATAATGGGAAATAAAATTAAAATTAGCAAGTGGGGAAATTCTTTAGCTCTTAGAATTCCAAAGTCGATATCTGATGAACTTAACTTAGAGGATGGGATGGAATTGCAAGTGTATTCTGAGCAGGGGAAAATAATTATAGAACCGGATTCCTGGAGTAATTTCATTAAAGTGCTAACGGATTTTAAATATTCAATTGAAGAAATTGACTCTGTAAAGGAAAATCATTTTAGTAGTTCTCCAGATAAATCACCAGAAGAACTTGAAAGAAGTTGGAATCAGTTTGTTAATAAACTGAGAGAATTTCAGAAGGATTTTTTACCTATTAAACAACCTTTTAATCCAAACCAAAGTTGGGTCAAGTTTATTCAAGAGCTTACTACTTTTAAAAACGAATTCGGACATTGTATTGTGCCAAAGGATTATGAGGATCAGTGGTTAGTAAGTAAGGTTAATAATATAATAATTAATTATAGAAAGGGAAAGCTTTCGAGACAACAAATTAAACAACTTGAAGAAATGGGGTTCGTGTGGAAAGTTAAATAGTCTCACCAAATGCACCGGAATCCAAGACTTAAATAAGGTTCATTAATGACATGGAACAGAACATAATTACTAAACCAAAAGGTTTACAGGCATGAATAAAAAAGACTTTACCCAATTACCCTATAACGAGCTAAAAAAGCTTTGTACATCCATCTATACCCAACACGGTTATACAGTGGATACCACCATAGAGCAGGGAAAAGAATATATCTTTTTAAGCAAGGATAATAAGCTGCTTTTTATTATTCTTCTGCTTACCACACCAAGGCTTTCATCAATACCTGAAGTGGTACAGGAATTGAATCAGCTTCGAAAATTGGGCGAAGCATACAATTGCTTT
>Ga0070729_10006842_pt1 | contig 11118 bp, 10 predicted proteins | sample tdDd472_FD_66725 | JGI IMG/M metagenome (GOLD analysis project Ga0070729, IMG submission 66725) | Marine sediment microbial communities from the Atlantic coast under amendment with organic carbon and nitrate - tdDd47.2 | ecosystem: Environmental > Aquatic > Marine > Coastal > Sediment | place...
CCCTGATTAAGATCGACATTCGCAGGTAACGGAAAACGCTTTGTCGGACTCGTAACGACAGGGTCGGGTGGGGTTAAATCAGCTTCTGTAATGAAGGTAAACGGCAAGCAATCTTCACCGATAATCACCATATCGCCACGTATCCAGCCTGTGCCACTCGGCGTTTTGACGGTGTACCAGCGATACCCGTCTGGATCGGCTTCGGACGCGCCCTGTAATTCAAAACTTGCGCCACCTTCTGTTAAGGCAATTACACCATAATCTAAACGTGGACCAACGCGAACATTCACGACACCTAGCGATGGACGTACCTGTATCTGGCAAGAAATATCAAATCGTTGTGCCGAAAATTCTGTTGCACCCTGCGCCGATGCGGTTGCATGATAGACAGGCAAGCTAGACAAATCTTGGCTGGATGGAATTTCGACGTTAAATACACGACACTCTTCATCTGATGACGGTGTTGTCGTATCTGGCTTGGGTTGGGGTGATGGTGTTTGTGTTCCCCCGAGAATTGACCGTAACAACTTGAATATGGCTTGTAGAAATTGACCCATGTTATCCTCCCATCGGTTTGAAAAAATGGTGTTACACTATTGGCTATCCATCATCGTCATCAATACTTCGATATCCGGCGAAGCTTGACGAAAAATCCAGTCATTCGAGTTCGATTTATAAAATCCATAATTTAAATTATACTGCTTTCCAAATTAATTAAGTGTGTTGTAGGGGGCAGGCTTCTGTCTATCTGTCAAAAACTGCGAAATGATTACCCAAATACGATTATTCTTCTACCTCGGTTGTGATGATGACCGCATCAAATAGTGGGATGTTTGTGCCGACATTCCCGATTTCAACCGATTGTTGATTGAGTCGCGCAAATCGTAACTGAAATCCGTTGGTGGCAATTGCTTGACTGGTGACAAATACATATACGTCATCCGTGATAAATTTAGGGGTATAGACCACTTCTTGAGACAATAATTCGGGGTCTTTACCACGTTCACCAATCATGACATTCCCCAAATTTTCTACTGTGTAGATGAAACGGTTACTGTTGGGTAACCATTGCGGTAATTCGATTGTGCCACTGTCACCGGTTAAATAGTCACTGGGATTATCGCCATTGGCATCAGCAACCACAATCGTAAATTCATTGCTCTGTGGAGTCCGTCGTAAATATAGGATCTGTGTATCTGTGTCTGACCACAACGGTAAGCCGAAGAAACTCGCGCGAACACTCCCCATTAAATTACGATCTGAGGGGGTATCAATCGGTAATTGCCATAAGCGGGTTGGCGGGACATTCGTTTCGGATTCGCTATAAATTAAATCTGCGTCAGGTATCGCAACCAGTATGGATAGGCTATCTTCTGCCCATTGGATATGCGGATGGAAAACACCCTCAGACCCTGTCGCCACGCCAATATAAAATAAGAGGTTGGTCGCACCATCAATCGCCAGTGGGTCAACAACACTTATCCGCGCATCTTGCCTGCCATATGTCCCAGCGGATACTGTGGCGATTTGTGTATGATCGGGACTGATAGCAAATCGTCCGCCCTGTCCTGCTGGTAAAATGAGTGAAACTTCACGAGTACGGGCATTCACACGGTAGAGATCATCGTTAAATTTTAGATCGGCATTACGCCCTGTATAGGTATTGATGTAAAGTGTCGTCGCGTCAAACCATGCCACATCCCCAACCTGTGATGCCCCGTTGCGGAAGATGCGCGGATTGCCTTCACCAACAACCAAAAATTCAGTTGTCCCTGCCACATCTACAATCCAAAGGGTTTCGGCGCGTCCATTTGGTCCCCGTGTATAGGCGATACGTTGTCCATCCGGCGAGACAAAAGGACGTATCACACCACCACTCGCCACCCGACGGGGATTTTCTTCACCTTGCCGCCAGACAATGAGGTTTCCGCTATCGACCCATGCCACAACCAGCGATTCTGTCGTCTTGAGCTTAGTAATCGGGCGCGCTTGGTCAAGATTACATCCAGTTAAGGTCATGAGGGTGATGAGAAAGATAATTATTTTATACGCCATAACTTGATTTCGTCCCGATTTCGATGTGCCACTGATGAATAACGATACCTATATTATAACGTGAGTTTGATTTCAGCGAATTGTGGAGGGTATTCCAAGATTGAATATCGAAAAACAGAGGTATAGAAAAAAGGGACGGTGCTTCGTCCCTATGGTGAAGGTGTTTTTGCGATAGCCGTCTGTGTGATTTCAACCGCGCGCTCTGTTTCACGCACGAAGATTTCATCATTGTCTACAGTGAAGGGTTTAGTCGCTTTTACTTCGGTTATTTTAATCTGCTGACCGCTATTGTTGACGGATGTTGCTTGTTCGCTACGTGGTTGAATCCCTAAGGGTGTCCATGTCGCGGTTGGTGTTGATGTGAGCGTCAGCGTTGGCGTGATTGACGGGAGAAGGGTTGGTGTACGAGATGGGGTCGGTGTACGGGTCTGTGTAGGCTCACTCGTCATGGTCGGCGTATAGGTTAATGTGAATGTTGGCGTGGCTGTCAATATCGCTGTTTGAGTCAGTGTAGGTGTGGCTGTCAATATCATGGTTGGTTCAAGTGTTGCGGCCTCGTTATCATCAGGTTGTGGTAATAATTCTTCACCATCTGGTAATATCAAATGACCATTCGCATCCATTTCTGGAGATAGAATACGCAAAATACGGAAACGTTGCATTTCATTCGTGGATAGCAAAATCGCCTCAGAAAAGACAGGATGTAACCCCTCTACAAGGTCAATATAAGCTTGCTCGGTATCATCTGTCGCATATAGAATCGCGGTTTCTGCGGTGGTATAGAACGTATCCAATACATCATCCGTTAAGCGTCCATTTTCGTATAACACAAGAATTTCATTGGCGCGGGTTTGTGTTAGATGCAACCATACTTCATCTTGATTGTTGAAGAAGGTTGAGATCAAAACAATGACCTGTTCCCATGCGATTTTAACGCTGTAGAGTGTCTCGCCGGGTAAGCTCGTGCTCGATGCGTACACCGTTCCGCCACCTGCTCCCATTAATAACATGAAGGCAATCACAAAACCAGCTACCCAGCGCAGATAAGATTGTCGCATGGGTTGGATGCGTGTAGGCTGTGATTGTTTTGTTTGGGTAGGACGTTTAGATTGTGTCGAGCCACGATTAAATTGCTTGAGTAACTTGGCTTCTATAGCATCGACAGATTGTGATTTTAATTGTGGGACACTAATACGCTGAGTGAGTTGAACAATCGCCAAATCGTGCTGGAGTTGTTCGGCATACACAGGGTATTTTGCCAAACAGCCTTCATAAGTCATTAACCCATCTTGCAGGTGGGTAATGCACTCATCTAAGATTTGTGGATATTGGACATCCAGTGTGTTCAAAATAAACCTGCCAATATGGACTCAGCATCAAAACCAGATCGTTCTAAGAAACTTGCCATCGAGCGTACCGCACGGAATTGCATTGCTTTAATGGCGTTTCCCTTTTTCCCTAATTGTTCTGCAACAGCTTCGGTTGATAACCCATCAACAAACCGTAGGATAATCACTTGCTGTTGCTCATCAGTTAACGATTGAATCGCTGTCAACAGAGCGTTTGACGCATGTTGCTTTAACATAGTTGCGTCCATATCTGGTGTGACAGACAGATTAGCATCTTCAACATCGGTGGCCGTTGGGCGACGATCTTGCCGCCGATAATGGTCAATGACTCGCGCATGAGCAATCCGATATAACCACGAAATAAAGGGTTTTCCCTTATCAACATATCGTGATAGACCTTCAATGGCTTTGGTAAACACATCCGCCGTTAGATCTTCGGCTAGGTGTTTGTCGTTTGTTCGATAATAAATGTAACGATAAATCTGTTGCACATGTTCTCGATACAATACGGCAAATGCTTCGCTTGATCCCTCTTGCGCTTGTTGAATTAACTGTTGTTCTTCAACGCGATTCAAGATTTCTCCCCATAAATGCCTGATACCTATGGTTGTTGAAAGCGCGTCTAAAATATATACCGCACAACAACGAATTTGGTTACGGGCATCTCATCATATGATTTGGATATGCGTGAATGACTCTATTTTAACCTGAGTTTTATTTGGACACCGTTTAGAAAAAGTGAATTTTCAGTTTATCAATCTTATTTTGCAAGTCGTCAGCGTTTAGCGATTCGCTGTATCTCGCTCCTCCGCACCATTGCGTTAAATCTTTTTAATGTCCATTTATTAGTTGAATTTTCTATAAACTGACATTATTTTACACTGTTTTGAGCAACAGATATTGTAGATGTGTAAAATATAACAAGCAACACTGTCATTAAACCATAAATACGATTTCCCTACGGCACAAAAAACTAACACACGAAAATAGAAAAATAGGTTATGATAGGATAGAGAACGTTTTAGCGTTATGGTCATTGGTTCAGCACGATTGGAGTTTAATCCTATGACATCACATATTAGAACGACCCGTTTCTGGCTGGCTTGGATTTTTGCGAGTTTGCTAGTTTATCCACTGGTGATTATCAGTTTAATCGCATTGAGCATGGTATTATCACCGATCTTAACCATGGTATCTCCTGAAACCTATTATTATTCAGGTGCATCCAATGCCACCTTAGAAACGATCTACCTCTTGCTATTTAGCAGTGGTGTAGGTGGAATTGTTGGGTTTTCGGTTGGACTCTTACAAAAGTCCGTTATCAAACGTTATTTCTACTTCGAGCTACATAATTGGCGACGTGCAACCGTCATCGGTGGGATGATTGCTGCGCCCGTAATGGCATTATCTATTCATGGTGTGAATACAGTTATATCCGATCATTACTGGGAGCTTTATCAGTCTGGACTTTATAACCCACTTAATTCTATGATATCGATGTTGCCAATGGTTATGTATGTTATGGTTATGTCGGCTATACAAATCGTGATTTTGCGCCGTTATGTAAAACATGCTTGGCTATGGATTTTGGCAAATACAGTTGCAGGTATGATGTTTAGTATGCTTGTCAGTAGTTCGATTGATCCTGATTTAGGGAATTGGCTACTCGCGGCGATTGCACAGGGTGCTGTTACAGGCTTTGCGATGCTGTGGTTACTCCATCACTTTAATAGACAAATCGAAATTGATGAACAACAAGAATTTGCTTATCAACATGTTCCCATTGATATGGACGATCCTTCCGAGCCATCGGTATGGGATGACGCGATCTAATACGACACATTCAACGGGTGGGGATATTCCCTGCCCTTTTCAATCCTCACAGACATCTTCAGCAACCAATAGAAAACATCAGTAGAAATTAGAACATCAGCCCAATGAGAGTATAATCATTTGATTGTTGCGAAATGGTTTGGAGATTTAAACCGTTACAAAGCTGGTTTCTGGTATACTAAATATAACTGAATTGTTAGGTGATTGTCACATATACACACATGATGACACAAGAAGCGTCCACCACAGATCAAAATATTAAAAAATCCCAAGCTCTGCTTCAACAGGGTTACGTTGCATATAACAACTGGGATATTAATAAGGCGCGCCTATTATGGCGTAAGGCGGCTGTGGTTGATCCGGCTAATGAAGAAGTTTGGCTGGCTCTCTATAATGTCACACGCGATGATGAAGATCGCAAAGTGTGCTTGCAAAATATCCTCGTCCTCAACCCTGACAATGCAGAAGTCGAACAACGACTACGCCTCATCGAAAACGAAACCCAACCGGCGGATGCACAGGTCATTGAGCCTCAAGTTGAGTTAAAACGTCCACAATTTAATGATAATATTTCCCGTATCCTATCTTGGTTAATCACGGGGTTATTAATCCTAGCCATTGGGATAGTACTCTTTGCGATGTTAATACAGCCCTTCGTTTGAATCGGGTGCATGCCCAACAGCTGTCTGTAAATCTGCGGCTAAACGTGTCAAATTGGTCGATACTGCTTCTACTGCACGGGTGCTTGCCATCGTATTTTGGGTAATCATCTGGATACGATCCATCGAAATTGAGATTTCTTCTAATCCCTGTGCTTGTTGGCGAATCACTTCATAAATGTCGCGGACGGCTAAATTGGAAGCGGTAACACTTTCCGATAATTGTATGATGACTTCGTTAGCTTCTTGTGTCCGTGACACCCCATCATTTACACCATCCATACCAACTTCGGTTGCACGAATGGTCTCTTTCATCGCATTTTGAATCTCTGCTAATATCCCACGTACTTGCGCGGCGGCTTCGGTTGATTGCTGTGCTAATGATCGCACCTCGTCCGCAACAACTGCAAAACCCCGCCCATGTGTTCCTGCACGTGCGGCTTCAATCGACGCATTTAGTGCCAATAAATTAGATTGAGTGGCGATTTCGCTAACAGAATTAATAATCTCATCAATCCGTTGGGTGAGTGTTGCCAGTGTGACGATTGTTTTACCAATCGCGGCAACCTGTTGACGAAGTTCATCCATCCCTACAATCGCTTGTGAGATGGCTTCTTGCCCCTGTTCTGAAATTTCTTCTGTGGTCTGAGCTGTTTTGGTGACGTTTAAGGCTTGCCCACTAATGCGTTCCGATAGACTGAGGAAATCTTCTAATAAGCGATTGGTTAGTTTAATGACATCGGATTGTTCACCAGCACTAGAGGATTGCTGATGGGTGGCTTCGTTGATGGCTTGCACACTGCGGACTAAACCATCGACTGTGACGTGCATCTGCATCTCAACTTCGTGGCTATCTTCTATAGAAGCCACAAGCGACGGTGAATCGCTTTGTGTAGTCATCTGGATAGGTGCTGTTACGAATACTGTGGAAAGATGGACGGTTATATTGCTGATAATCAATACCCCCCATGCCATCACGGCAAGCGCGGCATCGGCTAACAATATGCCACCAACAATCGAAGCAATTAGAGGAATGATTCCCATAATCCAACGGTCTTGCTCACTGAGATCATCCCCGATAACCAGCAACGGCAATATTGATAATCCGACCAACCCTAACCAAATCGGTTGTCCTATAGGTTCTGTGACGACAATTATTAAACCAATTGCATTCAGTGCGGTTAACAAATACAGAGCTGGTTTTTCGCTAAATGCGGAGACCTGAATCCGACGTGCGGTTATGTCGATTAGCCCGGCAACAGCGTATCCGACAATTGCCAGTAGGAAAAGTGAATTCCGCCCCGGTGTTATCAAGGACAACATTGCAAAGATAATTGCATTCGCAAACGCCAGTAAACCAGCCACACCAATATGTTGATTAAGAAACATGAATAGCCGTGCCATAGTGCCTCATTTAATAAACTCATTCTAGTATCATCATAAACCCAACTATAACTGTTATTAACAAAGGTCAAGTTAAGTTTCGGTTTAGATGGAGTCTCCAGATTGGAAAATCGTCATTCTTACGGAAGGTCAGCAGACATTATAAGTCAGTATCACCTTCATTTTCGAGGGCAGTAAAACGCATAAAGGCACGTTCTTGTGGTGTCATATCGGTAGGATACTCGGTATGGTCATGTGATTCTAAGATACGATACCCCTCTTTGATATACCCCCGAATCGTATGTAAACTAATGCCCATTTCATCAGCTGCTAGGTGGGCAGGCATCCCTTCGATAACACATAATTTAATCGCTTGTCGAATACGATCTGTCATTTCGGGGTATTGGCGTTGATCCGGTAATGTTGAGGCACGGAAGACACGGGTATTAAATACTGTTTCGCTTGCACTGGTGACCCCTTGTGTAATAACAAAATCATGGTCGAGTGCATAACAGATCGCCCAAGCAATATGTAAACGTACATCTTGCTTGAGCATGAAGGCTCGTGCTCCTGCTTCTGCCGCTGCCGTGACTAAATCTGTATCTGCAAATTGTGCCAGACAAATTATCATGACATCGGGTATCAGGGCTCTTAAATCACCAATAGTACGGCGAAGCCCCGCATCACCGTTCATATGATTCGCATCGAGGACGACAACATCGGGTAATTCGGCTTTTGGCAGATAATGCAAAAAGCCCCACATCTCGGTAAAAGAGTCGGTCATAAATATAACACGGGTTCGTCGATCCCATGCTAGATAACTATTAATCGCTTGCAATGAATAGAAGTCGGTATCCATAACCACGACTTTGAGGTTGATTGAGCCGACACCGGACATGATATATTGACCTATTTCAACTGGGCTAATTCACTTTCAAGTGTAAGCAGAAATGGCTCTAAGCGCAACATCCATTAGATAAACGACATATCTATTATGAAATGGGGAGGGAAAATATAATTACAATAACCAAAAAGAGCAGATATAAATCATATCTACTCTCCCAAAAATAATATTTATGCTAGCAAAATAGACTAACAACCGACTGCTTTATTCCGAGCGTGGTTCTACTTGAAAACGAACCGCAGTACGTTCCTGACCATCAATATCGACTTCTGTGAAATATGGTATTGTCACAATGTCAATTTCGTCTCGCTCAAGATAACCACGGGCAATCGCCAAAGCCTTAACAGCTTGATTGACTGCTCCTGCACCTATAGCTTGAACCTCTGCCATATTGTGTTGACGAATCACACCAGCAATTGCGCCTGCAACAGCTGTAGATCGTGATCGTGCCGACACCTTGATAATATCAGGTCTTGCGTCTGTGTATGTACCTACGTCTTCTTCAACAGAATCGGTTAGGGGTACACTGCTATGATAATCGGACATTTTTAACCCCTGTTACACTAAACTAAAAAAAAGAAATATTTGGTATCTTAAAAAGTCTACATCGAATCGTTCAATCCGTCTACTTTTTATGAGAAAGTATCTTTAAATGTATATCACAAACGATAATGAAACATAAATGCCTCCAAAACATAGCCAAATGAAATGAAACGAAATCATTAGTAGGGAAACGAAATAAAACAATCCCTAAACTGCGGAAGCAATTCGGGGATTGTCTAGAATTTTATTTTTGCCTCAAACACAGTCATATTGTAGTGTTGAAACAATTTTTGCAACGAGGATTAGGAATTTTTTATTATATGTCCTAACTATCTAATGCCTGTCGTAAATCATCTAATAAATCGTCAATATCTTCGATTCCGACAGAATAACGTATCAATCCTTCTGGAATACCCATCTTAGCGCGTTGTTCTGGTGAGACTTCGACATGACTAGTGGTGGCAGGGGGGCCGACAATCGTTTCAACAGCCCCTAAATTAGCGGCGGCATGAGCATAACGCAGGCGTGGGATAAATTCACGCACAGCATCAAAATCCCCATGCAACGTAAAACTCAACATCCCCCCAAAGCCTCGCATTTGACGTGCCGCAATATCATGATTCTTATGGGAGGGTAATCCGGGATAATAGACATTCTCCACAGCAGGATGGTCTGCAAGAAATTCTGCAATGATCTGTGCGCTAGCATTTTGTTGGCGAATCCGTAGATGTAAAGTTTTCATACCACGCAAGAGCAAATAGCCTGCCATCGGGTGCAAAGTAGCGCCGTTAATCTCGCGGAAATGATAAATCTGCTTGATGAGGTCTTTCCCACCACAAATTACACCACCGAGCGCATCGGCATGTCCACCGAGGTATTTGGTCGCACTATGGAGCGCCAAATCTGCCCCTAATGCCAGTGGGTTACAATTGATGGGGGTCGCAAAGGTATTATCAACAATTACCGTTGCACCAACTTGATGCGCGGCTTTTGCTAGTCGGGCAATATCAACCACTTTGAGGGTCGGATTAGTGGCTGTTTCCAGATATAACACCCGACACCCCTTTGCAATTTCGGCTTCGATTTGTTCGTGATCGGTTGTATCACATAGGACAACTTCGACATTAAGGCGCGGTAGAAATTCGGTGAAAATCTGATTCGTGCCACCGTATGTATCTTTGACCGAGACTACACGATCCTGCGCTGTAACAAGTGTGTAGAGCGTATTGCTGATTGCCGCCATACCTGTTGCAAAACTGGTGACGGCCTCTGCTCCTTCTAACAAACGGACTTTTTCTTCAAAGGCTTGCACAGTTGGATTGGTGTTACGGCTATAGATATGTCCTTCTTTTTCGCCACGGGCGACTGCCATCCAATCATCAACATCATGATAACCATACGACACACTGTGGACGACTGGTACTTGTGTCGCGCCTTGCATAAGATAGGTGTCTTCACCTGCCCAAACGCATTGTGTACCCTGTTGCGGTTGCTTTTCTTCGGTCATTATCAAGAGTGCCTTTCATTAAGATCTCAAAATTATGAAGTGACTGTAACTCAAAGCAATTCCAATGCCAAGTATGCGATATATATCAGGTAAATTGTATGAGATCAGATTTCTTCTGTTTGAAAACAATATTAATTTTGATTTCCTCATCAGTAATGGCAAGGGCTAGACGCTTGCATTAAGGCAGTAATATTTATTGAAATAATATTTCTGAAAAAACAATGGTATCATAATATTACAATGTATAACTTTATATAGCGTAATATTGTCGCGAGGGTAAATATGTATGCCTAACAACGTGAACATAATTCAAGGACTACAAAAAAATAATGCAACAGCCATCATTTCTGGTGATTATATTCGGAAAAGTGTTTCTGAATTTAAAGTAGCTAGTAAAACCACATCTGTGCTGACTCAACATAAGATCATGTTATTTATTCTTGGCATGATCGAAAGAGTTGACTTCGCACAAACACCTGTTGTTATATTAGGGCGGTTTGATCGACACTTAAAAACCGATGATCAATTGGATTTATCAAACTACGGTGCTATAGAACGTGGTGTATCGCGGGTGCATTGCAAATTGGAATTTAAGGATAGTCAAGTGATTGTAACCGATTTAGGGAGTGCAAACGGCACGTATGTATCGGGTGTTCGTCTTGACTCTGGTCAATCCTATACTTTGAAAAAAGGCGAAGAGTTAACCTTAGGGCGATTACCGATCCAATTCATTGCTGATCGATAATGGAAATTTGTACAATATGCCCAACTACAATCATATGCCACTAGTCTTCAAATTGACGTTGCTAGTGGCTGACGTTTAATTTGTCACTCAGTCCCCGATAATTTGTACTTCACATTTAACCGAGATTCCGCTTAATTCTA
>Ga0070729_10006845_pt1 | contig 11115 bp, 8 predicted proteins | sample tdDd472_FD_66725 | JGI IMG/M metagenome (GOLD analysis project Ga0070729, IMG submission 66725) | Marine sediment microbial communities from the Atlantic coast under amendment with organic carbon and nitrate - tdDd47.2 | ecosystem: Environmental > Aquatic > Marine > Coastal > Sediment | place...
GCTGTAAAATCTTATACGCTTGATGTTGGAACCAACCAGCTGGCCTGGGAAATCCGTAATGACGAGCGGGTAGTTTGGCGCGAAGGTTTTCATGCCAAAGATATTACCCGCGAAATGATTGATAGTGATTTTGTTGATTTGATCGTGATTGATGTTTCCTTTATTTCCTTGACCAGAATTCTGGCTCCCTTAAAACCTTTTCTACAGGAAGGCACTCAACTGCTTGCCATGGTTAAGCCTCAGTTTGAAGTTGGCAGAGATAAACTTGGTAAGGGTGGAGTAGTGCGAGAGGAAAGTTTGCAGCTTGAAGCGGTGGACAAGGTGAAAAAATTTCTTATAGAGATGGGTGCAAAGCCTGAACCGCCCTGTAAAGCACCTGTTAAGGGGCCTAAAGGAAATCAGGAATACTTCTTATACTGCAAGGGTCTTACTGAATAATCATTTGTGAATACAATATTGAAATAATGTATCAATAATAATTGTAGGTTACTTGAGCTTCACTATGCCTTCTGCGATCTTGACAAATTCACCGTCCAGAACAGACTTGGACAGCTTTTGGATCTGCTCTGCCATATAACGGTCTTCCATGACTGTGGGAAAAATCTCCTGCGTCTTCTGGATTACCTTGGTGCAGACTTCGTTCAGTTCACGCTGATCGCAACTCCAGTTGTATTTGAGTTTGACATCCAGTTGTACATCAAACTTACCGCCACCCATCACCTTGTGGATAGCGTCTTTGTAGGCTCGTCGGGCTTCTCCGGTTATGCCACGCTGGCTATTGTTCAGTTTTATTTTAGTAGGAATGAAATCCATTTCTTTTCTGATTGCCGCAGCCTGCGAGGACAAAGACAGCTCGATGGCAAGTGCTTCTGCCAAACGTGGAATAGTTTCCCAGACGCGAACCGCCAGACCGGCACTCATGCTGACATGATCTTCCTGACCCCCGTCGGTAGAGAGCGAGAAGAGGTGTGACGGCATACAGGCACCCCAGATATAGTTGGTCAGGGAGGCATTGGCATATTCCGGAATCATCATGCCGGAGCAGGTGGCGTCATCCTCTTCGCACATCAAGGGCCATTTAAGGTCTCGTGGCAAACCCTTGTTGCGCATATTATCCACAAATCTGGCGCAACGCATGTTGGAAAGCCTCGACATTATCCCCATGGCCTGCATCAGGTTGTACAGCTTGACCGCAACCGGCATTCCGTGGAAATGACCACCGCTGATGATGCGGGTGTATTGCTCGGGATCTTCAAGATCGGGAAGAATCAGCGGGTTGTCTGTTACGCTGTTGGCCTCTATTTCAAAGGTTGCTTTAGCCTCATCAAGAAGATCGTAGCAGGTGCCGAGAATTTGTGCTGCGCACCTGATATTATAGGGATCCTGAATTTCGCCGTCAATGTTGTAGGTTCTGTGAGCGGCAATAATTGGTGAATCCTGTAACAGATCCCAAATCCATTTTGCCACTTTCATCGAGCCGTTGTGTGGGCGCAGGCTGTGAAGTTCCTGCAAAAATGGCGTGTCTGAACCAAGCATAACCTGAGTCGAACTTGCGGTAATTATTGCGCCGGTTTTTAATAGTGATAATAATTTGAAATAGGAGACGATACCAAAGGCGGTTGAATATTGCAGACCGTTGTTTAAGGCCAAACCTTCTTTCATTTCCAGCAGAACAGGCTCGATGTTGAACTGTTGAAGAGCGGCTTTGGCCGACATGCGTTCTCTGTCTTTTCCGATACCTACAAATACCTCACCTTCGCCTGTCATGGCCAAGGCCATATGAGACAAGGGAGCAAGATCACCACTGGCTCCTACCGAACCATAGCGAGGAACCACTGCCGATATTTGGTTGTTCAGCATATCAACTATGGTGCTTACCAATACTGAGCGAATTCCGCTATGACCCTTGGCCAAAGATATGGCTCGTAAAAACATTGCTGCACGCACAATTTTGATAGGAGCAGGATCGCCGGTTCCGCATGAGTGAGAGCGAATAAGGTTTTGTTGCAATTCTATCAGTCTGTCCGGGTCAACCGCTTTATCTACATTGCCACCAAAACCTCTGTTGAAACCGTAGGCTGGTTCTTCAGTTGTATGGATGTAATTGACAATCTGTTTCCGTCGCTGGTCGAGCATGTGTAAAACTTCTGCATCGAATTCTACCCGACTGCCATTGGCAACAGCAAAGATTTCTTCCAGTGTTATGTGTTTTCCAAGTGTATAATTGACGGTTTGCATTGTTTTGCTCCAGATTGTCAGAATAAACCGGATCGCTGATTACAATTATGGTTTGTCACAGTATTTCAATTTGAGCAAGTGAATTTCTGTTGAATGGTCGAAAAAATCAATCCGCTTTGGAGATCATCACACGCCTTGGAAATGGTATTTCGATGCCTTTTTGGTCGAAGTGATCTTTGATGCGCCTTAGTAATTCTCTTTCGGTTGACCATTTGGCTGATGTCTTAACCTTGACAATAATTCGCAAGGCGACAGAAGAGTCATCGAGACTGATTACTCCCTGAACCTCTGGTGGTTCTACAACAATGGATTTAAATTCTTCGGCCCATTTTTCCGCTACGTCTTTAAGTGCCTTGATTCCCTCATCTATATTTTGTTCGTAGGCCATACCTACGTTTGCTATGGCTCTTACCCATTGTCGGCTGTAGTTGCCAAAAACTCTTACATCGCCATTGGGGAGAGTCCAGAGTCTGCCATTGAAATCTCGTATCATTGTGTTGCGCAGATCAATTTTTTCCACGGTTCCGGTTATCGAGTCTATGGTAATTGTGTCCTCAACCATAATCAGTCCGTCGAAGATCAGGAAAAAACCGGAGATAAAATCCTTTACAGTATTCTGGGCTCCAAAACCTATCGCAATACCCATAACACCGGCAGAGGCAATTATCGCAGAGGTGTCTATACCCATTTCCTTTAGGATGACGATGAAGCCGATGAAGTAGATGGTGTAACGCTCTACGCTTAATATTAAAGGAAGCAGGGTTTTAGCCTGCAAGGACTTGTCTACATGTTGTTCATCAATGTTTTTCCGAATTTGTCTGGTAATTGCTTTTCGGGTGAGGGTTTGAAGTATTTTCAGTGAAATGTAGGTAATAAACAGTACCAGAACAATTGCGATAAACGAATTAAAATAATTTCCGGCATTGGCTTCCCAAAACTGTGAAACATTGCTCCATTGTTTCACTAAGAAATTTGAATTTAGGTTTTCGCTCATAATAATATTTTCTCTCTTGGTAATAAGTTAAATACATAATGTTGCACGAATATTAGCATAATTTAGAAAAGACACAAAACAATGTAACAAAATGCCCAGGTTTCAAGTAATAGCTTGTGGTCTGTTAATAATTATTTTTTACTCAAATTGTTGTGATGGATGAAAAATACTTCATAAGATATTGTTGTTTTTTTATCGAAGGGTAATTGTCAGCTATGTCAAGTATAAGGGGAAAAAAATCCGTAATAAAAAAAGCGGGTGACCGATAGATTTCGGTCACCCGCTTTATGTTTGTACTAAGCCAAATACTAAACTGTTCTGCCTGCTTTAAAACCGGCATGAACTGCGTTAAATGCCAGACCAACTTTATTGGCATCGCCTACCATTTCATAATTAATGTTGTTGTCTTCCAACACTTTTTGCAATGGATTATATGACTTGGATCCGGCTGCCATGATTACGGTGTCGGCTTCAAGCTCTTTTTCAACACCACCAACTTCGATGGTTACGCCTTTTTCGGTGATTTTCAGAGCCTTGGCCAGGGTCATGCAATTAACTTCGGTTTTTTCCAGTTCCTGCATCATAACCCATCTGGTGGATTTTCCGATGTCTTTACCCAGCTTTTTAATCATCTCCACAATGGTAATATCTTTTGAGCCTTTGGTTGCCAGCTTGTACAAGTTTTCGTAAGTCTCGGCTTTGTTTACCAGTAAAAATTTTACAGCATCGCCAGAGAGTGTGCCTTTGTCGGCCAGATGTAAAGCTGTTTCTACACCAACAGAACCACCGCCGATGATAACGACTTTTTTACCTGTAATCACATCATCGTGCAATACGTCCCAGGCCTGCAGCACGTGTGGCAGTTTTGCCCCCGGAATCGGTGGGGCGATGGGTTTCGAACCGGTTGCTAAAATAACTGCATCAGGATTCTTTTCCTTGATTAAATCTTCACCAACTTCAGTGTTGTAGAAAATTTCAATATTCTTTAAAGCAACCTGCTTTTCGAGGTCTTTTGCAAGTTCGGCGAATTCTTCACGACCTATCGGTGCGCCGGCCAGATATAGCTGACCACCGAGTTTTGAGCTTTTCTCGTAGAGGCTTACTTTATGTCCGCGTTCTGAGGCTCCTAATGCTGCGCACATGCCAGCGGCTCCACCACCAATGATCATCACGTTCTTGGATACTTCTGCTTTTTCGATTCCACCTTCGTATTCGTGTCCGGCTTTCGGATTGCACAAACATTCGACGTGTTTCATTTTAAAGAGATGATCGAAGCAACCCTGAGCGCAGGCTACGCAGTGGACAATCTCGTCTTCTCTGCCTTCTCTGGCTTTGTTTGGCAAATCCGGGTCGGCTATCAGGCTTCTGCCCATGGCGACCATATCGCACATGTCGTCAACCAGCATTTCCCGGGCGGTGGCCGGATCGTTGATTCTGTGGCTGGCGATAACAGGAACATCTACTGCGTTTTTAATGCCACGTGCCAGATAGCCGTAAACACCGCGCGGAACCGAGGTTACAATTTGCGGGACGCGTGCTTCATGCCAACCAACATTCACGCAGATGCAGTCCACACCATTTTCGACCAGTGCCTGTGCGTAGTCGACCAGCTCGAAGCGATCCTGACCGCCTTCCATAAGGTCGTTTCCATTCATTCTGATGATAAGGGGATATTCACGGCCAACAGTCTTTCTGATGGCTTTAACAATATCCAGACCGAAGCGCATTCTGTTTTCCAGTGAGCCACCGTATTCGTCTTCGCGCTTGTTGGTTAAAGGTGACAAAAATTCGCTTATCAGGTAGCCGGTACCAGAGAGAACTTCTACAGCGTCGTATCCCGCTTCTTTTACTCTGCCTGCGGCTGAGGCAAAGGAGGCAATGGTTTGCTGGATGTCTTCGGCTGTCATTTCCTTGGGAACTTCCCGGGTAAGCTTGGATGCGATAGGTGATGGTGCAACCGGTTGTTTTCCGCCGGTGAAGAACGAGAAGTTGTAGCGACCGGAGTGATTGAGCTGTACCACTGAGCGTGCGCCGTTATCCTGGATGGCTTTGGAAAGTTTTGCCAAGCCGGGGATAAAGCTGTCGTCGTGTGCGCCAAGATTCATGGGGCTTCCGGCAAGTTCGTCTACTGTGGCATAGCCCACACAGATCATTCCTGCGCCACCTTTGGCACGCTCGGCATAAAATTCTACAATCTGATCCGTTACTTCGTAGTTTTGTGTCATGCCCAAAGTTATGGCAGGTAAATAAATGCGGTTTTTTACTTCCATATTATTGATTTTAATTGCTTCAAATAACGGATCTCTCATGGCGAATCCTTTCATGCAGATAGTTTCGGATATTGCATACTAGTTAGTGTGCAAACTTAAACTGCTGTTTAATCAAGCAAGTCCAATAGTAGTCTTTTAAGTAGAATTTTTTCTTCTACGCTAAATTTTTCCATTATCAGTTCGTTGGCTTCTTTACGTGCGTTTATCAGTTCGTCTTTTATTTCGTCAGCCTTTTTTGTGGTAAACAGACGAACTACACGGCCATCTTTTTTGTCTTTTTGCTTTTTAACCCAGCCGGAGTCTACCATTCTGTCAAGTCCGCCGGATAATGTTGCTTTGTCCAGCACTAGCTGTTTGCTGAGTTCAGCGGCTGTCATACCGTTTTCCACCCAGAGGGCTTCGAGGATCAGGTGCTGCATGTTGGTGATGCCGAAGGGTACGAGGTGCTGTTTGAAGATTCCATGTGATTTCTGATAAGCTTTGCCCAGCAGAAAGATAATACATTCGGTTGAGGAATTATGTAGTTTCATAACAATACTCTCAAATAATCATTCGTATGCAAACTATTATCAGGTTTGTGGCAATTTGTCAAGTCTCGAATTGGCTTCGTTTTGTTAACTGCTGAAAAGCGCATCTGGCCACAAATAGGGTAAATTTGCAAAAAATTGCATTATAAAGAGACAAAATCTTGACTTGTTTGATCGGCTCTGCTATTCAAATAAGCTCAATTGCTTGAGCAATTTGCGTCATTAGCTCAGCTGGATAGAGCAACGGCCTTCTAAGCCGTAGGCCACAGGTTCGAATCCTGTATGACGTACCATTTATAGAAAGCGGAGATTCTTTAAACAGAGTCTCCGCTTTTCTTATTTTGATAGCTGGAATAATCAAAGGCTTTCTTGCAAAATAGATCAGAATTGATATTATTGGGTAAGCCACGGAGTAAACCATCTTAAAATTTATACTGGGGGTTTAATGAACAAACTTCAAATGTTATTAGTTTTTACCATACTTCTGCTGATCTCCTGTTCTTGTGATGATGGCTCGACTACAGAGCAGCTTGGGGATGATGATAATAGTGAGTTGGATGATAATGCGGAGGATATTGCAGATTCCAAACTACGGTGTTCCGACAACTGCAAGTTGGAAGAATATCTTGATGGCAATTGGGTGTTAAAGGAAGATTGCTGTGAGCAGGATGATATCTGCGATGCCTGGGATAGCACGGTTTGTGAAAGCGATGATTTGGGCACCCGCTGTGTCACATATTGGGCCGATGGGGATGAAGACATGGGTACATGTTCCGAGTGGCGATCTACCATGAGTTGTGAAGATTTTCACACTCGTAAACAGGTTCCGAACCTCCCTGAATGTGGTTGCGAGGAAAAAATCAGTGAATGCGGTACAGCGATGGTTGCAGGAGAAACTTCCAGGCTGTGCCTTGCTGGGGAGTGCATGTTGATGCCGTGGAACGTTGAATGTTTTTTCGGGCAATATCGCTGTCACCCGGATAATCCTGCGGTGTCGCAGTATTGCAATGAACAAGGTGAATGGTATAACCTCTGTGACTGCTCCGGCGAGACTGAAAGCTGGATTGGTTGCAAGGATGAGGACTGCCTCGAAGGTCAGCTATGCGATCCTACATTATATAAGAACTATCCCTGCGTGAAGGATGAAACCAAATGTGTTGACGGCCTGATTTCCTTAAGCTGCAATGAGAACCTGCAATTTGAGATCGAGCATTTCTGCGGGGTAGATACAGATGGCGTGCAAACCTATTGCACCGATGGTTCTTGTGTTCCTTTTGTGGTGGAGTAGGGGAGTTATGTTTGATGGGGATGTTGGTAGGTAGGACAATCAGTTGGTAGGTCGGACAGATTGCGCGTCAGAGCATGCTTCTAGTCCGGTAGGATGGGTAACTTGTTACCCATCTTTTCCTTTTCTACCGGAGAAGATGGGTAAAGAATTTACCCATCCTACAAGACTACAAGACTTTTATATTATCAAAGTTTGTCGAGGTCACCCGTCGAATCATGATTTTTAATCTACACATGCCATTTCATGGTCTTCTGGATTGAAATTTTCGGGAAATTGAGTTGGATTAAAATATTCACCAAATCGCTTGTGATAATACTTGTTCTTATTATACATCGCATTTTTCCACTTTGAATTCTCAAACTCTTTTGCAAAACTCAGGTCAGCACCAATCAAATCAGCCTGACTAAAGTCTGCCTGGTAAATATCACTATTTCTAAATTCAGCACCGCAAAGTGATGCATTGTAAAATTTTGTGAATCCTAGAGCAGAATCTAAAAACCTTGCATGTAACATCAATGTGTTAGCGAAATTTGAATATAGCAATGAAGTGTTTTCGAAATAAGCCCCATAATAACATCCTTGGTAAAAATCAATATTATGTAAAAACAGTGTTTTTTGTAATGCTATTTTTCTTCTGTCATTATCAAATCTTCTTTTAAGCACACTCATTATAGCCATAACATCAAACTTCTGGTCATTAACACTTTCCAAGTCATCGTCTTTATTGGTTTTTTCTTCTAATCTCAATTCTTTTCTAAGATACGAAGCAAAGATATCCATAACAGCCCAGTAGTTTTTTAAACTATACCTAGAGACATATTCCAACGAATATATCGCCCCGACTTTGGTCATCACATTATCGCTGCCTAAAAGCTCAATAGCTTTTTGATACCTTTCGGCACAAAGAGATTCTTGTGCTATTTCTATATCCTTTTTAGCCTTCAACTCTGCTTTTCGCTTATGTTTCTCCCTCCAGATCCACGTTAAAATCAAAGATGGCGTAGCAGCAACACCTGTAAACAAAACCCATGGTCTAGCTTTTGCAAGCCAATTAAAAACATCACCAAACTCGACCCAAGGCCACCATAGAGCAATGGTAATTGGCAGAAAGGTGATTATAAACCCAACGCCTATCGCATCAAGAATATTGGGGGTTGGACTATCTACTTTATCTGCTGTTTTGTTTTCTTCCATAACAAATTCCTACATTTCATAACAATAAAAATTGTTTGGTAATCTGGTAGGATGGGTACCTTGTTACCCATCTCCTCTTGATTCCAATATTTTAATAAAAAACTAAAAGTACAGGTCTTATCAAGCTCTCAAACCCCACCAACAGCCAGATTCTTGTTCTTATACCGCTCATCTTCGGTGACTTCCTTGCCGAACCATTTGGGTACTATGAAGACTTGCGAGTCCTGCTCTGTTGCGAACTCTACCTCAGCGGTTATCAGCCCTGCTAATTTACCGTTGTAAATATCCAGCTCGATTTTCAGCGAATCGGCCTGTTGAAGCTCTGGAACCAGTGTTGGGTCATCTATAACGTAACGCTCTTTCTCGATAATGCGCCCGTTGGTGGCGGGCAGAAGCTCTTCAAATATTCTGGCGGTAATGCTGGTTTCTACCTCTAATCGTTTCAAACCAGTGCCGTTTTTGCAGGTGATAAGATATTCCAGAGCTTTGCCATCCTTTATAGAGTCTTTGGCCACTCTGCGCCTTATGCGCACTTCTTCAGTTTGGGAGATCGCAAGGTATGCCTGAAAATAGGGGTTAGCGTGGCCGAGAATTCCGGCGGGGATTTCATCTACCAGCCATTTTCGCTCAATCTCTGTTTGTGGTGATTTGCCCATGTGCCGTAATCCTTGCAATCCTTTATGGCAAAATCAAGCTATTCTGCCTTGTCGATACTTGCCCATTTGTGTTTTTGTTGATCTGGCTGGAGTGTTCAATTATGTACAGAATCATATTTAAGTCAACAAGATTAAATAGCTGCTGCTTGTGGCATACAAAGAATGACAACAGCCACCCGCAAAATGGGGTGGCTGAAGATATGCCGGAAGGTTTAAAAACTTATTACAAACCGAGAATCTGCTTTTTCTTCTGCTGGAATTCTTCTTCGCTGATAATGCCTTTTTCTTTCAGGGCAGCAAATTTCTCAAGTTCATCGGCATTGGACAGAGCGGCAACAGTGGGGGGAGCGGAGGTCTGGATCCGTTCCATTGCCTCTTCGATGGCTTCTTTTATCTTCTCAAAATAAGGCTGACCCTTTTTCTGGAAAGTTACTGTGTTTTCGTCGAGCATGTCGTTCATGATGGTGGTGTTTGCCTCGCTGCTGCCCATATATACAAACTGGATGTAGCCGGGAACAATGATCGATCTGCGTCTGAACTGAATGGCCGTTAACGAGGTAAGCAATATATCCTTATCGCCTTTATCATTAATTTTAGTACGGTTACCCTTAAAATCGACCCGGCGAATTTTCACTTTATTTTCATACAGTTCCACCCAACCGTTCAAGCCTTTTGCAACCATAATGGGTTCTGCCATGTTTTTTCTCCTAGTCTGTCTTGCAGTAAAATTCCACCACCTCAAAAAACATTAATTTGTAAGCGAATGTTATACAAAGAATAGTTGAAACGCAATATATAAATTTACTTATAATGTAGCTGAGTTTTAATCTACAAAAAACTGTAAAACTTTATTGTTTGTGTTTGTTGAAATGTTTTAAAATACAGGGGTTTAAGTTATATGACTTAAACCCCTGCATCAGGTTTTTAATCGAGTTGTTTGGCTCAGCCGAGTTTGTTATTTCAAATCTTTTCGGTGGCAAATTTCAAGGCCGCTTTAGCTTCTACCATCATGCGCTCAACCAGTTCCTTGGCAGTGGGAATATCGTTGATGCGCCCGATGGACTGGCCAACGGTTAACATGGCGTTATCTACCTCGCCGTTTTTCCAGACATCCTTGGCTCTCTGTCCACTTATCAGTGGGTAAAGTTCTCCCAAATCGCCACCTCTGGCCTCGATCTCTTCAATCTTGTTGATGATCTCGTTTTTAAGGGCGCGCACCTGCAAGCCAAACGGGGCCAGCAATGACTGCAGGTTGAGGGAGGTATCTCCTTCGTTCTTTTCCAGTAAAACATCGTAAATATTCTGATGTACTCCACTATCTTTGGTGGCCAGAAAACGTGTGGCCATCATTACGCCATCTGCCCCAAGAGCCAGAGCTGCCGCAAGGCTTTTGCCGTCTGCCATTCCTCCAGAGGCCAGTACTGGTAAATCTACTGCTTCGGCAACTTGTGGAACCAATAGCATGTTGGAAATATTATCCTTGTGAGGAAAGCCACCTTCTTCAAAACCTGCTGCCGTAACGATATCGTAACCAACCTTCTGGGCATGTTCTGCGTGGCGCACGGTTCCAACCTTATGAACTGTCACCACTCCGGCTTCTTTGGCCTTGGGCAGATATTCCGGCCCCAGAAATTTGTCAGCAGGCGCACCGGCGATTTCAATGGCCTTGACTTTCTTTTCGCAACAGATGTCGAAATATTCTGCCAGCAATTCCTTGGGAAGCCTGATAGATGGCATAGTAGTAATATTGACGATAAATGGTTTGTCGGTCAACTCCCGAGTTTTATCTATGGCTGCCCGAACCTCGTCACCAGTGTTGTAGTTGCCAGTGGTGAGGTTGCCCATTGCACCCGCATTGCTGATAGAGGCTGCAAGTTCTGGAGTGGCCAGCCAGAGCATTCCACCACATTGAATGGGATAATCTATCCCGAATAGTTCTGTTATGCGT
>Ga0070729_10006847_pt1 | contig 11113 bp, 9 predicted proteins | sample tdDd472_FD_66725 | JGI IMG/M metagenome (GOLD analysis project Ga0070729, IMG submission 66725) | Marine sediment microbial communities from the Atlantic coast under amendment with organic carbon and nitrate - tdDd47.2 | ecosystem: Environmental > Aquatic > Marine > Coastal > Sediment | place...
AGGCCCGAAGGCCCGGAACCGATGATACCAACCTGTGTGCGCATGGATGTCCTCCCGAGTTTTCCTGTGCAGGAATGATTTTGCCTGTCTGACTACCGCAAGCACTTATAGTGCCCGTCATTTCGTGTCGGTCATTCGATTTCGAGCCGGGGTATTGAGCTTTGTTACTGCCATCCTCCCGGGATCCGAAATCGGTCTGGCGGGCGCAAAACATGCTATGACTTCGGGGACCGGCCAATGCGATGGATCAAATCGCGGTGTCGCCCACGGAAATCGCGCAAGGGGGAAAGCGATGACTTGGCGGATCAGGGATGGAGCGCTGGCAGCAACCCTATTGCTGGGACTTTCGACGCCGCCGATGGCGCAGCAATCCGGCGACGGACTGACGGGCGACGTGGCGCGGATGGCGGATGCGGTCGGCGCGCTCGTCGACCGGGCCGGCGGACCGCCTTTCGCCGTCCTGCCGATGAAGCAGGCCGACGGCCGCTGCACGGTTCTCGGCGGATATTTCGCCGATGAGATCCTGATCCGCCTGCAGGCCCAGGCCAATGCCGGGCGCACCATCATCGATCGCGGCCGGCTCGCGGCGCTGATCGAAAAGCGCGGGCTCGGCATGTCCTCCCTGCTCGACCCCGAAACCGCCCGCGCGCTCGGCGAGGAGACCGGCATCCAGGCGGTGGCGCTCGGCACGATTACCGAGCTCGGCCGCAAGCTCAGGGTTTCCATCCGCCTCGTCTCGACCGGCAATGGTCGGGTGCTCGCCGCGACCGCCCTTACTGTCGCACGCGACGAGCTTGCGGTGAGCCTGCTCGGCCAGCCGGTCGCCGCCGGCGGCTTCTGTTCGACCGGCACCGCGACGGCCAGCGCCCCGGTCTCGGATGCGGACGCGGGAACGACGCCGGCCGGCAACATGTCAGGCGAACCGGCACGCACCGAAACGACACCGGCGACCGCCGGAGGCGACGAGATCGCCCGCCTGTTCAACGGCCGCTGGGAAGGTTTCCTGCGTTGCGGACGTTCGAACTGGACGCTCTCCTACGAAATCGTCGCACGCAGCAAGTTCGACATTCTCGCAGACTTTCGCGCCCGTGGCGAGAACCAGGACCTGAAGCTCAAGTCGCGGATTTTTTTCACCGGCCGCGATAAGCCGATCCGTTTCGACACCCAGAGCGAGAAGCGCGGCATCTATGACTACACCTACAAGATGACATCCGAACGCACCCTTGTCGGCGGCGTCGATACCGACCGGCGCTGCGAGACGATGCTCAACAAGGTCAGCGAATAGGGCCCGCCGCCTTTCACTCTCGGGACTTCGCAGGGAAGCTCTTCTCCAGCCATCCGGCGAGCGTGTCCCAGGCAGCCTTTTCCGTGACCACACCCATGTGGTTGACGCCGGGCAGCACTTTGTAGGTGCCGGTTTTCGTCTCAGCGGAAATTACCGCTTCGTACCTGTCGGCGAAGAACGCCTCGTCCTCGGCTCCGGCGATCACCAGCAGCGGCCTGTCGATCCGCGCCAGGTCCGCCTCGTAGTCGGAGCGCGGCGCGAAGCCGGCGTTCATCCGGTAGGAATAGATGGTCGTCGCGGTCTTGCCGTAGGGCCCGTCGAGCACCGCTTTCGGCATGGCGAAACGGATCACCGGCAGATGGTTGAGCGCGGTCACGCCGACCGAATTGAGCATCGACAGCCCGATGATCCGCCGCACCGCCGGATTGGCCCAGCCGCCGGAATTGGCCCGCGTCGTCGGCGCGTTGTATTTCAGGAACGGCGCCAGCAGCGCGAAGCCGTCCACCTTGTCGCGATACTCTCCGCCGGCGAAGCGGACCACGAAGCCGCCGCCGGAGGAATGGCCGCCCAGGACGATCCTCGCGTCCGGCTTCCGCTTCTTCAGGTGGTCGATCAGGTCGGCCATGTCTTCTTCGAGCTGGCCGATATGGTCGATATCGCCGCGCCGCGCGGGGCTGGCGCCGTGCCCGCGCATGTCCGGCGCCACCACGTCGGCGATGCCGGTTTCGGCCAGCGCCCGCGCCATGCCGTGGAACTGCATCCCGTGCCAGGCCGAGCCGTGCACCAGGATCACGAGCCGGTCGGTGGGTGTCGCCGACGCATAGAACCTGTAGCCCAGTTCGGTTCCATCCCGCGCGGTGTAGGGCGTCAGGTTCGGAAGGCCCGAATAGTCGGCCCGTATCGACGAATCGAAATCGAGACCCCGATCCGGTCCCGCCTCCACCCCGCCCGGCGCATCCGTGAAGATCAGCACCAGCGCGATACCGAAATAGACCGCGACGGCGATCGCCGTCGATATGAGAATTATTCGAACCATCGGTCCCTTAAACCCGCTCGCATCCTGCCCGTTTGGAGCCCGGCCTTTAGCAGGATCGGGGCATGCTGTTCAATGTCGGGATCGGAATCGCGCGAAATCAGGTCGCATTCTTTTGCGCTGGCCATCCCGTCCCGCGATTGTATGGTCGGCTGATTCCAAAGGGGGACGCGCGCGTATGAAGATCGGTTTCATCGGACTGGGCAATGTCGGCGGCAAGCTCGCCGGCAGCCTCTTGCGCAACGGCTTCGACCTGACGGTCAGGGACCTCGACGAGGCCGCCGCCCGGCCGTTTCTCGAAGGCGGCGCGACATGGGCGGAGAGTCCGAAAGCGATGGCGGAAGCCGTCGAAATGGTCGTCACCTGCCTGCCCAATCCCGCCGCCAGCGCCGCCGTGATGGAAGCCGAGGACGGAATTCTCGCCGGTCTCGGTCCAGACCAGGTGTGGCTGGAAATGAGCACCACCGACGAGGCGGAAGTGAAGCGGCTGGGCGCAAAGGTCGAGGCGCTGGGCGCCATCGCGATGGATACCCCGGTCTCCGGCGGCTGCCACCGGGCGGCGACGGGCAATATCGCGATCTTCGCCGGCGGCGAGCGCGAGGCCTTCGATCGGGTGCTGCCGCTGCTCACCGCCATGGGCCGCCGGGTGCTGCATACCGGCCCGCTCGGTTCGGCTTCGGTGCTCAAGGTGGTGACCAACTTTCTCGCCACCGCCAACCTCGTCTCGCTGGGCGAAGCGCTGACGGTGTCGAAGATGGCCGGCATGGATCTCGGCACCGCCTACGAGGCGATCCGCATCTCCTCGGGCAATTCCTTCGTCCACGAGACCGAGAGCCAGGTCATCCTCAACGGCAGCTACGACATCAGCTTCACAATGGACCTGGTGCTCAAGGATATCGGCCTGTTCCAGGCGGCGGCCGACCGGAACGGCGTCGACCTCGACCTGTCGCCGCTGCTGATCCGCATCTTCGAGGACGGAGCGAAACGCTACGGGCCGCGCGCCTGGTCGTCGATGATCGTCAAGCGGCTGGAGGACGCCTGCGGCATCGAGCTGCGCGCCCCCGGCTTCCCCGCCGAACTGGTCGACGACGAGTCCGAGGAACCGGGCTATGAAGTGCGGCCCCGGCAGGCGACGGTGTGACCATGAGGATCGTCAGCATCGAGAATTTCGCCGTCACCGGCCTGGGCCGCATGCGCCATGTCATGGATGGGCGCGGCGTCGAGGTCGAGACCGTCCGCGCCTATCAGGGCGAACCGCTGCCCGCGGCGCACGCGGATTTCGACGCGCTCGTAATCCTCGGCGGCGCCCAGAACGCGCTCGACGACGCGGGCAGCCCGTATTTCCCCGCGCTCCTCGAGCTGATCCGCGACACCGCCGCGCGCGGCCGCCACGTGCTCGGCATCTGCCTGGGTTCGCAACTGGTCTCCCGGGCCTATGGCGGAACCAACCTCATCGGCAACGTCTTCGAGTTCGGCTACCACACCATCGAGCCGACCGCGGCGGCGGCCGGCGATCCGCTGTTTTCCGGCCTCGGCCTGCCGCAATCGATCTTCGAATGGCACGAGGATTCGGCGACCGTGCCCCCAGGGGCCGTCCATCTCGCCTCGAGCGCGATGACCCCGGCACAGGGCTTTCGCGTCGGCGCCACCGTCTACGCGGTTCAGTTCCATCTCGAGGTCACCCGCGAACAGCTCGACATCTGGACGAAGGGCGCCGCCGAAGGCCTCGACAAGCGCCTTCCCGGCTGGCGCGAGATCCATGAACGCGGCCTCGCCGACCATTACGAGGAGGCACTCGCCTTCTGCGACCGGTTCACGGCGCGATGGCTGGATATGGTCGACGGAGCCATGCCCTGAGCGCAGGGCTGGGTCGAGACCCTTAACATGTAAATCTTCCCCGCCGCCGCAATTCTCCTCTACTATGGGCTTCGTATTTCCGTTCCGGCGCGTCTCGTCGCCGTGTCCGTCGTTTCCCGTCGAGTCCATGTCCACACAGGTTTCCTCCCCTTCGCAGAACATACCTGTCGGTCTCGCCTGGATGGTGGTTTCGGGCCTGTGTTTCGTCACCGTCAGCGCCATCGTGCGCTCGCTCGGCTCGGACATGTCGGCGCCGCAGGCCTCGTTCCTGCGTTACATGTTCGGGCTGATGGTGTTCCTGCCGTTCCTGTTCCGTATCCGCCACAGGTTCCGCCTCGACGCCACCATGGGCCTGTTCGCCATGCGCGGCTTCGTGCATTCGGTGGCGATCATCGGCTGGTTCTACGCCATGGCCCGGATTCCGGTTTCCGAGGTCACCGCCCTCACCTTCATCCAGCCGCTGTTCACCACCCTGGGCGCGGCGCTGTTCTTTTCCGAAAAGCTGCGCGCCCACCGCATGGCGGCGCTGGCCGTCGGCTTTCTCGGCATGCTGGTGATCGTGCGGCCCGGTTTTCAGGAAATCTCGCTCGGCACCCTGGCGCAGTTGGCCGCCGGCCCGCTGTTCGCGGCCTCCTTCCTGTTCACCAAGCGCCTGACCCAGACCGAGGACTCGCTGGTCATCGTCGCGATGCTGTCGGTGTTCTGCACGATCGGGCTGATCCCCGGTGCGATCCTGAACTGGCGGACGCCGACCATGGACGAACTGTTCTGGCTGTTCCTGGTCGCCATGCTCGCCACCGCCGGCCATTTCATGCTGACCCAGGCGTTCCGCAACGCGCCGATCTCCGTGGTCCAGCCGCTGAACTTCCTGCAACTGGTCTGGGCCGCGCTCCTCGACGTGACGATCTTCCAGCAGGCCATCGACCCCTATGTCATCGCCGGCGGCGCGATCATCATCTTCTCCGTCTCCTACATCACCCATCGCGAGCACCGCGCCGCGCGCCGGCTGAGGGAAGCGCCGTCCGAACCGCCGGCCTCGGGCGGCATCTGAGCATCCCGCCGTTACCGCCGGACCGCGTTCCGCGCGCGGTCATTACCCTGTTGACGTCATGGGAAACTCCGGGCTTGATCGACAGTCAGAATCGACCGAGGCACAAACAAGCATGACCGATGGCCCCGCCAAGACTCCTCCGCCGGACTGGTTCAACCGGGCCGTTTCCACCCCCTTCGAAACCCATGCGGTCGATGTCGAGGACTGCCGGATCAACTATTTCGTCTGGCCGGCGAAGCCGGAGGTGGAGGCGCCGGGCGGGCTGCTGTTCGTGCATGGCGGCGGCGCGCACGCCCATTGGTGGAGCTTCATCGCACCTTTCTTCACCGACCGCTTCCGCGTCGCCGCCCTCGATATGTCCGGCATGGGCGACAGCGGCCGGCGGACACGCTACGAGGCGGCGATCTGGGCGCGCGAGATGCGGGCGGTCATCGCCGCCGCCGATCTTGGCGAAAAACCCTTCGTCGTCGGCCACAGCTTCGGCGGCTTCATGACCATGAAGTTCGGCTCCGAATACGGCGACGAGGTGGACGGCGTGGTGATCGTCGATTCTCCCGTGCGCCCGCCCAGACCCAAGGATGCCAGGGACGCGCCGCGCAAGCCGCGCGACTGGGCGAACAAGCGCGTCTATCCGGATTTCAAGACCGCGCTCGCCCGCTTCCGGCTGATGCCGCCGCAGGCCTGCGCCAACGATTATCTGGTCGAACATATCGGCCGCCATTCGCTGGCCCGGACGGAGGAAGGCTGGACCTGGAAATTCGATCCCGACGCCATGGGTCTGAGGCGCTTCGGCGAACCGTTCCACGAATTCCTGCAGGCGGTCTCGTGCCGGGCGGCGCTGATCTACGGCCAGCGCAGCGAGCTGGTGAGCCGCAAGACCGCCGACTACATGGCCTCGCTGATGGGCCCGCAGGCGCCGATCATCGAGATCCCGGACGCCGCCCACCATCTGACCCTCGACCAGCCGCTGGCCTTCGTCGCGGCACTGAACACCCTGCTGGAGGTCTGGCAGAAGAGCTGAGGCGGTTTCGGTTCACCGAACGAGCTTCAGAACCCGCGCCGCCGCCTCGAGGCCGCTCGCATAGGCCCCGTGCACCGTGCCGTGATAATCGAAGCCGACATGCTCGCCGGCGAAGACCAGCCGATCGGCGACCGGCTGCTTGAGGAAGTCGAAGAACGCCGGTCCGCAGCCCACAGTCGGAAAGGAATAGGCACCGAGCGCCAGCGGCTCCCGGGTCCAGGACGAGGCGACCAGTCCCGCCGGTTCGGGAATCCGCTTGCCGAACATGTCGCCGAGCGCGGCCATCGCATCCGCTTCCACCTCGGACGCCGTCATGGCATCGGCTTTTCGAGCGAAATGTCCGGTTCCGACCAGCATCAGCACCGGCCTGCCGGTGACCGGGACGAGGTTGACCGCCTTGGTCCAGCGCCCGCCTTTGCCGCCCGACCAGCCGAACACGTCGGCGCCGCCGTGCCAGAAGGCGCGGTCGAAGAGCAGCGCCGCCTTGGTCATGGCGCCGAAGCCGATCTTCGAAATCGCCCGGTCGTGGCGGAGAGGCAGCGGCGGATCGAAGGCGATGCGGTCGTTCTGCAAGACCCCCAGCGGCACGGCGCAGACCGCGAAATCGGCGCGATGATCGCCGGCAGGCGTCGCGGCCGCTATCCCGTCCGCGCCGGTGGAAACCGCCGTGACGGATGTCGAGAACCTGATATCGAGCCCCTTGGCGAGCGGTTCGATCAGCCGGTCGTAACCGCCCAGCGGGATCCGGTCGCCGCCGGAGAATTCCTTGTCCTCGTCGAAATAGAAGGCCGAGAGCGCGTCGAGCGGCGCGCCGGAATCGGCCTCGGTTTCGGCCGAGGCGCGCCAGGCAAGGAGCGGGTCGTCGCGCCAGCCGGGTGCCACGGCATCGAGCGCCGCGCCGAGCGGCAGGTCCTCGTCCGCGTCATAGGTGTCGTCGATCTTTTTCAGCAAGGCCGCGAAACGCCGTTCGGCGCGCGCCACCTTTCGCACCGAAACGCGCCGGCCGGACGCGCCATAGACCGGCACCCGATCCCAGTCGGTCCCCCGGGTCTTCACGCCGGCGGCGGCGGCCAGCGCCGTGATCGGGTTCGCCCGGCTCGCGCCGTGGATCCAGTTCGCGCCCTTTTCCACCGCGACGCCGAGCGAGCGGTCGGTGGCGATCCGTCCGCCGATCCGCGGCGAGGCTTCGAGCAGCGTGACAGACATCCCGGAATCGTGCAGCCGCCGCGCGGCGGCGAGACCGGCGATGCCGGCGCCGATTACCAGGACCCGCGCGCCCGGCGCGGCCCGCGCCAGGCGGGGCCAAGATCCTGCCATAGATGCAAGAAGCCCGCTCCCGGTGAGCCGGAGGACCGTCCGGCGGTCGAGCTCAGGCAACCTTGCCGGCCTTCCCGGCCTCGCCGCCAGTCTCGCCAGCTTCTCGGGCCGGCGCGACAGGGCCGGCGGGACGCCGGTTCAGGTCGCGATGGAACACGGCGACGCCGCGCCCTCTGTCCTTGGCCTCGTAGAGCGCCGTGTCGGCAGCGGCCATGAGGGGTTCGCGGCCGCTGCCCGCATCCGGCGCCACGGCGATGCCGATCGAAATGCCGACATCGGTCTGTTGCCCGCCCTCGAGCGTGATCGGCGCGCTGACCGCGTCGATCACCTGGCCGGCGAGGACGGTAAGCCTCGGCCGGTCGGAGAACTCGGTCACCAGGATGACGAATTCGTCGCCGCCTATGCGGCCGACCAGCCCGGCCTTGCCGACGGTCGCGCTCAGCCTTTCGGCGACGGTCCTGATCACCGTGTCGCCGCCGGCATGCCCATAGGTGTCGTTCACTGTCTTGAAGCGATCGAGATCGCAGGCCATCAGCGCAAAGGGTGGCGGCGCGGACCCGTCCGGCGCATGGTCCGACACGTTGGCGAGCGCCTCGTCGAGGGCGGTATGGAACTGCAGGCGATTGGCGAGCCCGGTCAGTTCGTCATGGGCGGCGAGATGCCGGTTGATCCGCTCGCTCTCCTCGAGCCGCCCGCTCAGCCGCCCCATCTGGACGGCGACCAGATAGCCGAACAGCGCCAGCATCGTACACACGAACCCGATCACCGGTACGGCCATCTGCCAGATCCTCGCCCCCGGCGTCGCACCGGTCCATACGATCGCGCCGAGGCGCTGGCCCTCGATTCCGTCGACCTGCCGGCTCAGCGTCCCCTCTGCCGGTTCTCCGGGGATCAACGCCAGCTTCTTGAAGCCGAGATTGGCGTTGAGTTGGTCCATGAAGGCCTTGTCCATAGCCTTGAGCGAGATCAGGATCACCGGCTCGGGCGACTTGAGCGCGACCTCGCCATCGTCGGGAACGATCGCCATGGCGCTGGCGAGATAAGGCATGTCGCCGATCTTCACGTAGGCCGAGGTGGCGATTTCGGATATCCGCGAGATCGGCACGGCGCGCTGGCCGAAGCCGCCCTCGATCCGCGTGCGGTTGCCGGCGAAGCGGGAGGCAGCGCGGGTCGCGATCCGGGCGAGCGCCGATCCGTTGGGCAGCGGCGTCTCGGCGAAATCCACCTTGTCCCGTTCGGAGCGCGCCAGCACGGTCCGTCCCGGGCCGATCAGCAGGACGCTGTCATGGCCGAAATCGAACCACAGGGAATCCACCAGTTCCTCGGTGACGAACTTCGGATCGAGCGCGTTGGCGATCTTCTCCACCGCCCTGTCCCACCGCGCCAGGCTGAGCTGGTCGCGCGCCAGCAGCCGGAAACGGCCCTCGAGCGCGTTTTCCAGAAGCCTGCCCTGGCCGTTGGCGGACAACGTATCGGCTTCGCGCGTGGCGATATGCCCGACAAAGACAAGTCCGCTACCGGCCATCACGACCAGAAGGGCCGCGAATCCGAGAACCATGCCTTTCAGGCTCAGCCGAAACGGACCGCGGGACACCGGCTCCTGCGCCGGTTTCTGCGTCGTCCGAAGCATGTTTAGGCTTTCTCCAGGTCGACGCGAAACGGGGCGTCGCTGGTCAGGGTCAGGACCCATTAATTTCATCCATTCTGTCAGGCCAGCCAAGCCCAGCCTGAACGAAAACCGGTCTCGAATAGGCGATGCCTGTCCTTCACCCGGTTTCCATCCACTCTGAGCTTGGCTGACCCGACAGAATGGATGAAATTAATGGGTCCTGACCCTAATCATCTGTTTATGGACCGCAGGATAACGGCCAAGCGTTAAGATACCGTGCGCGTAACGTGCCAACCGGGGTCACCGGAGCACTTCCCCGCCGATTTGCCGATTGCGATCCGTCCGCCGCACCGTCATAGATTGGCGCAACCGAAAATTGCCCCAGACAAGGACTATGAGCGTGTCAAATCTTCTCGACAATCCGCAATCCGCAGACGCCGTGCTCGCCGAACTCGACACCCTCGCCGCCTCCGATGTCGCCTGGCGGCAGTCGGGCATCCTGACCGGGCTTTATATCCCCGAAGCCGAGACCCTCGATCTCGCCACCGAGGCCTACACCCGCTATCTGACGCCGAACGCGCTGCATCTCAACCTTTTCCCGTCCATCGGCGAGATGGAGAAGCAGATGCTCGCCGGGCTGGCCGATCTGCTGCGCGGCGGCGCAAGCGTCGCCGGCAATGTCACCTCCGGCGGCACCGAGAGCATCATGCTGGCGGTCAAGGCAGCGCGCGACAAGGCGCGGGCCGAGCGGCCGGACATCGCCAGGCCGAAGCTGGTGCTGCCGATCACCGCCCACCCAGCCTTTCACAAGGCGGCGCATTATCTCGGCCTCGACCTCGCCGTCACGCCGATGGAGACGGACAATTTCACCGCCGATCTCGGCGCCTTCGAGGCGGCGCTCGACGACAATACGGTGCTCGCCGTCGGCTCGGCCCCGAACTATTCCCACGGCACCGTCGATCCGATCCCGGCCATGGCGGCACTGGCCTCGGCGCGCGGCATCCCGTTCCATGTCGACGGCTGCGTCGGCGGGCTCTATCTCTCCTATCTGCGCCGGCTCGGCCACGATGTGCCGGAGTTCGACTTCTCCGTTCCCGGCGTCACCTCGATCTCGCTCGACCTGCACAAATACGGCTATGCGCCCAAGAACGTCTCGACCATCCTGTACAAGGACCGCCAGCTTCGCGCCCATGCCTGGTTCGTCTGCACCTCGACCACCGAATATGCGGTGATCAATCCGACGGTGCAGTCGAGCCGCACCGGCGGACCGGTGGCCGCCGCCTGGTCGGTGATGCGCCATCTCGGCCATGCGGGCTACCAGCGCATGGTCTCCGAGACGCAGGCCTCGACCGAGCGGCTGATAGCGGAGATCGCGACCATCGACGGCGTCGACGTGCTCGGCAGCCCGGTGATGGCGATGCTGACCCTCGCCTCGGACGAGTTCAACGTCTTCGAGCTCGACGACGCCATGCGCGCCCGCGGCTGGTCGCTGACCCCGCAATTCGCCTGCGGCGGCTCGCCGGAGAACCTGCACGTGGCGCTGCATTACGGCATCGTCGACCGCATGGAAGGCTTCGCCGACGATTTGCGCGCCGCGCTGGCCGGTCTTCGGGAAAGCTCCGACCGGGTCGATCTCGATGTCCTGCGCGCCGGCGTCGCCGAGCACAAGGACAAGCCGCTGATGGAGATGCTCGGCGCCCTGATGCCGCTCGCCGGGCTCACCGGCGCCGGCCTGCCGGATCGCTACGCCCCGCTCAACAGCCTCCTCAACCTGCTCCCCGCCGACAAGCGCGACGCGGCGCTGACGCTGTATCTGAACATGACGACTTAGAGCGTTTCCAGTCAATATTGAATCATTTGACCGGTTTTCCAGGCTTGCCGAGTGCTATTGCGGACCGCGTGGTGGCCTTGATGGCCATGAGCGGGTCGCAATGGTGCCC
>Ga0070729_10006848_pt1 | contig 11112 bp, 6 predicted proteins | sample tdDd472_FD_66725 | JGI IMG/M metagenome (GOLD analysis project Ga0070729, IMG submission 66725) | Marine sediment microbial communities from the Atlantic coast under amendment with organic carbon and nitrate - tdDd47.2 | ecosystem: Environmental > Aquatic > Marine > Coastal > Sediment | place...
ATTATTGCTACTGGCGGCCATGCTTTCAGTAAATTCGACTGACTACGATTCTATAGGCTGGCGATCTAGATTATATCTTAAGAACTTCTTGGCGCCTTACGGACTGTCAATGGAAGAAATAATCACAACAAGTTCCGCCTCAGCTAATTGACATCTGGTTGACAGCAATAGTGAAATACAAAGAAACACAATGACACGGATTGAAATATTTTGTACATTTATTTTAAGCATATGTAAGCAGATCTCAAAGACGCACGCCACACTAAAAAGGGACTTAAAATCCCTTGATCGCAAGGTCGTGCGGGTTCAAATCCCGCCCCAGGTACCAGAAATTAAAGGGCTTTTGCAAACACGCTGCAAAAGCCCTTTTCTGTTGTCACGCGAATTGTCACTCGTATGTCACCGGATTTTGATGTATAGGCAAGATAATACAAAAAAAAAGATACCAAACACGACATCTAAAAAGAACAAGATTGATCAGATGCTAATCCCACCTCTTGAGCCATACAAAAGGAGCCACTATGAAAAAAAATGATCTTAAGAAAAGGCTCTTATCTCTCGTTATTGATGGCCAAGAAATACTCAAAACTTTCTACTGGGTAAAATGTCCAGAAAAAGCCCAAAAGGAAGGTATCCCCAAACCTAAAGACGAGGATGCCACACTCCATGAACCATACCATATATGGTTCACATCAGTTTCTTCCCTTTTAAAAGGCTTTTCCTTAGAGCGTCACGCTGATTTAATTGATCACTACTACGCCGACAAAAAACGAAAAGAAATCTCATTCGAAAATTACAAAATCCAAGATTGGCTACTTGGTCTTCAAGTTAAGCAATATGGTGAGCTTTTATTCGAACCGGATTCTGCATTCAGCACTCGATTCCAACAGCAGCTTATAATTTTAAAATCCACTATCGATTCATTTGACGACATCGCTGAATCAATCGGTGACGTATTACAAGCGGAACTTTTCGACAATGAACTTTCTGCAGCCGAAGAGCTCTTTTCCAAAGGTCATCTCCGGGCCGCAGGAATTATTTCAGGTGTTGTACTTGAAGGACATCTAAAAAAAGTATGCGCACGACACAAAATCAAACTCAGAAAAAAATCGACAATTGCCAACCTCAATGATGCACTCAAGAAAGAAGAAGTGATCGAGTTACCAGATTGGAGGCGAATCCAATTGCTTGGCGATATTCGAAACATCTGCGGCCATAAAAAGAAAACAGACCCTACGGAAGATGACATTGAGACCATGCTCAGTGGCACCAAGAAAATCATCTCAACCGTATTCTAAGGGATTTCACCATAAGAAAATCTACCGCACACACCAAGTCACGTGGATTGTCACGTCAACCCCCGTGACTAAGTGACAACACAACCTCATGGACCTTGATTTAATTAACTTTTTTAATGGTGAAATAAACTTAAAATCTCTTGATCGCGAGGTCATGCGGGTTCAAATCCCGCCCCAGGTACCAGAAATTATTAAAAAGAAACGGCTAGTCGCATCGCGACTAGCCGTTTCTCTTTGCTTGGTCACATTTTAGTAAAACTCCCCATTTTCTCATAATGGGCACAAAAAGAGTCCCGCAATTGCCCAAATTTTCTTATAATTCTCATTAAGAAGACTTCGGATATCCCACAGCTGGGCCACATCAGGATACGTAATTATTACGACTGAACCAATCGGCAACACTTTTATCACATATGATACTGTTATCACTCCCCTTTCGTATACCTATAAATACTCTTATAAATCCAAAATATTAAATACTATTTATACATGTCGCTGGCTGTGCTCAGCGACAACTCAAATCCTTTTTTCCTATTCAATGAAGATAGATTTGTTTTGGTTCATCCGGGCCAAGAGCAATTATCAGGTCAGAACGAACTCAATCGGGGGTTGCTGACCGATCGATCTATACGGACGAAATAGTTGTCTTTCCCATCATCAGCCTTTTGGAGTCAAAATTCTCGCACCTCCATTCAACGAATCTTTTCACAGCAATATTTCTAACTCTTTATCCTTGTGCCCATTTTGTGATAGAGTTTTTCAGTGTGGACTTGAGAAATGGCTCCTTGCAGGGGATGTCCGTGAGCCAGTGCATGAGTCTGCTCCTCATCAGATTTGGGCAATATGCTTTTTACAAAGTATAGGAAGGCTTTTCCCGACAACCTTTAAACAGGCGTACCTTTATGGAATCACTAGGAATTTGTGTCGGCGCTTCATCCATAGGAATAGTCAGACTCCGCAGGGAAAATGGCTCCACCGTAGTCGTCCGGACCGATGTGGCTCCCCATGAAGGAGATTCACGCCGCACCCTTTTGTCCATGCTTGCCCAGGTGGAGAATCTTAATGAACTGCACGTGGCGGCCACTGGCCGGAAATTTCGCCATCTGCTCGCCATTCCCACCCTCTCTGAACCCGAGGCCGTGGAGCTTGCTGCCGCCTACGCCTTGCCCAAGAACCATTCCTTTCGCACCGTGATCAGCGCCGGAGGCGAGACCTTCCTAGTCTACCGCCTGAACGAGATGGGAAAGGTGGAAATGGTGCACACGGGCAACAAATGCGCCTCGGGTACGGGCGAATTTCTGCTTCAGCAACTAGGTCGCATGGCCCTCGATCTGGACGAACTGGCTGGCATGGAACTCCCGGACGAACCGCACAAGATCTCAGGCCGCTGCTCGGTCTTTTGCAAAAGCGACTGTACCCACGCACTGAACAAGGGCATCGAAAAACCTCGTGTTGTGGCAGGTCTCACCCGGATGATGGCAAACAAGTGCCTTGAACTTTTGAAAAAGTTGCCAAAGGACAAGGCTGTACTTGTGGGCGGATGTTCGAAAAACGAGTTCATGGTCCGCTTCCTGCGCGAGGAGATCGCAGAATTGCACATCCCCGAGGAGGCCCGCTGGTTCGAGGCTCTGGGAGCAGGACTCTGGGCTCTGGACAACGTCCCAAACAACATCCTGGGGCCGAACGCGGACAGCGCCTCAATTTTCCGGGAGCAGGACGCGAGCTTTACCTTTCACGACCCGCTTTCCAAATACCGCCACCTAGTGGAGTTCAAGAGCCACCCACGCGGACGGACCAAGTCCGGCGACGAGTGCATTCTAGGATTGGACGTGGGATCGACCACTACAAAGGGCGTGGTCATGCGAGCCTCGGACCTGGCCGTAGTCGCGGACGAATATCTGCGTACCGACGGTGATCCGGTCAGGGCCTCGCGCCGAGTGTACGAAAGCCTGACCCGGCAAATCGACACGCCCATCTCCATCACCGGCCTCGGCGTGACTGGCTCAGGCCGTGCCATCGCCGGACTGCATGCACAGACCGACGGGGTAATCAACGAAATCATCGCCCATGCCACGGCCTCGGTGCACTTCGACTCCGAGGTGGACACCATCTTCGAAATCGGTGGCCAGGACGCCAAATACACTTACATCACCGCCGGAGTACCATCCGACTACGCCATGAACGAGGCCTGCAGCGCAGGGACCGGGTCGTTTTTGGAGGAATCGGCCAAGGAATCGCTTGGTGTGGAGACCACGGCCATTGGCGACATCGCGCACCTGGGGAAGCACCCCCCGAATTTCAACGACCAATGCGCAGCCTTCATCAGTTCGGACATCAAGATCGCCATTCAGGAGGGGTTGCCCCTGGCAGACATCATGGCCGGACTAGTCTACTCCATCTGCATGAACTACGACAACCGGGTGAAAGGCAACCGACCGGTGGGCGAAAAGGTCTTCATGCAAGGCGGGGTCTGCTACAACAAAGCGGTTCCCGTCGCCATGGCTGCCCTGACCGGCAAGCGCATCGTGGTCCCGCCAGACCCTGGACTGATGGGCGCCTTTGGCGTGGCACTGGAAGTGAAAAACCGCATGGAGCAAGGGCTTCTGGCCCCTTCGTTCTTCGACTTGAAAGAACTGGCGGCCCGCGAGGTAAACTACAAAAAACCCTTCATCTGCACGGGCGGGAGCGAGCTTTGCGACCGGGGCTGCGAAATCGCACGTATCGTCATCGACGGCACGACTCATCCTTTTGGCGGCATTTGCAACCGCTGGGAGAATGTGCGCAAGAAACGCGGCCTGGACACCGTCTCCCTAGACCTTGCCTCCTGGCGCGAACGCCGCTGCTTTCGGGACGCCGAGTCCGAACCGTCGGAATCGGACATCACGGACAAACGTCCCATCATTGGCATCAACCGCTCCTATCTGGTGAACACCTATTTCCCGCTCTTTTCAACCTTCTTCCGGGAACTCGGGTTCGGCGTCGTCCTGCCGGACAGAGTCGACCCCGAGGCCATGGACCAGCGCGGGGCGGCCTTCTGCTTCCCCGGCGAGATATCTCACGGCTTCTTGGGCGACCTTCTTGCCAAGAAACCGGACTACCTGTTCTTGCCCCACGTACGTAGTATTCCCACTCATTCAGGGCCAGAAACTTCCTGCACCTGCGTCCTGGTCCAGGGCGAGCCCTACTATTTGCGCACGGCCTTTCCCCAGGTCGAAGCCATGGGTGAACGGGTGCTATCTCCGGTTCTGGATTTTTCCGAGGGTCTCGAAGCCGCCCTGAACGATTTTCGAGAGATTGCCACGCGCCTTGACGCCTCGAAACAGGACGCGGACCGGGCCTACCAAAAGGCCGTGGCGGCTCAAGACCAGTTCCTCGCCGACATCCGGAAAAAGGGGCAAGACGCCCTGGAACAACTCGAACAAAGCAGTGATCCCTTTGCCGTGATCCTTTTCGGCAGGCCCTACAACGCCTTTTCCGGCGCGGTCAACAAAGGCATCCCGGCCAAATTCGCCTCCATGGGTGTACGCATCATCCCCTTCGACATGCTACCCTTGGACGAGGCGGCCATGGAACCGGGCATGAACATGTACTGGGGCATGGGCCGGATACTGCTCAAGGCCGCGCGGTTGGTGAAGGACCATCCCAAGCTCTTCGGGGCCTTCATCACCAATTTTTCCTGCGGGCCGGACTCCTTTCTCTTGAGCTTCTTCCGCGAGATCATGGGCCGCAAACCCTCGCTCACTCTGGAATTGGACAGCCACACGGCGGACGCTGGCATCGAGACCCGGATCGAAGCCTTTCTGGACATCATCCGCTACTACCGACAGGTAAACCGGAAACCTGTGCCGATTGCTGAATCGACACAAAACGGCGGCACTCGCCCTGCGTATTTCGAAAACCGGAAAGGTGTCTCCGGCGTGGTCTCGTCTGACGGTTCATGGCTCCCGCTGACCCACGAACGAGTGAAGATGGTCTTTCCCAATATGGGCCGGTTTTCCACGGAGATGATCGCAGCGGCCATGCGTTGCCGGGGCGTTCGCGCCGAGGCCCTGCCCCCGGCCGACGAGGAACAGCTCAAAATCGGACGTGGCAACTCCACATGCAAAGAATGCCTCCCCTTGCAGCTCACCGTGGGGTCCATCCTTGATTATATGGAACGCCGCGCCCCGGACGAGGTCACAGTCTACTTGATGCCCAGCGCAGACGGTCCCTGCCGCTTCGGTCAGTACCACGTCTACACCCGGCGGCTGCTCGAACGTAGGGGCACACCCGACGTCGCAGTCTTCGCCCCTACTTGCCAGGACGGCTACGGTGGAGTAGGCGAGGGAGCATTGCTCAGTATGTGGCGCTGCATCATCATCGGCGACCTGTTTGAGGAGATGTGGGCCACGGTCATGGCGGGTGCACGACACAAGGAAGCTGCGCTTGAGATATTCGACGCCGAGTTCGCTGCCGTGGCCGAGGCCTGCTCCAAGGGATGGAAACAGGGTCTCACCCAACTCAAGCGCACGGCAACAGCCCTTTCGAATATTGAACTGCGCGCGCCCTACGAATCCCTGCCAAAAATATCCTTGGTGGGCGAAATCTTCGTGCGTCACGACGTCATCTCCCGGCAGGGGCTCATCGAACGTATGGCCGAGCGCGGCATCATCGTGCGTACCTCTCAGGTTACAGAATGGCTCAACTACACGGACTGGTTAATCAAGAACAAAATTGAGGGCATACCGTCCTTCGGATTTTGGCTACGCACCCTGTTCAAAGACCACTACGATAAAAAAATCCGGAAAATCCTCTCAGTTTCAAGGCTTTTCCTCCACCACGACCAGGACGTTGGCCGAACCATCGAAATCGGTTCCAACTTCGTCTCACCCAAGCTCACGGGCGAGGCCATTCTGACCGTGGGCGCGGCCTTTCACGAAATCTTCCATCCCTCGTGCGGCATCATTTCCATTGGCCCCTTCGGCTGCATGCCCTCGCGCCTGGCCGAAGCCATTCTTTCCGAGAAATTCACCACCCAGACGCTACTGAAGGTGGCAGGCAACGGGTCCCTCCCGACCTCACTCACCAAAGGCAACTGCAAGCTCCCCTTCCTGTCCATCGAAACCGACGGCAATCCCTTCCCGCAGATCATCGAGGCCCGGCTGGAGGCCTTCTCCCTCCAAGCCAAACGACTCCACGAGCAACTCGACAAGGCTACGCGTAACACGAATTAATATTCAAAACAATTTCGGCTGGTTAGAATGCAAACCGAAAATCCTTGACCGAAAAGTCGTGCGGATTCAATCCCACCTCAACCAGAAAGGTAAAGGGCTGATGTCTATAATGACATAAGCCCTTTACTTTTTGATTCAAATGATGAAACGCTTTTCCCGAAACACATGGCCCTTTTTCGGCAGAGCAATCAAAACACGCTCTTTTGTCACTCAATGTACTTACAGGCATTCGCATAGGGAAATGACATGAATTGGTGGACGACACTTCCTGTTTTCTGGAAAGGCTTTATCTGTGGTGGAGTTTCTGTTCCCGCCGCTATTATCTTCGTTGAAATTTTGATCAAATTCGTTTTTCTTAAAAAATCGTCAAAAGAATAATGATTGAATCTTTCTCAACAAATAAGGCAATCCCGCCAAAAAATAAAGGAGCTATGCTTTCGCATAACTCCTTTTAATTTTATGCCATCAACAATCTGTTGATGCTTCCGTCAATCCTTACGATGCAGAAGTCTTTTCACACGGACAAATGCTTGTATTTGCCCTGCTTCATTGTAAGCTAGAATCTATTTCGCCTGAAGGGCCACATGCCACTGACGGAATATCTGTGGGTACTCAATGACACTGGAGTCACCGTAGAACGGCAGAGTGTATATAGCTCCAGTCTTGATAGCCGGGATATCTGCCAAAGCCGGATTCTTTTTCATTGCCTCATGCAGAGCCAACTGTACGGCAAAGCCATTACCTGTTGCCACGATGACATCGGGATTGGCCTTCTCCAGCCCGCCCAAACGACCGGCAGAGACATGGCCCTTACTGACCTTCATCGTATCAGTGAGCATGGCGCCAGCAGCATTGGTGCATCCCAGAGGATCGAGAATGTATTGATCCGTATACCCACCAGGGGCCTCAATTCGGAGAAATGTTTTGCCGGTGGAAGCAGAATAGTTGCCGTTGAGGATGAGTACCCGTTTGCCAAGTCCCTTTGCAGGCAATGAGGCTTCTACCTTTTTCATAGCTTTCTGGTATGCCGCAGCGATGGAACGCCCCTTCTCTTCTTTGCCGAACAACTTTGCAGCTTGCCCAATGGCTGTATCCATACCCTTGGTGAAATCAACATATTCAATTGTCACGCCAGGAACATTTTTGACCAATTCGGCCACTTTCTCAGGGGTAACCTTCTTCTTGTACAGGCAAAACTTGTTGCTCTTTTCAAGAATGAGCCGCGTAATTCCCCGTTCCTTCATAAAATTGGCAACAGCGTCAGGATGCTTCACGGTGACATAATTAGGGCACCCGAGAATTTGGGACGCGAGACGCAGGGATGGCGCTTTGTCATCCCACATGGAAAGACGGACAGCCATGCCTTCAGGAATAACACCGAGCTTGAGTGAGACATCCACTAGCCGATCACCGACCATGACAGCCTTGATCTTTTCCGGAGCCTTGGCGGGAGTTGCAAAAGCACCGGACAGGGCAAAGAGAACAGCCATGCAACCGAGGCAGGCTGCAATAAAAAGGACACGTATTTTTTTCATGATTTTTCTCCAATATGATTAGAAACTGAAGCCGAGGCGAGTGATGACCTGGAAATCTTCACCAAGGCCATAACGGCTGTTACGATCGGGAGTTGCGGAATAACCATTAAGATCACGATAGACGACAAGGGGAACACCCAGAGACAGGTGGCAGTTATCCGCCATTTTCCAATGCACTCCGGGAGTGATGAAGACAGTATGCCCACCTGTGCTTTTAGCCGCTGAACCGTCGTACCAATGGCGTTTCTGGTCTATGCCGTTAAGTTCCAGCTCCACGTCGAAATACTTGTTCAACGCATACCCATAGCCGAAATTGTACTTGAACTGATTGCCCTTGCGGGAGTCATGCGCACCATCGCCGGTGATGGTATACATAAAGTGAGCATCCACCCTGGAACGGCCAAAGAACTTCGTGGCTCCCAGTTCGAATTTAGGGTCCCAGGAGCCTGTACCCAATTGTCCGCCAGGCCCAATATATTTATGCGCATTGGAAAACGGCCACTCGTTTTCATGGTCCGCATTGCCAGTAGGCAATTTGAGCCCCGCACCGAACGCGAGATTCATCCAATCGCCCTTACGCTGGCTCATGAGCGCATATCGCCCCATGACCACGATATCACCCAGTCCCTGCACATGATTGGTCTTACCGGACCTCGGCGGATTACCATAATTGCGATCAACCGACTTATCATGGAGTGGCACCATGACACGGGCTTCAAAATCCTCAAACAACCCAGCCTTGGCCGTCAGTTGCACCGAATGATTCACGCGGTCATACTTACCATTATAAGTACCGCTCTTCTTCTCTGATCCATCGTACAGATTGTTCTTGTGGACATATCTGTACTTGATGCTTGTTGTTACCTTCCCCTTTGGCAGCACAATGCCATTGGACATATTGATAAGACCGATGCATTTGACCGGTTTGGTATCCGGCCGAGCCTTGAGGGATTGTTCGGATTCAGTTCCGCCTCCCATGACCGGTCCGGCCTGTGCGCACTGTTGCCCCCAGGCGAACACCACGACTGCTACGATGCTGAAAATAACTACGAGCCGTTTCAAAACGACCTCCCTTTGCTGTTTTTTTGCCAAGTCCCTTCCCTCTGACCTCTTATTTGTTGATCTTGAATTTCATTATCAACACACAACGTGTGGTATAGCTGTTTTCAACATACTGTCAACACTCTATAATTACAGAATTCTACACTCACAAAGGATGCTATTTCACTTTTTTGAGACAAGAATTCAACAGAGGCAGGTCATTGCAAAACACCTTCCGTCCATACTTTAATGCGAACCTGTTAAAAAAAGGATCATAAACGTTATATTTCGACAAGTTAATCACCATAAAAAACAAACAGCCCAGTGTACCCCTTTTCCTTTCTCAAGATGTCTGAAACCCAATGCAATGGAGTTGACAATCAGTGTCCATTTGAGGTCTCGAAAAAAACTGGAAAAAAAGAGAACACTTCTCGCCTTTGTTGTTTGATCACAAAAAAGCGGCACCCGAAGGTGCCGCATGCGTCAAACCAATCCAATGCAATATGGCAAGATCAGCCGTGCCATACTGCCTTTCTATGGGCGACTTACAGTTTCGTCAGAATACTCCCGACCCAGGTCGCAACTTCATCGCCATCTGGATCGCCGTCAATTTTCAACGGATCACCGAGCAACACTGCGCCCAAGTCTTCCGACTTTTCTTCAATTACATCGACTGCCCCGCAAAAATGCTCATAGGACGAATCTCCGCAACCGAAAACCGCAACTTTTTTGCCGCTCAATCCAACCTTATCCAGATCATCGAATATGGGGATAAAATCATCCTGCAACTCGATTTCGTCGTCACCCCAAGTGGAACAACCAAGAAAAACGGCGTCATACCCTTTGGCTAGGCCATCCACCGAGACGTCCTCGGCATTTTGAATGTCCACATCATGCCCTTCCTTCTCCAAGATCTTGGCGATGTCGTCACTCACATCTTCAGTGTTGCCGGTAGTGGACCCGAATACGATCAGGGTTTTACTCATATAAACCTCACAATGTTGAAGAATTCGAAATCATGCGACAAAAATCATGTCGCACGGGCCTCCCTCCACGGGTATCTATAGCTGTGGAGGGAGGCCTCACATACAGTGAGGTTGACTCAATGGCATTAGCCACTTCATGAGAAGTCACTCCTTGATGAATTAATGATGCTTGGGCAAAGGCTGCTTCCGTTCATTCGGAACCAGCACCACAAGTGTGGCGGTCTGTTTGAGTTGAAGGTATTCATCCTTTTTGTCAGGTGCAGCATCAGTTTTAATGAAATAACGAATGAACCACCTGCCAGGTTGGTCTAAATGCACTTTGATTGTGTCACCATGCACTTCAGCCCGGGGGTGATACATATCTTCGGACTCTGTGGAATACCCTCCATAGGTTGCATCCCAACTGCCTACTCCGGTAAACCGGACACCATCTCGAAAGACTTTAAGCATCAACGTGTCCCCCTGCTTGAGGGTCGTCGGGTCCTGCATGGGAACCAATTCAAGAGGCAACCCCACCCGCCCAATATACTGTCCGTCTGGGCCGCCGCATCGCACATACGACTTCGCATACTGCTTGCTGTACAAAGATTTGAGCACTTTTGAAGCCTCGCTCTTAATCGCGCTCATGGGTTTGATGGAACTACGGTCACGCCCCTTCTTGTCAACCCATTTGGTGTAGTGACCCGGGTTGGTTACCGCTGTCAGCACGTATGTACCGGAAATTTCATACTCAACCATGAATGATTGGAGACACGTCTCCTTTCGGGGCGCGATAGCGATATCCACACCTGACGGCGTGTACACCTTGATGGATGCGAGTTTTTTCTCGCGCACACCATCATCCACTGGGAAATGATGACCATAAGCAAAAAAAAGTGGTGACTTCTTCCCTTCACTCACTTGATGGCGACCGGACTGAATATACAAGGAATGAGCCGAGGCCATATCTGCACCCGGAACCAACAGGAGTGCGGCGAAAAGGGCCGCCACCCCCACACTGCGAAACATGTTTACCGACATCTTCAAACTCCAATTATTT
>Ga0070729_10006851_pt1 | contig 11110 bp, 11 predicted proteins | sample tdDd472_FD_66725 | JGI IMG/M metagenome (GOLD analysis project Ga0070729, IMG submission 66725) | Marine sediment microbial communities from the Atlantic coast under amendment with organic carbon and nitrate - tdDd47.2 | ecosystem: Environmental > Aquatic > Marine > Coastal > Sediment | place...
CAGGGCCAATCCGACCACCACCAGCCCCGGCTTCAACGTCTCGATCAACGATGTGCAGCTGATCGGTACCCAGGAAGGTTTTTCCGGTCGCGCCGGTGTCTTCTGCGGCGTCGATGACGTTCATATCGGTCGTCTCTACATGGAGAATGTCGGCGGTGCGGTCGAGGATCCCTATGCTTCCGGCACCCGCCTGACCGGTCAGGGCCAGTTGTTCCAGGCTGCGGCTCCGGACGCGACCGCAATGCAGCGACTGAGCGTCGATCGGATCGACGTCGTGAATTGCGACCTGGGTAACGAAGCGGGCAGTGACATTCGCGCCATTGAACTGAAAGGCTACCGCGAGATCCAGATCGGCCGGATTGTCTTCGACGGTGTGAGCAACTCGGGCGGCTTCGGCGCCAGTACCGAACGGCTGGTGCTCGTCGGGATCTTCTGTGATGATGCACCGATCTCCCATTGCGACATCGGCGGCATACTCGAACGCAATACCCAGCTCTCAGGCACACAGACCGAGACCACGATGCTGGAGATCGACTCCCGCACCAATGGCTTCGGCAAGCTTGTGCTCAGGGATGCGTTTGTCACCTCCACCGTGTTCGACATCGGGATCAAGGCACTCGGCACGGCCTCCATCGACCTGCTCGACATTGCAGGTGGTGATCTGACGAAAATCGGCAGTTCACTGCTTGATACGTCAGCGCAGGAACCCGACGAGATCCGCATCCGCGGTGTTCGCGGTCTGGCTGACCTGCCGGCACCGGACGAGAACGATCCGGTCGTTTCGTCCTTCACGGGCAGCACTGGAGTGACCGATTTCACGCTTTCTGCTGAACCGGTCAGCGAAGCCGCTGTCCTCGTCTCGGTGGATGGGGTCGTGCAGCATCAGTCGGCCTATTCCGTGACGGGAACGACGCTCGGCTTCACCGCAGCACCCGCCAACGGTGCGGCCATCGAGGTACGCGACTTCTCGCTGACCGCGATTGCCGACCCGGAGGCGGTGGCGACCGTCGCCAATATCGCAACGGAGGTTCAGACCGTCGCCGGTATCGACACCGAGATCACTGCCGTGGCGGCCGATGCTGCTGACATTGGCGTGGTCGGTGCAGCAATCGCCAACGTCACGACCGTGGCCTCAGGCATTACTGACGTGACCACGGCTGCCGACAACCTGGCCGCAATCCAGGCAGCCCCGGCCGCCGCGACCAGCGCCGCCAGCAGTGCCACTGCAGCGGCGGCAAGCGCCAGCACCGCCGAGGATGCCGCAGAAGACGCGGCAGCGGCGGCGCTGACCGAAGCCCGGATCGTGACCGCTCAGGCCCGGTTCCAGAACCGCTTCGGCAAGCTGCCGCCGTCGGTGCTTGGCCTGGATCTGGGTGAAATGAGCCAGGTTGATCTGACAAGGGCGACAATCGGGTTCCGCAACACTGCGGGCGGCGGACTGGAAAGCGTCTCCGCCGACACAGCAAGGCTCACGCATGATCCGGAAACCGGAGAACCACTTGGCCTCTTGCTGGAACCTGAGCAGACCAATCAGATGATCCACAGTGATCTCCAGGCTGGTGGTACCGGGGTCATCAACACCGCCGACAACGCGGTTGGACCGGATGGAGAAACCACAGCGCGGACGATATTCCAGACAGCCGCCAACAGCGGCCACTTCATCGGAAACGCGTTCAACACCAGCGGAATCGCTTCTGGCACGCGGTACCTCCTCGCCATGTTCGTGAAGGACGCCGGAACGGTCGCGACCCAACATGCTCACTATGCTTACTCGGCACCGTTCGACCGTCCAGGAGCGAACTACTTTGGCTGGCGTTGGGACTTCGCTACCGAAACAATGACACCTTTCAAGGTTGGTTCCTCCGACGTCACTGTCGGTTACCGAAGACTTGCGAATGGCTGGTATCTTCTGTGGGCAACAACCGTCGCCGTCGCGTCCGGCACAACCGGGTTCGTTACCCAGTACACGGACGGCATCGGGGGTGCGGTGACCTTCGCCGGGAACACCAATGCAGGAATGGCTGTGAAAGGCTGTCTCTGCATTCCGGTCAACAGTGCCGACGCTCTGCCCCCCACCCGGATCGACACTGATGGATCGCAGGTAACCCGCGCGCCTGACCTGGCGACCGTGGACCTGACTGCCATCCCTGCCTTCCGACCCGATGGCTTCTCCGTTCTGATTGAGGCCGAGATTCGCGACAGCGATGGTGTGCTGCTTGCCATCGGCACCGGCTCATCGGAGGAAATCGCCCTCGAAATGCAGGCTGGCGACCTGCATCTGACCGGGACTGGCAGTCTTGACCTGACCGCGGCGTCGGGAATGTCGCCAGGCGACAGGATCGTCGTTGCGCTGCGGGTAGCGGAGAACGATGTGGCCGTGTCTGTCGGTGGCGCGACAGTGGTCACCGACAGTAGCCACACAATGTTGGGCACATCGGACAAGATGCAGCTCGGTTCTGATATCGAAGGGGCCAACGGCATTCCCTGCACCATCCGCCAGGTCGCCTTCTTCGGCCCGCTGGATGACACCACGCTGGAGGCCATGAGCGGGAGCTGATCGAACCCTCTCTTCCAGATTTGCTGAACCGAACCCTCGCCGGATCCTGCTCCATGCAGGGTCCGGCGAGACCGTTTCAGCCGTCCCGCGTCAGGACAGCAGCCAGCCGCCGTCCACGTCGATTGTGGTGCCGGTGACGAAATCGTTCTGCACCATGAAGGTGATGGCCTGGGCGACTTCGTCCGCCGTTCCCGCGCGCGGGATGACGTGGCTTGCCGTCATCTGCTTGTAGAGGTCTTCGCGGGCCTGGCCTTCCAGGGCGACCATCGGGGTGTCGATGGCACCGGGGGAGACGACGTTGAGGCGCTTCGGCGCGATTTCCGGGGCCACGGCGCGGACCATGGCCTCGACAGCGCCGCCGACGGAGCCAATGGCGACCTGGCCCGGCTTGGTCTTGCGCGCCGGGGTGCCGCTGACCAGCACGATGGAGCCGTTGTCAGTCATGTGACCGGCGCCGTAGCGCACCACGTTGGTATAGCCCCAGAGCTTGGCGAAGGACGCCTGATAGCCGTCCATGTCCATTTCCATGAACGGGCCGATGGCGCGCGTGCCACCGGTCGCGGCGCTGACCAGAATGTCGAAGGGCGCGCACTCGGCGAACAGCGCCTGCAGCGCGTCGCGGTCCAGCGTGTCGCACTGCCGGGTGCTGATTCCGGCGGGCAGGTCGCCTGCACGATCCGGGTTGCGGCTGACGGCGATGACCTCGGCGCCCAGCGCCGCAAGCTGCTTCGCGGCGGCCAGACCGATGCCCGAGGTGCCGCCGAACACGATGGCCTTCTTGCCTGCTACGTCCATTTCCTGTCTCCCCCTGTTGCTTTCTTCTTTTCCGATGCTCAGGCCGCGCTTCTGCGGATGTCGCGCAGGATGGCGACGGTCGCGATGACGCCCAGCCCGACAACTGTGCCGAACGGCACCATGTATCCCCCGGAAAGCTCGATCAAGCTCCACATGATAAGGGGTGATGCGGTCCATCCCAGGGCGGCCAGCGAATAGGCCCGTCCCGTGACCTCCGCCAACTGCCCCTCCGGCGCGCGCCGCCCGACGATCATGGCGAAGATCGGCGACCAGGTATTGCCCGAAAGGCCCGCCAGCAGGGCCACCGGATAGAGCATCCAGATCGGCGTGTCGGGGGAGATCATCATGGCGAGCACGATCGAGGTGCTGGCGGCAATGGCGATGCCCAGCAGCACCAGTTCCGGCCGCCCCCAGCGATCCGACAGCCAGCCCATGACGGGCCGGCCGACGATGGCCACCAGCTGGATGATGGCGAAGAACTGCCCGGCCAGCACCGGCGACAGGCCGATATCCTCCAGCAGGTAGATATAGACGAAGGTGAACAGCGTCGTGTGGATCACCGCCAGCAGCACCGCGATGAAGCCCAGCAGGCGCAGGTTCGGCGGCAGCACGAAACTGGCGGCAAGACGGCGCGGGAAGGTGCGGTGCAGTTCCGTCTGCATCGTCGGCTGTTCCGCGGTGACGCGGAAGACCGGCGCAAACAGCAGGGTCATGACGATGGCCGCGACCAGCACGCCGACCATGGCCCAGATACCCAACTGCCAGCCCACGGCGACCATGATCGGCGGCAGGATGAAGCCGCCACCCGCGCCCGCCAGCGAGACGCCGCTCTGGCGGATGGCGAGGAACAGGCCGACGCGGTGCTTCGGCGTCTTGCGCGTCACCACCGTGATGTTGGCCGGACCGTAGGGGCCATAGAACAGCCCGTAGAGAAAGGCCGCGAGCATCACGGTCGCCCAGGTGCCGAACAGGGCGATCAGGGCGACTGCGGCCATGCCCGACAAGGTGATGACCATGGTGCCGACACTGCCGAAGCGGCGCATCATCCGCCCGCAGAGCGGGCTGGCCAGCGCGGAGCCGAGGAAGATGAAGGAGAAGGCGAGGCCGAAATCCCGTTCGTCCTGCCCGGTCTCCAGCGCCAGTCCGGGGGCCAGCAGGCTGAAGGCGATGAAGCCGAAGGCCGCCGCGCCCTGGGTCAGGAACGTGCCGGCGAGCGCGGTCAGCGCCCCACGGGTAACCGTTTCAGGCAGGGCGTCAGGCGCGACCGTCTGGCTCACGCGGGGTGGAAGACGTTCTTGCGACCGTCATTGCCGACCCGGCCCTTCCGGCCCAGCCAATCGGTGCCGATCATGTCGGCCAGCAGGTCCTGATCGTCGGTGGTATTGGCGATGAACCGCGTCCCGTCATCCAGCCGCCCGAACAGCAGGCCCCAGGTCGGCCCCTTGCGGTCGTGCATGACGGTATAAGTCTCGACCTCCGCCGCGCCCTCTGCCAGGTCGGTGAAGGGCGGATGCGGCACCTGATCCAGCTCGGCCTGATAGGTCGCGGGGTCGGCGGGGGCAAAGACCTTCTCCGGCATGTCGGTCGAATAGATCCCGGCGGAATGCTTGGTGACATAGTTGCCGTTGGCGGTGACCAGCCCCTTCATGCCCGGCTGTTGCCGCACCCTTTGCATCATCTCAGCGATGGAGTGGGTGACATAGTTGTTCCCCGGCCCGCCGAAGTAGGGCAGCCCCCCGGTGACGGTCAGTCCGCGCGGATCCTCGGGGCTGAGACCGATCTCCTGACAGGCGATCTGCACGGCAGAGGTGAAACAGCTGTAGAGGTCGATCGCGCCGATCTGGTCCAGCGTCGTGTCCGCCATCCGGAAGGTTTCCTGATAGACGCGGGAGATCGCGGGCGAGGAATGGAAGTCGCGCCGGTCGCTCAGGTACCAGTGGTCATGCGCATCGGCGCAGCCATGCAGGAACACCCATTTCTCCCGCGGGATGCCCAGCTCCTTCGCCTTGGCGACGCTGGTCAGCACCACCGCCGCGCCCTGATCGATGAAGGCATTGGCGTTCATCAGCCGCGTGTAGGGAAAGCCGATGTAGGGATTGTCGGGCCGGACCTCGGAAATCTGCTCCGCCGTGAAGCCATCGCGCCGGTCGGCCAGCGGGTTCTGCGCGGCAACATCGGCGAAGTGGGCCAGCATCTGCCCCATGGCCTGCTGGTGTTCGGGAATCGTGCGGCCCAGATTGCCGCGAATGGCATTCTCGATCATCGGATAGGCGAAGATCGCGCCGCGCGCGCCGTGAATGTCCTCCACGTCCGACCAACCGATCTTCTCGACGCCCCAGGATTCGTAATCGCCGCCCGCGTCCTCGCTCCAGTCGAGGTCCAGCTTGGCGCGCTGGGCGGCCTTCTGCGTCGCCAGCGACTCGCCCCCGGCGACCAGTGCGGCCTCCACCTCGCCCCGCACCACCATCTCCGACAGCCGGTTGAGGCAGTACTGGGGCATGTTGCCCCCGGCCCAGGTATAGACCAGCCGCTTCGCCTGCTCCGCGCCGACCCGGGCGGCCAGCGACTTCGGCGGATTGGTGACCTTGCCGAACGGGCTGGCAAAGCGCCAGCTGGTGTCGGAGAAGGCGCGGATGACGATCACCGTATCCAGCGCCGCCATCAGCGCGGCCCCCGCGCCACTGTCCTCCGCCGCCACCTGCACCGCCTTCGCGGTCAGGTCCATCGGCGACAGCGCCTGCAACGGATCCGGCTCCCGCTGAGTGAACTGGCCACTGCCGACCAGTACCGGAATGCGCGATTCGTCCATGACGTCCTCCCCAGGAATTGCCCGCCGATCCTAGCGTGCCGCGATGGCGAGTGCGACTGTCCACTGGCGCGCGGTAGCCATGCCGCCATCGCGGAAGCTTTCGAACTGTACCAATTGTTGGTACAATCGCAAAAGGCTCAGGAGCAGTACATCATGGCACGCAATACCTCGGTCTCGCTTGGTGATCATTTCACCGGCTTCATCGACAGTCAGGTTCGGGACGGTCGCTACGGCTCCGCCAGCGATGTAGTGAGAGCTGGCCTACGGCTCCTTGAAGAACACGAGGCCAGAGTGCGGGCCTTGCAGAACGCACTGATCGCGGCGGAGGAATCCGGCCCCTCGGAACCGTTCGACAGCGATGCCTTCCTGAAGGAAATGCGGAAGAAGCATGCCGGGTAGCGATACGGGCTACCGGCTTTGGCCGTTCGAAAAGTTCGACAAGGACACTGTTAGCGAACATTCGCAGAACATAACTTGACTTTTTGCTGCATGTCAGTCATTTTGTTTTATCTAGAACAAAAAGGATGGCGTCATGCAAATTTCCGCTGACCAGTGCCGTGCGGCTCGCAGCCTACTGAACTGGAATCAAGATCAGTTGGCAACAAACGCGCGCGTCTCACGCGCCACGGTTGTTGACTTCGAAACCAATTCACGGAGACCGATGAAGAACAACTTGCGGTCCATCGCTGACTGCATGTTCGCTGCCGGGGTAGAATTCATCCCAGAAGACGGTAGTTTGGGTGTTGGCGTCCGGTTCCGCGAGCGAAAACTTGAATACACAGCCAGCGCCAGGATCGACCGGTTCAACCGCAATGCCACCATGCGAATGCGTTACTCGGGAGAAGATTTTCTGTGTGTTATCGACCTAGACGCCGTTGACGACTATCATCACACCACCCTCTCTACCGACGAAGAATTTCAGAAAGCCATCAGTGACATTCTGCACATTCTGCTTGCTGCGGCGGAGCGCTCGGCTCCGAACAGTATTAAGGATGGCAAGTTGGTCATCACCTACGAAATGTTGGAAACAAGCTGACTAGTACATTGCCAGGCAAGGCAGCCGTAGGAGTCAGCTTTCTTGTTGAATAGCCGCCGTAGGATCCCGACCGCGCGCCCCTACTTCAACTGCCGCATATCACCGATAGTGTCCGGCGCGGTCTCGCGGCGGTGGGCGAAGGCCTGGGGCCAGCGGGAGGGTTCGGCGCGGGCGTACTGGGGCGGGTAGGCGACCGTGGCGTCCAGCGCCTCCGCTGCGTGCCAGGCCCAGCGCGGGTCGTACATCATGCCGCGTGCCAGCATGACGAAGTCGGCCTGTCCTTCGCGGATGATGGCCTCCGCCTGGTCCGGATCATTGATCATGCCGACGGCCATGGTGGTCATGCCGGTCTCGCGTTTCACGGTCTCGGCGAACTCCACCTGATAGCCCGGTCCGACCGGGATCTTCTGGCGCGGATCGACGCCGGAGGTGGTGATGTCGGCGAAGTCGCAGCCGACCTGTTTCAGGGCCTGCACGAAGGCCACCGTTTCCTCCACCGTCCAGCCGCCCTCGACCCAGTCGGTGGCCGAGACCCGCACACCCAGCGGGCGGCCAGCGGGCCATACCGCCTTCACCGCCTGGAACACTTCCAGCGGGTAGCGCATCCGTCCTGCCAGATCGCCGCCATATTCATCGTTGCGCTGGTTGCTCAGCGGGCTGAGGAACTGGTGCAGCAGGTAACCGTGACCGACATGGAATTCACAGACATCGAAGCCCAGTCGGGCGGAGCGTTCCGCCGCCTGCACGAAGTCCGCCTTCACCCGGTCCAGCGCCGCCCGGTCCATGGCCTGCGGCGTGTGCCAGCCGGTGTCATAAGGCAAGGCGCTGGGGCCGACCGTCTGCCAGGCCCCCTCCGCCGCCGTCAGGGGCCTTGCGCCATCGGCCGGGCGATGCACCGACGCCTTGCGCCCGGCATGGGCAAGCTGGATCCCGATCTTCAGGTCCGGCCCGCCATTGTCCCGGCTGAACCGCATGAAACGGTCGATCGCCGCCTCGTGCGCATCGGTCCAGAGTCCGAGACACTGGGCGCTGATGCGGCCTTCGGCACTGACCGCCGTCGCCTCCGTGAACAGCAGCGCCGCGCCACTCATCGCCAGATTGCCATAGTGCATCAGGTGCCAGTCGGTGGCGGCACCATCCACGGCCATGTACTGGCACATGGGAGAGATGACGATCCGGTTGGCGAATTCCACATCGCCAAGCCGGATCGGCGAAAACAGCGCACTGCTCATGTCCCGTCCCCTCAGCGCTGGTCGAACTTCGACAGCAGCTTGCGCATGCCGCCGATCCAGCGGTCATAGTTGCCGGTCTTGCGCTGGATGTAGTCGCGCACCTGCGGATGCGGCAGGATCAGGAATTCCTCCCGCGCCATGGTCGCCACGACGTCAGCGGCCAGGTCATCGGGCTCGACGATGCCGTCAACGCTGGCCACGCCCTCCCCGTCGCCGATCATCGGCGTGCGCACGGCCTGCGGGCAGAGGCAGGAGACCCGAATGCCCTTGTTGCCATAGTTGATCGACAGCCACTCCGCGAAAGCCACGGCACCATGCTTGGTGACGGCATAGGTCGCCGAATCCACCTGCGACAGCAGCCCGGCGGCGGAGGCGGTATTGACCAGATAGCCGCCGCCGCGCTCGATCATGCCGGGGATGACGGCGCGGGCAGCGAAGACATGCGACATGACATGGATGTCCCAGTTGAGCTGCCATTCGGCGGTGGCGACGGTCTCGTCACCCAGCCGCGCGATACCGGCGTTGGAGCAGAAGATATCGATGGGACCGGCCAGCCGCTCCGCCTCCGCCACCAGATGACGGATCGCATCCTCGCTGGTCACGTCGGTCTGCACGGCATGCCCACCGACCGAGTCCGCCACCTTCTGCAACGAACCCATATCCAGGTCCGCCACCACGATGGCCTTTGCCCCTTCCGCGTGGAACCTCCGCGCCATGGCGGCACCGATACCGCCCGCGCCGCCGGTGATCACACAGACCTTGCCCTTGATGTCCATCGTCGTCTCCCGTTGTGCGTTCTTCGTGGCCTGTTCCGTCCCTCTCCCCCTCCCGGCCACCCACGCAAGTATCCTGAAATGGGTGGCCGGGAGGGGGAGAGGGACGGAACAGGCAGAAAATCAGTCGTAGCTCTTCCAGCCCTGCCCGGTCTTGCGGCCATTGTGACCGGCGCGGACCTTCTGTTTCAGCAGCGGGCGCGGCCGGAACCGTTCGCCGTAGGATCCGTGCATGATCTCCTGCGCCTGCTCGCACAGGCTCAGCGTCACCGCGTCCATCAGCTCGAACGGGCCGATGGGGTGACCCAGGCCCAGCTTGCAGGCGGTGTCGATGTCTTCCGGCGTGGCGACACCTTCCTCCACCAGCCGCACCGCCTCGATCATGAAGACATGCAGCAGGCGGTTCACGGCAAAGCCGGTCACGTCCTTGATGCGGATCGGGTGCTTCTCGGCTGCCTTCAGGTGGCCGAACATCTCCTCCACCACGGCTTCATCGGTCTCGAAACCGGGCATCACCTCCACCAGTTTCATCCGGCTGACGGGGGAGAAGAAGTGCGTGCCGACGAACCGGGGACGCCGCGCCACCGTGACATGTGCCGCCAGCGTCGAGATCGCGATGGTCGACGTGTTGGTGCAGAAGATCGTGTCAGCGTCGCAGATCCCGTCCAGCAGCGCCCAGGCATCGCCTTTCACCTGTTCGTCCTCGAAGACCGCCTCGAACACGATCTGACGGTCAGCGAAGCTCTTCAGATCGGCATTGAAACTCATGCGATCCAGGGGCGAGCCCGCCTCCTCCGAATAGAAACCGCGCGCCAGACCCTTGTTCCAGAGTCCGTTCAGCCGCGTCCTCGCCGCCTCCAGCAATTCATCGCTGCGGTCGTTCAGCAGCACATCGTAGCCCGCACGGGCAAACTCGAACGCGATCTCCGCGCCCATCAGCCCCGCGCCCACCACACCAATCTTCTTCAGCATTCTCGGCCCTCCCCATCCATTGCGCCGACAATGCGCGAGCGGGTGCGGGGGATCAAGCATCGGCTGGGTTTCTGCAACCGAATTCGGTATTTTTCCTCTTATGCGTTGCATTCGGTCATTTTACCTATATAGTGGTTGCATGAAACATCAGGAGGACACGCAATGACCATGGATGACCTGATCGAGGAGCGGGAGCGGCTGCTGAAGCAACGCATGGACATCCTGCAGGCCGCGCTGAAACCGGTGCAGGAATCCGACCTGGATGACGCCTGCCGCACCGAGCTGCAGTTGCAGTTCTCCGAAGCCCTGGATGACGCGTTCCACAACCTGCTGACGCCCATTGAAACCGACCTGGATGACCTGCAGCGACGGGCGGCCATCCGCGCCGTCTCCAGCGATCTCGCCGCCCTGCGCCGACGGCAGATCTGACCGGGGCGTTGCTGTAACGCCCTCACAAAGCTCGTTCAGGTGTCCGATCAATACATTCGAAGCAACAGGAAAGGACAGGGCCATGGAACCCATCATGCTTGAACTCACCACCCAGTACCGCGACGAGAACGATGAACTGGTGACCGTGATCCAGTGCGGCAACGAGGTGACGCTGGAATCCGTGCGCGGCGGTCGCATCTGGCTGCAGCGCGCGGATGTGGAGCGGATCGCGGAACTGTTTCGCCGTCACGATGTGGCCTGCCGCCTGATCTCGGAGGGCCTGCCCGTGCTGACCGGGTCGCAGGACTGCCGCGGGGAGGCAGGCTGATGCCCCCGGCCCGCCGCCAGCGCCCCGTCGCGCCCATGACACTCAGTGAAATTACCGAAATTACCGGACGAAGCCGCATCTCGATCTGGCGTTATCGTCGGGCGGGTCAGTTTCCCGAACCCATCGGGCGGCGCGGCAAGTCCCTGATCTGGGACGGGCGCGCGGTGCGCCGCTGGAAG
>Ga0070729_10006853_pt1 | contig 11106 bp, 8 predicted proteins | sample tdDd472_FD_66725 | JGI IMG/M metagenome (GOLD analysis project Ga0070729, IMG submission 66725) | Marine sediment microbial communities from the Atlantic coast under amendment with organic carbon and nitrate - tdDd47.2 | ecosystem: Environmental > Aquatic > Marine > Coastal > Sediment | place...
TAACAGAGCATCAACCAACTTTCATAACTTGTTATCAATGAGTAGGTACATACATCTACTCATTTTTGCATTCTATCATTCAATTGCTTAATGTGTGAAAATCTATTTAATAGAAAAGTGTACATGATAGAAGGATGGTCATATGAAAAAAGTAATTCTATTTGTGATAGATGCACTTGCATCTGACATTTTGATTCCAGCGATTGATGATGGGCGACTACCAAATTTCCAAGCCCTTGCATCACATGGCATACTACGTAAAGATTGTATTTCTATCTTTCCATCCATTACACCGGCCGCCCTTAGCTCAATTATCACTGGTAAATATCCAGTTGAAACCGAAATCCCCGGTGATTATTGGTATGATGAAACTAGCCATACCGTCAATTATATTGCAGGTGACTTTTCAGCAATCATGGGAGTCGGTCTGGAAACATTTTTAGAAGATTTCCTCATTAACCTCAATGATCGGTTTTTAAAAGCTGAGACTTTATTTGAAACACTTGAAAAACAAAATTTTCAGGCAGCCTGTCTGAATTTTTTTATTCATAGAGGGCTTCATCCATATGAGATTGAGCTACCCAAACTCATGAGTTGGCTACCAACGAGAGCAACTAATCACACAATTAAAGGAGCATCATTGTTGCATTTGGGAGATTTACACCAAATCGATATCGAAGACCTTGACCTATCCGAACTTGAGGGGATGGCTAGCCGGTTTGGTTTCCAAGATGATACGACCATGGCAATTCTCGATCATCTTATTAAGCGGGATATACTGCCAGACTTCACGGTTGCATATTTGCCTGATAATGATTGGGATAGCCATGAATTAGGACCCAGCAATGCTGTTTTCACGCTTGAACACCTTGACGAATTATTTGAGAAGATGTTTGATTTAAAAGGTGGTATCCAAAACTTTCTCGAAGAACATATTATTTTGATTGTCGGCGATCATGGTCAATCCCCACTTGCGATTGACAAGGATAGCCGTGGCATCAACCTCACAGAGAGTTTAAAGGACTTTGATTTGGTAGCTGCTGGTAAAAGTTGGGATAAAGACAATGAAATGATAGCATGTCCAAATTTGAGATCAACACTTTTCTATTTTAGCCAGATGGATAAAAGTCGATTTAATCAGGTGATCGATCAATTACTAAATGATAACAGAATTGATCAGGTAATTTGGCGTGGTAAAAATGTTGCAGAAGATGATAATGGCTACTATGTAAAAACGGCAGAACACGGACAATTATGTTTTTATGATGATACAGATTCTGCGATGGCGTTTGACCAGTATGGTAACGGTTGGTCATGGGAAGGACAATTAGCGACTGTCGATGGGCATGTGTCGGATGATGGCATCATTACATTTGAAGCTTATCCAAATGCATTTGAACGCTTGAAGAATGTATTAGATTTGGAACGCAGTGGTGATATGTGGGCAACCGCCAAACCCGGTCATACATTTTATCTGGAGGGAATGGAATTCGAGCCACGCGGATCACACGGAACATTACACAAATCAGATTCGACAACATCGTTACTGATTGCAGGACACGACGCGAATCTTGATATTCCAATATATCCTCGTATCGTCGATGTTGCGCCAATTATTTTGCAGATTCTAGGTCTTTAGTACAATCAAAAACCCCAGAAACTGGGGTCTTGTTGGTCAACGGATGTGTTGATGATTATGAGTTGTATTCGACAGTTGTTTCTTGTCGGGTGCGTCCTGTGCCAGAAAATGCAATCCATAATAGTTGGATAATTCCCCATCCAACCAGCGGATAGACAAAAAATGCAAAGATTGACGCAACCTCGATCACACCACCAGTATAGTTAATATTGGATGTGATGAGCTGGAATGGCGCGACCAATAAGGCTGTTAAGCTATAGATAAAGTCGACGAAGCCACTTGACGGATTCGCACCAATTGCTAATAAGATAAATCGGAAGATTATCAGTAGCGAGATAACACTAACGAAAAACCACAATAATCGGGTCGAACGTGACATAAAAATGGTCATATTTGATGGTCCCGATGCGACTACACGTTTTTTCTGGACAAGATCGCCACTCTTATTGACTTGAATATGCTCTTCTTGATGCATTGTCATTTTTCAACTCCTTATTTGTCTTTATGATTACAATATAGTCTCGACAAATAAGGAGAGACACCCCGCTATATATAAATCAAATTAGAGCACATGAGTAATACATTAATTAGTCATCGTGGCACTATTCGCAGTTCAAAATCACTGTAAATGTGCTTCCCTTACCTTCTCGGCTATCAACGAGTATTCGTCCACCATGTTGCTCGACTATTTCTTTAGTGACAGACAGCCCCAATCCTGTCCCCTCAGCTTTGTCACTCGTGGACTCAGATCGATAGAACGGGTCAAATAAAAGGGGTAGATCATATTCTGGGATACCATATCCGTCATCTTCTATCTGTAAAATTGCCTTACCATCTTTAGAATCTGTTGTAACCATAACTTGGGATTCATTCGGGCTATATTTAATCGCATTCGAGACTAAATTTTCGACAACCCGTTGGATCAGCTTGGCATCAGCTTGGATCAGAACTTCTGAAAATTGTGTTCGAAATTCTAATAAAGTATTTTTAGCAGATGAGAGCGCTTGATACGACGATACAATATTATCAACAATGAGATTGAGGTCGATTGACTCTTTATCCAATGTGACAGAATTTTGAAAGCGAAGCACATCGAGCATATTACCGATCATCTCCAACATATCAGCACCTGCTCCCTCAATTTCTTGTGCCATTTGCTTGAGATTCTGATCTTGACGCACAGCATCCATACGAAGCATCATGCTGGCATATCCACCAACGATAGTTAATGGATTTTTTAGGTCATGTGCCGCACCACGCACAAATTTCTCGCGCATGTTGGTGATTTTTTCAAATCGCTCACGATCCCTTTCGATCATTCTTTCTAATTGGTCACTCTGCCACATTAACTTTTGTTGTTGTCTAATAATCGTCAGATGTGTATTGACACGTGCAATAACTTCTTCAAATTGGAATGGCTTGGTAATGTAATCGACACCTCCCACATTAAATGCCGAGACAATATCTTCGACTTGATTAAGTGCACTGATAAAGATAATTGGGATCGCTTGCGTTTGCGAGTCACCTTTAAGTCGCTGGCAGACTTCATAACCGTCCATATTTGGCATTTTAATATCAAGCAGAATCAAGTCTGGCGGATTAAGCAAGGCAGTTTCAATCGCGGCAGCACCACTAAGCGCCGCCCTTACAACATAATTGTTTTCGGTTAATAAATTATGCAATACCTTAAGATTATTTGGCTCATCATCCACAATTAATATGGTATTGACTTCATTCTCTTGATAATACATGTATGTCAGTCTCCCTTTTATTTAAGCCATTGAGCCAATGTATCAAAGTCAAACTCGTTCGCTTTTACTAATATTTGTTCTGCGAGCTCTGGATTATAACTTTTAAATGTCTCAACAATATCGTGTACCTTTTGCAGATTTAGTTCTTTAATTGCATTTTCTAGTTGTAAGCGCGTTGAGTCCGATAGGACAGAAAATGCCGTAACAGTCTCTTCGGGTTTTTCAGTGGGGGGGGGGCTAGATTCTTCTTCATAAAGAAACTCAATATCAAGGTGCTTGGATATCTTATGAAACATGTCCGATTCTCGAAAGGGCTTCGGAAGGAAGTCATCACATCCAACCATTAAAACCCGTTCACGATCTTGCTCAAGGGCACTAGCCGTCAATGCGATAATGATAACTTTATCACCAGACGGTGCTTGGCGGATTCGTTGCGTCGCTTCATAACCATCCATATTAGGCATTCGCATATCCATCCAAATTAAATCAGGTGCCCAGTCTTTCCACACCTTGATAGCTTCATGCCCATCGCTCGCTTCTTTGACAGTGAATCCCACAGGGGTCAACATTCTGGATAACATCATCCGATTTTCCCAGCGATCATCAACAATTAAAATCTTATATTGCGCCTGCGGGTTTTTGAGACCTACAACATGTAAAGCATTAGTACGATCAAGTTTAACCGTATCTCTTGCGGGTTCAAGTGGGATAAAGATCGTAAAAACACTACCAATCCCCACTTCACTTTCAACCTCAATTTGTCCACCCATTAACTCGGCGAACTCGCGTGTAATGGCTAGCCCCAGTCCCGTTCCTGATCCCGATTTACGACCACTTTCTGCCTGTGCAAACGGTTCAAATAAGGTCGGTAATTCATTTTCTGAAATACCAATTCCAGTATCTCTAACTTGCAAATACAGATCATAGGGATTATCTGGCTCATTCCAGACCTTTAGCGTAATAATACCAGACTCCGTAAATTTGACAGCGTTGCTGAGTAAATTCACAAGCATTTGCCGGATTTTATTACGATCCCCATGTAAGTAACGGGGTATATCATCCGAAACATCTGAGACAAAAATCATATCCTGACTAACAATTTTCGCGTGGTAAATCGAATCCAGGCCTTCTAAGATTTCGGCTAAATCAAAATCCATCCGATTGAGTTGAATATTACCGGATTCAATCTTGGCCATATCCAGAATTTCATTAATCAGATTGAGTAGTTGCTCGCTGCTGTTCATAATAAGCGACATATATTCTTGTTGAGTTGCATTTAGAGAATGATCTCGCACCAAAAATTGTGAAAAGCCAATGATTGAATTTAATGGGGTTCTCAGCTCATGGCTCATATTAGCGATGAAGGTACTTTTAGCAAGGTTTGCTTCTTCAGCTTGTCTACGGGCAAGTACAGCTTGCCGCGTTGCAGTTTGTAATTGCTTTCCTATTTTTATGATTTCTTGTGCGCGTTTTTGCTTGGTAACATCCAAGCTGATGCCAATAACACCGACTAATTCACCATTATCATCGCGCAGAGGTCCCATATACACTTCATGAAAAACACCATCAAAATCATAAGTTCCTGTACTCACGTGTCCTTTTAAGGCATGTTTTAAATCATTGAGAATCACATGATCTTTGTAAGTGGTTAGAATATTGGAACCCTCTAACTCACTCTGGCTTAATCCTAAATCAGTAAGAGCCGCTCCTCGTGAGAATGTCACAATTCCATCAAGGTCAAATGCAAAAAGAATGACTGGTAAATTCCGCATGATCCGATACAAAAATGCTTGACTCCGCCTAAGTTTCGCACTTGCTTCTCTCCGTTGCGTAACATCCCGAAACGACCAGACATATCCAACAATATCATCAGCAACACGTTTAATTCCAGCATATCGTTCGAAGATACGTCCATTTTTTAAGGTAATGTCGTCAAGTCCAAGCCGATCAACCGTTGGGCGTAGAATGTCCTTGATAGACATATCGTTTAATTGTGAGTGTAAGCGAGTAAACATCAACAATTTGATATCTTCATACGTATTACAGGTTTCCCATTCATCCGGACTGATTTCCCACATATTCAAAAATTTTTGATTAATCCGAATGATATTTCCGCTACGGTCAATTACTAAAATACCGTCTCCAATGGAATCCAAAGTCTCATTTTCTAATAATAAGCGGTGGTTTATTTCTCGAAGTTTTTCTATTTCACTCTTTAACTGAGTAACTTCTAAGGTTGTCGATTCATCCATGAGGCATTCACCTTAATTGAAAGGGTTTTTGTCATTTTACCAATATTGTAAATTAATAGCTTGTAATTTCTATAGAAGCTTCAAATAGAAAAAGAAAATCTATAATCACTTTATTAGCTTAACATATTTAAAATCATGACGATTTCACAGTTTTTGATCGTCGTCCAGAATCCAGATGAATAGTACACATTCTGGTCAGTCATCATACCCTCTCCGTTAAGTTAGTCGATTATTACGACTTGTTGTGTGCGCGTTGACTCTTATATAGCAATAGCCACAGTCAATAAGTGTCATAAACGCCTTGATCGAGTTGGGGATTGTTACCCTAAGGTCACATTCTCTAAACTGTTCCACCGATGTTTTTCACTGTTTGAATTCATCAGACCCAAGAATATTGCATTCTCTAGTTGCAACCTAACCTATGTGCATTTAGAATGTGAACATAGATTGTTTATTTGGTCGATTTGGCTCGAGCAACTCATCTGTTATCAGAATGCTCAATACTCAACCACTATTGTTTTAAACCTCTTCGCCCAACATTCTATTTGCATACAGTAGGGAATATGCATGTTGGGATTAAAACAATCTGTTACACAATTGCGAGGTGAAATTCAGCTAGGAATCCGAGTATCATTACTAGGAACAACAACGATTTGTTCGCTAGTAGATTGTCTCATTATTTGGGTTTACTATGCCTAGAATGACAAGATGGTCACCTAATAACGGGCTATTGAAGAGGGCCACATATGCAGCTAGATACATTAGAATATTCATTGATGTCATTAATTTTAGACTGTTCTTTAAGCACTTTAGCTTTAGGGCTTGCCAGTATCGGTGGGTCGCATTTGTTGTTACAGCCTGAGTTTTCATATCCAATTGTAATATATCTAATTTCAACAAGCTGTTGGATATTTAGTTCAATATCTTTATCCGTCTATGATCCTCAAAAGATAAATAAATGGGCTGATGAAGTCAGGGGTGTTATTTACAGCCTCATGTTGTCATTCATGTTTTTTACTGGGATTCTATTTTTTTTAACTGATATATCACGATTAACGATCCTGATTTATCTAATATTTCAGGGAACATTTCTTTTAGGTTGGCGGCTTATTGCGCGTTTATATTTAAGAGATGACTCAAAACATCATGTCGATAGTCACCACCGCACTGCAATTGTTGGTATTGGCGAAGTAGCAGATTCAATAGCCAAGATACTTAAACATTACAAATGGGCAGGCTTGGACTTTGTAGGTCATATTACGCCAGAAGAAATCAATGAATCCAATTTGTTAACACTCGGGCATATAAATGACTTTGAACAAATAATCGTAGACAACAACATTAATGATCTTATTATTGCTTTACGTCCAGCATATCACGATACACTCCAACTTATTCTTGCAACTTTAGAACCATTGCCTGTACAAATTAGAATTGTTTCTAATTCTATACAACTCTCGCATTATAAAGCTTCTGTTGAAAATTTTGGTGGTTTACCCCTTATAGATATCCGTAGATCTGCCCTAAGCAGTCGCCAGCAATTGATAAAACGTATATTTGATATTGTCGTAACGATTAATTTACTTATCTTGACATTACCAATTATGGTTGTCATATACTTATCCATAAAACTAACTTCAGAAGGACCTGCTCTTTTTAAACAAGAGCGTATCGGAGAAAATGGTCGTCGGTTTGTTATGTATAAGTTTCGTTCAATGGTGATAAATGCTGACAAGTGGCACATCACAGAAAATTACAATAAGGATTTAAAGGAAATTAATCATAAAAGTCGAAACGATCCACGCATCACAAAGGTTGGGCAGATCATTCGGCGGACAAGTCTCGATGAACTACCGCAATTATTTAATGTCCTCAAAGGGAATATGAGTTTAGTGGGTCCCCGTCCCGAAATGCCATGGCTTGCCGAAAAGTATGAACCATGGCAATATGAACGGTTTACAGTTCCACCAGGTATCACTGGACAATGGCAAGTAACAGGACGTAGCACACGTCCAATGCATTTAAGTACCGATGACGACATCTATTATATAAATAACTACTCTCTGATATTAGATATCAAGATCTTGTGGAAGACTCTTGCAGTAGTGATAAAAGGCATAGGTGCTTACTAAAATTCAACTCTACAGAATTAAGGAATAAACAATGAGTGTAGCAATCATAACAGGGGCAAATGGACTTATTGGTTCTGAAGCCGCCATTTATTTTGCTGAACTAGGATTTGATATTGTTGGTATTGATAACAATATGCGTAAAGTATTTTTTGGCGAAGAAGCATCAAATCAATGGAATCAACAACGTCTTACCAAGCGTCTAGGATTGCGTTATACACATGTAAATGAAGATATTCGTAACAAAGAGGCTATTGAGAATTTATTTGCAAAATTTGGATCAGATATTGCAGTAGTTATTCACACTGCGGCTCAACCTTCTCATGACTGGGCGGCAAATAACCCACATATAGATTTCACGGTTAACGCAAATGGTACGCTTAATTTACTTGAAGCAACTAGACAACATGCTCCAACATCACCTTTCATTTTTACATCAACCAATAAAGTTTATGGTGATCGTCCCAATTATTTGCCACTAGTTGAACAAGAAACTCGATGGGAAATCGCCGACGATCACCTTTATAAGCAAGGTATTAAAGAAGATATGTCAATCGACCAGACCTTACATAGTCTATTTGGTGTATCTAAAGTTGCTGCAGATTTATTAGTACAAGAATATGGTCGCTATTTTGAGTTACCAACTGCTTGTTTTCGAGGTGGTTGTTTAACAGGTCCTAATCATTCAGGGACACAATTACACGGTTTTCTAGCCTATCTAGTGAAGTGTGCTGTAACAGGTACTAAATACACTGTATTTGGATATAAAGCAAAGCAAGTACGTGACAACATTCATAGTCATGATCTTATTACGGCTTTTCATGCGTTTTACAAAGCCCCACGAGTAGCAGAAGTATATAACATCGGTGGTGGACGTCACAGTAACTGCTCAATGCTAGAAGCTATCAAATTATGTGAGAGATTAACCGGTAAAGAAATGAACTGGGATTATTCAGATGATAACCGCATTGGTGATCATATGTGGTATATTAGCAACTTAGATAAGTTCCAGACTCATTATCCCGACTGGCAATTAACATACAATGTATCCCAAATCATTGATGAAATTTATGCCACTTCTGTTGAGCGATGGAATCCTGCCTCATGACAAAATCGACAAAGAAAAATATCCTCGGGGTGCAAGTTGATGCAACTAATTATAACGAGGCTATAAAACTCATCATTGATGCAGGAAAGAACCAAAAAACGTATGGTGTTACAGCACTTGCTGTTCACGGAATAATGACCGGTGTCTTAGATGATGAACAACGATTTCGATTAAATCAGCTAGATCTTGTTGTGCCAGATGGTCAACCAGTACGTTGGGCATTAAATGGATTGTATGGAACCAAATTAAAAGAACGGGTATACGGACCAACACTGACGCTAAAAGTATGTGAACGCGCTGCACAAGAAGGACTTCCTGTCTACTTCTATGGTAGTAAGCCCGATGTCTTAGAACAACTAACGGATAATTTAAAATCAAAATTTCCAGATTTAGTAATCGCGGGTACACAACCATCGAAATTCCGTCAGTTAACCGCGGAAGAAAAGTTGACTGTTGTTGAAAGTATTAAAAGTACTGATGCAAGAATACTCTTTGTTGGGTTAGGATGTCCACGCCAAGAAGTATGGGTCTATGAGCATCTAAACGTGCTCAACATGCCAATGTTGGCGGTTGGTGCAGCATTTGACTTTCATGCGGGTACATTATCCCAAGCTCCCTCCTATTTACAAAATAATGGACTAGAATGGTTATTTCGACTCATACAAGAACCCAGTCGACTGTGGAAGCGGTATCTATTTCTGAATCCAAGTTATATTACTCTTATTCTATTACAATGGCTCAAATTGCACACAATTAATCCATCAAATGGTAGTAAACCTAAGCATGAGTTGCGCTATGGGTAACTATAAATGTATTTAGTAAAAAGGTCTAAACATGATCACCAATGAAGACATTGTTGTAATTGGTCCAGGCGTTTGGGATGAATCGGCACTGGGCGTACACAGATATACCCGATTATTAGCAGCACATAATCGGGTTCTGTTTGTTGAGCGAGCCATAACACCGTTGTCAATTTTTATTTTGAGCCAAAGACATGATACTGTATCTCAGTTTAAACAATTGCTAAAATCCAGCGTTAGGCAAGTGGAACCCAACATTTTTGCTTGTTCCCCCCTGCCAGCATTACCACTACGTTTTGAGACTCCAATCATACATTTTAACCAGTGGCTTAAGCAACGTTCGATACGTTATGCAATGAAGAAGTTAAATTTTAAGAACCCGATTATTTGGAACTTTTCCCCAGATAGTGCACCTTTTATAGGCAATTTAGACGAGCAATTAGCAATTTACTCTATCACGGATGATTATCCTACTAATCCACTTTTACTAAACCGTAGATCACAAGCTCGGCTTTGGCATAATCGGTCGGCAGAAAAGTCCGATCTGGTGATTACCACCGCATCAAGTCTTGCGGATAAATATCGCTATCTGAATGAAAACATCCATTATGTTCCTCAAGGTGTTGAATATGAATTGTTCTCTAAAGCTATGACACCACAACCTCTGCCAGAAGATTTGGTCGATATTCCAACGCCTCGGATTGGTTTTATAGGTCGTGTCAATGTGCGTATAAATATCGATATCATACAAAAAATTGCCTTGCAACATCCAGAATGGTCACTTGTATTTGTTGGACAGGTAGATGAAATCAAAGATATAAATGCCTTGCGGAAACTACCTAATGTATATTTATTAGGGCGTAAACCATTGGATACCTTGCCACACTACTTAAGTAACATCGATGTCGGTATTATTCCGTATACGATTACAGAGCATACTATACATATGCACCCCCTCAAGGCTTTAGAGTATCTAGCAGCAGGTAAGCCAGTTGTAAGTACAAGTATGCCAACGCTAGAGGGGCATCAAGAGTATATTGATTTTGCAGACGATCCAGAAGCATTTGTCAACGCCTTAGAGCGCATCTTAGTTGAAGACACCCCCCAAGATAGAAAGCGCAGAAATGCTTATGCTCAACAATACACATGGAAACAGCAACTCGAAAAGATTTGCGGACATATTGAGAATACAATGCAACAGAAATAAAGCATTACAATAACCTCAACAAAAAGCGTGTCAGGCACACTAGTCCTAATTCAGAAGGAATTTCACCTGCAATAGCTAAGGTTGGAACCCAGAATGGGAATGAATTATGAAGATAACGTCAGTTTTGGATAAGACGATTGGAATTAAGAGCAGTTGATTTTATACAAATTCGCGCAATGTTTTTTGTTTTTGGTTCTTAGTTTTTGGCCAAACCATGTAT
>Ga0070729_10006854_pt1 | contig 11105 bp, 7 predicted proteins | sample tdDd472_FD_66725 | JGI IMG/M metagenome (GOLD analysis project Ga0070729, IMG submission 66725) | Marine sediment microbial communities from the Atlantic coast under amendment with organic carbon and nitrate - tdDd47.2 | ecosystem: Environmental > Aquatic > Marine > Coastal > Sediment | place...
TATCGCGGCGAGGTCGGCGAGAAGGTCGCCTGCCAGGTGGAGATGGCGGTCCACACCAAGGCGCTGCTGGCCCAACTCAGCATCCCCACCTACCATTTCCACAAGCCGGAGGACGCCGACGAGCTCGACGGCATCCTCAAGCACACCCAGATGTGCAAGAAGCCCGTCGCCATCCTCACCGACGCCACCTTCTGGAGGACCGCGCAATGATCCGCTTCGAGGTTCTCAAGACCCTGCTGCCTGTGTTCGGCGACCATCTGGTGGTCTGCAATATCGGCCTGCCCTCGCAGGAACTGCACATGCTCGCCGACCGGCCGACGAATTTCTACATGCTCGGAACCATGGGCCTCGCCTCCTCCATCGGCCTCGGCCTCGCCCTGAGCCAGCCGAGAAAGGTGATCGTCATCGACGGCGACGGTTCGGTGCTGACCAATCTCGCCACCCTGTCGACCATCGGCAACAATCCGGCCCCCAACCTGGTGCTGCTGATCGTCGACAACGGCAGCTACGGCTCGACCGGCGACCAGCCCACCTATGCGGGCCGCAAGACGTCGCTCACGGACGTGGCCCGCGCCTGCGGCTGCGACAACGTGGTGGAATGCCGGGCCGAGGAGACGGCGAAGGCGGTATCCGACGCACTCGATTCCGACCGGATGACGGTGATCGTGTCGAAATGCGAATCCGGCAATGTCGATGTGCCGGTCATCGACATGAACCCGGTCCTGATCCGCGAACGCTTCATGGCCGAGGTGCGGGGGGAATAGGGTCGCCGGCCGACTCTGAACAAGCCGGAAGGCGTGGATCCCCGCCTCACGCGGGGATGACGGGAGCTGTTGAGAATAATGGGATATTTCTGTATTCGGCGTGCTCGGAAACGCCTGACTGGATCCCAAATCAAGTTTGGGATGACACAGAGATTGGGGGCAGCTTTCCCGTGATCCGCGCCGTCCTCTCAGAGCGACGTGCGTTTCGGCTTCCGGCGAACCTCACAAAGCGCGTCATCCCAAACTTGATTTGGGATCCAGGACGGCCGTGCGGTTATCCGAAACGACGGCGATTTACCTAAAACTTTCAACACCTTCCGTCATCCCCGCGCAGGCGGGGATCCACGCTTCCCGGCTTGCTCTGCCCGCCGGTCCGCCCCGGTCAGACCGCAGCGATCCTGGCGCTGAACTCCTCGACATTGCTGCGCAGCGAGGTGATCTTGCGGTCGACCTCGTCGGACACGGTGTTGACCTGGCCGGAGGCCTGTTCGGCATTGGCGGCGGACTCGGCCACCCGGCCGATGGTCTCGGAGACCTCGCGGGCGCTCTGTGCCGCACCGGAAATGCTTTGCGAAATCTCGTCGGTCGCCGAGGATTGCTGGTCCATCGAGGCGGCGATCGCCGAGGACAGTTCCGATATGTCGGCCATAGTCTTGACGATGGCCTGGATGTCGCCCTCCGTCGATTGCGTCTCGCTCTGGATGTGCTCGATCTGCGAGGCGATCTCGTTGGTCGCCTGCGCCGTCTGGGTGGCGAGCGACTTCACCTCGCTGGCGACCACCGCGAAACCCTTGCCGACCTCCCCGGCGCGCGCCGATTCGATGGTCGCGTTGAGCGCCAGCAGGTTGGTCTTCTCGGCGATGTCGCGGATCAGGGTGACGACCTCGCCGATCTTGTCCGACGCCGAGGACAGCCGGTTCATCTTCGCCGCCGCCTCGCGCGCCTGGCGGTCGGCCTCGGCGACGACTTCAGCCGTCCGGCCGACCTGGCCGCCGATCTCGCGGATCGAGGCGGTCAGTTCTTCCGCGGCGGACGAAACCGCCTGCACGCTGGTCGAGGCGCGATCGGACGCCTCGTTCACGGTACGGGCCTGATCGGTGGTCATCGAGGCGACCTGCGACAGGTCGGAGGCGGTCGAACGCATGTCGTCCATCTGGCTTTCGACCACGGCGACCAGCTCGGCCACGGAGCCGCGGAACGCCGAGGTCAGATCGTCGACGGTCTGCTGCCGCTTGAGGCGCTGTTCGTCTTCCGCTCGCTTCTGCGCCTCGAGTTCGATGCGCTTGATCTCGCGCCGCCGGAACACCGCGACCGACGAGGCGATCTTGCCGATCTCGTCCTGCTTGGTCTCGAAAGGAATATCGGCCTCTGTATCGCCCTCCGACAGCGACACGATACGCGCCGAAATCAGGTTGAGCGGTCCGCTGACGAAGAAGCGGAACAGGAACACCACTCCGACGGCCAGCACGATGAAGGCGCCGCCGAGCATCAGGGCGGTCTCGAGCTGCCGGTCGGCGATGATCGAATGCAGTTCGTCCGTCCGCCAGGCGATCGCCAGGAAACCGTAGGGCTCGCCCTTCTTGTCCTTGCCGGCGGAGGCGACGACCACCAGGTCGCCATTGTCGTCCGTAAGTACCCTGGAGGCGCCCGCCTCCATCGGCAGCAGGCCGGCGACGACTTCGGCAAGCGTATCCGCCTTCATCGTTTCGGTGGAATGCCCGTCGACCTTGGCGCCCTTGGCGTCGGTGGCGACGATGGCGCGGGCCGGCGCTGCCTTGGCCTCGACGATGCCCTTGTAGGCCTCGGCCACCGCTTCCGCCTTCTTCCAGCGCAGCGCGCCCGCGGCGTTGCTCGCCACGAGCTTGGTGATTTCGACATGGGCGGATTCGAATTGCCCGAGCATGGCGGTCTTCACCGCCTGCCCGATCAGCAGGGTCGTCGCGATGACCGCGACGACCCCGAATGTCAGGACACCGACAACGATCTTGGTTGAGATCGATATCCGATCGAGGAATCCCGGCTTTGACTGAGTCTTCTTCATTTTCGATTTTCCCCTGAAATTCAATGACCGATCGTTGCCGGATCCGGCGCTTTTGCGGCGCCTAGAGCGCGTCGACGTTGATGCCGATAGTGATCGCGCCGATGACCTTGCCGGTCGCCGGATCGGTGATCGAGACGCTCACCTGCGACTGCAGCATCTGGGTCGATTCGTCCTTCTCGATCTCGTCGACGAACACGGCGTTGGGACCGGCCTGGAAGGTCTTCTTCCATTTCGCCTCGTCGCCCTGCCAATAGTCGGACGTGGTATCGGACTGGCCGACATTGAGGCCCTTGGCGTCCATGACGAACATCTCGGTGATCAGGCCGCCGGCTTCTTCCTTCTTCTTGGTCAGGAAGGCCGACAGGGGGTTGCCGAGCACGCCCTTGATCATCGGCTTGGCGTCGGCGTCGACTTCGGCCCGCCACTGCTTGTCGAGCTTGTCGATATCGGCCGACGAAAGCGCCGCGGTCTTGTCGTTCTGCGCCTTGATCGCCTCGATCACCGCCGGATCCTTCAGCCAGGCCTGGATCTTGGACGCCACATAGGCCTTGATCGGCTCGACATGGGGGCCTTCGGCGGCGCTCGCCATGGTAAACGGAAGTGATACGGCCAGAGCGGCCGCCGCCATCAGGGTTCTTGCAAACACGGGATTCTCCTCGTTGGTGGAAGTGGTATGCGCCACCCTATGGTCAAGTAAAAAACTTATTAGGCCGTTAAGACCTTCAATGGCCGCCGGAATTCTTCGGCATCGTAAATTTTATTCCTTGTACTGAGGCGTTCCGACGATGCCTTTCGGCGTTCGCGGCGTGGAGAATCGTCGCGAAACGTCTGAATTCGCGAGACTTCCAAATATTGAAGGATAGATTCAGGTTTTCCGCGAGACACTTGTTGCACCGCAGCATCGCGAAGTAAAAACGACGGGAGACAGAACCGGTCAGCCGGCGCCGCCGCCCCTTGCCGCCTGGCGGCCGCCCTCTTCAGCCGAATCGTCGTCCCCGCCCTTCATCGCCTTGACGGTCTGACGAATCTGGCGGACCAGCACCTTGTCCGGCGCCTCCGCCCGCCTGAGGCTGCGCAGGGCGACGCGATAGAACCGCAGGCTGGTCGGCGCCAGCGGCAGGCACCATTCGACCACCGCCTTGGTCGCGTCGTGGTGCTCGGCCCTGGAGAGGGCCGAGATCAGGTGGGTCATGCCTTCGCCGCCATCGGCGGCGATCAGCGCCTCGTTCATCAGGATGTCGGCGCCGTTCTCGAAATCCCCGGCGGCGAGGAAAGTCTCCGCCGCCGCCGTCAGCACCGGCGCGGCCCGAACCGCATTCATCGCCTTGCGCGGCACGAAGATGTCCGGTGCCATGTCCGCGTCCCGCTCGAGCCGTTCCTTGATGAGATCGCGGGCGTCGCCGGGCTTGCCGCTCAGGCAGAGCGCTTCCGCGCGGCGTTGCACGGCGCGCACCGAGTCCGGATCGAACAGCCTGACCGATTCCTCGATCACCTTCGCGGCGAGTTCGTTGTGCCCCTCGGCACCGAGCAGCCGCGCCATGCCGTCGATCAGCATGATGTTCTCCGGCGAGGCCTCCAGCGCCTGTTCCAGGATGCTTTTCGCCGCCTCCCCGTCGTCGGTCCTGCCGAGCATTTCCGAAAGGAACAGCGCCGCCCCGGGCGTTGCCGGATCGAGATCGAAGGCCGATTTCGCGGCGGCGAGCGCGGTTTCCTCATTGCCCGCGGCGTGGTGGATGCGGGCCGCCACCAGCCAGCTCGGCGCGTGTTTCCTGTCGGCGCTGAGCGCCTCGACCGCATGCGCCGCGGCCGCCTGGACATTGCCGTTGCGTAGCGCCGCATGCGCCTCGCCCATAGGCAGCACCGCCGGGCCGGACGGCTCGTACCGATCGACCGCCATGAAGGGAAAATAGGCCGCCTCCAGGGCAAACGCGTCGGCGATCGCCTGGTAGTGCGCCTTGTCCGAGGGGAAAACGGGCAGAGCCCGGTTGCGGTAGTCGGCCCTGGCATCGACCTCCAGCGGCTGGTCGAAGGGCAGGTTGAGATAGTCGCAGACCTGCCCGAAATGCTGGTCGAGCTGCTCGTAGCTGCCGACGAAGTCGACGATCGGCTGGCCGTCGACCATGTAGGAATGGATGTCGGAGGCAAGAAACGGTCCGTACATCTCGAGATAGGTCGCCGCCGGATCGCTCAGGCCGGTGAGGTCGGCCATCATCACGCGGTAATGGGCGGCCGTCTTCTCGATCGGTTCGCGCTCGAAGCAGAACTTGAAGCTTTCGGCCCATGCCGCATCGCCGATCAGCGCCCGCACCTGGGTGCCCGACGCATATTCGGAAGTTCCCTCGTCGTTCTGGTAGCGGGTCTGCCGGCCATAGGCCTCGGCCAGCGGCGCGGGCAGGACAGAAACCTCGTTCGAAAACCGGACGACGATATCCTGCGGCCCGCAGAACCGCGCCAGATGCAGCTCGATCGCGGTTCCCGCGGCCTCGTGGTTCATCAGGTGGATATATTTATGCTGTGAAGAATAGATCAATTCCGCCCCCAGGATGTCCGATCAACCGGCCATGGCGCGCAGCGCCTTCCTGTCGACCTTCCCAACGGTCGTCTTGGCGATATCCTCGACCAGATCGATCCGCGCCGGCAGCTTGTACTTCGCCAGGTTGCGCGCGCAATGCGCCGCGATATCGTCAGCATTGGCCGTAGAACCGGCGCGCAGCACGACAACCGCCCGCAGGACCTCTCCCCGATACGCGTCCGGGACCCCAAAGGACGCGGCTTCCAGAATGTCCGGGTGGGCGAACAGTACTTCGTCGACCTCCCGCGGATATACATTGTATCCGCCAGAAATGACCAAATCCTTTTTTCTGTCGCGAATGTATAGATTGCCCGCTTCGTCGAGCTCGCCGATATCGCCGGTATGGAGCCAGCCGTCGCGCAGGGCCTCGGCCGTGTCCTGGGGCCGGTTGCGATAGCCGGACATGATCTGAGGCCCGCGCGCGCGGATCTCGCCGAGTTCGCCTGTCGGCAGGACGCGGGTTCCGGTCTCGACATCGACGATCTCGATCTCGGTCCCGGGCAGAGCCGGGCCGACGGAGCCGACCGGCGCCTGGGTTCCCTCGGCCACGTAGGTGAGCACCGGCCCGGCCTCAGACTGGCCGAAGCCTTCCAGGATCGGGCAGCCGGTTGCCTGCCGCCAGGCGCGCAGGATCTCCGCCGGCAGCGGAGCCGAGCCGGAATAGGCGGTTCTGAGGCTGGAGAAATCGGTCGCGACGAACCGGTCCGCCGCCATCAGCCCGTTGAACACTGTCGGCCCCGCCGGCAGCCGTGTGATGCGATGGGCCTCGACGGCGTCGAAGACGAGGTCCGGGTGATAGCGCGGCAGGATGACGAGCTTGCCCCGGCAATAGATCGCCAGATGCAGGCACATCGATACCGCGAAGACGTGGAACAGCGGCATCACGCACAGGATGCTCTCCCCCGACGGTTCGGTCGGCAGGAAGGCTTCGCGCTGGCTGATGTTGATCGCCATCTGCGCATGGCCGATGTTCACCCCCTTCGGCAGTCCGGTGGTGCCGCCGGTATATTGCAGGGTCGCGAGATCGTCTCCCGCCGGCATAGGCTCCGGCAGGGCGGGTTCGGCGTCTTTCCAGGCGTCGAGTAATCGGCTGTCCGGGCCGACCGCGATGCGATGTGCGATGCCGAGTTCTTCCGCGAGTGGTTCGACCATCTCCGACAGGCGGTCGTCGAAGATCACGCAGACCGGTTCGGCGTCGGCGAGGATGTGGCGCAGTTCGCGCCCGGTATAGATCGGATTGACCGGCACGGCCTGCGCGCCCGCGGCGTGGATGGCGTTCATCGCCACCGCCATCTCGATGGAATTGCCACAGACGGTGGCGACCCGGCTTCCGCGCGCGCCGAGCCCGACGAGTTCGCGCGCGAATCCGGCGACGGAGCGGCCGTATTTGCGATAGTCGAGCGCCCGCTCGCCTTCGACCAGCGCCGGCGCGTCGGGCGACGCCGCCACCGCGGCGGCGAGCATATGGACGACGGTCTCGTGCACGAACGGCAGACTGGTCACGTCGGGCTTCTCCTGAACGCCGGCACCGATGCAGCCTGCCGCGCGCGCAGCGAGGCGAAACATCGAAGAACCGATCGAAAACCGAATTAACCATACAGTGAAACACGGTTCCAGCCGACCGTGGAAAAAGATGCTGTGATCTCTACGCCTTACGGACCGCGGCGGTTGCGCCGCCGCTGCCGGATCGCGCCGCGAGCGCGCCCATGGCCTTGCGGAACGCTGAGGCCGACAGCGGCCCGTCCATCGTGAAATCGTAGTCTTCGTCCGGAGCCTGCCCGCCGACGCCGGACGCCGAGGGCAGCATCACATAGCGCGTCGAGGCCGCCCCTTCCCCGGAGGAGACGAAATCGCGCAAGGTCGCGAAAGCGCTTCGATCCGCGTCCGGAGCCGTCAGATCGGGAGACAGGAAGATCACGTCGTAGTGGCCATTGCCGATCGCGACCAGCGCCTGTTCGAGGCTGCCGACCACGGTCGGCCGGCGGCCGCCGCCATTGAGGGATTCGAGCGCCAGCTCGCGGCTCAGCCGGTCGGGCTCGACCACCAGGACCCTGTTGCCGGCGCCATCCGTCCGGCTCGATTCCCCGGCTTTCGCCGTCACGGCCGGCTTGTCGGCCGCGGGTTTGCCCTCGCCCCATCCTGCGAGAAGGGTCGCGAAACGATAGCTCCGGAGCGGCCGCAGAAGGGTTCCGGCCTCCGCGGGCGCCATGCCGCCGTCCGCCGCTTGCCGTTCAAGGAAGATCCGGCGGCCGGCGCCGCCCGGGCCCGCCTCCGCAGTGTCCTTGCCACCGAGGGCCGCCCGATGGCGGCCGTCGATCAGAGCAATTTCGCTCTTGGCCGGCTCGCGTTTGCCGAGCCCCGCCGCGGTCGCGATCTCGAACCGGACCTGCAGGGCGCGGCAGACCTCGGAAATCACCGCCAGGGTCGCCTCGCCGTCGACGCAGACCATGACCTTGTCCACCGTCGGCCCGACCGGCGCCGCGTCGGGTTCCGGCCCGGTCTCGAGCGGCAGGGTCAGCCCGAAGGCGGATCCGTACCCGGGATCCGAAATCAGCGACACCCGCCCGCCGATCGCCTCCGCGTAGCGGCTGGCGAAACCGATCGCGAGCGGCCCCGGCCCCTCGCCCTCACCATCCCCCTGGCGCTGCACCGCCACGGGAACCACCGCCTGCATCAGGCTTTCGCGCGCCGCCGCTCCATGGCCCTCGCCGGTATCGATGACGGTGTAGCGGATCTCGGGCTGCTCGTCCTCGTCCGGCTCGAGCCGTTCCACCTTCAGCAGGATGAAGCCGGACCGGGTCGCGGCCAGCGACTGGGCCAGCATCGAGCCGAGGACCAGCCTGACGATTTCCGGCCTTCCTCGAAGCATGCGCGGACAGTCGCTGCCGACCGACACGGCCATGTCGAGGCCGCGCGCCTCGACCAGCGGCCCGAACGCTTCGACGACCTCGTCCAGCATCGCGTGATTGTCGAAGGCGACCGGCGGCTCGGCCGACCGGTCGCGCAGATAGGCGGTGAGGTCGCGGGCGTCGGTCAGGAGCGCGAGGCCACGGGCGCCGATGGCCCTGAGTTCCTTGAGATAGCGCGCCTGATCGTAGGTGAGGTCGGTGGCGGCGAGCCTTTCGGCCACCTCGTCGACGCCGGTCAGCGTGTCGGCGAGTTCGCCTGTGACGCTTTCCTGCAGGCGCAACTGATCGTCGATCCGCCGATCCGAGTCCTCGCCGATCTTTTCCAGCAGTTCCTGCTGTACCACGGTCTGCCGCGCCATGTGGAAGTCGCGAATGCGGATCTGCGACATGAAGGCGTTGAAGATCTCGACCATGTCGCCGATCTCGTCGTCGCTTTCCTTGATGACGGTGCGCTCGTAATCCCGGTCGCGATAGGCCGCCGTCATCGCCTCGCCCAGATGCTGCAGCGGCAGGACGATGGACCGCTGCCGCCGGTAGGCGAGAACCATCGCCAGCGCCATGGCGATGGCCGAGGCGATCAGCACGTCCTCCAATTGCAGCAACAGGCTCCGCCACGGCCTGTCCGGACGATATTGCACCGTCAGGCTGCCGATGCCGACGCCGCCCTTGATGATCGCCGCCGTCGCCCGCGTGGCGCCGCCGAGCAGCGGCCGGAACATCTCCGGGGTCAGCGAAAACAGGAAACCCTCGTTGCTGACGGCCACCGATCCGCCGAATTCCGCCAATCGATTGCCGTTGGAATCGTTGACGATGGCATATTCGAGGCCCGGAACCCGGCCGACCGCGCGCAGGCCGTTCTGGATCGCGCGCACGTCTCCGCCCGCAACGCTCTCAGTGAGCGAGACCGCCAGGATGTCGGCGATTTCCGAACTCTTGCTCTCGGCGATGCGGGCCTGCCTCTGGGTTTCGCGAAAGACGTTGAGGACCGTGATCGCGACGGCGACGATGACGATCGCCAGCACCACGCTGCGCATCAGCCGGAATCGCAGGCTGTTGCGAGGGGCGAAGAACCGTCTTGCTTTCGATTTCTTCTTTCGCGCTGGCATCGTCACCACGGCCTGGAGAGCGGAATGTTCCCGGAGTTTTCGGGTGGAAATTACTTAAAGACGGGAAAAAAATGCTTAACGCGCCCTGAAGATCGGCCCCGACACCGCCGGACCCGAGGTCCGGGATGTTGCGACAATTTAGCTCATGCGCCGACGTCGCCCGTTTCGTTTCCGGACGGCGCCGGAAAAAAATACGCCGTAGCACAGGCCACGCCAGGCGTTTGCCAGCGCCGTCAAGGGAAGAATCGGTCCGCATCCCTTTGGAATTTAACCGGTTTTAACTGCAAACGGCCTGTTCGTCGTCGAAATGTGCCGGACGCAGTACGATAAAATTTTACCGAACTCCGCTACGCTATATTAGGCCGCGATCGATAGAATTTGAGCTAAGTTGCTTGGGACAGGCGTTATCGCGTCATGTTGAAATATCTAACCCGGTTTCGGAAATGCAATCGCGGCAACGTCATGGTCACGGCCGCCATCGCGCTTCCCGTGCTGATCGGCGCATCGGGCGCCGCGCTCGACTATTCCACGTTCGTCGGCCAGCGGACGCTGCTTCAGGCGGCGGCCGATGCAGCTTCGCTCGCCTCGGCGCGCGAGCTCTATCTGTCCGGCGTCGGCGAGAGCCGGGTGCGGGCGGTCGCCCGAAGCGTCGTCGACGCCCAGCTCAAGACCAATGACAAGTTCGGAGGCTCCAGCGCCAGCACATCCAGCTCGATCGTCGAGCACGGCAGCGCCGTCTCGGTTTCGGTCAGCCAGTCGGTCGGCACCCGGCTGATGATCCTGTCGAGCATGATGTCGGCCGAAATAAAGGTCAATTCCGTCGCCCGGATCGCCGGAAGCGGACGCATCTGCGTAATCGGCCTCGACACCACGGCGTCCAAAACGGTCTATCTGCAACAGGATGCGAAGATCACCGCGCCCGATTGCTCGGTCTATTCGGATTCCGACCACCCGACCGGCTTCGTCGCCATCCAGCACAGCCACATCGATTCCGAATTGAACTGCAGCGCCGGCGGCTATGACGGCCGGGCGGCGAATTACAGTCCCAAGCCGTTGACCGACTGCCCGGCCCGCGGCGACCCGCTCGCCAAGCGGCCCGAGCCGCATGTCGGCGGCTGCGACTTCCACGATATCGTGCTCCGCAACGAAACCCGGCATCTCTATCCGGGGGTCTATTGCGGCGGATTGCAGGTCTCGGCCAATTCTCAGGTGACCCTCAATTCGGGCATATATATCATCAAGGACGGGCCGCTGGTCGTCACGTCCAACTCGTCCTTCACGGGCGAGAATGTCGGCTTCTTCCTCAAGGGCGACAGGTCCACGTTTCTGTTCGCCAGCAATTCCAAGGTCAACCTGACCGCGCCGCGCGACGGCGATCTGGCCGGGCTCCTGTTTTTCGAGGCCCGCGACGCGCCGCAGCTGCGCGAGCACCTGATCAAGAGCGACGACGCCAGGACTCTGCTCGGCACCCTCTATCTGCCGCGCGGAATCCTGCGGGTCCACACCAATACCAAGCTCGCCGACCAGTCGGCCTACACGGCGATCGTGGCGCGCCGCATTCACCTGTCGAACAAGCCGAACCTGTACCTGAACACCGACTACGGCGCGACCGACATCCCGGTCCCCGAGGGCGTCGGCCCGGTCGGCGGCAACGTCTACCTGTCGAAATAGCCGCTTCCCGCGTCCGGCGCGAAAGGCGTCGCCCGATCCGCG
>Ga0070729_10006855_pt1 | contig 11104 bp, 7 predicted proteins | sample tdDd472_FD_66725 | JGI IMG/M metagenome (GOLD analysis project Ga0070729, IMG submission 66725) | Marine sediment microbial communities from the Atlantic coast under amendment with organic carbon and nitrate - tdDd47.2 | ecosystem: Environmental > Aquatic > Marine > Coastal > Sediment | place...
CGCACATCGCGATCGTGCAGTCGTCGTCGCAGCCGGCGGACTCTTCGCCGTCGTCGCACTCCTCGCCGATGAGCACGTCGAGCAGGCCGTTGCCGCAGGACTCGTCCGAGCCGCAGTCCGAGCTGCATCCGTCGAGGTCTTCGGTGTTGCCGTCGTCGCAGACCTCGCCCTCGTCGAGGATGCCGTCGCCACACACCGGCAGCTGGCAGTCCGCCTGGCAACCGTCGGCGTCGACGTCGTTGCCGTCGTCGCACTGCTCGCCAAGGGCCGCCTGCAGGATGCCGTCGCCGCAGATCTCGCGGCGGCAGGTGTCGCTGCAACCGTCCTCGTTGTCGGTGTTGCCGTCGTCGCACTCCTCGTCGCCGGCGCGGATCCCGTCGCCGCAGACCGTGGCGCACTCGACGCCGTCGCCCACGAAGCCGGGGTTGCACGTGCAGGCGAAGGTGCCCGGGAAGTTCACACAGAGTGCGTCATCGCTGCAGTCGTCCGTCTCGTCGGCGCACTCGTCGACGTCCGCGCAGTCCAGGCCGTCGCCGACGAAGCCCTCGTTGCAGAAGCAGAGGCTCGTATCGTCGCCCTGGGAGGTGCAGGTCGCCTCGGCGTCGCAGATGCGCGGCTCGTCGGAGCAGTCGTTCGGCTGCACGCAGACGAAGCCGTCGCCGACGAGGGGCTCGTCACAGGTGCAGGTGTAGCCGCCGGGCTCGTTGGCGCAGGTCGCGTTCGCGTCGCAGGCGTCCGTCTCGTCGGCGCACTCGTCGACGTCGTCGCAGGTGGTGCCGTCGCCCACCCAGCCGTCGTCGCAGGTGCAGGTGAAGCCGCCCTCTTCGGGGGTCAGGTTCACGCACGTCGCGTTCGCGTCGCAGCCCGCCGAGCCGTCGTCGCACTCGTCGATGTCGACGCAGACGTCGTCGGCGCAGGTCGCGCCGTCACCGCAGTCGGCGTCGGCGGCGCAGGCGTCGTCGAGGTCGCAGGTCGGGCACTCGTCGCCGCCACAGTCGACGTCGGTCTCGTCGCCGTTCTGCACACCGTCCTCGCAGGTCGCGGGGACGGGCTGGCAGGTCGAGTCGTCAGGGGCGCAGAAGCCGGACGCGCAGTCGTCGTCGTCTTCGCACGCGCCCTCGTCCGCGCACGGGCGGCAGGCGTCGCCGCCGCAGTCGACGTCGGTCTCGGTGCCGTTCTGCACGCCGTCGGCGCACGCGATGGCGACGCAGAGGCCCGCGTCGGTGGCGCAGATCTGCCCGTCGCCGCACTCGGCGTCGGACGTGCACTCGGGGTCGATCGCCGTGTCGGTGCCGGTGTCGCCGCCGCCGACATCCGTGACGACGCCGGAGTCGGCGTCGTCGCCACCGTCGGTGTCGTCGCCGCCACAGGCGAGCAGCGCCGACGCGAGAAGCAGCGCGCCGCCGACGCGACCGAAGAGAGCCACAGGGGCCGTGTGAAGAGAGAACGTCATCGAAACCACGGGCGTTCGAGGGGGTCTGGATCGATGGCTCTCCGTACCGAAGGTCGATTGACCCGGCAATCAAAAGGTGGGCGATCGGTACGCGTTGTACCGCGGGCGCGTCGGCACGCCCGTGGCCGCTCGCCGCCCCACCCCACAATCGCGCGACCGCGTGCGTCGTCGCCCCACCCGAGGTTCGCGATGCCCCCGTCTGAACTCGACATGGATGCCCTCTTCGCGCGCACGCTCGCCCTCAAGCGCGCCGGAGGCCAGGCGCTCGTCGTCGACGTGTCCGCCGGCATCTGGCTCGGCGGGATGAATGGCGCCCGCACACACGCACCCTTCGTCAGCGTCGCGCCCGACGACTCGGACGGGGACGACGACGCCGTGACTTTCTTCGCCGACCGCGACGCCCTCGAGCGCTTCATCGGCGAGCTCCGCGCCGCGGCGGACCGGGCGTGGGGCCCGACCGGGGCCGCGACCGAATCTGACGGCGGTCGGTGAGCGTCGCGCGGTGCTCTGGCGTCACCCCATTACGAACCACACGCGGGTGATGAGTCCGTCGTCGTCGACCTCGTAGATCGCCATCGCGTGTACCGGTGTGTCGCCGCGACCGGTGACCACCTCACGATCGAACGCGAACCGGCCGACCGTCGACCGCGACACGAGCGCCGCGTGCAGGTCCGGGGTCGACGCGAACATCGCACCGTACGAGGCGTGCAGCGCCGCGCGCCCCTTCATCTTCAGCGCGCCGGTCGGCAGGTCGTAGACCTCGACGTCCTCGTGAAAGCACACGGCGAAGGCGTCGATGTCGAGAGCGTTGTAGGCGTCGAGCTGGCGCTGGGCAGCGCCGAGAGCGGTGCGTTCGGGGGTCATCGTGTCCTCGGGGGCGGCCATCTCACGGGGTCCTGTACATCCGCAGGAAGTCGTCCACTGCACGCTCCACCGTCCGATCGACGTCGCTCGACGACATCTCAAAGTTCGGGTCGAGCAGGACCCGGTAGAACACGCCGGCCTTGGTCAGCTCGAAGAACTGGTGCGCCGCCCGTTCGAGATCCTCGATGTCGACCTCGCCGCGGTCGCGTCCGACCGCGAGCATGCGCGCGACGATGCCTGCGCCATGGGACAGACCGTGGTCCCAGAACGCCATACCGACCTGCGGGACGCGTTCGGACTCCGCGATGCACAGGCGAAAGATACGACAGCTGTGCTTGTCGACGACGCGATGCAGAAAGTGCTGGCCGACGCGCAGGAGCGCATCACGCAACGTGCCGTCGACGCGGTCGGACTCGAACACCCGGTCCGAGAACCGTGTCGTCTCGTGGCGGACGACAGCGAGAAAGAGGTCCGTCTTGTCTTTGAAGTGCGCGTAGATCGTGCCCTTCGACACCCCGGCGCGACGCGTGATCTCGCCCATGCTCGCCCCGTCGAATCCGTGTTCGAGGAAGGCGTCTCGAGCTCCTTCGAGAATCTGGGTCGCTTTCGCATTCATCTGAACAACGTACCGTGCCGCGCCGCCTCAGACCATCGGGCAGACAAGGCAGAGAATAGAACCGATCGGTTCACCCTCAAATCACTTCAAGAATCGACACACGAGGTACGCACCTCGTTGATGACGGGTGCATCTTTCAGGCGACCGGGCAGTACTCCTTGCGCCAAAGGCCACGTCTGCCCACTGCTCATATCGAACCGAACGGTTCGGTTCTATCAATCCCTCGTCGCGCGACCTTTCACTCGCCCGCCCCCGGCTCGAGGTCCTCATGCCCCCCACTGCCCGCTCGGCCATCGCGTTGGCCACCGTCGCCCTCGCCGCCAGCCACTGGCTCGGTTGCCAGACCGCCGTCGCCGATCCCGAACCGCTGCCCCCGCGCCCGATCCACTGGGCCGAGGCGCGCACTGTTGCCACCGACGCGCAGCTCACGATCAGCGGCACGGTACAACCCGCGCACGTGGTCCGGTTGAGCGCCGAGATCGCTGGACAGGTGGTGACCGTGAACGCCGATGTGGGCGACACGGTGTCCGAGGGCGACGTGCTCATCGAGCTCGACCGCACTGCACTGCGCCAGGCCGTGTCTGCGCGTCGCGCCGAGGTTGCCGAAGCCGTTGCGCGACGCGACGACGCCGAGCAGGTCCTCGCGAGGCAGCAGGCGCTCTACGACCGTGGCGCGACGACGGACCTCGTCGTCGATTCGGCGGCCGCGTCGGTCGAAGCCGCGCGCAGCCGGGTCCGTGCTCTGCGCGCGAACCTGGAGATGGCCGAGACCACGCTGCGCGACGCGACGGTCACCGCGCCATTCAACGCGTGGGTGGCGCGGCGGCTCGTCGAGCCCGCCGAGGTCGTCGCCCCGGGCATCCCGATGCTCGAGCTGCACAGCATCGAAGCCGGCATCGAGCTGGAGTTCTTTGCGCCCGAGTCCGCCATCGCCGGCCTCGCCGAGGGCACGGTCGGTCAGGTGCGCGCGATGCACGACGCGGGGGGCGTCACCGAGGCGCGCGTCATCGAAGTGGGCGCCTACGAGCGGTCCGGCGGTGGCTACCGGCTGCGAGCGCTGCCGACCGATCCGAGCGGCCTGCGCGAAGGCATGAGCGTCGAGCTCTCGTTCGACCGCGGTGCCCGAGCGCCGGGCGCGGTCGCGGTCCCCGTCGACGCTGTGGTCGCTGGCGACGGCGACACGCAGTACGTCTTCGTCTTCGATCGCGACGCGTCGAATGTCGGCGTTCGCCCGGTCGAGCTTGCTCGGATCGAAGGCGACGAGGCGTGGATCGCCTCAGGGCTGAGCGCCAATGAGGTGGTCGCGACCCGCGGCGCGTCGTTTCTGCGGGACGGCCAGCCGGTCACCCTGCTGAACGACGAGACCAACGTCTACGTGACCAGCGACGAGGCCCGACGATGATCTCTGACCTCGCGCTCCGCTACCAACGCGTCGTCTTTCTGATCGTCGCGTTGATGATGGCCACCGGGCTGGCGTCGTACTTCACGCTGCCGGCTCGCGAAGACCCGGCGATCCTCATCCGCGAGGCGGTCGTGACGGCGCATCACCCGTCGCTTTCGCCCGAGCGGATGGAAGAGCTGATCACCCGACCGCTCGAAGAAGCCGTCCGTGGTCTGCCGGAGCTGAAGGCGATCCGCTCGCTCACCCAGCCGGGCACCACGATCCTGCACGTCGAGATTCAGGACCGCTTCTTCGAGCTGGACGACATCTGGTCGGACCTGCGCGAGCGGCTATCGGCGCAGGGTGTGCAGCTGCCTCCGGGGACGCTCGGCCCGTACGTGAACGACGACTTTGGCGACGTCGCGGTGGTGGTCGCCGCGCTGCGCAGTCCCGGCGCGAGCAACGCTGAGCTCGATCGACTTTCGGCCTACCTGCGCGATGGGTTGTACACCGTCGAGGGCACCAGCCGCGTCGATGTGCTCGGGCTTCAGACGGACGAGATCACGATCGAGTGGGATGCCGGGCGCATCGCGGAGCTCGGGCTCTCGTTGCCCGGGCTCGTCGGCTCGCTGCGCGCGCAGAACGTGGTCGGGTACGCTGGCACGATCGACACCGACGGGCAGGCCACGCGGCTCGTGGCGTCCGGTGAGTTTCGGTCCCTCGAGGACATCGAGAACCTTCTCGTGCGCAGCGCCGATGGCGGATCCACGTATCCGCTCGGTGAGCTGGCTACGATCGAGCGCCACGAGGTGCGACCGAGCCGACAGGAGACCTGGGTCGACGGCGAGCAGGTCGTGATGCTCGCCGTGACGATGCAGTCCGGCATGCGCGTGCTCGACTACGGGCCGATGGTGCTCGAGAAGCTCGACGAGCTCGAGTCCACCCTGCCCGTCGGCACATTCATCGACCTCGTCAGCTACCAGCCTGATCCGGTCGAGACCGCGGTGCACGGCGTGACCTCGTCGGTGCTGCAGACCCTCGGCATCGTGCTGGGCATCGTGATTCTCTTTCTCGGGCTCCGTGGCGGCATCATCGTCGGGGCGATCGTCCCGGCGGTCATGCTGATCACCCTCGCGGTGATGGGTTTCACCGGCATGCCGCTCGAGCGGATTAGCCTCGCGACGCTCGTCATCGCGCTCGGGCTGCTCGTCGACAACGGCATCGTCGTCGCCGAGGACTTCAAGCGACGACTGCAGGACGGCGACGACCGGGACGCAGCGCTGCGCGCCACCGGGCGCGAGCTCGCCCTACCCCTGCTCTCGTCGACGTTCACGACGATCCTCGTCTTCTTGCCGCTGATGCTCGCGCAGCACTCGTCCGGCGAGTACACGCGCTCGATCTCCCTCGTGATTCTCATCTCGCTGACCACGTCGTGGTTGCTCTCGATGACGGTCACGCCGGTGCTCTGTTACCACTTCATGCCGGTACCAGACCCGAACGGGGTGCGACGCCGCGACCCGTTCGAGCTCCTCGAAGGCATCTACGCGAACGTCCTGCGGACGACGATCCGGTTTCGCTGGGCGTTCGGGCTGCTGATGGTCGGTCTGCTGATGGTCGCCGGTTGGGGGATGAGTCAGGTGCCGGCGCGGTTCTTCCCCGACTCGGACCGCCCCGAAGTCCTCGTGTACTTCGACCTGCCGGCCGACGCGACGACCGACGCGACGCGAGACGCGATCCAGCAGTTCCAGGCGATCGTCGGCGACGAGAGCCGATTCCCCGAGGTCGAACAGACCGCGGCCTATGTGGGGTTCGGTGGCCCCCGGTTCGCGCTCTCGCTCACGCCGATCGACCCGGCGCCGAACCGAGGTTTTGCGGTGCTGACCGTCGCGGACGCCGCCACGCTGCCGTCGACGGTGGACACCCTGCGCCGGACCCTCGCGGTCGAGATGCCCGATGTGCGAGCGAACGTCGGGCCGATGTTCCTCGGGCCGAGCGACTCGGCGATGCTGCAGCTGCAGGTCAGTGGGCCCGACGCGCAGCGCATCTACGAAGCGGCGCGGGCGCTCGAAGCGCGGCTGCTCGAGGACCCGGATGTCGTCTACGTACGAAACGACTGGGAGGGGCGCGTCCGAACGATGCACGTCGAGGTCGACCAGCGGCTCGCGGCGCGCGCCGGACTGACCTCCGACGAGATCTCGGCGCAGCTCGACCAGTACTTCGACGGACTGCGGGTCACGGAGTTTCGGGAGCACGAGCGCACCGTGCCGATCCTCGCTCGTGGCGAGGACCACGATGCGCGCGAGCAGTCGGCGATCGAGTCCATTCCGCTCGTGCGCGGCGACGGCTTGCCCCCGGTGCCGCTGCGCAGCGTCGCGACGATCACGTACCACAACGAGTTCGCGCGCATCGGGCGCGATGGGCTCGAGCGGGCGATCACGATCGACGTGCGCAACGCGCGGATCAGCGCCGAAGAGTACGCGCTCACGCTGGGCGACGTGCTCAGCGATATCGAGGCCACCCTGCCGGCGGGCTACTCCGTCGGGTTCGACGGTGTGGTCGCCGACTCCGCTGAAGGGCAGGAAGCGCTCGCAGCCAACGTGCCGCTCTGCTTGGGCGTCATGATCGTGCTGCTCGTGCTGCAGTTCAACTCGTTCCGACGCCCGATGCTGGTGCTGTCGACGATCCCGCTGCTCATCATCGGCGCGGCGCTCGGCCTGCACACCGTCGGCGCCCCGTTCGGGTTCATGGTGATCCTCGGCCTGTATTCGCTGGCCGGGATCATCATCAACAACGCGATCGTGCTCATCGACCGCATCGACATCGAGCTCGACGCCGGCGCCGACCCCCTCGACGGCGTCATCTCGGCATCGACGCGCCGCCTGCGCCCGATCCTGATGGCCACGGTCACGACGGTGCTTGGGCTGCTGCCGCTGATCCTGTCGCAGGACGCGCTTTTCTTCGGCATGGCGTCGGTCATCGCGTTCGGTCTCGTGGTTGGCACGGTGCTGACGCTCGGCGTCGTGCCGGTGCTCTACACCGTGCTCTTTCGCATCCCGCGACGCGGCCCGCGGCCGCCCGATCGCGACCGCGCACCCGGCCCCGTGACGCCCGCGGAGGACAACGCATGAACACCCGACGCACCCGCGCGCGGGCGGTGACGGCCGTCGCTCTCGCCATCGTTGCCATCGCAGCGCCCGGCCACGCCGACGAGCCCGCCGACGATCTGCGCGCCGCACTCGCTGAAGGGCAGACCGTCTCGCTCGACGAGCTCGAGGCAGCGGCCGTGACAAACGCGCCGGCGATGGCCGGCGCCGACGCCTCGATCGGGGTCGCCGAGCAGACGGTCGACGCGGGTCGCCTGGGCCGATGGCCGCTCGTTCAGCTCGAAGCGAGCGTGCGACGCATCGGCGGGTTCGAAGACAACGCCATCGGCCCGCCCGGTGAGGCGGCAGAGATTGAGACGCTGCGCACGCAGACGGCCGCCAGTGCCGTCGTCGAGGCGTCGCTCTTCGACATCGGCCCGCGCCTGAGCGCGTCGCTGCGTGCAGCCGCCGAAGACGTCGATACCCAGCGGGCCACCCGCGAGGCGACGGCCCGCGCGATCCGGTTCGAGGTCGAGTCCGGCTGGTGGCAGTACGCGCGCGCTCGCGGCAGCGTCGTGCTCGCCGAACGCTCGGTGGCACGAGCCGAGGCCGACCAGGACCGCGTGGCGGCGCTGCGCGAGGTCGGGATGGCCACCGAAAGCAACGTCCTCGAAGTGGCCGCCGGTCTCGCCAACGCCGAGCTGCAGCGCATTCGATCGCTGTCGGCGGTGCAATCCACACAGGACGACCTCGAGCTGCGTACGGGCGTGGCGGCGCCCGCGAACGGGTGGTCGATCGTGCTGCCACCAGACCGAGCGCTCACCGAGTCGACGACGGATGCGGTGGCTACGGCGCTCGCCGAGCGGCCGGAGTTCGACGCGATCGACGCCTCCCTGCGTGCGAACGGACACCTCGTGCGCGAGAATCGGTGGGCGCTCGCGCCGACGGTGGCCCCCTTCGCCGGATTCGAGGTCGGCCGGCCGCTGCCCTATGTGGTGCCACCGCGGGACACGTTCGAGACCGCCTGGCAGGTGGGCGTCGCCGTGCGGTGGTCGCCGAACCACCACGTGACCACTCGGGCGCAGGGCCAGATCATCGAAGCCGGCGCCGAGGTGCTGGAGGCCGAACGACGTCGCGTCGCACTGGCCATCGAGCGCGAGGTGATCGAAGCACACGCTCGGCTGCGCATCGCGACCGAGGCGCTGCCCGCCGCCGAGGCCCTCGTGCGGGCGTCACGCGCCGCCTACGAGGCTCGGGTCGCGGAGGTCGAGCTCGGCGCCGCAGTGGCCGCCGACCTCGCCGCCGCGCGCGATGCCCTCGCGGTCGCCGAACAGCGGTTGCTGGTCGCGCGTATCGAGGTGGCGGCGGCGTGGTCCGCCTACGACTTCGTTGTGGGGCGGTAGCGTTCGCGCCGCATCGGCCGGGAGCGACCAGAACGCGGCACCGGGCCCGGCGCGACGCGACGGACCCGGTGCAATCCGCTCGATCCGGGGCGTCAGTCCATCGCGGTCGCGCCGAACGGGTCGCTCCACCGCTCGTCGGTGGTGACCGACGTGTCGGTCAGCGTCTCGAGGAACGCGACGAGGGCGTCCTGATCCGCGCGGCTGAGGCCGAGGCGGATCGGCATCGGCATCGAGCCGGGGCCCATGGGCGGCGTGGTGAGCTGGGGCGCGAGCGTGTCGCTGAACTGGATGCCCTGGTTGTAGTGCCGCACGACCTCTTCGAGGGTGTCGAAGCGACCGTCGTGCATGTAGGGGCCGGTCAGGGCGATGTTGCGCAGGCTCGACGTCTTGAACTGCCCGTTGTTCTGCGGCAGCCCGGTCACACCGCCCACGCCGAGGTCGTCGGGGTCACCGAGGCCATTGTTCGTGGGGTCGATCTGGTGGAAGATCCCGAGGTTGTTCGGCGCCGGGCCGGGGCCACCGCCGGGCAGCGTCGGGTTGGCGAACATGTGGCACGAGCCGCAGAGGCCGCGCGTGGTCGGGTCGTGCTCGCCGAAGAAGATGTCCTTGCCGCGGTTCTCCTGCGCGCTGAATCCCGGGAAGTCCGGGCGCACGTCGCCCACCGCCGCAACCTCGGCGTCGAAGCGCGAGTCGAACGACACGATGCTGCGAACGAACTGGGCGAGCGCGCGCGAGATCCGGTCCTCGGTGACCTCGGGGTCGCCGAACGCGTCCTCGAAGAGCGGCCCGTAGTAGTCGGTCGCCGAGAGCCGCACGACGAGCTCGTCGAGGGTCATGCCCATCTCGACGAGGTCCTGGATCGGCATGAGCACCTGATCCTCGAGGGTGTCGGCCCGCTCGTCCCAGAACATGGCGCCGCTCGGGTAGTACCGCAGGTTCACGAGGGCCATCGAGTGGCGCCCGGTGAGTTCGCCCTCGAAGCCGACGGACAGCTCGCGCGGATCCCCGAAGCTCGACGCCTGCTCGTGGCACGACGCACACGACACCTCGCCGTTCGCCGAGAGGCGCCGATCGTAGAAGAGCACGCGCCCGAGGGTCGCGCCGGCGTTGGTGATTGCGTTGTCGCCGGGGGTGTTGTCGGCCCGCAGCACCGCCGGGTCCTGCAGGTGCGCGGGCAGCGGGATGTCGTACTCGAAGGCGCGCGCCGGCAGCGTCGGCGACGGCAGGTGCGGCAGCGGGTTGGCGGTCTCGGATGTGTCCGGCGTCGTGCCCGTGTCGTCCGTCGTGCCGCCGCCGGTGTCTTCGGTACTGCCGCCGGTGTCTTCGGCGCCGCCAGCGTCCATCGGGTCCCCACCGGTGTCGGGGTCCGGCGCGCCGCCCCCATCACGGTTGGGGCCGGGGCCGGGACCGGGGCCGCCGGTCGCGTCGGACATCATGCCCGCGTCGGCCGAAGGGCCCGGGCCGAGGTCTCCGTCGACGGGTGACCCGTCGTCGCCACAGCCGATGAACAGGACCGCTGCCACCACACCAGGAATGCCTCTCAGGATGCGCATCGTCTCTCTCCGGTCAGGGCGTGAGCATCGGACAGACACGCGGATTGCGCTGCGGCTCCCGAGGGATGCCGCGCCGTGATGTCTGACCCCCTCGATTGTCTCACGCAGGTGAAGCAGCAGCAGGTGACCAGACCGTCACCCCCGGGCGGACTCAGCCCGGTCGCTCACCCCCAGCCTAGCAGGTGCGATATGTAGGACAATAGCGCACATGCGGATTTGAGGGTGTCGGATCGGGCATGGGTGGGTGAGTGCGATGGTTCGGCGATGGTATTGGGCGGGTGAAGGGACGGGGCTTTGGTGTCCTCCCCCTCTGAACTCGCTGCCGCTCGTTCGGTCTCCCCCTGCAGGGGAGACTGCTTCTCGGCGGTGCTCGTGGCGGAGCCTCCGGGTGACGCAGGGGGTGGCGACGAACACCGGCGCACTCCACACCGGGCCGCAACGAGCACCGGTGCCACCCACACCGGGCCGCAACGAGCACCGGTGCCCCCCACATCGATACGCCAGGAGCACCGGCGCCACCCCCACCGGGCCGCCTCGAGCACCTGCGAAAAGCCGTCCCTCCTGCAGGGAGGGACGGCCTCGGGCGAGAGCGCGAGGCAGGGAGGGAGAACGCCTCAGTGCGATGACGCCCCCAAATCCCCTACGCCAAACCGAAGAAAGCCCCAGCCATTCGGCTGGGGCTTTCGAGGTACCGCGTACGGGAGCAACCGAGCACGGCTGCGGTAGCAGCCGAGCGCAGGGCGGTAGTGCG
>Ga0070729_10006858_pt1 | contig 11101 bp, 9 predicted proteins | sample tdDd472_FD_66725 | JGI IMG/M metagenome (GOLD analysis project Ga0070729, IMG submission 66725) | Marine sediment microbial communities from the Atlantic coast under amendment with organic carbon and nitrate - tdDd47.2 | ecosystem: Environmental > Aquatic > Marine > Coastal > Sediment | place...
AAGAGCGCGGCATCACCATCCAGTCGGCAGCGACCTACTGCACCTGGAAGGACTACGCGATCAACATCATCGACACCCCCGGTCACGTCGACTTCACCATCGAAGTCGAGCGTGCCCTGCGCGTGCTCGACGGCGCGGTGTTGGTCCTGTGCTCGGTTAGTGGCGTGCAGTCGCAGTCGATCACCGTCGACCGGCAGATGCGGCGCTACAACGTCCCGTGCATCGCCTTCGTCAACAAGTGCGACCTCTCGGGCGCCGATCCGCTCCGCGTGTGCAAGCAGCTGCGCGACGTGCTCAAGCACAACTCGGTCATGATCCAGCACCCCATCGGGCTCAGCAACGACCACGAAGGCGTCGTCGACCTGATCACGATGAAGGCCAACTACTTCGAGGGCAAGGAAGGCGGAGAGGTCGTCGAGCGCGACATCCCCGACGAGCTCAAGGAGATCTGCGAGACCCAGCGAGCCAAGATGCTCGAGGCCCTCGCCGACTTCGACGACGAGATCGCCGAGGCCTACCTCGAGGGCGGCGAGATCACCGAAGACAAGATCATCGAGGTCCTGCGGGCCGCGACCCTCAAGCGCGAGATCACCCCGGTTACCTGCGGCAGCGCCTACAAGAACAAGGGCGTGCAGGTGCTCCTGGACTACGTACTCAAGCTCCTGCCGACCCCCCTCGATCAGGAATACGAGGCGCTCGACCAGGACAACGACGAGGCAAAGGTCACCCTGACCACCGACAAGGACAAGCCGTTGGTCATGCTCGCGTTCAAGCTCGAGGACGGCCAATACGGCCAGCTGACCTACTGCCGGATCTACCAGGGCACCCTCAAGAAGGGCGAGTTCATCTTCAACTCGGCCAACAGGAAGAAGGTCAAGGTCGGCCGCCTGGTTCAAATGCACTCCGACGAAATGCACGACATCGAGGAGGGCGAAGCCGGGGACATCGTCGCCCTGTTCGGGATCGACTGCGCGTCGGGTGACACCTTCACCGACGGCAGCCTGACCTACACCATGACCTCGATGTTCGTGCCCGACGCGGTGGTGACCCTCGCCGTCGAGCCCAAGGACAAGAAGGGCGCCTCGCACTTCTCCAAGGCCCTCAACCGCTTCGCCAAGGAGGACCCGACCTTCCGCGTCAGCCGTGACGAGGAGTCGGGCCAGACGATCATTGGCGGCATGGGCGAGCTGCACCTCGAGGTCTACATCGAGCGCATCAAGCGCGAGTACAAGTGCGAAGTGATCGTGGGCGCACCCCAGGTTGCCTACCGCGAGGCGATCACCCAGCGCGCCGAGTTCGACTACGTGCACAAGAAGCAGACCGGTGGTCGCGGTCAATACGCGCGCGTGGTCGGCTGGATGGAGCCGATCACCGAGGAGGACTTCGAGGGGAACTACGAGTTCGTCAACAAGATCGTCGGCGGCAACATTCCCAAGGAGTTCCAGGGCTCTTGCGACAAGGGATTCCAGGACGGCCTGACCAAGGGCCGCCTGATTGGGTTCCCCGTGGTCAAGGTCCGCTGCGCGATCACCGACGGTAAGCACCACGCGGTGGACTCCGACGACATGGCGTTCCGCACGGCGGCGCGCAACGCGTTCGCCGCTGGCTTCAACAAGGCAGGCCCGGTGATCCTCGAGCCGATCATGAAGGTCGAGGTCGAGACCCCGGAGGAGTTCAGCGGCACCGTGCTCGGCGGGCTCAACAAGCGCCGCGGCATGATCGCCGGCAACGAGTCGGCCTACGGCACCGCCAAGATCACCGCCGAGGTTCCGCTCAAGGAGATGTTCGGCTACTCCAACGACCTGCGTTCGAGCACGCAGGGCAAGGCGGAGTTCACCATGGAGTTCGCCAAGTACGCCCCCGTCCCGCGCAGCGTGCAAGAGGAGCTGATCAAGGAGGCGGAGGACGCGAAGAAGCTCGCCAAGAAGTAGCTCCTCAGCCAGCGAAGTCAACGAGAGCCCGGCCTGTGGCCGGGCTCTCGCTTCGTACCGCCCTCACTCCTCGCCGTCGAAGTAGTCGAGCACCGGCTGGCGGCGGAGCATCATTCGCGTCCGTCGCACGAGGACCTTGTCCGAGTCGGGGTATTCGCACACGTCGTGGGGCAAGCGGTTGCTGAGCGCGAAGTAGACGAACGGCTCCTCACCGGTGTTGTGGAAGCGGTGTCCGATCCGGGTGTTGGGCGGAAACGCGATCACGTCCCCCGCGCGAACCTCGACCCGCTCGTCCTCTCCCTCCCCGTCGCCCTGACGCAGCTCCGCCGTCCCCGAGAGCACGTGGAACATCTCCTCCTCGCTGTGGTGGAAGTGGAACGGGCAGGAGCGCTTCCCTGGAGGGAGGGTCACCACACAGTAGCCCAGGTCCTGGGAGCCGATCTCCAGCGCGACCTCGCGGCTCTGGGCCTCGACACCCCCGCTGGGGCTGTTCCAGGTCTTGGGCTCCACGTCCTCGATGTTGATCACGTTGCCGAAACGACTGCGCTCGCTCATGGGCACCTCCTGGAGCGAAGTCTCGCACGGGCACCACTCGCACGGGCCTCGACCGTGCGTGAGACGCTCGCCCGCTGAAAAGCACTTGAAAACACCCTCCGCCCTAACCCCTTGCCTCCCGAGGGCTGCCAACTGGCCAGACATTTGCCCTCTGGCTCTGAAACGCAAGCGGAGAAGCACCATGACCCACCCCACGTCCCACCCCCTGACCTGCGCCTTGCTGGGCGCCCTGACCCTTGGCGGGCTGGCCGCCTGCGGCGGCGGCGGCAGCGGCAGCCGGGGAAGCACCACCGCACCGGTCACCAGCAACGGCACCGGAGGCACGACCAGCTTCGCGCTCACCTCGCTGTCCCCCGACGTGGGGGGCCAGGGCGGGAACACCGAAGTGACCCTCTTCGGCGCTGGCTTCCCCAGCACCCTCGAGGTCGACTTCGACGGCCTCCCCGCGGTCGACGTGGTGGTCGTCTCCTCGAACACGCTGGTGTGCAAGACCCCGCCCCACGCCCCCGGCGCCGTCGACGTCAGCGTGCGCGCCAGCGGGCAGCAGTCGAGCCTGACCGCGGCCTTCACCTTCCAGTCGGCCACCACCGTCACGCGCAGCGGGACCCTCGACGCGACCTTCAACGGGACTGGGGTGTTCGTGCGCGACGAGGTCGGCCCGAGCACCAACAGCAGCGACTACCTCTACGGGGTCACCGTCGACGCCCAGGGGAGGATCATCGCGGTGGGCGAGAGCAACCTCGCGCGCGGCGGCTCGACGAACCGCGACGCGGTGGTGCTGCGTCTGCTCCCCGACGGGACCCTCGACCCGACCTTCGGCGTCGGCGGACGCGTGACCCACGCCGGAGCCGCGGGCGGCGTCGACGACTGGGACAAGGCCGAGGCCGTGGTCCTCGACGCCCAGGGCCGGATCGTGGTCAGCGGACGGAGCTACACCCTCGGCTCGCCGGGCAACTCCGACATGGTCGTGTGGCGCTTCCTCGAAGACGGTAGCCTCGACCCGACCTTCAACGGCACCGGGTTCGCCGTGCACGGCAACGCCGCGGGGGGCGACGGCTGGGACAACGGCCAGGCGTTGGCCCTCGATCCCCAGGGTCGAATCGTGATCGCGGGCTACTCGGCGGTGCCCCTGCAGGCAGGCCAGACCCTCCGCGACCGCAGGATCACCGTGTGGCGCTACCTCGCCGACGGGACCCTCGACCCGACCTTCGGCTCCGCCGGGTTCAGCGTGATCCCCTCGGGGACCGACGACGAGGGCTGGGGCGTCGCGATCGACACCCAGGGCCGGATCGTGGTCTGCGGCCAGGTCGGCAACGGCGCCACCCAGGACATGGGTGTATGGCGGCTCCTCGACGACGGCAGCCTCGACCCCGCCTTCGGCGCGGTGGGCCAGGCGACCTTCGACAACGCCGCCGGCGGCATGGGAATCGACACCGGCTACGCGCTGGCCCTCGACGCTCAGGGCCGGATCCTCGTCGCGGGGCGCACCGCAGCCGTCGCAGGCTCCACCGACATGGTGGTGTGGCGGATCACCGACGCCGGCGTCCTGGACCCGACCTTCGCCGGCAGCGGCGCCGCGGTGCTGGTCGATCCGGGCGGGATGGTCGGCGCCGCGGACGTCGCCTACGGAATCGCGGTCGACCGCTCCAGCGGACAGATCGTGGTCGTGGGTAACGCTCGTGGGCTCTCGCTCAACGACGCCACCGTGTGGCAGCTGAACCCCGACGGGAGCAGCGACCCGGCCTTCGGCGCGGCAGGGGTCGTCCAGCACGACAACGCGGCCGGCGGCAACGCCAGCGACCAGGCGCGAGCCGTGACCATCGACCTCCAGGGCAAGGTCGTCGTCGTGGGCAGCAGCGCCCAGGCGACGAACAACACCGACTTCGTGGTGTGGCGCTTCGAGTAAGCGCCCAGCGCTCCCGAATCACGCGGAGACCATACGCCTTGCTAGATTGAGCGCCGACACGGAGGTGCCATGAGGCGGGCGAGCTCGTTCATGGTGTTGCTGGTGACCCTCGGCGGCTGCTGCTCCACCACTCGGACCTACGACGACCTGGCTTGGACCAACGCCGTCCGCGCCGCCCAGACCGTCGCCGAATCCCGCGGCGGCTACGACTTCGAGGTCGCGGTTTACGAGGACGAGTTCTGCGCGACCTGGCGCCAGGAGCTGCACCCGATCGCAGACATTCTCGGGGCACTGCTGCTGATCAGCAGCTGCGACCCGTGGTACCGCCTCGAGCTCGACCGCGACGACCCGCTGGAGGTCTCCGCGCGGGTCGTGAACGTCGACTTCTTCTTTTTCTTCTTCCCGGTCGGCAGCACCAACGAGACCTCCGAGGCCCACCTCCTGGAGGACTTCGAGCGCGAGCTCACCAACCGGCAGGAGGCGGAGCCCGGGACCTCGGAGGCTGCGCAGGGTCGGTAGCCCTTGAAGCGGCTCGAAGCTCACGGCGTGATCAGCGAGCAACGAGGCCCGAACCATGGCGCCAAAGTCCGCTACCGCCTGACTTCCAAGGGGACCGACCTGCTCCCCGTACTGCTGGCAATGATGCGTTGGAGCCTCGAGCACGACGCCGACTCGCCGGTCCCGGCCGAGCTCCGCGAGCGTGTCCTCCACGACCCCGAGGGCCTGGTGGCCGATTGGCGCGCCCGGCCGGAGACCTCGGATCCGGCATGCTAGTCGCGCGACGGCGCGCTGCTCGTGCCACCGAGGCTGCCCAGGTCCGGGGGAGTTGGTAGTTTCGAGAGTGGAGGGTGGGAGTGGATACCTGGTTCAACTGTTCGGGCTTCCCTGCGCTGAAGTATTCGGGCGAGCCCATTGTGTTCGGCCGGAGCCGGAGCTGCGACTTCCACCTCCCTCACGAGAGCGTGTCTCGCAAGCACGCCTGGATCGGCGTCAAGAACCGCCAGCTCGTCATCGAGAACCAGAGCAGCCAGAGCCTCCTCCTCAACGACGAGCCAATCGAGGGGCCCACCCCGATCCAGATCGGCGACCGGCTGCGGATCGGCCCCTACGTGGTCCGGGTCAGCGACACCCCCGAGTTCGTCGAGGACCTCGAGAGCGAGACGACGACAGCCCTCGACTTCGAAGAGCTGAAGGCCGCCGCGGAGGCAAAGAAGCAACTCGCCGACGCCGAGGCGGAGCGCGAGCGGCTCGAGTTCGAGATCAAGCGCGCGCGCAAGGAGCTGGAGAGTGAGGTGTGGCGCGGCCTCGACACCCACCGCGAGAAGGTCGCCGCGCAAAAGGAGCTCGAGTCGCTCAAGGACCGCCTGGCCAAGCTCACGGCGCGGATCGGCAGCGAGTCGCCCACCACCAAACACGCCAGGCGGCCGATGCCCGTTCGTCGGCGCCCCGTCCGCCGCGGTCGACCCGGCGCCCGCCGCCGTCCGGCCCGCGGGCGCCCAGGACCCCAGCGTCGCCCGGGCCCCACCCGCGGGCGCCCGGGGCCCCAGCGTCGCCCGGGCCCCTGATCCAGGAAACTCGCGACAGCCCAAACCAGCTAAGATCGTCCCCCTGATGAGCGGGAGACGCATGACCCTCTTCGACGACCTCCAGGCGCGCGGCCTGATCCACCAGTTCACCGAGGCCGAGGTTCCCCTGGCGGAGTTCCTCGAGGGCGGTCAGCGCTGTGTCTACGCGGGCTTCGACCCCACCGCCGACAGCCTGCACGTCGGGCACCTGATCCCGCTGCTGGGGCTGCGCCGCTTTCAGCGCGCGGGGCACACGGTGATCGCCCTCGCCGGAGGCGCGACCGGGTTGGTGGGTGACCCCAGCGGCAAGTCCGCCGAGCGCAACATGCTCACCCGCGAGGTGCTGGGCGCGAACGTCGCCGCGATCAAGGGTCAGCTGGAGCGGCTGCTGGACTTCAGCGACGGCAAGGCCCTGCTCGTCGACAACCTCGACTGGACCGGCGAGCTGACCTTGCTCGAGTTCCTCCGCGACGTGGGCAAGCACTTCACGATCAACGCGATGCAACGCAAGGACTCGGTCAAGAACCGGATCGAGCGCAAGGGCAGCGGGATCTCGTTCACCGAGTTCAGCTACATGCTCCTGCAGGCCAACGACTTCCTCCACCTGCACCGCGCCCACGGCTGTCAGATCCAGATCGGCGGCAGCGACCAGTGGGGGAACATCACCTGCGGCACCGAGCTGATCCGGCGCAGCGGCGGCGAGGGCCACGTCTACGGGATGACGATGCCCCTGCTCTGCAACAGCGACGGCTCCAAGTTCGGCAAGACCGCAGCGGGGGCGGTGTGGCTCGACCCCAACAAGACCAGTCCATTCGCATTCCGTCAGTTCTGGCATGGGACCACCGACGACGACGTGGTCGAGCGGCTGCTCTACTTCACCGACCTCCCGCTCGACGAGATCCAGGCGCTCGGCGCAGAGGTCAAGGAGAAGCCCTACCAAGCGCAGCGCAAGCTAGCCTGGGAAATGACCTGCCTCGTTCACGGCGAGGAGGTCGCGCAACGCGTCGAGCAGGCAGTGAAGGTGCTCTTCGACCCCAAAGCGGACCTGCGAGAGATCCCGCTGGAGATGATGGCGGACGCCTTCGCCGGCGCGCCGTTGACCGAGCTCCCCCGGGAGCGGTTCTCGGGCGACGGGCTGCCCCTGCTGGACCTGGTGGTCGAGACGGTGCACGCGGGCGCGCAAAAGCGTGGCCAGGCGCGGCGCGAGATCGAGAAGGACACCTGCATTTCGCTCAACGGCACCAAGTGGACCGATAGCACCGCCGCGGTCACCGCGAGCGAGTTGCTGCACGACCGGTTCCTCGTGGTCCGCAAAGGCAAGAAGAACCAGTTCCTGGTCAAGGTGGTCGACTGACCGAGCTGCCCCTCGGCCAGCGGGTGTTCCTGTTCTGCAGTCGGCTGCGACCGGCGGAAGGCTGGGAGGCCGAGCTCGCCGGACTCGAGGGAGAGCTCGAAGCGAGCGTGCTGGCTCCCGAGCAGCGGGAGAAGCTCGTGCGCATGCTGCAGGTCCACGCCAAGCGGCTGCGAGCGAGCGCGGAGGGCAACGCGGACGGAGACGACCCCGGGAGGGGCTGATTCGGCCTCAGCGCCACCCTGCGACCGTCCCCGGGCCTTCCAAATTTGGACGTGGGACCCAAAGCGAGTCCCCTGCCCTGTTCACGTAAGGACTTAGCCGGGCATGCAGCTTGCAGTCTTCGGGGCAGAGACAGAGTACGAGCTGAGGTTCTGGTGAGACCAACCATATTCGCCGCGGCGCTCCTGGCGTGCGCGGTCAGCGCCCAGGCGAAGGTCGAAGCGGCCCTCGACCGGGTCGTGGTCAGCGGGCAGCCCGTTGAGCTGAGCGCACGCTTCGAAGGCAAGCACGACCGCGACGTGGAGTTCACGATCGGGGGCAAGCGCGCAGCCGGGCGCACCAACGGATTCGGCGTCGCGACCCTGCGCATGGCGGCCAAGGTCCCCCCCGGGGTCTACCCGTATCGGGTATCCCTGGGCAAGAAGACTGCAGAGGCCCGGGTGTTCGTGCTCGACCCCACGCGCCCGCTGGCCATTGTCGACCTCGACGGCTCGCTCTCCCTCGGGGACTCGGAGCTTCCGTTCTGGGGCAAGCGCCCCGACGCCGTGCAGGGCGCGCGGCGCCTCCTGCGCGCCCTCGCTGCTGAACACCAGGTCGTCTACCTCTCGACCCGGGGCAGCGAAGATCGCCGGCCGACCCCCGAGTTCCTCGCCGAGCAGGGCTTCCCCGACGGACCGATCCTGTTCGACGCCTGGGCCCTGGACCGGAAGACCCTGCGCCAAAACCGAGGGGTCTACCAGCGCCTCAAGCTGAGCCAGCTGGTGGAGCAAGGCTTCAGCCTCCGGCTAGGGATCGGCGACGAGCCCAGCGACGCCGCGGCCTTCGTGGGGGTGGGGATCCCCAGCTACCTGTTCACGGACGAACACGTCCGGGCACCCAGCGTGAGCTTCATCAGCTACCTGCAGCTGGAGCAGCGCCTGCTCGCCGAAGGGGTGCTGCGCCGCGGGCTCGCGGGCGCCCTGCAGTGAGCCGGATCGACCCTACTCGTCGCCGCCCTTGGTCGCGGTCTTCTTCCGCCGGCGCCGACGCTTCGACTTCTTCTTCGTCGACTTCTTCTCCGGCTCCTTGAGGTCGAAGGGCTCGACATCGCGGTCGGGGCCGCGCTCGAGATCGGAGTCGCGCGGGCCACCGCTGCTGCGGCGTCCACGACGACCGCCGCCACCGCCGCCACTGCCGCCGCCACCGACTCCGCGGGCGCGCCCCTCGCTCTCGAGCTTGATCGAGTCGGGGTCGACTTCGGCAGGCGGAGGCATCTCCACATCCACGGGGCCGTTGTCTTCGTCGTCAGGCGGCGCGCCGTGCAGGTAGGTCGCCAGCAATTGGCGAAAGTCCTCGGTCCCGTCGATCGTGTCGGGCGCGGGGACGAGTTGACCGGCAATGTAGGGCGACTTGGGCAGCCCCGAGAGCTTGTCGATCACGGTCTTTTTCAAGTCTTCGATCTGATCCTTGTAAGAGATCAGCAACTCGAACAACTCTTCCTGTCGGCTACGAATCGCGGCGCTCTCTTCGCGAATCGTGCCCAGCAGGCGGAGGATTTGATTCTGGTCGGACACGGTAGCCCCTGTGCTTCATGCGCTCACCTCACCACCCGGCGTGATTGGCACTTTGCAGAGGTGGGGGCGCGCAGAGTCGGGCCCAAGTATAACCTTGTTCAGGACTAACGTCTACGCCGAGAGGACCGCGCTGACCTTCGACCCCGCAGATCTGCCCAAACCGCGCCTCCCCTGGGCGCAGTTCGACATCCTAAGCGAGGTAGCCCGGGGCAGCATGGGGGTCGTCTACCGCGCCCGGGACCGGAAACGCGAGCGCGAGATCGCGCTGAAGCTCCTGCTCGCCGACCGCACCCGCGACGACGAAGGGCACGAGCGCTTCAAGCGCGAGGCGCGGTCGCTGGCGCGGCTGAACCATCCCGGAATCGTCAAGGTCTTCGACTACGGCGTCCACAAGGGGATCCCGTTCCTGACCATGGAGTTCGTCCCGGGCAAGAACCTGCAGACGCTGCTCGACTCCAACTCGCTCCCGCTGTTGCACGGGGTGGACGTGTTGCTCAAGGTCGCGCGGGCGATCGACCACGCGCACAGCCGCGGTGTGGTCCACCGTGACCTCAAGCCAGCCAACGTGCTGATCGGCGCCGACAACCGCCCGCGAATCTCCGATTTCGGCCTGGCCAAGCTCGACGACGGCCGAATCACCCTCACCCACGACGGCGACATCGTCGGGACGCCGCTCTACATGTCCCCCGAGCAGATCCAGGGTGCCCTGGCCCACGTCGGGCCGAGCAGTGACGTGTGGGCCATGGGAGTCATGCTCTACCGCTTGCTCACCGGCGCGCTGCCCTTCAACGGGACGACCGTGGAAGAGGTCAGCCGCGAGGTGGTCAACAAGACACCCGTCCCGCCGCAGACCTGGGTTCCGGACGTGCCCGCCGACCTCGAGCGGGTGTGCTTGACTGCGCTCAGCAAGGCCCCCCGTGACCGATACCAGTCCGCGGGTGAGCTCGCCCGCGACCTGGAGGCCTTCCTCCAGGGCCGCGCAGTGCTCGCCGGAGCCGTGACTCCCGCCATGCGGGCCCGCCGCGCCTACCGCGCGCTGCGACTCCACGCCCCCACCCTGCTCCCCGGCCTGATCACGGTCCTCGCCCTCGGCCTCGTCGCCGGCTGGCTCGCCTTCCCTCCTCCCGACACTCAGGGCGTCGACGCCAGGACCCCCGCCCGCGACCTGGAGGGAGCCGAGCAAGCCTGGCGGGACCGCGCCTTCGACGTGCTGGACGCGCACCTCGAGCGCGCGCGGACCCTCGCCGACGACGACCCCCGCACCGCGGCCCGCCTCGCCGCCCTCGAAGCCCGCAAGAGTGAGTCGCTCCCCGGCCTGGAGGCCGCCCTGGCAGCCCTCGGGCGCCCGGACGACGCCCTCGCGTTGGCCGCAGTCGCCGCCGAGCACGGCGACGCCTCGCGGCTGAACCTCGCCGCCGAGGCGCTCCCCGCAGAGCATCCCCGCCGGGCCTGGCTCAACTGGCTGTGCGCCGAGGGCCCCGCTCCGCCCGAGGCGGCGCGTGTGCTCGGCGACCCCAACCGCAGCGCCGAGGCCCCAGACGTGCCTGCCCTCGAGCGCGCCCGCGCCGCCATCGACGCGGGCAGCTTCCGCCTGGCCTCGGCGACCCTCGCCCCGCTGCTCGCCCGCGGCGACCTCGCCGCGCGAATCACCGAGGCGCGGCTGCTGCTGCAGCGCGGCCTGCCGGGCGCCGCCGGGCAGCGGCTGGCCGCGCTCCCCGTCGAGACCCTGCCCCCCAGCCTGGCCCACGAGGTCGAGCTCCTGCAGATCTTGATCGAGCTCGGGCCCGAGCTCCCCCAACAGCTGAGCGACCTCGCCCAGCGCGCCCCCAACCGGCGCCGCAAGCTCGAAGCCCAACGCTGGGCCGCGCTGGCCGGGGCGGCCCCGATCCCCGGCAGCTGCCCCACCTCGCCGCCGACCCTGCAGCTCGCCTGGCTACGCGCAGCGGTGGCCGCCTACGCGGGCACCATCGAGAAGCTCCTGGTCCAGACCTCGGAAGGCGCGCCGGAGCCCCCCAAGG
>Ga0070729_10006859_pt1 | contig 11100 bp, 7 predicted proteins | sample tdDd472_FD_66725 | JGI IMG/M metagenome (GOLD analysis project Ga0070729, IMG submission 66725) | Marine sediment microbial communities from the Atlantic coast under amendment with organic carbon and nitrate - tdDd47.2 | ecosystem: Environmental > Aquatic > Marine > Coastal > Sediment | place...
ATGTGTGTCGATGTGATCATCCCGATAGAGTGTGATATCAACGGTTGCAACCGGAAGATCCACCCCTTTGATCTCGCCAATTCGTTTGGCAAGGTATTTGGCCAAGGGAACCCCGTTTTTCAAAATTCCCACAAAGGCGAGCTCTTGGAAATCAAAGGGTTCCGCAGCAATCTGTTCGGCCATTTCATCCAAAAGCGCCTTTAAACCCTTGTCATCCAGTAGTTTTTGTTTTAATTTTAGCCCCATATTGGTCCTCTGTTTTCATTCTGAGGCATTCTAGCATGGCTTGAATCGAAAAGGGAATCCTATGAAAAGGTTGAAATCCAGGCTGATCATTGTCAGTGCCTTCCTATGGGTGATAGGCGTTTTTTTTGCTGCCACTCATCTTAAAAGTAACCGATTCGACGAAGAGATCCACGAGCCGTCTGAACGGTCTTCAGAAATCATGATCCCGAGGGGACTCTACAACGAGTCCTTTGAAGTGGCATTCGAGGGAGAGAAGCGCGACCTGTGGCAGAAACCCGATGAGGTTATCGAGACCCTTGGCGATATTTCAGGCTTCACGATAGCAGATATCGGCTGCGGTGAAGGCTATTTCACACACCGCCTGGCGAAACAGGTTGGCGAAACAGGAATCATCTATGCCTCAGATATTCAGGAAGATGTACTCAACCGGATGATTAAGGGACTGGACCCATCCATCAGCGGTCGAGTCAAACCGATTTTGGCAGATGAGGGTGGACTTGGAATCCCCGCCCCGGTGGACATGGTTTTCCTCGTCCAGGTCCTGGCTGAGGTGCCACACCAACGTCAGTTCCTGCAGGACATCCTTGAAATCATGAAACCAGGAGCACGATTGGTACTCATCGATTCCAAACACTTCACGGATCCAAAAACTGGATATTCAAGACCGATTAATCTTTCACGCCTTCTCGAGGATCTCAAAACAGAGGGCCTGGTCCTCGCTCGAAAACCCCTCCATTTTTTACCCAAACAGTTCTTCCTCATTTTAAAAAAGGATGTTGATCAGCCTCTCATAAAAAGTGAACCGTCTTGAAATCCCGCGTTGAATCACGCATAATGGGCCTCTTATAAAAACTGGGGGTTCCCGATTGAAGATTGGTAGAAACGATCCCTGTCACTGCGGCAGTGGGAAAAAATTCAAAAAATGTCACGGTTTAAAGGACCAGGCACCACCGCCTAAAAAGAACGCGCGACATATTCGTATTATGTCGGCCAACGAAATGATCGACATGCGAAAGAGTTGCACTTTGGCAGCCAATATCCTCGAAGAGGTAAGCCGGCGCGTGGAACCAGGAGTGACCACCCAACAGATTGACGACTGGGTCCTGGAGCTGACTCTCGCTGCAGGCGCCTATCCCGCGCCTCTAAATTATCCTCGCTCCAAGACCGACCCCCGAGCACCCAAAATTGCTCGAGGCGGATTCCCGAAATCCGTTTGCACGAGCATCAACGAGGTCGTCTGCCATGGCATCCCCTCCGTTAATGAGGTATTGAAGGATGGCGATATCATCAATATCGATGTGACCTGTGAATTAAACGGTTATTATGGAGACACATCTCGAACCGTCTACGTCGGTGAGCCGAGCGAGAAGGCTCGTCTTGTAACAGAAGCAGCACGGAAATCTCTTGAATTGGGTATCAAAGCAGTGAAGCCTTATGGTCGACTCATCGATATTGGTCAAGCAATCCAGGACCATGCGCATTCACTTGGCCTGAGTGTCGTTCGTGAATACACCGGGCATGGCATTGGAACCGTTTTTCACGCCGACCCGCAAGTCTGTCACTATCCGAACCGCCAGACCGACTGTGAACTCCGACCGGGCATGACGTTCACCATCGAACCGATGATCAACGTAGGAACCTGGCGCACGGAGTTGGATTCCAGCGATGGTTGGACGGTGTATACCGCCGACCGCGAACTGTCTGCCCAGTTCGAACACACCATTTTGGTCACGCCCAATGGACACGAAGTCCTCACTGTGCCAACCATTTAAATATTAAAGCGCAGCGACCTATTTTGAAAGCACCCAGGCCCGAGCCGAAAGCGGGTATGACCCCAGGTTCTGCCCCGGACAGCAAATCCTGCTTTACAAATATTTAACAATTTACAATAAACAGTCGAGCTGATATGCTGTTTTATCAGATATCTATTGGTGGAGAAATCTTATGCGACTGAAGTTTTTTCCCGGTAATGAACTTGCGCCTCCCAACCTGCTTGGAGAAATCATCGACTTGGACCGTCCCCAGCACGTTCTTGCCAATGTGTTCATTGAACCAGACGTTGGCATGGTTGTGAAACCCATTCGGGAAATCGCCGAGCCCGCCCAGCAAATCCTGCTCGATTTTGCATCCACCATTGACCCCAGTGAAGTTTGCCGGATCAACATTTTGGACATCATGTCCTACTCCACACGAAAAAAATCCATGTGCTGAGTCGTTTCCTTTGATTGAGCTAGGCTTAGAATCTAAAAAATAAATAACGATGGAGCGAGCATGAAAACTCTATGGACCTTCCTATTGCTCATGGGATGGTTGGGACAGGCTGAGGTCCGCCCTGAAACCTTATCCTATTCAAAAACCGTCGTCGATATTCCGATGAGGGATGGTATACACCTGCACACCCACATCTACAGCCCCGACAATGTACCAGGCCCATTCGCCTTTATGATCAATCGCACACCTTACTCGATCATGCCCTATGAAGATGCAAAAAAAACGCAACTTGGTCCGAGCAGCAGGTTTAAGGAGCATGGGTTCATATTCGTTTATCAAGATGTTCGAGGCCGCTTCATGTCAGAAGGTGAATTCGTCAACATGACACCGCACTCCCAAAATGGTGTAAATCAGAACACGGACACCTATGACACCCTTGAGTGGTTGTTAAATAACATTCCAAACCATAACGGGAAAGCGGGTGTTTGGGGCATAAGTTACCCCGGTTTCTTCACTTCAACCGCCATTATCGACAGTCACCCTGCCTTAGTCGCAGCTTCTCCGCAGGCCCCAATTGCCGATTGGTTCTGGGACGATGTCCACCACAACGGTGCCTTTTCACTTCAACTTGCGTTCACCTTCCTCTACTCCTTCGGCCAAGAGCGTGAGGGACTGACGACGCGTTGGCCAGCGCCATTTGAATTTCCCACCATGGACAAATATGCCTTCTTCAAGGATCTCGGTCCGTTATCAAACGTGAACTCAAAGCACTTTCATGGGGAAATTCCTTTTTGGAACGATATTATTGCTCACCCGAACTACGATTCCTTCTGGCAAGCCCGCAACATACTTCCCCATTTAAAAGGCGTGACGTCTAACGTGCTAACGGTTGGCGGATGGTTCGACGCCGAAGATCTTTACGGGGTGCTGAAAACCTATCAAGCCATAGAAAGCCAGAATCCAAACACAATCAATCATCTTGTTATGGGGCCGTGGTCTCATGGTGCCTGGGCCCGCGGGAGTGGATCCCGTCTGGGAGATGCCGATTTCGGCAGTCCGACCTCCGAATTCTATCGCGAACACATTGAATTTCCCTTCTTCCTCCATCACCTTTATGGCAAACCAAATCCGTCACTGCCCGAAGCAATGATTTTCGAAACCGGGCGCAATAAGTGGCGCCAATTCAATCAGTGGCCACCACAGCAGCTGAAACATGGTGTTCTAGCACTGAAAACCACCGGCGACCTGGATCTTCAAATGGAGGCCCAGCCTGAAAAACCTTTGTCCTCCGGAACAACAGCTCCCTCTGACAATAAAAGCACGATCGACCCTGCGCCATTTGTCAGTTTTGTGAGCAATCCTAAAGATCCTGTTCCCTATTCCGAAGAGATGGAATCTCGTTGGGGACGGCGCTTCATGGCTGAAGACCAACGATTCCTGCACGGTCGCAAGGATGTTCTCAGTTTCCAGACGCCCCCCCTTGAGCAGGACATAACCATCGCCGGTCCCCTTATGGCGCGCCTCTTCGTTGCGACAAACCGCACAGCTGCCGACTGGGTGGTTAAATTGATTGATGTTCACCCCGAAGATGGCAAAGAGCTCATGGTTCGCTGGGAAATGTTTCGAGGACGCTTCAGGGAGAGCTTTGAAAAACCAAAACCTTTTGAAAAAGACGCCATTACGGAAATCGAAATTCCTCTCCTCGACACCTTGCATACCTTCCGCAAAGGCCACCGCATAATGATTCAGGTTCAGAGTTCGTTCTTCCCCTTTTTCGACATGAACCCTCAAACTTATGTGGACAACATCTTTGAAGCGCGACGCCGTCACTTCAAAAAGGCCAACCACCGCGTTTATACGGGTGGAGAAAAGGCCTCTCGCATCGAGTTTACCAGTTTGCCCGAACATGCCCTTCGAGTTTGGAACCCTACGGCGCATCACTCCGAGAAGAGTCCTTCCGAGAAGAGTCCCACCCATAAACCATAAGGGCCGGCACGCAGCTGATCATTCCAAATACGGCCAAAGGCGTGAGTCCTTGTGATTGGAAAACATGGCCCGCACCTGTGGCCGAATCAAGAATCCAACCGAGTATGGGCGCGAACAGGAAAACAACCATGCGCTTAGCCTGGCTAGCCAGAGAAAGCACTGTGGAGGTTTGAGCTTCGGGAGTTACCGCCGTCAGTCGACCGACGATAATTGGTTTCCAAACATTTTGAAGCATGTGCAGCAGCATAAAGAGACCGATCGCAAAAATTGGGTGTACCTTCAGGGCTATGAACAGGAAGAAATGGATCCAGAAGATGATTGCCCACAGTGCTCGACTTGCAGCCCTTGGCGAATCGTAGAAATTGGCAATTCGGTGTGAAAAGCGGCTTAATAGGGCACCACCAAGGAAAAGTGTGACATATACGGGCGCGACAAGAATCACGGTAGCTCGTTCATCGGAAACAGGAAGTGCAAGCAACCCAGTCAACACCAGAATCGCGGTCGACTGAACAAGAGGTTGCAAGTAATCCTTTATGGTCAAAAACGTGCCCTCAAAAAGGGCCGCCTCAAGAACCGGCCCGCGTGTATGCCACCCACCTCTGAACAGGCTCAAAAAACCAAATACGGACTTGCCGCCTTTGCCAGGCGCCTGTTTGGCTTCCAATTCTTTGCCATAGAAGCATAGGTTCAACGCACCTAGTAAACATGGAGGAATGGAGCACCCGAATGTCAACTGGTAGGACTCAAACCTCAACACAAGAAAACAACCGATCAACACGGAAAGCGCACTTCCGATTTTGCTCCACGAGCGGGTAAAACCGTAGAAACGGGTGCGCTCATCGCTTCGTCCACGTGCCCGCAGCCATCCCATTATGAGTGCCTTATGAGAGCCACTTCGCATTGCGTCGGCCACTCCAAATGCCAACATCCCAAGAGCAAAAATTCCAAATCCCTCCCCAGAACCAAGCATCCAGAACGAGATAGCAAATAATAGAAAAGCCACTTGGAGAACGCGGCGCCGTGACATGCGATCTGCCAGAATGCCCGAGGGGATTTCCATAAGGTTCAAACCCAGTTCACGGATACCTACCAATAGACCGATTTCTAAAAAGGATAAACCTTTATCCAGGAAAACCAAATATAGAAAGGGCTCAAAGAAACGCTGATTCTTCAAGAATCCATAGAGAGAAAAGTGGAAGAGCATGAATTTGAACAACTCGTTGTGATCAGAAACCTTTGATGAAACCGCCATCTACAGGCAGAATGGTTCCGCTGATGTAGCTCGCCCTGATGGATGCGAGATAAGTCACGGCATCAGCAACTTCTTCCGGCCTGGCGAATCGGTTCAAAGGAACCGTTGCCCGAACATCGTTTTCTAATTCTTCCCTTGAGACGCCTAGTGCTTTGGAACGTGCCTTAAAAAGTTGCGTCAGTCTCTCCGTTTCTGTATAGCCCGGCGCAACCGTGTTCACGGTTATCCCAAAGGAACCCACCTCGTTTGCCAGCGTTTTGGCCATTCCAATCACCGCCGCTCGAAATGAGTTCGATAGCAATAAACCGTCAATCGGCTGCTTGACGGATACCGAGGTAATATTCACAATTCGTCCCCATTGGCGCTTCTGCATTCCAGGCAACAGGCCGCGAATCAGTCGAACGGAGCTCATTAAAGTGGAATCAAATGCTTCTTTCCAGGTCGCTTCGCTGGTTGTTTCAAAAAGACCTGGCGGAGGACCTCCACAGTTATTGACGAGGACATCGACACCACCAAACGCCTCCTGGCTTTTTCGTACCAGTCTTTCAATATCTTCCAACTGATGAAGATCTGTTTCAAAAGCGATGACATCACGTCCTGTTCGCCGTTGGATATCCTCTGCCGTAGCCATGACCTCATCCAGGTTCCGGGAACAGCAAATAACGCGACAACCCTCGTTGGCGAGTGAAAGCGCACAGGCCTTACCAATTCCTCGGCTCGAGGCTGCCACCAAAGCTGTCTTTCCTTTTAGACCAAAATCCATTCTATCCCCCTCTGAAATCGTTCTTCAAGTATACCTCAAGTTAGCCTTCGGGGAGCATTCCCGTGAACCTGTGCCCGAAATGTTCAAGACATCACACAATGCGAACTCAAGAGGCCAAAACATTGACCAGATTCCCCGGGTCACCTATGTTCAAATAAGATAAAAACAAAAAAGGTGATTACCATGAAACGATTCTGCGCCCTGTCCCTATGTCTATGGTTACTCTCAACCAGCTTTGCTGAAGACCTGTGTGGCCCTCCCGACCAGGAAGTCTGTATGATGAATTCCACGGCTTTTGCTCTGAACACCAACGGTCAAACATTAAGCAACAGCGTTTATCTGGCTCTCATTGTACCCGGATTAGAGGTTGATGCCCCTCCCCAGGTGGATGGCGATCCCACTGAAAACTACTATTTCGACGCCTTGGCGGGATCGATAAACGACAACCAGGGAAATTCCTGGTCGGGACCGATGTCCCATTATTCAGATGAGTATGGAACCAGGGTTTTATTGTTCCAAATGCTAAGTGGAAGCCTGCCCGATGGCTCCGTTCTGGAATTGCACGACATCACCGTCTGCCAACAAGTCTCTGATGGTCCGGGCCCCGTTTTTTTGCGCGTTCAATTATGGTTCGCCAACAAGAACAAGCGCGCAAAGCTGGCTTCAGAAATTGAAATCACTGATCAGTTTGCTCCCTGTTCCGAATACTTTGGCCACCTTCCGGCCATCGCCAATGACGACAAGGCCTGGCTTGTCAATCCATGGGATTATGCAGTGGTTGTAGACCACAATGGGGAATCTGAGACGCATAACGCAGGAGCACAATGGTCGGTCCCTGGGGGTGAGCTCGCCAGTATTTCGAGCTCGAGCCCGCTAGCCATCGTTATTGAGTCCAGTTCGGAAGACCTGAACCTGGTCTCCATCGAATCCAAGGACCACGACTCCTTCCTGGTTCCCCATATCTCAAATAATCCCGAATCCTGGAAGAATGAATGGAAGTGTGCCATTCCTGAAGACATGCGAATCGATTACCAGGTTGGAAGCCAACCTATGGAATCCCAATTCATGTTTTCCAACCTTTATTCCATGGAAATTCAATCGGATGGCTCAGACACGCCTCATTGGATGCGCTTGAATAGTGCCGATCCCATCAACGGTTATTTCGAATTCAATCGAATTGATGGCATTGCAGGTGGAGCGGCATTAAACGGCTTGCGCCTTTCCCAAAAGCCCTTTGGGAGCTCAACCCTTTACCTGGCCCATGTGGCAACTGACATCGCCAGATTTTGGACTGGGTTCGGGCTGGTAAACCCCAATGAAGAAACTGCAAACTGTGTTTTGAGATGTTTCGATGAGGATGGAAATGAGCAAGCGGCCATACCCCTGACCTTAGAACCAGGGCAAAAGACGGTAGAGCTGATTGACTCCGATTTTTCTGAAAACTGGGAACAATTTAGCTGGATCCAAATTGAAAGCGACATACCTCTGGCAGGCCTGGAACTCTTCGGAGGACAGAGTTCAGACCAACCCTACCTGGCTGGATTTCTACTAGGTGAACGAGTCGCGACTGATATGCGGTTTCCTTATATCAACACGAATGATGGCTGGTGGTCCGGAGTGGCGTTATTGAACCCAGACACCCATGAAGTGAGCGGCACACTCCAGTTCCTCGATTCCCAGGGAATGCTGGTAGAAGAGAACGTGGTCACGCTGATGGCTCGCCAGAAGCAAACATTCCTCGCCCCCGAAGGCGCCACTCAAGCGCGCTGGTTGGGACAGGCATGCACCGGTTTCGCGCTTACGGGTGACAATATACGACAAAAGCTGGGAGGATATAACGGAATCCAATTGACACCTTAAAAGTCACCCTATGCATTTTACCGAGGTCAGGCCTGTCCGCCACGGCGGACGCCTTACTTGTGAAGCAATTCCGTACGGCCGATCTACAGGTCGGCCGAAAATTTAAGGTCAATCGCCACACCCAACTTAACCGGCATGCCTCCAGGTTCGTTCCATTCTGTGGCAATTCAACCCCATACCCTGGGGCCACTTGGAAGTGGCCCCTACGTGCGGCCGATCTACAGGTCGGCCGAGGATTCAAGGCCAAAGGCCACATCAAGCGGGTCTCCAGACCTACTGATTTAACTAACACCTAATTAACCAATAATAATCGAATCAGTTAGATCTCAAGGTGTTCCGAAGGGCGCACCCGAACATTCCAATAAATCGAGAATACACAGTCCAAAGCCCCATTGGGCCAGTGCGATTTCCCATTCGCAAACGCTTGTTCCTCCACATGATGTCTTTTCGATAAATTGGAAATCATCGAGCCACCAGCCTTGAGATCCCTCCGACGAATCACAACCTACAACCCATCGAAATTCAATAGAATGGCCTTCAAAATCCGTACAATCGACTACAACTTCTTGAAAGTTGCTGCCATTTGCTCCACTCCAGGCATCGCGTTGGCTGAGTGCATTGGCCGAATTCACGCGCAATGTCGTATTGTATTCACCTTTAAGGAATCGCCCCGAGTTGGGCAACACAGGGCCAACTCCATCGAGAATATCCACCCAGGGATCCTGACCGTTGAGCCTGTATTCCATCACACCGCCATCCCATCCACTCTCAAAATCGAATCGGTGCCAGAACGATAATTCAGGTTGACTGTTTTCGGCCACCTCTATGGGCTGATCCCACTCGAGAACCTGATGTTTCTGCTGAGGTTCATCTTCACAGAACCAACTGTGACTCGCGCTGTTGCTAGCTGTGTCAACGATCATCCACGGATCCGTATTACCCGGGTCGCCCGAGCCAGCATAGAACTTCCAACCAGCGTTTCCACCTTCAACATCATCGGAGCTCACAAGACTATCGGGTCCGGTGGCGAACCCTTCAAGGTAATTAGCATTGGTGCTGGGCCAACCGCCTTGGCAGAGCCCAGGGCCACCTGTTCCCGCATCCTCAGCCTGAATAATGTAAAAATACAGCGTGTTGGATTCAATCGCCGTATCGACGTAGGACAACTCCTCTACACAAGAGGCAATGAGATGAGCTGGGTCCGGTGTAACAGGTGCTTGTTCTGAACGGAACACATTGTAAACAACTCCAGGACTGCAAAAGGGTGTTGCCTCCGACCAGGACAGTTCAATGCCACATTCGGTCGTTTGAAGGTTGAGAACCCCTTGAAGACCCGCAAACTGTGGCGGCTCGAAGCAAGCGCCACTCGTCGATGCCTCGACACATGCACTTTCAACGCTGCGACATTCGCCATCAAACGTGACAACGGAGTATTGATAAGTGACCCCACCCGAAACGGTTGTATCCAAGAAGGTGGTTTCGGTTGTCGTTCCGACCAGCTGTTTATCAGTACCATCGCAACTGCCGGGTGCCCGCATGATTTCGTAGCTCATCCCGGCGGCTGGGCTTTGAAACGTGATCCTGATCTGGTTATCGCCCTCTGCCTGTGCCTGGACACTCGTCGCAATTTCCGCTGAGCAGGGGTTGGCCAAATGAGCCAGTGTCGCCAAGTAAGCCCGAACGGCCCCGTAGAAAAAGGTTGGGTCCCCACAGTTGGCAATCGTGTCACTGCTCTGGTGATAATAAGGATAATGTCCGCTATGCGAACAATAGCCTTCATTATCGGTAATGCCACATACGGCTGCGAAGCCACGGCTCCAGAATGGGGCATGATCACTGGCCGTCAACGAAGGGCATGAGAACGCGTCGACCACGCAGCCCGTGTTGTAATCTTGGGCCAACTGCTGAAACAGTTCCCCAAGCCATTGAGAGGTAGCATTGTAATTGAGGTCGAGATTTTCGATAGAAGGATTCCCATCGCCTTCCCAACCCGTCATGTCTGCATTGAGGACGGCCTGAATATCCTCGCCCTGGAGCTGTGCCTGTTCGGCATAGTAGGAACTACCATGCAAACCCTGCTCCTCTCCGGTCACAGCAATAAATTTAACCGTGTTTTCAAACTCATATTGGCTCATGATCTCCGCCAAGGCCACGAGTGTGGCTGAGCCACTGGCGTTATCGTCAGCTCCCGGAGCAGACCCAGAATTGGGAAGATCATCTAAATGCCCGATGACGATATAAACCTTGTCAGGGTATTTCGTGCCAATCTGGGTTCCAATGACATTTGGGGCATGACCCGAGGTGTGCGGTTGAAACACGACATCCAACCCAAAAGACTGAAATAAGTCATAAACACCCTGTGCCGCAGTCTCACATCCTGAAGAAAGGGAATAACGGGTCGAAGCAAGGCTAATAAGTCCCGTCCAATGGCCCATGATGTAGGCATCGGTTGCAGAATCAACCATTTCCTGAACGAGGGAATTCACCGCAAAGCGTACATGCGGTGTTGCTTTGGTTGAATCATTACGGATGCCTCGCGGATCGACATAGCCAACCATCAGGTCAGTTCGACCGCGTAGGGAATCGAGTTGGCCAATAGGAAGCAGCATCATGTATACCCCGTCAGCAGCGAACAAGGTCTCCCCCATTCTGTTTACATCTTCTGGAAGAGAATCCTGGCGAGGGTGAATGGCAACCAACTCCAAGTCTGTTTCAAACTGGCCAACCTTTTGGATGGCCTGACCAAACCTCCTGGTTTCCTGAAAGGAACCACTGACGAGCA
>Ga0070729_10006868_pt1 | contig 11090 bp, 6 predicted proteins | sample tdDd472_FD_66725 | JGI IMG/M metagenome (GOLD analysis project Ga0070729, IMG submission 66725) | Marine sediment microbial communities from the Atlantic coast under amendment with organic carbon and nitrate - tdDd47.2 | ecosystem: Environmental > Aquatic > Marine > Coastal > Sediment | place...
ATATCTTCAGCCAGATCGGTATCATTATGCTGGTGGGACTGGTGACCAAAAATGGGATTCTCATTGTCGAATTTGCCAATCAGCTTCGCGAAAAAGGCATGGATATCCGAGCGGCAGCCCTACAGGCGGCTACGCTAAGGATGCGCCCAATTATCATGACCACCTTGGCGACTGTTTTTGGTGCAACACCCATTGCCTTAGCCTTGGGTGCTGCTGGGCAAAGCCGGATGTCAATGGGTATTGTGGTAATGGGAGGCTTGTTATTTTCATTGGCATTGACCCTGTATGTCATCCCTGTCATGTATACCTATTTGACTAGAACTAAAGATTTTGATCGTATGCGTCGAATCGATAAGATTGCCAAGAAATCTGAGGAAGGCGTAATGGAAGCTGTAGGCGTATAACTTACGCGAAGGAGCACTACTGTGAATGAATGCTAAGTCATACGTGATGACGACCACCTGAATTAAAAAGAAACTATGTCTAAGTTCAATATTTTATTGGCCCTACTATTTTTTCCCGCTTGGGCTTACAGTCAAGCTATCTTGAAGCTTGACGAGGCGATTCAGTTAGCTTTGGAACACAATTATGGGATTCAAATCGCTGCCTTGGAACAGACAGCGGATGAAATGCAAGTGTATAAATCGAATGCCGGAATAGGTCCTACTGTAGATTGGAATGTCAATTACGGTATGACAGGCAATAATGTCAATCAAACCTTTATTGATGGTCGTAATGTGAATCGGTTTGGCCGGGCTTTTAACCCCAGTACCAATGTGGCCATCTCAATGACTCTCTATGATGGCGGGCGTATGCAAGCGGCTTACGACCGATTGGGCATGCTCAGTCAATATACTGCCTTGCAAGCCAAAGTGTTGGTACAGAATACCATAGTAGATGTGATGCAGGCCTACTACAATATTATTCGACAAAAAGAAACACAGGAGTTCCTGAATACGATCATCAAGTATTACAATGAGCGCCTAAAAATAACGGAGGAAAGATGGCAAGTAGGGCAAGGCTCGAAATTGGATTTTTTACAGTCTAAGACCGTCTTGAATACCCAACTATCCGACCTGGCTCGGGCGGAAAATGGTTTGAAAAATGCCAAAGTGGTCTTGAATGGCTTGCTGAACCGCGATCCCAACTTGGATTTTGATATCGAAACCATTAGTAATGTCCGGGCAGACTACGACCTAGCAGCTTTGCAGCAGCAGGCAAAAAATGAAAATAGGGATATTTTACTACTGCAAAAGGCACTGGATATTTCTATGAAACAGGAAGAAGAAATTGCGGCAGCCCGTAAACCGCAAGTGGGGCTGAACGGTAGCGTTGGCTATTCTTACAGCAACACGAACGCTGGCTTTTTGCTGTCTAACCAAAACATTGCGGCCCAAGTAAGTGTGTCGGCGCGCTGGAACCTATATGACGGGAGTCATCGGAAGAATCAGATTGCCATTTCTCAGCTCAATACCCGCATCGTTGAAAAACAGCAAGAAAGTTTGGAGGTTAGTATCATCAATGAACTCACCCAAGCTTACAATCAATACCGCTTTGACCTTGAGTTGCTAGAATTTGAGGAGCAGAATAAAACCATCGCTGAAGAAAATCTATCTATTTCATTGGAAAAATTTCGACTAGGTGGGTCTTCCATCTTAGAATTAAACGAAGCACAACGGGCCTATGATACTGCCTTGAACCGCTTGGTTAATGCACAATACAATATTCGAGTCTCTGAGCTGGACCTGCTACGATTGAGTGGCTCACTGGCGAAGTGATCTATCCCCTACTGTTGGATTTTTCGGCTCCCCCATTTGAAGGCTAAGCAACTTACGTACGCAGGATAATCATTCGGTAATTAGATTTGGAGGTATGTCCAGTTTCTTGATCCTCAAAAATATACTCCATCTTTTGATTCAATACCCAATTGATAGGTTTTTTCGTCTTGAGGGTCTCGGTCAAGATTTGTACTTTTTTCCCGGTATCTTGAATGCAAAAAACGATATGGCAGTCCTCATCACTATTAGCCAATATCTTCTTGATAAAACGGCTTTCTCGATCTATATCTTTTTTTGAGAAATGAAACATGCTGTCCAGCAATATGAAATCAAACCCGCTGAAATCATCCCACTCATAGATATCCGAAACTACTCCCGTCAGTGGTAAGTGCTCCGTATTCGCCCTCTCAAGCATTTGCTCAATACCTAGTTTTGCATGGTCAATGCCCACTACCGTATAGCCGAGGCGGGCCAATGGTATGGCGTCTCTGCCTTGCCCACATCCGATATCCAGTACCCTCCCCCGTCTCGTGTAGGAGCTAAAAAAATGAATCAATTCAGGATAGGGGGCGCCGAATAGGTTTTCAGTTTTGTAGTATTCATTATAGGGTGATGCCATAAACTGCCAATTGGATGGGGACAAAAATAGAGAAAGTGGAGGGTAATACCCAGCTTATCCTTCCCATTTCCGCCTTTCCAACTACTCCGTTTTTGATTCTGTGCGTAGTCTTTTTAGGATAAGTAATATTGCAAGCGAAATCGTATATATTAATGTTGCAGTCATAAAATCGTATATAAGTCCAATCCATTTATCGCAAGGGACTTTGTATTTTGATAAATAAAATCTATTCGATTGATAATATGATTCGCTATCTTGACTCCAATTTTTTAGCGCTAAAACTTGATATTTTCAAATAGACCTTATAAGCTTCCCCATAATGAAATTTATGGAGAAACTTATAAAGCACTTATGTGAAGTTTATTACTTAGATTTCACCATTTTCTGAGAGGTAACATAAAGTCGACCGTCTCTACCTCTAGCAATAATCTTATACAGATAAATACCACTGCTTAGGTTTGAGCCATCAAAATTAAATTGATAAGAACCTGTAGATAATGCCCTTTCAGTCGATTCAAATACTCTCTGACCAAAAAGATTGTATACACTTAATGTAACCTTTGATTGTTGTGCTAATCCAAATTTGATAGTAGTAATTCCTTGAAATGGATTTGGATAGTTTCCTGACGAATATAATTGGGTTGGATCCTCTAGTTCTTTAGTAGAACTCACCAAATCAGTTATGAGTGGAGTACTATCCATAGTAGCAGGGTCGTAATAAACTTGAGCATTTACCATTGAGTCCCTAAGCGCGGTGATATATGTATCCCTGTTAGCCACATAGTCTGCTTTTTTATCAGGGTACCAGTTTAAGTCACCGAGAGGTAATCCGTCAGAACCTGCTGTTTGTAAAGCTGAATTTGAGTAAGTCAAATCAAATGCCGGTGGCCAGCTAAGAGATGGAAACCCAGTAGTTTCATCGTATGAAACCGGTATTTCGAGCCTCCAATCTGGCCATTCCAGTGAATTGTCATGATAGTGAGCACTAAGATAATCAGTTATTGTTGAAGCATTATCAGCAAGAAGTGTGAATCCAGGGTCTATTTGAGCGTAATTTGCACCAATTTTATAGTTATCATCCATCAATATGAATGAATCCACATCAGGAAACTCCCACAAAAGGCTGGCAGAAAGAGAATCCCCTGAATTTGTGTCAAACCAGTCGATAATTTCTTGTGGTCGATAAAGTAGGTTTTGGCCCTGATATAAAGAAACACTATCTAAGTGGTCTTTTGCTTCACCAAAGAAATTGTTTCCTGTGAAATAAGTAGCATAGTTATCATCTGGCGAAGTATGATTTTCAGTTCTATGTCCTAAAAAGTGGTAATTATAATAGATATTGTTTGCTATAATCGATTCTAAAGCACGCTGTTCTTCGGCAGACACCATTTGGTTAACAATTGTATTATGGTTCATATGAATTTTGCCATCGAAGAAAGGACCACCGTTGGTAAGCAAACGCGAGCAGTTATAAATCGTATTGTTTTCGAAAATCGTAATGTCAGGAGCTGCATCCAAACGCACCGGGAAACCACCCCACTGAGAATAACGGACACGAGTACCATTAACAAAAACACAATTAGTCACACTTAAGGTATCTGAGACATTGCTCTGGACTCTAAGTGCAAAATCTTCCCAGTCCGTAATAACACAGTTATCTACTATTAAACCGGAACCGTTTGCATTATTAATAAAGACCCTTCCAATTTCACCATTATTATGCGTTCCACTTAATATAACATTCTTGAGTGTGAACTTCCCTCCTTCATCGATTTGCATGAATTGTCTTCGGTCACCGTTATCTCCTGGTGTCTGCACGATGACAGGTGGGTTAGTTTGATTCATAATCCAATCGTCATCAGGACCTTGGATCGTAACGTCGAATGTCAAATCTAAACGGCCGTCAAAAGCATAAAACTTACCCGCCTCTACCGTGTAAACACCTGGACCAGTAATCTGAGAGTTTACAAGTAGATTTGGATCAAGTGCGGTTTGCGCATTTAAAATGGGGAACAGTCCCCAAATCATAATCAGTAATGTAAATAATCTTTTCATAATTGCTCTTTTGATATTGTTTAAAGTTTAAGATATTTATTCGTTGGATTTGAGGGTCATCCTCAAATCCAACTACTTTTATTAGACTTTGTCTGAAATGGTTTTATAGGAGAAAAAAGGATGAATTTTACGTCTGACCAAGGCCCGCCCGACCCCTAATAGCCATACCTCTTAAGGCGAGCCTGTCCGGCGCCAGACCGAGGACGGAACGCAGGGCAGCCGCAAAAGGCGCTTTTTGCTTCATACAAATTAGTTTAGCATAAAGTCTATTAATCAGGTGTTTTTACAAACGAATAACGAAGGCCTACATCCACTGTTCTACCATAATATTGCACTGAAGAAAGTTTCTGTAATGTACTGGTAAATGAACGATCAGGCGTATTAGTAAGGTTGCTGACATTCAGGTAGACCTGGAGTCCTCCTTTAAGCCATGGTAGTTTTTGATAGGCTGTAAAATCCCAACGTTTATAGGCGTCAGTAAAGGAATCTAACTCATCATAAGTTCTATTTACACTTGTTAGAACATTGTCCGTAAATGCATAAGACAAGCGTGCTGAAAAACCACCGATATCATATCCTATAGTAAAATTGAAAATATCATCCGGTTGATTCGGCATCCTACCCGTTCGTAGAGAATCGACAAATACGGTTAGCGCGAATGGACCTGATCCAAGTTTTCTGGATGTTTGCAATGGATAGCCTGTCTGAGATTGAATCTTTGTATAATTTATGTTTAAGACAATTCCTTTAAGGAAAGATGGTAGAAACCAAAGATGTGTTTGCCAGTCCAGTTCAAATCCTTTTACAGTAGAAGTAGCATCCAAATTGATCCAGGTACTAACAGCCGTTGCTTGTGTTTGTGTCAGATCAAACCTATTATTAATGGTTTCTGAATCTTTAGTTCTAAAGTTCGTTGCAACAATTAAATTGTCGATCTCCTTGTAAAAAACACCCGCGGTAAGCAATCCAAGTTTATTCTTAAAAATCGAAGCATAAACATCGTAGTTTTGTGCTATTGCCGGTTGTAAGGAAGGATTTCCTAAATTCAGGGTAGGAGTATTGTACGAATCATAATACATATAGGGTGAAACAGCACGGTAATCCGGATAAATAATACTTTTAGTGCTTGCCAAACGGACATCCAACCAGTCAGTGGGTTTCACACGCATTTGTAACTGTGGAAACCAGTTAGCACCTTTAATATTATCATCACTTCGGGTTTCCCTTCTAAAATCTAAAGGCAATTGTCCATATCTTTCTGTAAAGTTTGCATTGTAAAGGAACTTAAAATTTTCATACCGAATTCCTGGGAACAGCGTAACATACTTTCCGATATTCACTTCTGCCGAAGTATAGAATGCATAAAGATTTCTTGTGTAATCATAATCATACTGAGCGGATTCTTTCACATCAATGGCATAGAAGCCAGCTCCTTTTGCTAATTCTGTATATTTATGCATCTTAGCAATATCAGCTTTGTAAAAGAAGTTATCGATTCCCGAATCACCGTCAAGGAAATCTCTACCAATGTCATAAGCAGCATCTTCAAACAAAAAAGCTCTAATACCATTGTTCTGATCAATATTCTTTAGACCTAGATCTGTCCATAAGGAATCTTTTACTAATACTATAAATTCTCCTCCCAACTGATCTCTATCTGAGTCAGTCGCATTTTGTGTTTCATCATTATCTCTAAAGTTGCGAACATACTTACCGCCAAACTTTATCTTACCTGAAATACCTTTCGATAGGCTAAATGGCACATTAAAATTGAGCGATGCCTCTTGAGCTTGTTCTGTAACATCCCTTAGTAAAGTTTGAAATCTGGTTACCCGCTTATCATTTTCACCATTTATAACTTGGGCCGCTGCTAACAACTCACTCGGGGTTACATTTCTTGGGTCTGATAATGATGGTGTGGTAAAACCTGCTGCGTTCGAAGCAATCGCGATTTCCATGTTCAGATTATCACCTAACTGGTTTGAAATTGAATTTGAAACAGAGAAATCCATGCTAAAAGAAGAAAAATCAAATTCACCCTGCAGCGCATTACTAATGACCGTATTGCTCGACTCTGAATCGCTTGCAGCGGCTCTCCATTGATTACCATTAAGGGAAAGATTATTAGATTGTGTAGTCTGTTCTTGGGCAAGATTACTTATAAAATTATTCATACTGATAGAGCCATTCTTAAATTGATAGTCCAAAACTAAAGAACCACCCGTTCTCAGCCTGTCTGTAATTCTATCAGTTATACTTACACTATTCAGATCGATAGGAATGAACCCATCTTCTTCAATAGATATTTCATTTATCGCATATCCGGCACTTAACACATCTGAACTTCTATTGTAATTGTCCAGAAAACCAGAAACCTGAACGCCAAACTTATCATTAAAAAAACGATTACTAAGAAAACCCGTTGCCCGGTAGTTGCCATAGGTGTTTGCTAAGGAGGCATAACCATTTTGCAAAGAAAATTTACCTTGTAATCCTTCAGCGGCCTTCCCAATTTTGAGATTTACTGTACCACCTACTGCATCTGCATCCATATCCGCCGTCAAAGCTTTAGTTACTTCTATACCGCTAAGGATGTTCGGAGATATCATATTCAGATCCACACTGCGATCATTACGGTCTGTTGACTGCATTCGCACCCCGTTAACCTGCATCACATTATATTTAGGGGATACACCACGGATTGCCACCTTCTGTCCCTCTCCTCCACTTCTGATTAGCGACAAACCGGGTAGCCTAGATACTGATTCTGCCGCATTAACATCCGGAACATCTTTTATTCGATCTGCTGATACCACATTTTTGATGGTATTAGAATTTAGCTGCTGATTAATAGCTCCCATTTGCCCTGAAGCTTGGGCAGTTACTACTACCTCTGCACCTAGTACAGCAGCATAATCCAATTCAACATTTACTTCTAGCGTTTTACCTGCAACAACAGTAACGGGTATAGTTTGCTCTACATAACCAATATAGGTCGCGAGCAAGTTATAATCTCCAGCTGGAATTTGATGAATAATGAATTCACCTTCAACATTTGTAGATGATCCAAGACTTGTTCCTTCCAATTGAACATTCGCAAAAGGAAGCTCTTCGCCGGAAGCTTTATCAACAACGGTTCCTGTGATAGTACCGGGGCCTTGTGCCTTGCGTTTGCTTGCCTTAATAGAAGACAAAATATTCAAAGCTTTAAGCTGTGTTTTTTTGCTGTTTCTTCGAATACTGAGATCTCCCTCTCTCTCCAGTTTTCCGATCTGATTAAATTTCTTCCGGATCTTATTGGCCTTCCGTTGGCCCTTCTTGTCGTTCTTATAAACGACCAAAAATTTTTCATTTACCAGGTCATATGTAAAGTTGGTTTTGACCAATAATCGGTTGACGGCGTCTTCCAGCCTTTCCTCCGGTCGGAGGTCAAAATCCACGTAAATGTTTTTTATCAAGCTGGGTTCGTAACTGAAGAATACCTGGTACCTTTCTCCAATCTCCTCGAGGACTTCATGTAAGGGTTGTTCCTGTACAATTACCTTCGGTAACATACTGTTAGCATGAAGGTTTTCTGAAATGCCTTTCAAAAGCACACAAAACAGCAGTAGTAGCAGGAATTTTTTGGGTAAATCCTGGATTTTCATCAACTTTGTGTTTTTATTATACAATTTAGTTCCAGAATAGCCTATATATGACGTCCAATCTTATGGGCTATTCCTTTTAGTCTTTGTCAGTCGTCTTTTCTTGTATCACGAGTAGATGATCAACCTGCTCGATGTTGGTTCCTGTAAGCGTACTCAATAGATTTAGTGCTACGTTCAAATCTTCAGTTGGTATTCTCAAAGTGAATTCCCGCTTAGCTAAGACTTCATCAACAATGGTATAGCTAAGGTTGTTGGGGGAAGTCAATCGCTGGAGGATATCTTCCAGGGGAGTCTCCTCAAACTCCAGGATTCCCTGCTTCCACGAGACTTCAAGTTGATTGGCTACTATTTTGGGCGGCACCAATCTTTGTTCTTTAGTGGAATACCGCATCACTTCCCCTGGTTCCAGCCTTACTTCCCGGTCGGCTGAATTATCCAGTTTTATATTGATTTGACCTTCTTCTAGGAACACGCTGGTTTCTTCTGTCCAGGATTTAACATTAAAAGAGGTGCCCAATACCTCAACGGTCAAGTCGGAAGTCACTACTTGGAATTTGGTGGTTCCATCGCCAAAGTTTTTCACCTTGAAATAGGCTTCTCCTTGGAGTTGTACGGTTCGAATAGGATCGGCTGACCAGTTTTGCAGGTACCGAATAGAAGAGTTTCCATTTAGTGTTACCACTGATCCATCCGGCAGCGTTACTGTTTTGATTTGACCAGCAATAGATTGCTGAACAACCCAATTTTCGCTCTGGAAGTACTGAACAACAAAAAGGGAGACAAGGACCAGCGCAAGCGTAGCGGCAATTCTTAGAAAGAAGCGATTTTGCCGCCAAAGGGGGCGTGGTCTGATCGATTTTTGCTGCAAGTCCGCTGTTTGATCAGTCACTTTTTCCCAAACGCTGTCGAAAGCTTCTTTGCTTACTATTTCATTACCTTTGATTTGCTGAAAAAGTTCATCCATCACCTTTGGTGGGGTAGCGGACTGATCTTCACTAATCAGCTCAAGCAGCAATTTGAGTTCTGCCTTAGAACAAGCTTTTGAAAAGAGTTTCAGAATTAATTCTTCTTTTGTTTGCATCAGCAGAAAAAAATTGGGTTATTAAATCCTATACCCATATATCGATTGGAAAAAGAATTGGGATTACTCACTAGAGAAAATTTTTCAATTTTTTGTACATTTGATTGTAATAGGGTTGCGTTTTAACAATTAAACCAAATCAATAATTTTGCCACTGAGAGAGGAATATCGGCATTTGAGTGCATTGAAGAATGGGGACGAAAACAGTTTTAAGTGGGTTTATGCCAAGTATTTCCAGGTGATTTTCGTTTATTGTAAGAAGCTGATAGGAATAGAGGTTTTAGCAGAAGAAGCCACATCTGAAGTATTCATAACCTTATGGAAAAAGCGTGCCATCATTAATACAGACCAATCTGTTCAAGCCTTTTTGTACCGCATCGCAAAGTTTAAGGCTTATGATTGTCTGAAGAAGATAGCTACCGACAAACAGCTTCAAGAACAATTTTTGTTAAGTCACAGTACTTCCGATTTCAAAAACGGCGAGCGTTTATTGATTGAAAAAGAGCAGTTGGAAGCCATTAATAGATTGGTAGAGACGCTTCCACCTCAAAGAAAAACCATTTTCAAAATGCGCTATTTTGAAGGACTGGATAATATGACGATCGCCAAGCAATTGAAGATTTCTAGTAATACCGTGAAGGTACACTTAGTCAAAGCGCGCCAGCACCTCAAACAACACCTTTCTTTCTTCAATGATCTGTATTTACCCCCTCTTCTAATTCTTGGGTTTATCCTGCAATAACTTGCCTGAATGTACCGCGACATAAGATGTCACCAGTCCGGGTTAAAAGAATATCAACTTTTTAATGCTGTGTTCGTACACAATTAGTACATTATTTGTTATTTTTGTACTGCTTATTACCAATATTTGATCTAACTTTATACAGGTTTTCGTAAATAAATGCCATTTTTAGTGCGAGTCTAACCTTCTTTATTTTCCTTTGATTTAGTGTGTAAGAAACTCTAATTTCTGCTTGATGAAGGGTTGTATGCTAAGCTATTTCCCGAACATTCATCTATCTGCAGTGGTAGTCTACGAATGTAGGTAGTTGTATCTCTATGAATTAACCTCTATATAGCGACATTGTTGCAATAAGAATTTTCATATACAATAAAACTATATGACTTTACTTTTATTTTAATCATTTTAAACCACTAGAATTATGAAATTGAAACCCATTAACACTATTTCTTTAGGCTGTTGCATCCTGCTGGCTTTAGGGATAGTTTTTTTACCGCACTCACTTGCGGCGGCAGGTGAAACGTATGCAAATCTTTTGGAAAAGGAAATCACCATTACGGGAAGCGTACAAGATACAGACGGTAATCCGCTGATTGGTGTAAATATTACCGTCCAAGGTACGGGCATCGGTACGATTACTGATTTGGACGGGAGCTATACCCTAGCGGTGCCTGACGATGCTAAAGCACTCGTATTTTCTTACACTGGTTTTGGAATACAAACTATCAGTATCGGCACGCAGCGGGTGATAGATGTGACGATGGAATTTGGTACTGCCCTCGATGAAGTTGTCGTGACGGCTATTGGGATTTCCAGAGAAAAGAAAGCTTTGAGTTACTCTATTACTGAAATTGGCAGTGATGAGATTTCTACCGTGAAGGATCACAATGCTGTCAATTCGCTGGTAGGGAAAGTATCCGGTGTCGTTATTTCGCAGGGTACAGGTGGCCCGGGTGCTGGATCGAGGATTGTTATTCGAGGAAATAACTCCATTACGTCCAACAACCAACCGCTGATTGTGGTGGATGGTATGCCCATCGATGCTTCTGGCTCCAATAGTGGAGGTAGCGTTTACAACAGTAATGTCTCAGGAGGAGGAATTACTGATATTAACCCAGATGATATTGAATCCATCTCTGTGCTAAAAGGCCCTAATGCAGCTGCCCTA
>Ga0070729_10006869_pt1 | contig 11090 bp, 9 predicted proteins | sample tdDd472_FD_66725 | JGI IMG/M metagenome (GOLD analysis project Ga0070729, IMG submission 66725) | Marine sediment microbial communities from the Atlantic coast under amendment with organic carbon and nitrate - tdDd47.2 | ecosystem: Environmental > Aquatic > Marine > Coastal > Sediment | place...
TATTATGAAAATAATGTAGTGGGGAGTTTGAATTTAATCCGGGCGGCGAAAAACAGCGGAATTAAAAATTTTATCTTTTCTTCAACCTGTTCGGTATATGGTAATCCGGCAAGAATACCAATTTCGGAAGATGAAATTATCTCACCGATTAATCCTTACGCAGAGACAAAACTTACGATTGAAAAAATATTGCGTGATTTTTATTCTGCATACGGGATGAAATATGTAGCTTTAAGGTATTTTAATGCTGCAGGTTCTGATCCTTCCGGGGAAATTGGTGAGAGCCACGATCCTGAGCCCCATATTATCCCAATAGTTTTACAGGCGGCATTGGGAAAAAGAGAGAAAGTGCTGATCTTCGGGGAAAATTATAATACCCCGGATGGAACGAATATTCGTGATTATATTCATGTGAATGATCTCGCCGATGCACACCTGAAAGCTTTGAAGTATCTTGAAGGCGGCGGGGAACCTGACGTGTTTAATCTGGGAACCGGAACGGGTAATTCCGTTAAGGAGATCATTGAGGCTGCACGGGAAATTACCGGAAAAAATATTCAGGCGGAGATTTCGGATAGAAGACCGGGAGACCCGGATATTCTGGTAGCAGAAAACAGCAAGGCAAAAAGTGTACTCGGCTGGAATCCGAAGTATGAATTAAATGATATAATCACTCACGCGTGGTTATGGTTTCAAAATCCTAAATATTGAAAAGTTTATGAATGTTGAAAAAGTTTTTTTAGAAGGACCACTGGTCATTACTCCTGATGTGTTCAAGGATGGAAGGGGCTATTTTTTTGAGTCGTTTAGTGAAAAAAAATATGCTGAAGCGGGGATAAATTTAAAATTTGTGCAGGATAATATTTCTTACTCGCAGTATGGGACGGTAAGGGGCTTGCATTATCAAGCCGGGGAAAACCCGCAAGGAAAACTTTGCCAGGTTTTGCAAGGTGAAGTGCTGGATGTAGCGGTAGATATTAGGTTTGGTTCACCAACTTTCGGGAAGTATCACCTGGAGATTTTGTCTTCTGAAAATAAAAAACAGTTTTGGATTCCTCCCGGCTTTGCTCACGGGTTTAGTGTACTCTCAGAAAATGCGCTTTTTATGTACAAGTGTACCGGGTTTTATAGTAAAAAGGATGAACGGGCTATCGTTTATAATGATGGCGATTTGAGTATCAACTGGCAGGTTACTGAACCGCTGGTCAGCGATAAGGATAAGGTTGCCGGTGCTTTTAGGGATATTGCCAGGGATTTTGTGTATTAGCTGGCTCTTTGCGGAACCCACCCCCAACCCCTCCCTTTGTTAAATGGAGGGGAGAAAAAGAGATAATCCAAACCAGAATGTCATTCCGCCGGAAGCGGGAATCTCCGGTTCAAATTACGATAAAACGAGATGCCCGCTTAAACCACGGGGCATAAGTTCGCGAGTAAAACAAACTAACTGACAAGATCAGATTACGCCCCTACAGGGCGTTACTACATTTTGTTACACGTTGTTACCGATATTTCGCCCCGATGGGGCGTTAGTGTGGTTAGTATAAGTTTGTTTTCCATCCTCTTACGCCACGGTGTACAGGGTCGAGGGTATGACTATGATGAAATGGATGTCATTCCGCACTTGATGCGGAATCTCCGACACGACCCGGCATAACAAAAACGATATGCCTGCTTTCGCGAGCATGACAATGAAAAAATGGATGTCATATCGCGAGGAACCCACCCCCAACCCCTCCCTTTAGTAAATGGAGGGGAGAAAAAGAGACAATCCAAACCAGAGTGTCATTCCGCACTTGATGCGGAATCTCCGACACGACCCGGCACAACAAAAACGAGATGCCCGCTTTCGCGAGCATGACAATTCAAAATATCATGTCATTCCTGAGCACGCCTACCACTCAGGTACCCAAATAACTTTAGCTGGTTTTAAAATAGCAAGGGCGGGTTTTTTCCCCGCCCTCGACTTTAAACTACCGACTATCAACCGGTGAATATTTTTTTTACTTCAGCAACATCATTTTTTTGATACTCTTATAGTTTGCTGTCTCGAGTGAATAGAAATATATACCGCTTGATAGATTGGTCGCGGAGAAACTTATGTTGTATGTTCCTGCTGCCTGCTCTGAATTAACGAGTGTTGAAACTTCTCTTCCCAGTACATCAAATACTTTTAGTTTAACAAATGATGCTTCAGGTAAAGAATATTTTATGCTCGTTGCAGGATTGAACGGGTTCGGATAGTTTTGTGAAAGATTATAATTATCCGGTACTGTTGAATTATAATCGCTTACCGATGTAACCAAATCGGCATACAAGGAACGTGCAGCTTCAACAGATGCTTGTAGGCCGTTGAGAGTTGTATCTGCAGAAAGAACAAATGCAACATCAATAAAATCGTCTGCAGGGATAGTATAAGGACCACCTGATACAACCATTGCAATATCCGCAGGACCAGCAGTATTATTGGTAGTACCACTCGTTAGCGTGAGCCATTTTTCTGCATCGGAATAACCGTTATAAATGTTTGGTGATGTAGGGTTATTTATTGCATAAAAATTGTAATCCCCGGAGGATATGAGTGCCGCGGCGGCATGTGTGTTGATGGCATTAAGATCATCATTATAGACGTATCCTAATTCACCCACAGGATCCCATTTCGTGACGTTAGTTTCATAGTTAGTTTCATCAACATCCCAATCGAAAAACAGACCGGCATAAAACCCGGTGATTTCGCTTCCTGAAGTATTTCGGATGACGTATTTAAGAATTATGTTCTTATCATTAGGTGCGTTGGCAAAAGTGAAAGTATGCAGATCAACTTTTACCCCTATTTTATTTGTACCGGCGTTATCGTCATTAAAAATCCCATAACCTTGCTGGTCAGCAATTTCCCCGGGAGTGTTTATCACGAATCCTTGTAATACTTTGAAGTCGTTATCCTGATTATTTGCGTCAGCACCACGGGCGGCATCCATAATTTTCGAATCAGATACAGCCATCATGAAAGCACCCTCATAAAGCAAATTTTCACCATCCTGAAAGCGGAATCCATCACCCTGCAAATTATCAGAGTAATCATTAAATCCCAAGGTTCCTTTACTGGTGATAGTAACGGCAAGATCATTTCCACCCTGAGTGGTGTAGGTGGGATTGACGATAACATTTGCCCATTGATAATCCTGGTATCCGCCGTCAGAGTATTTTATAAGAATATCGACACTACCATTTTCCGGTGCAGTCTGATTTACGTTAAAAGTAAATAAATTGCCACTGTTGTTAATACTTGCAAGGGTCTGCATGGTTCCGGCATTAAAAGTTGAATTAGTGATTGTAACCAAATTGCCGGCGTGCTCGATAGTAACTTCAAGGTTTGAAGTTGGGCTAAGATAGTTTGTGAACTCTACAGCCATTGCTACAGTTTCACCGGGTTCGAATACTCCGTTGCCATTACCCTGATCAATAAATGTTATATTTGTTGCTCTTACCGAAACCGAAGAATTATTACTTACAGCTTTCGCTGCATTAACCCGTCCACTGCCGAGAAGGTGGTCATAGCCGGAATTTATACTGCTGATATCATCAGTATTGACGCGAATCTGTTCTCCAATCTGCAGAGCGTTGTAATCAGGGAACTGAGTTGCGACAAGTCCGGCTAACCCGGCCACGATAGGACTCGACATAGAAGTACCTCCAAGAGTAGCATAGGAATCGTTCTGCCAGGTAGAAAGAATTCCTGAACCGGGAGCGCTAACATCAATAGATTTGCCGTAGTTAGAGAAATTTGATCTTGAGTCATCAGAAGTTGTGGAAGCAACAGAAATAACACCATTGTAACTTGAGGGATAATGTTCATCTGAAGTGTTATCGTTTCCCGCGGCTGCAATAACAAGAACATTATTTTCGACGGCGTAGTCGATAACTTCCTGATTTATCTTTGAGTAAATATAACCGCCCCAGGAGCAGTTAATTATTCTTGCGCCATTATCCACGGCATAAATAATTCCCTGGTATCCATAGGCAATAAGAGCAGTACCATTGTTCGAGCGAATATCATCCTGAGATGTTTTAACGGGCATTATACTACAATTAAACCCAATTCCGGCTCCGTGAACGCCGTTATCGGTAACTTGTGCGGCATCGCCGGCGACGTGTGTTCCATGATCCGGGCGATCTTCCATGGGATCATTATCGGGAGTGCCGGATAGACCGCCAAAATCCCATCCTCTTATATCGTCGATATAGCCATTCGCATCATCATCTACTGCAGGTAAACCATTTAATTCTGCACTATTCGTGTGAATATTCGCAGCAAGGTCGGGATGATTCCAATCAACACCGGTGTCATCGATGGCAATCACAACATCCGGGCTGCCTTTAGTGACATCCCATGCTTCCTTAGCAATAATCTTTGCAATATGGTATTGAGCGCTGATATTGGGATCATTAGGGTCATAAGTTGTTTCATCAAGATAATATGGTTCGGCTATTTCAATTCCAGGAAGCTGTTGTAATTTATGCGCGAGCATTTTAACATTATATGGGGCACTGAATGTAACAGTGACAACCTTGGAAAGTTCTACAGCACTTTTAGAGGCTTTTTCTGATGTAAAAAATGTTTTTTCAACAGAATTAACCCCCGCATTTTTCAACACATTACTTATGCCAGCCGGGAGTGCAACAGCACCTTTATCAGAACTGAGAGGAGCTTCAGTAAGTTTTATTTTTAGTTTATTTGAAAAGTAATAGTTTTTGCCATCAAATTGCACATCGCCTGAGGCATACAAAAAACCCGACAGGACGAAAGTGGTAAATAGCACATAACGTAAAATTTTGTTCATCATTTTCCTCTATTATTAAATATTTGAAAGGATATTATTAAAATGAATATATAAATACAACACTAAAAAATTAGCGCTACAGGTCACAAATTGGGTATCGCTGCGATTATTTTAATGATTCGAGATAATTGTAAACTTCAATTTGAGATTGAATTACGTTTTCCGCACCATCAGACTTGAACGGATTTGCATCTGACTCATCTATAATTCTTGCTTTTTTGTTGTCTGCTAATTGGAGATTAACTATCTCTTTAATCATATCTTTAATATCGTTATCAAGGATCGGGAATGCAACTTCAATTCTCCTGCTAAGATTGCGTTTCATCCAGTCGGCAGATGAGGCGTAGATTAATTCATCACCGGAGTTGTGAAAAATATAAAATCGAGAATGTTCAAGAAACCTGTCGACAATGCTAATGACCTCAATATTTTCGCTTTGTCCTTTAATCCCGTGAATAAGACGGCAAATACCCCTCACGATGATTTGGATATTTACTCCGGCGTTACTCGCCTCGTAAAGTTTTTTAATCATTTTTGTATCCTCAAGGCTGTTCATCTTGAGGATAATTTTAGCTTCCTGACCATTCTGCGCTGAAGAAATTTCATTTTCGATCAGCTTGCTAAATTGTTTACGCATATTAAATTGGGCTACGAGCAGATGCTTGAATTTGAAGTCCGCGCTTTTTCTGGAGAGGAAAAGGAAAACATTTTCAATCTCTGAAGTAATTTCCGGGCGTGCGGTAAACATCCCGAAATCAGTGTAAATCCGGCTCGTTTTTTCGTTGAAATTTCCCGTTGATAGATACGCGTAATTCACGGGTTGGTCTTCTTCCATTCGAGTGATTAGTGCCAGTTTAGCATGAACTTTAAGTCCGGGGAAACTATAAAAAACTTTAACACCTGCTTTTTCCATTTCTTCAGCCCACCGGATATTAAGTTCCTCGTCAAAACGGGCTTTTAGCTCAACGAAAGCCATAACATCTTTGCCATTTTCTGCCGCCCTGATCAATTGTTTAACAACCTTTGAATCGGACGCTACGCGGTATTGTGTTATTTTAATTGATAAAACCGACGGATCGCCAGCGGCAATCTCAAGAAATCGGGTAACCGGAGCATAGTCATGATAAGGAAAATACAATGCACGGTCTTTCTCTTTAATTGATAGAAAATAGTCAGATTTGTTATTAAAGCAGAGAGGATGCAGCGGTGGTAATGGATTGTTTTCAAGCTCGGGAAATCCTGGATTAGGGAAAGCAAAAAAATCGAAAAAATTATGGTATTTGCCACCGGGAAAGAGATCTTCTTTTGTAAGAGCAAGAGTTTCTTTAAGAAACTTCAGAAAATCTTTCGGCATTTCATGATCATAAAGAAAACGACTTGGAACGCCGGTATCTCGTTTGTTCAATCCTTTTTTTATCTTGACGAGGAGATTACCGGAAAATTCGTCTTCGATATATAACTCGGCATCACGTGTAAGTTTAACAGAATAGACTGATTCAATTTCATACCCGGTAAAAATATATGGAAGGTTTAACTTCAGTACATCATCGAGGAACATGATTGGATGCGTATTTTTTTCGCCGGGGAGTTCTATAAATCGGGGAAGTTTGCCCGAGGGGATCTCGACCAGTGCATACCGGGAGCGGGACTTTTTCCCGGATAAATTTTCGCGGCGATGTTTCGATTTAAGCTTAACAGCCAGGTATAAGTGTCTGTTTTGCAAAAATGGTGTAATCCTGTTTTTTATCAGGAGCATGGGGGTTATATGTTGCTGAACGTTATCACGGAAATAGTCTAGCACCCATTCGCTTTGTTTTTGAGAAAGAGTTTCATGATTCAGCAGAAAGATATTGTTTTTTTCCAGTTCCGGTAAAATTTCGTCGCGGAAAATTTTTCCAAAAAACTCCTGCTGAGAGTTAACTTTGCTGTAAATATTTTCGAGCAATTCACGGGGATCAAAATTAAGTTCGTGTTGAGATTTTTCCTTGAGAGCAAGTAAACTCCTTAGAGATGCAACTCTTACCCTGAAAAACTCGTCAAGATTAGAGGAGTAAATTGCAAGGAATTTTATTCTCTCGTACAAAGGATTTGATTTATCGGCAGCTTCCTGCAGAACCCTGAAATTAAAAGAAAGCCAGCTTATTTCGCGATCAAAAAAAGTAAATTTCATTAGTTTCAATATTTATTGGGAGTACTTTTTAGGGTATTCAAATAATTTCAGAGTTCCGCACTCTGGTTTGATTTCGCTCCATTTATCAATATTAAGCTCAATATACACAAAACCGGAGGTGGGTATATTATCGAGATATTTATCAGATAAAGTATTGCAAAAAGCAGTAAAACCGGGGTTATGTCCGGCGATAAGAATGGAGTCATTATGGTCATCAACTTCAGATACAAGTTGCATTAGTTCCGTGATACCTGCTTCGTAAACCAGTTCTGAAGTTTGAATTTTCTCGAGAGGGTAATCAATTATTCCGGCAACGGTTCTGACAGTATAATAAGCCCTGAGCGCGGGGCTTGATATTATCAAATCAGGTTTAATTCCGAGATCAAGGAGAAGTTTTGCCATAAAAGGAACATCTCTTCTTCCTCTTTCATTGAGTGGACGTTCAAAATCCGACAGTTCGTTGTAATTCCAGCTGGATTTACCATGCCTTAGCAAGTACAACTTTTTCATTCTTATCCTAAAAATAATTATTCTATTAGTTCACCAAAGTTAGTGCCTTCCGGGTACATAGCGAAAGCTATAGCGAAGGCGAGAACTGAAATTATAAGTCCGAACATAAAAATTGTGTAACAAAGCCGGAGGTACCTGTATTTTTTACCCAGCACCTGTCCCAGGAAGTAAAAATCTTTTATCATGCTGGAATAGAGGTAGTCTTTATCCTTGATCATTTCCCACATACCCCAGGTAAAATCGTCGAGATTCATGTTAAAAAAGTTGCCGAAAAAGAGTAGATTCACCTGTTTGGACTGGATTTCATCCGGTGTGAATGTACCTTCGGTAACTTTAGGGCGAGTAACAAGAATTGCAAATGTAAGAGTTACAAGACTGACGAGCGTAAGAATTACGGTTGGGATAATAAGATGGGGGTTAGTATCGAGTTTTCTTATCATGACTGATACAATGATAGTAATAATTATAGTGTTCACGCTGATCATGATATTAGCCTTGTTATCAGCCATTGCACTAAAACTAACATGTGTACGCATCACGTTGCGGAACATGGTCTCGACACCGCGTTCGATCTTTTTAGAATCTATTTTGGCAGATTCCAGTCTCACTTTTTCATCAGCTGACTCTTTAACGGAAATATCTTTTTTATCAACTTTTTTCATTTTTTTTCTAAGCTTTTTTCTGAGTTTAAGTAAATGTTGGTTTTTTATTTCTTCATAATTATCGCGGGCATAATCGGTAAAAAATTTATGTTGAACCAGAAAATCGATATTGTTTTGAATCCATTCTAACTCATTAAATAGCTGATTAGTGCGGCGTTCGTATTCTATACGGAAAAGTTCGTTTTTCTCGAAGAAGTTATCCTTGCCAAAATGGAGGAGATCAGCATCACAGAGAATCTCTTCGAGAAGAGTCTGGGGTTTTTGCGGCACTTTGGTAGCAAGAATGCATGCTGTGATAATTTCAATATTTTCGCGGGGATAATCATGTTCAGCCAGAAAGTTTCTGGCATAATCTGCGCTAAGTTCTTCATGCCCGTCGCTTTTTTCAAGATAGCCGACATCGTGAAACCAAGCAGCGAGAGTAAGCAATTCGATTTCATTTTCATCAAGTTTTAGAGCATTGGCGAGTTCAATTACATTTGCAACTACATCTTTGGTGTGAGTTGTATCGTGATACATGTTCCCGGCAGGGGAATTAGCTTTAAAAAGATGTAAAATGAAAGACTCGGCTTGTTTTACAATTTTATCGGAGTGCATACGAGTTCCATGAATTAATAACAATTACAGTAATATAATCATAAGATTTAATAAAAAAGTTACCCAGTGTTATTAAATTTAAATAATACAGGGTTATTTTTTATTGACGATAGCACGGTAAATTGCAAGAATAATAACTGCACCAACAACCGCACCAATAAATCCGGCACGTTCACCCGGGTAATAAAAGCCAAAAAACTGGCCAAGATAAGTTGCAACCACAGAGCCGCCGATACCTAAAAGAATTGTAATAATACAACCACCGGGGTCTTTACCGGGCATTATAATTTTTGCGATTACGCCGGCAATAAATCCAATAATGATAGTCCAAATCATAGGATATCTCCTAAATAAAATAATCAAAGAAAAAAAATCTTGACAAGTGCACGGGTGTTCACTATATTTCAGGTGAACAAAAGAGCACTACTATGAAAAAAGAATTAACAGAGCGACAAAAAAGTATTTATGAATTTATAGAAAATTTCGTGGAAATACACGGATATCCGCCAACTTTACGAGAAATTGGTAAAGAATTTGACATTTCGTCAACATTTGGCGTAAAAAGGCATATAGATGCGCTTGTAAAAAAGGGATTTATAGTTGTAGAGGGAAATGCTTCACGCGCCATTTCACTTGTTAATCCGTCTGTAACTGCTGTGGAAGAACCCGCGCAGGTATATTCAATACCGGTCGTGGGAAGGGTTGCAGCGGGTTATCCTATTCTTGCAGAACAGCATATCGAGGGGAAGCTTTCGGTGGATTATAGTTTATTTAATGTTAAAGCCGACGCCTTTGCTCTCAAGGTAAGGGGTGACAGTATGATGAATGCAGGTATTGTTGAGGGTGACCTTGTAATAGTTTCCCCGCAAAAAAATGCATATAACGGTGATATAATTGTTGCCATGCTTTCAGACGAAGCAACTTTAAAAAGGTACATTGCAAAGGGTGGCGAATATTACCTAAAACCGGAAAATGATAATTATCCGTTGATAAGTATAAAGAATCGTGAAGATTTTTCGATAATAGGAGTAGTTAAAGGCGTATTCCGCTTTTATAATTAAGGGGTAACACTATGAAATCTGAATTATTTAGTGCAGCAATCTCAAATCGTTATCCTATAAGTTTCTTGTACGATTTGCGTCCGGTTCAATTTGAGCCATATTTTATCGCGAAAAACAAGATAGGAAAAAAAGTTATTTACGGAAGAGAATCGAACTCAAATGCGATTCGAGTTTATGAATTTGACAAAATATATAATTTAAAGATTAATTTTTCACACAGATTTTCTCCAATTATTCCAATAATGCCAATTTATAATTAGGAGGCTGACATGGGAAATTACGGAAGAAGAGAAAGGGTAGATGCTTTGATTAGTCAATTTTGGAAAAGCGGTTATCTAACGATAAGCAGGAAGTATGGAAAGTACTTACCGGAGCCGAACCCGATTGGTGATTACGAGGTTGATGTGGTTGCCAAGTTCAAGAAAAAAATGGCAATTGGTGTTACATTAACAAAAGAAGAATTGCTGAACGCGGAAGTTTATTCAAAGTTACGTTATTTATCATCAAGGCACACGAGGTTTACCAATAACTCTGTTAAGCTGTTTATCGGTGTTCCGAGGGAGTTGATGACAAAAGCAAGGTTTATAGTATCGGAGCTTGGTTCAACCTATAGCAAAAACATAAAACTTGTACCATTAAATGAAAATACAGGGAGATAAACTATCCGAATTATCTCCCGGATTTTAATTCCAGCCGATATACTGGGATAATAATTTTTATTCCAGACCATAATTTCCTGTCTTTTTGTTCAAAATTATTTATTTTTCGCATTCGCAAAGAATTTTTTATGTATTTGGTGTAAAACTAATTACATCTTGGAACTTTTACGCTCCGTCTGCGATATAATCAACCTTGACATTTACGGCGGCGTAAATTAATTTGAAAGGTCTATTTAATATTAATTGAGATCGAATTGCAAAGCAGATTAATAGAAAAAGAAAAGGTTAAAATCAACGAATTTCTCGGCTATGGCGGGGATATTCCCAATCACATTGCCGTGATAATGGATGGCAACGGGCGATGGGCTAAAAGGCGGGGTTTGCCTCGCGTTGAAGGGCATCGCAGGGGAGTTGAAACGGTGAGAGAAATAGTTGAAACTTGCGCGCTGCTTGGTGTTAAGTATCTTACCATTTATACATTTTCGACGGAAAACTGGAAAAGACCGAAAGACGAAGTGACAACATTGATGCGATTGATAGTTAGGAGTTTACAGAACGAGACTAACGAACTTCATTCGAATAATGTAAGGCTT
>Ga0070729_10006870_pt1 | contig 11089 bp, 9 predicted proteins | sample tdDd472_FD_66725 | JGI IMG/M metagenome (GOLD analysis project Ga0070729, IMG submission 66725) | Marine sediment microbial communities from the Atlantic coast under amendment with organic carbon and nitrate - tdDd47.2 | ecosystem: Environmental > Aquatic > Marine > Coastal > Sediment | place...
TAGCTGCAATGATAGACACCATTTGTGATTTGCCACCGGCCCCATCTGCTGCTGCCGTACGTGACATGCTGCCATCCACGGCAAAGGCTCCGCTAAAACCAGAACCAAGATTAGAAGCCCCAATGGCAATGAGCTCTTGATTGGCATCCACTTCATATCGATATTTGGTGGCATACGCACGAGCAATCGCCACCGACTCAGCAAATGCGACCAACGCTACACCCACAGCGCCAGGCACAACAGCTAATAGTTCCTCCAATCCCAATCCTTCTGGGATGCCAAAATCTGGCAATCCGGCTGGGATTTCGCCCACTACATGAATCCCCAGCGACTCGAAGTTAAATATTGTGGAAACAATAATCGCCAAAAATAGCACCACAAGTGCTGCTGGTAATTTGGGCGTAAATTTGTGCATAGCAAACAGCAGAAAAAGGCTCACCATGCCGACAATAAAGGTAGGCCAATCGGTTTCTGGTAGATAGCGGATGTATTGCAGTACTTCAGGGATGAAATCGTACCCTTCCGGTTCAAATCCCATTATTTTGTCCAACTGCCCCACAGCAATAGAGATAGCGACACCGACAACAAAGCCGTCTAACACGGGGCGGGATAGAAAATCGGCTAAAATACCCAGTTTCAAAAAGCCACCGAGGATTAGCATAAAACCCACCATGAAAGCCAGCGCAATCGTCAGGAGAATCCACTCTTCGCTGCCGACCACTGCACCTAAGCCTAAAACGACGCTAAAAGAGAGTGCCGCTACGGCTGAACTGGGTCCCACGTCAAGCTGTCTTGATGTGCCGAAAATAGCATAGGCAATTAAGGCCAAGGGAGCAGCATAAAGCCCCGTTTCCGGGGGCATGCCTGCGATGCCCGCATACGCCATCGCTTCCGGAACTAACAATGCCCACAATGTGAGCGCCGCAATCACATCACCACGCAGCCAGGTTTTCTGGTATTTCGGTAGCCAGTCAGCAATGGGAATGTATGATTTGAGTGTTCGTTTGTTTTCCTGTTGTGGTACGGTATCTGTTGTCATATATTTCCTCTTTCTCCTGCCTTTTTACTTCCTCGCCTTATTTCAACAAATTGCGTTCATTAAGAGATCTCTGATAAATAATTGCCACACTACAGTATTCGGGCTTCTGCCATCTGGCCTGAACGGTTCATTCCCTGTTCTCTACTCGTTTTGTCTCGCCTCAGCGACACTCTGCTCTCTTTCGGCCAGGAGACGGTCAGGTGCCAGTTCGGGGTGAATTTCAGTTAGAGCCACCTGAAGAATAGTACCATCGTCCATTCGAGCACGTAGCACTTTTGGATGATCACCCAATCCCTTTACTTCATGGGGATCTGCATCTTGTTCTGCTGTTTCCACACCATGAATGCCGTATGGTGTACTTTGCATCAAACCCATACCTGAGCGCACGATCAATACATCATGCACCCACTGCGCGTAGCCCGTACGCGGCCATTTGGATTGCTCCTCAGCATCGGACTCTGCCTCGAATCTCACCTTGACAGGGAAGATGCCGGGTTGCTTTTTGACCCGCTTGCGGTTCCAAATAATCAGGATTATCATCCCGGCAACCATCCACAGTGGTACGCCTAGGAAAAGCAGAATCGCACTTATCAACATAATAAACTCCTTTGTTACTTCTCTAAAAAAATCTTCTATCCCGACAAAATGGATAATTCCAGAGGGGCACGCTAGTCGGGGTACCCTCTTCTGGTTCGTGGACACTCCTGCCGGAGGAATCCTCATTTCACAGAAGATCTATGGTTCATCTTGTGCATCCTCAGACTCAATCCATAATTGGGCTTTGTCTAAAGCTTTGTTAAGCGGGCCAAGATATTGGGGTTCGGCTGCAATAACATCCTCTTTGCCAAGCAATGCCATTAGCTCTGTTTTATCCAGTTGCTCCATAATGCGTTCATTCATGCCCGCCAACATGAGCTTATTTCCGGAAGCGTCGAGCTGTTTGGCATAACGCTCAATGATGCGCACAAAGGTACTGCCGATTTCATCACGATCCCGTAAGCCAATAATCACGACAGAGCGCCTCGCCTCGCCCACATCAGGTAGATGCTCTTCAAATTCAGAGGCCCCTGCAAAAAACAAACTACCGACCGGCAGCAGCGCTACGATCTCGCCACTTGTCAATGTCTCTGGAACATCTACTTCAATGAAAGTGCCGTCATCTTGGGGGACAAGGCGCTTGATCTGAACCGTCTCGGCTGACTGATAGATAAACAGAATGGCATGGAGGGCCACCCCAATGCCAACAGCCCATTGTAGTGGCGCATAGAGGGTAATCACAAAGGTGATGGTCATGATGATTGTGGAAATCCAGCCCGTGTGCCACACCGTTTGGATGCGGGGCACATTGATCATCTGCACACCCACCACGATTAGGGTGCCGGCTAAAGTTGCCATCGGCACATACTCGATGAGAGGGGCGATAAGAAGGACGCAAATTGCAGTAAATAGGCCAGTGAAGATGTTGGCCCAACGTGACTTACCTCCCATACTTTGCAGTTGAATAGTGCCTGAAACAGAGCCACCCACGGGAATGCCGCCGGTGAGGCCGACGCCCACATTCGCAATTCCCTGACCGCGAAAATCGCCGGAAGCATCGGGGAATTCGCCATCAGGATTGGGAATACTTTGGCTGACGCCGGCCGCCTGCACCAACGCGATAATGGCGATGGTTAGTGCCGGAACAAACATCGCCGGAATCAACGAAAGGTTTGGCAGATTCAAGGAGGGTAATGAACGGGGAATAGATGTGCTATCACCCACCACGGCTACTGACTCTAGCCCCAATGCAGCTACCAAAGCCATCGTGATTACCAAAGCCACAGCAAAGCTATAACGGCTAAACTTGGTGCGGTCGAAGATCAGAATTAAGGCGATGGTCAGTAAGCCGATAAAGAATGTGGCCCAATCATATTGCTGCCAGTGAATGATGGTGTCAATTATCTCAAACGGTACATCACTACTGTAACCGGTTAGATCGGCTAGCTGACTGGTGATGGTAACGATGCCCAAGCCGCTGAGAAAACCAGTCAATACAGAATTAGAAATAAACCGCATGAGCGTTCCCAATTTCAAAACACCAAACAGGAACATAATTAACCCAACCAAGAGTCCCAGGACGACAAGGTAGGCTAATTCTTGTTCTTCGGGAATGCCGGCCAAGGCGTCCAGCGTAGCCAATGACGTGGCACTGGTAGAATCAACATTCATGATGACGGAACTGGTGAACAAGGCGGCAATGGGTGTTCCTACCATCATGGAATAAAGCCCGTATACGGGATTGACGCCTGCTAGAACACCGTTGGCAAGCCCTGCAGGGATCGACACGATGGCATTCACCAAGCCGACAATCAGGTCGCTCAAAAAGATGGCACGCGGGATCCGCAAGCCATTTGTCGTTAATTCTTCAGGGTTTGCACTCATAATTTTTCCTCGATGGATAGTTCGGAAGCATTCATCCTGGCCCCATACAATTTGGCTAAGGGGGCTGCAGTGATGCCATGGGCAAATATGCTGATTAAGACCGTCAACATGACGACATTGTAGATTAGAACCTCATTGGTGAGCGTTTCTTCTAAAACGATAAAGATGTAGAGAATCGAGGCTATACCTCGCGGTCCAAACCAACCTAAGAAACCAATCGTGATTGGTTTTTCATGGGTTCTGTATAAGCTGATAGCCACTGCCAGGAGGCGGATGACAGCAAGACTTAATATCGTATAAAGTAGCATAGTAAAATCTAACTGCTCCAGAGCCAAAGGCAGCATGACAGCCCCGAACACAATCATGAAGGTTATCATGATCAAACCTTGGGCAGACACCTCAGTAAACTCATAAATGGTTTTTGAATCATCCTCATCAGATGTGTTACTCACCATGATGCCCATAACAAAGGCAGCGATGAATCCATTGCCACCAACAAAGCTGGCCACTTCATAGGCGAGCAAAGCTAATGTCAGGGCACTTAACTTTTGAAATGGTTTAGACATCCATCCGCTATCTTGTCCCCAATCAATAAAACGAGAGGCCAAGAAACCGATGATGATTCCTGCCAACGCCCCAAATACAATTTGCGATAGGGCAAGTTGTAAAAAATGAACTTGCCCTAATGGGCTTTCTTCTGCCAGTGCTAAATTAAGAGCTAAGAGAAGAAAAGGCATGGCAATGCCATCATTTAGTCCACTTTCCACATTGAGTGATTGGCGGATGTTTATGGGGACTTTGGGATTTGATACGACTGCTTGTCCCAAACTGGCATCAGTAGGTGTCAGGATGATGGCCAGTACGGCCGCTTCCCAAAAGGTGAGTTCAGTGAATAGCAAAGCAGCCGCTATGGTTCCCAAAATCATCATAGCGGGAAGTCCGAAAACCAATAGGCGGGTTGGTAATGAAATTTGACGAATTAATTGGCGAATATCGATACGAGAAGCGTCATTAAACAGCACTAAAATTAGAGTCACTTCGGCAATGATTTCGATAAGCTCATTGTCTAACTCTAAATGAATGACACCCAGAAATTTACCGCTGAGCAGCAATCCAAATATCGTATAGATCATTGGCAGGGTTACGATTGTACCCTGCACTCGTCGTGAGACAGCCGATGCAATAAGAATGCAAATAAGAACAGCGACAATTCCCACACCTTCTTCTAATCCAATTGGCATGTATTATTTCTCTCGCTTGTTACTTCTCTTCCAGAACAACAGTTATCGTGTCGTAATAGAGGGTGCTCAATCCTTCAAAACCAGAATCGGTGCCGACAATGAACCACAGACCACCATCTTTATCGGCCGTCACCACGAATTCCCGACTAGCACTGTTCTGTGCCATCAATTCATAGGTGCCGACTGATTCAGGTGTAAGATTAGGGTTGGCCATGTCGCCGATATTGATCATATCTTCACCTTCGGATGCCTGATTACCTTTGTCGATATTCATGCGCAGCCAATCGTTATCATCAACGATGGTAAGGGGTTCTTCAGTTGTCGCACCCACTTTGACGTAAACACTTTCGCCAGGTGAGCCGCCGATGCCTGTCAAGCCAGGGGGCACATTACTGGCCAAGATCAAGCGGAAATAGGCCTGGTAAGTAGCGCCTGGATTCAGACCATCGACACGGTGCTTGATGAACATGAACAGATCATCACTATGGTTATCGCCCTGGATGTAGATGCCAAATCCTTCTAGGTTGTCGGGCAGCTTCCTCCATTCTGACTCTAAATCATAAAATTCTTCGTCAGCATCAGCTGGGAGATCAGCAAAGCCGGCTATCCATTCTTCCTCATCTTCGTCAAAGGTATAGGTGAATTCGTTCCCATCTTCGGGTATGACAAATTCCTCTTCACTGGCATACTTCTCCACTACACCTGTGTATTCGAAGGAGACAAGAACCACATCCTCATTAGAATCTGTTTCCGCATTGTATTCTGACGCCGTAAAGAGCATCTCCAATTCATCGATCTGCCATTGCCGACTGTTGATGAGGGCGGAAATATATTCTTGCCCTTGCTTCATGATCTCATCTGAGCAACTGTTCTGAGTGGTAAGCGTCAGGTTAATGCCGGGCCAGATGTTGTTTTCAGGAGAAATGTTGTAATCCCCATGATACTCATTGCATCCGGTGAATCCATAGACGATTCCTCCGTCAGCACTTTCTTTAGCAAAGTGCGCCGTAATTTCCGTTCCTTCCAACACCTCAACCAGGTTGCCTTCACCATCGTCATAATGGGTGACATTCCAGGAGGTGTCATGCACATGATCTGGTGGGGTTAAATCTTCAGCTACATCTTCTTCGGCGCTACAGGCCACAACAAGCAACATAATGATGGATAAAAGTGTGATTAATTTAATTATTGTTTTCATGTTTCTCTCCCATTTTTTCTCTATCTTGGGGTAGCTACTAACTGTGAATATTTTAAAATGACCTGGCCAGATGAATCACTGATTGACAATTGACCATTGCTTGTCTGATAAGTCGCTGCTGTTGGCAGTAACCTCAGATAAGCGCTTTCTTGATCCATAATGCCTTCGGGTTCAGAACATAATATTTGAGAGGTAATCGGTGTTCCAATTGAGATATTGCTGCCATCGACCTTGTAAGAGGCGCTATATTCGTTGCAACCAGCCGTCCCATCGATGCTGCTGTCTGAGAAAGATGCTGAGATAGTTGTGCCCTCAATAACGGCCGTTTCCGTTCCATTCAGCGCATAAGAAACCAGCCCCCAAGAAGTACCCACCAGTGGATTGTCAGGCGTAGAATCAACCACCTCAACCGAAGCATCAGCACTTGAAGATCCGCCAACATCATTAGAGGCTACAATCGAATAAGTCACCGTACCTACTTCAGTAAGATCACAATCATCAACAGAGTCGCGCAAGGGCGCTCCCGTCAACACTTCACGGCCATTTTTATAAAGCGTCACATTCGTCGTACTGCCACCAACACTCCACGCTACCGTCACACAACCACCAACCTCAACTTGACTCGGTGTTGCCGAGAAGGAATAAATGACAGGATCAGGAATTGGGGTTGGCGTAGGCGGAATCGACGTTGCAGTAGGTGATTCCGTGGTTGCTGTTGGCGGCACATTTGTAGGCGTAGGGGCTGTTGTTTTGGTTGGTGCGGGAGTATTGGTAGGAAGCCCAGGTTCCACCGTAGGTGTTGCTGTATCAATAACCACCGGAGTTGGGGTATTCGTCGGTTGCACCGTTGCCGTGGCTTGTGGAACCACCTGAATCGCCTGACTAGCCGCGCTGTTTCCGCCTGGCCCCTTGGCTTCTAACTTGTATACATACTGCCCTGTATCTGGTGGGCAATCTTGCATTTTGCCACTATAAGGCGCATTCGCACGGATAACGACATCATTTCGCCAGATGGTGACAGTATCGACATCCCCTTCAACGGCCCAAGTTATGACCACACATTCACCCTCGGTTATCTGATACATCGGTTCGACAGTAAAGCGAGTGATGGTTGGCGCATCAGGATTAGGGATAACATAGACCGTCACTTCCCGATAAACCACGGAGCCATCTCGCATTAGAACGCGCATAATATAGGTAGTGGTGGTAGTTGGGCATACTTCTTGGCTGCCATCACCGGGAACCCCGTAGTTCTGCCAATCTTCGCCTTCTGGATAAACGTAGACAGCCTGAATGTTTTCCGTTTCCCAATACAAGGTGGAACATTCACCCTGATTAATTGTTTCAGGGTCAGCTGTAAACTTAATTTCTGCTGTTGGTGTTTGTGTAGGTTTGGGAGTTTGTGTTGGGGCACCAGCCACTGTAATCGCCACCCAGACTTTATCACCGAATAACACACCATCAGCATTCCGCATCGTCCAATATTCGATATATGTCCCAGATTTAAGGGGTGCTGTTAAATTAGCCCAAAAATCATAAGTCTGACCTGGCGCTACTGCATTCTCTACAAAAATAGGAGTCCCACCCATACGTGCTGCTGCATTATTGCCTTCAACAGGGGTTAGAGAGTATTCAGAGCTCCAAGTACATGTGCCTGTATTACGCACACGCCAGCCCTTCTGGAAATCTGTACCGGCTGGCACTTGGGGAATATTTTTAAAGTTTTGATCATCGTAGCTCAAATCAGACACATATTGCATGCTATCGATGCAGCCTTGAGGAACACCAGGAGTTGGCGTTGGCAATGTTGGATCAGGTGTAGGAATGGGAGGCAACACTTCTTGCTCGATGTCAAAATACGTTTTCACAAGCTCGGCAACAGTGCCATCTGCTTGCAGCTCTGCCAATGCACGATTGATTTCTGACTGAACCATAAAAGAATCTTGCGGCATAGCCATTGCCAATTGAAGCTGATTATGATCAGAGCCAGCGATTTTGAATCCCCGTTCAGCCACAGCCACTTCAGCCGCTGCTTTATCTAACAGCACCAAATCGGTTACACCACTTTCCAGTTCAGCCAAAGCTTGATCCATTCTAGGGTAAACATGTAGGCTGCTCGCTGGCTTCCGTTCAGTATTAATAAAGTTAGTTTGTACAAAGTTCTCGTAAATCGAACCGCTCTCTACCCCAATTTGATATGGCATCAAATCATCAGCACTATTTATCATAATAGAGCTATCATTAGCTGCCAATGCAGCATCTGTGCTAATGAAATAGATATGGCTAAAATCAGCCACTTCCTCCCGTTGCTCAGTTACCGCGAGCGCAGCAATAGCAACATTAATTTGGTTTACTTGCAACGCATTGCCTAAACCATCAAATGCCATATCTTTAATTTCAACGGTTAGACCAAGTTTCTGTCCAATTGCTTTTATAAGAGCAATATCAAATCCATCAAGCTGGAAATCCTTAGTGTAATATTCAAATGGTGGGTAGTCGGCAGATGTACCAACTATCATCGTGCCGGTTTCTTGCATCTGCGCCCATACTGGATCAATAGCACTTCCCTGCGTCGTCGCAGTTGGTGTCAACACAATCGTATCTGCAGTTGCTTGCAAGGTTGGCGTGATTTCTGTTTGATTATTTTGCCTAGTGAACAAAGCAATCGCCACAATCACACAAAAAATGACTAGAATAAATATTCCTACGCCAATTAACAGGTTTCGATTTTGTTTTGCACCATCGGTGTTTGGTTCCTCAGACATACGCTTATTTCTCCTCAAGCTCTCAATCTTTAGCTGTAAATCAATACTTGGGGGGTAAGGGCGGCTCATCGAGCCGCCCTTACGACTGGATCGAATGATCATTTTCGTTAGACTTCACCTACAGTAACAGGTCTCCTCGAAGTCGATAACGAATCTGAGAGCATCTTACTCAATTAGCTTTCATCAATATCGGCCGCAGCGTGTAGCACATCAGATGCACCTAATACAGCTGATCCTTCAGCAATTTCGGCAATACCTTCGGCTGCTACATCTTTAGCAACGTCATCTAAAACCTCAGAGGCAGCTACTTCAGCCAAACCTTGTTCAACTTCAGCAGCGCCAACTGCGGCGAGCAATTCACTGCCAACTGCCATACCTCGGGAAACTGCCAAGCGATCGACGCCCTCGGCCATTTCTTCCAAACCTACGGCAGCAACATCTGCACCCGTTTCTGCCAAAGCACCCGCCACACCACGCATAGCGGCGTAGTGGTAAATGCTGTCTGCGGCCATAGCGCGCAGGATGGCTCCTTGTTCCTCTAAAAAGGCAGACAGAACAGGCATATCAATACCATCGACCACATCACCAGCGACCATGAGGCGGCCAGCAACACTGGCGAGTTCCATGCTCCATGTCAGGTCTTCTTCACTCATGACACCAAGGACGGCGCTGAGTAATTCCACGTTTTCAGCGGATGAGAGCAAATCTGCACCATGGGCTACATCTTCGATACCAGCCGAGGCAACAACACCGCTCATAAAGGCCATTTTGTCTGAGGCCTCTAAATCAGCGACACCTGTGGCAATATCTGCTGCACCTGCCGCGAGTTCGGCTTTGCTGGCTTCTTCAAGGGCTTCGGCTGTTTCTAAATCATCCAGCCCAACGGCTACTTCAACTACACCGACTACTTCGGCAACATCACTTAACAGTTCAATTTCTTCTGCAACTTCTTTTTCGTCAGACATAGTTATCTCCTCTTAGGAATTGCTGGAACCAACAAGGCCACGATTGCCATAACCACCACCGGTATAGGCACCAATATCGATGATGATGGCCATAATAAGGAACCCCCATTCAAAAATGCCATGAATACCGCCTGGGTAAATGGCGACATACATGAGGGTTGTCCAAGGTAGGAATATCAAGCCTAAAATAGGCCAGAGAATTGAGTTAAATGCACCCAGCTCACCAACCCAACGTACAGGCTGTACCAGCCACCAAATGGCACCGGCTACACGAGGGCCAAGAAATATAAGAACAGTAAAAAAACAACACATAATAATTTATCCTTTTCAAGGGCAGTGGGGAGAGGTCTCCCCCTACCCCTAATCAGCCTTGATTACCCAGTCAGCTGAGCTTTCTTAGCTTCAAACTCTTCATCGGTGAGAATGCCCTGGTCACGGAGATCTTCCAGATGGGCAATTTCTTCATCTGCAAAATGTTCTTCTTGGCCGAAACTGGCGCGTAATCTGGCTTCATCTTCTTCAGACAAAGAAGTCTGGTAGATAGTGGGGCTAAAGCCATCCAAACCTTCCAATACTTTGTCGGGTGTGGCATCGACGACAAGCAGGAATAAGGCGGAATTGCCTGGTTCAATAGAATCACCAACTTCTTTGATGAATTTGTCATCAACACCAACGTCGGACATTTTGCCAGCGATTGCGCCAGTGACAGCGCCAATGGCCAAACCGAGCCAAGGTGCCCAGAAGAGCAGCCCAATGAGCATGCCCCAGAAAGCACCACCGAGCGCACCAGCACCAGCCAAGCTTGTTGCTTGCTTCACTTTCACTTTGCCATCTTGGTCTCTAACGACAACAGCGGCATCTTCAAGTTGGATGATGTGTTGCTTCTGCATGCCCACCAATGTGTCGCGCATACGGGCGGCATCTGTTTCATTATCAAATGTAAAAACGAGTAATTCAGACATTGTTTTCTCCTTCAGAGGGAACCGCGAATCTCCGCAGTTTTCCTATAAACCTAGAAGTTGTGTTTTCTTCTCGGTAAATTCTTCTTCGGTAATAACACCTTGGTCTTTCAATTCCGCCAGTCGCTTGAGTTCCTCAATATATGAAGGTGCAGCTGATGCTTGGCTTTTTGGAGCGGGCGCTTCCTCAACATATTCTTGATCCTCGTCTTTGCGATACTGCTTTTCAATATTGAGTTCATCCATCGCTTTTTCGAGTTCTTCGTCGCTCATTTCTTCTGGATTTTTGCCCGTGTGCTCTTCAATGCGATCGGCATCTTTTTTGCTCATTTTGTAAGCACCAAAAGCGATCAAGCCACCCACTAACAAAATACGTCTCCTTCTACGACGGCGCATCATTCGACGACGCCTCATTGAGCGACGACGCATGCCGCCACCACCACGTCTGCCCATACCACCTCTACCTCTCATCATTGCACCTCCAATTGATGCATCATTCAG
>Ga0070729_10006871_pt1 | contig 11089 bp, 9 predicted proteins | sample tdDd472_FD_66725 | JGI IMG/M metagenome (GOLD analysis project Ga0070729, IMG submission 66725) | Marine sediment microbial communities from the Atlantic coast under amendment with organic carbon and nitrate - tdDd47.2 | ecosystem: Environmental > Aquatic > Marine > Coastal > Sediment | place...
GAAGTGGGCGGTGCAGACGACCATCAGCGTCGCGGATCGGGACACGTGTTGGGACATTAGATTCTCGAGGCGCGAGGTGCGAGACGCGAATCGCGAAAAAGCACTATGCCACCTTTAAGTTTACAGGGTTTTCTCACTTCGCGCCTCTCGCTTCGCACTTCATCAAAGATAAGTCCTGCCACCAACGTAGGTCTTGGCGAAGAATTTATTCGAAAGTTTTTCCATGCGGACATTCTTGCCGGTGCGCGGGGCGTGAATGAATTCGCCGTTGCCGGCATACATGCCGACGTGTGTCACCCGTGTGCCGCCCTTGGTGGCAAAAAAGACCAGGTCGCCAGGGCGCAGTTTCGACTTGGCCACCCACTTGCCGGCCTTGTACTGGCTGCGCGACACCCGTGGCAGGTTGAGGCCGTTAAGACGGTAGGAAACCATGGTCAGACCACTGCAGTCAAAACCGTTTTTGGCCGTGGTGCCGCCCCAGCGGTAGGGGATGCCGATGAAGCGCCTGGCGGTCTTGACCAGTTCGTTGCGCAAATCGCCTTTGCCGGTTTTCTTGATCTGCGCCGCAGCGTAGTCTTCCGGAAAGACGATAAAGAATGTGTCGATCAGTCCCTGTGCCTGCAGGCGCTCGGCCTCGCTACGTGCCGGTTTGTAGGTAGCGTGGTTGCCGAAACGGACTTTGTAGAGGCCCGACTCATGACGGAAGTAGTAGGCATCGATGCCGCGGGCCTCCAGGAGTTGTTCCAGGCGAACGGCGTTGTCGAGGTTGCTGAAGGCTCCGACCTGGATCGAGTAACCCATCTTTTGCAGGGGGGTGTCAGACCGTTGGTCGCCAGAAGTTTCGCCCAATAGTGTCGCGATCGGGTCTTCCGCGCCAGGTTGCGGTGTTTGCTTCCTGATCGGTGTCGATGGCGAGGAGCAGGCCGAAAGGAGGACAAGCATTGAGAACAGGAGACAAAGGGTTTTCATAGTATGAATTGGACGGGGGATTATTGTCGCCATCTCTGGTGCATCATCCTTGTTGGGATATATTACGGGGCCAGACTAGCACAATCAATCTGGAAAGATAAGGTTCAAGGAAGAATGTAATTGGGGGTTGATGGTCATAGAAGTCGAGTCTTTACCTCTTTACTGGGGACACAATTCGTTGCGTTGTGTCCCCTTTAGTTTGAAACGCTAAAATCTTAGAGATCAAAATCAAAATCCGGGGGTTGCGCCCCCCGACTGCGCCTTACTCTTTTGCATACTTTTGTTGCCGGACAAAAGTATGGCGTCGGGCGGGACGCGACCCGCCGGTTTTATCTTTGATTTTTAAGATTCAACTTCAGATCAACAGAAAACATCACAAATTTATCGACACATATATCCCATAATCTCATCAATAAACTCATTCCCAAACCTGCGCAGCTTATGTTTGCCGACACCATTAATCGCCATCATCGTCTCTTCATCAGTCGGCATCTTTGCCGCCATCTCGGCCAGGGTGGCATCACCGAAGATCACATAAGGCGGGACTCCCTCTGCGTCGGCCAGCCGCTTGCGCCTGATACGCAGAGCGTCAAACAGGTCATCATCATATTCGAAATCGCCAACCTGTGGACGGCCCTTCTTCTGCAGTGTCTTGACGCGGATACGTGGCTTGGCCAGGACTAGAAGTTCCTCGCCACGCAACAGGGGACGCGCCGCCTCGGTCAGCTTCAACACCGAGTAAGCAGCGACATCCTGCACCAGGTAGCCACGATGGATCAACTGGCGTAGCAAGCTGTTCCAGGCCTCGGTAACCTTTTCCGCACCGATCCCGTAGGTTGATAATTTGTCGTGGCCGAGATCGAGCACGCGCTGCGTCTGCGCGCCGCGCAAGACATCAACCACATGCCCGACGCCGAAGCGTTGCCCAACCCGAAAGACACAGGATAAGGCTTTCTGAGCATCGACCGTGGCGTCATATGTCTCGGGCGGGTTGAGGCAGACATCGCAGTTGCCGCAATCCTTTAAAAGCCGCTCACCGAAATAGCCAAGCAGGACCCGGCGGCGGCAGGTCTGTGCCTCACCGAAACCGACCATCGCCTGCAGCTTGTGCTGTTCGATGCGTTTCTGTTCCGGGTTATTGCCCTTTTCGATCAGGCCGCGGCTGATAGCGATATCGCCGTAACCGAATAACAGCAGTGCCTCCGCCGGCAAACCGTCCCGCCCTGACCGGCCGGTCTCCTGGTAATAGCTCTCGATATTTTTTGGCAGGTCGTAGTGGACCACGAACCGTACATTCGGTTTGTCGATACCCATACCGAAGGCCACGGTTGCGACGACGATATCGATGTCGTCACGCAGGAACATTTCCTGAACATTTTTGCGTTCCTTGTCTCCCAGTCCCGCATGGTAGGCCCGCGCCTTGACTCCGGATGCTGCCAGTCGATCGGCCACCTCCTCGACCCGTTTGCGCGACAGGGCATAAACGATCCCCGCTTCGCCGCGGTGATCTGTTAAAAAAGCCTGCAGCTGATCAAAGGGTTTCTGCTTCTCGACCACCGTGTAGCGAATATTCGGCCGATCGAAGCCGGTGACAAAGCACTCTGCATGTTGCAATCCAAGCTTGTGCAACACATCCTGTCTGGTCTGCGGATCGGCCGTGGCCGTCAGACCGATCATCGGCACTTCTGGAAAATGCCTGCGCAGTTGTCCCAGTCGCACATACTCGGGTCGGAAGTCGTGGCCCCACTGGGACACGCAGTGTGCCTCGTCAATTGCGAAAAGAGCGATCTTCAGTCCACGCAGCCGTTCGAGGAAGTCATCATTCAATAGACGCTCAGGGGCAACGTAAAGCAGATCCAGTTCACTGGCATGCAGTTGGGCGAGAATTCTGCGGGCCTCTTCAGCTTTGAGCGAGGAGTTGTAGAATGCCGACCTGACACCGTTGACCACCAGCGCGTCAACCTGGTCTTTCATTAATGAGATCAGTGGCGACACAATGATCGCCACCCCGTCGCGGTGCAGGGCGGGGATCTGGTAACAGAGCGACTTGCCGCCACCGGTCGGCATCAGGACAAACGCATCCCGGCCCTCGATCAGGCTTTTGATGATCGGTTCCTGGTGTGCACGGAATTCGGAATAGCCAAACACCTCTTGCAGGGTTTGGCGGGGATTAATTGATTTTGACATGAAAAAACATCCTGTGGCAGGGGGCGCAGAAACGCCGATAACATTACAATGCAAAGCTGTAAGCGATTAAGCCTGAAAAGCCAACGGTTGAACAAAGATTATGGTTTTACCTGAAAGCTTATGGCTTACAGCTTAGAGCTAAAACGAGAAGCGCTATTATGCGCTTCTCGTTTTTTGTCTCAGCGCTAAATCAAGCAACACCAGCGCCGCCATCGACTCGACGATCGGCACGGCACGCGGCACCACGCAGGGGTCGTGACGGCCCTTGGCCTCGAGAATGACCGGTTTGCCATCGAAGTCGACTGTCTGCTGAGACTGGCCGATTGTTGCCACCGGCTTGAACGCCACCCGGAACAGGACCGGCTCGCCGCTGGAGATGCCACCGAGGGTGCCGCCGGCATAATTGGTCAGCGTACCCAGGCGCTTGCCTTTCTGGACGAAAGGGTCATTATGCTGGGAACCGCGCAGGCGGGTTCCGGCAAACCCCGAACCGATCTCAAAGCCTTTGGTCGCCGGCAGCGACAGCATCGCCTGGGCGAGCATGGCGTCGAGCTTGTCGAACACCGGCTCGCCCCAGCCAGCCGGGAGATTCCGGCAGACACAGCTGACCACACCGCCGACCGAATCCTTGGCCTCCAGAACCTCGCGCACCAGCGCTTCCATCCGCGCCGCCGAAGGTTTGTCCGGGCAGCGCGACAAGTTGCTATCAACCAGGTCGCGGTTCACACTGTCAACATCCACATTGTCGGCCTCTTCGGCACCAACGGAACTAACCCAGGCGACGATCTCCACGCCCCACTCTTCTCGCAGAATCTTTTCCGCGATCGCCCCGGCTGCCACCCGACCGATGGTCTCGCGGGCGCTGGACCGACCACCGCCGCTGCTGGCGCGGATACCGTACTTGGCCTGGTAGGTGAAATCGGCATGCGATGGCCTCGGTACCAGGTCCATTTCGCCGTAATCGCCCGGGCGCTGGTCCTTGTTGTGCACCAGCAGGCCGATTGGTGTACCCAGGGTCAAACCATTTTCAACTCCGGAAAGGATTGTCACCTGGTCAGCTTCTTCACGTGGCGTGGTGAGGTCGCTCTGCCCCGGGCGACGCCTGTCTAGCTGTGGCTGGATATCGGCCTCGGACAGCTGCAAACCGGCCGGACAACCGTCTACTATGGCACCGACTCCAACACCGTGTGATTCACCAAAAGTACTGACCCGGAACAGGGTCCCAAGCGAACTGGACATTTTTCACTCCAAGGATTCTTAAGAATGCATATGGCTAAACACTAAACAGATGCAGGTATTATAAACGATTCGTTGTTTCAGGGAAGCCTTGAAAAAACAGTAAGGGGAACCGGAACACCTCACACAGCTTGCACAAGTCTCCAGCAGGAGGCTCGTCTTCCTGAGGACAGTGATATTTGAGGAACTCTTTAACCCACAGAATGTTGTCACTGCCAACCTGTGGCAAGATTTATTTAATTGCTGTTTTTTATGCTTGACAATCCTGACCAAAAGAGTAAGATATCCATCAACAGAACATATTTCTTCATGTTCTACCCTCCAAAAAGCAAAACCCATAGAACCCGTTGCCCCACAGTCGCCCTCCTGACTGTGGGGCTTTTTTTATCCAATCTACGCCTGGAGGGCCTGAGAATCTTTCGGCTATGCGGTCATCATGCATCAGCAGCTGAACGCTTCAAAAAGTTCGACAAGATCGGCAACGGTCAGTGACGGTTGAATCTCCCAGGAGTCAAAGACCGCTTGCGAATTCCGTTTCACCCAGGCACCACGCATTCCGGCAGAGATGGCACCGATCACATCGAAGGGGTTCCCGGAAATCAACCATGCATCAGCTCCGCACGCTCCGGACTGGCGCAGGAAGTGTGCATAGACACCGGGGTTTGGCTTGAAGCTCTTGATTTCATCGGTGCTGACCACGCCTTCGAGGAGCGCGTCGATCCCGGCGTGTTGCAGCAGGTTGCGCACATCGCCAGGTTTACCATTTGAGAAGGCGTAGAGTCGAAAACCGGTTTCCCTGAACTTTACCAGGGCCGGTTCCGCGTCTGGAAAGGCTGGCAGGAAACGGTAAGCTTCCAGCAATCGGGTCCGCTCTTTGACGCTCATCTCGATCTCGAGAGTCGCACAGCAGAAATCGAGAGCATTGCTGGTACAGACGGAAAAATCCCGGTAATTCTGCATCAGCCCCCTGCGGAACGAGTATTCGAGCTGCTTGGCCCGCCAGAGATCGGAAAAAGCGCCGGCCTTCTCTCCGATATGTTCCCTCAGCGCCGCAACGATCCCGGCCGTGTCAATCAGGGTGCCATATACGTCAAAAGCAATTGTTACTGGCATGGTTATCCTCCGTGACAAAACGGTCACCGTTTCATGTTACTTTAACAGGCGCCGAAGACGCGTCAATTTATCGCTCCTGGAGAAGCAAGGTTGCCATCGTCGGGCGGGCAGATTAATATAGCGTCAGACCTTAACCACAGATCAGGATTGACAGGAGCACCTTTTGAGCACACTCTCTATCGAACTCGTCCCGAGGGACCGTGAATCGTTGCAGCAAGAAATGCAATCGATTCGAGAGCATTTCCCGGCGGTCGAAACGATCAACATTCCCGATTTGCTCAAGTTTCCGCTGCGCAGCTGGGATGCCTGCAGTCAGGCAAAAGCATTCTTCCCTCACGCCATCCCTCACCTGCGTGCCATCGATTTCGACCTGCGTCAGCCTTTTCCCCTGGTTGACGATTTTACTCAGGCTGGCATTGATACGGTGCTGGTGATCGCCGGCGACCAGCCGCAGGACATGTCCCGCAGGGTCTACCGCACCTCGTCAATCGAGTTGATTCGCGCACTCAAGTCAGCGATGCCCTCGCTCAAGGTTTATGCCGGTATCGATCCTTACCGGACCGGCATCAAGACCGAGCTCGACTATGTCAAGCGCAAAGCTGACGCCGGCGCGGACGGATTTTTCACCCAGCCCTTCTTTGACCTGCGCCTGATGGAAATTTACTATGACCTGCTGGCAGGGCTGGATGTCTTCTGGGGGATCAGTCCGGTCATGAGTGAACGCAGCAAGGACTACTGGGACAACCTCAACAACGCGATCTTCCCGCCGGGTTTTGAGCCGACCCTGGAATGGAACCGGCGACTGGCAAAGGAAGCCCTGGCCTTCGCCGGACAAACCGGGACAAACATCTATTTCATGCCGATCCGCATTGACCTGGTTAAATACCTGGAAGGAATTCTTTAAAGCAGAAGCTTGTTTAACAGGGATGTAGGGGACAGACAAAATACTTGAGATGGGAACACAATACTAACGTGTCTCCGATTTTAATAAACCCGTCATTGATCACCCATCACCGATCTTCTCAATCCAACGGATCAAAAGTATCCTTGTCGGCGTAGCACAGCGGACAGACCCAGTTGTCGGGCAGATCAGCAAAAGCCGTCCCTGATGGGATGTCGTTCATCGGATCCCCCTGGGCGGGGTCGTAAATGTAACCACAATTCGCACAGATGTATCGCATACTAGCCCTCCTGATAATTGAAGATTTTTCGCGCCACGTACTTCCCGCTTCGCGCTTCGATCTTAAACCGCAAAATACTTTGCCTGTGGATGATGGGCAATAATCGCCGAGGTGCTCACTTCGGGGACCATCTCCATCGTCTCGGTCAGCGTCACCCCGATCGCTTCCGGCTCAAGCAGTTTAAAGAGCATCGTATGAGCATCGAGATCGGGACAGGCAGGATAGCCGAAACCGTAACGTGACCCCTGGTAGCCCTGCGTGACATAGCCGGTCATATCTTCTGGTTTTTCTCTGGCGATGCCAAGTTCGCGACGCATCTCTTCGTGCCAGTATTCGGCCAGGGCATCGGTCACCTCGACACTGAAGCCGTGCAGCATCAGGTAATCATGGTAGGCGTCTGCCTCAAACAGGCGCTTGGTTTCAGTCGCGATGCGGTCACCGATCGTCACGACAAAGAAAGCTGCGACATCACCACCTTCCTCACGACTCCGATAGTAATCGGCTATGCAGAGATGCGGTGGTGATTGCTGACGTGGGAACTCGAAAGCCATGACATCATCACCCGCTTCAACAAAGACCGTGTCTCCTTCTCTGTAACAGCGGAAATAGCCATAGGCCGCCTTCGGCTGCAGCAAGCCTTCCTTTATCGCACGCACTTTGAGCTGTTCGTATAGCGGGCTGACCGTTGTCCGCATCAGCTCGGCATATTCTTCGGCACTGGAACTGGAGGTGCGACGGTAGCCCCAGCGCCCGCGGAAAAGCGCCTGTTCATTGACATAGGAAAACAGCTTGGCCGGATCGATATTGACGACATGGCGCAGTCCGTAGAAAGGCGGTTCCGGCACCGCGTGGCTACGATCGATATTGACGTCCTTCACTCCCGGCTTCATCAGTGCTTTACCATTTTTCGGCGCGGCAACGGTCGCGGTCAGCTGCCCGGCTTCGAAATCTTTCAGCGCCTTGAGTCCGGCGAAGGCATCAGCACAATAAACCACAGGAGCATCGTAATTCGGCACACAGGAGGTCGCCACGAAATCGCTGGTGAGTGCGGCGCCACCGAGCAAAATCGGCATATTGAGTCCTGCTTCGCGGTATTGCGGCATGCTCTCCTGCATGACAATCGCCGATTTCACCAGCAGGCCGGAGAGCCCGATCATGTCCACGTCCAGTTCGCGAGCCTTGGAGATGATCGTCTCGGCCGGCACCTTGATGCCGATATTGTAGACCTTGTAACCATTATTGGAGAGCAGGATATCGACCAGGTTCTTGCCGATATCGTGGACATCACCCTGGACGGTGGCGAGCAGGACCTTGGTCCCCTCTTCCTGGTCGACCTTCTGCATATGCGGCTCCAGCCAGGCGACACTCTTCTTCATCGCTTCCGCCGATTGCAGCACGAAGGGCAGCAGTAGCTCCCCCTTGCCGAACAGTTCACCGACATGACGCATCGCCGGCACCAGGATCTGGTTGACGATGTCGAGCGGCGGGTAACGGTCGAGCAGCACGGCCAGGATATCCTCGATGCCGTCCTTGTCGCCACGCACGATTTTCTCGTGCAAAGCCTCCTCAGGACGTTTATCCTCCGATTCATCCTCGTCATCGCCATCAACTCGCGCGGAGAAATGATCGATGAAACGCATCAGCGGTGATTTTTCTGCACCCTGGTCACGGTTATAGATCAGGTCGCGGCAAAATTCGCGGTCTTCTTCACTGACCTGAGCCAACGGAAGAATCTTGCCGGCATCAATGATTGCTGCATCAAGACCATGCTCAATTGCATCGTGCATAAAGACCGAATTGAGAATTTTTCGCGCCGCCGGCGGCAGGCCGAAGGAAATGTTACTTAACCCGAGCAGCGTATAGACCCCGGGCAGCTCTTGCTTGATCCGTCGGATTCCATCCAGGGTCTGAATCGCGGCATCGAGCAGGTTCTCATCACCGGCGCCGATGGTGAAGGTGAGCGGATCAAACAGGAGGTCCTGGGGTCGCAGACCGTGTGTGCCGACTGCCAGATCGTAAATCTGCCGGGCCGTCTGGACTTTCTCGTCGGCAGTCATGGCCATGCCCTGCTCGTTGATGGTCAAAGCGACCACTGCCGCGCCGTACTTCTTCGCCAACCGGCAGACCCTGTCGAGGGTCTTGCCGCCATCTTCGAGATTGATCGAATTGATGATGCATCGACCGGGGTAGATTTTCAGACATGCCTCGATGCAGTCGGCGTTGGTCGAATCGATCATGATCGGGATCTTCAGAGATTCGGCGTGAATTCTGACCAGCCAGGTCAGGTCGGCAAGTTCGTCCCGACCGACGTAGGCCGCACAGATATCAAGGACCTGGGCGCCCTTGGCCTCCTGGTCCAGACCGATCCGCAGACAGCCATCAAAATCGTCAGCCAACAGGCACTCGCGGAATTTTTTCGAGCCGTTCGGGTTGGAGCGCTCACCGATTAAAAGTGGCGGGATCTCCTGACCGATTTCAACGGCCTGGTAGAGGCTTGAGAGTGAAGGTTTCATACCGTCACCTCCCGTACCGCCGGAGTTAACCCGGCGCAAGCTGCTGCAAGTCGGCGGATATGTTCAGAGGTCGTGCCACAACAACCGCCGATAACGCTGACACCATCCTGTTCGACAAACTGGGCCATGTGATGGACAAAATCATCAGGCGTCATCGGGTAGTGGGTTTTGCCATCCACCACTTCGGGCAGGCCTTGGTTCGGCATGCAGGAGATGCGCTGAGGCCAGTTATGACTGAGATAGCGAATATGCGAAGCCATGTCACTTGGACCGGTCGCGCAGTTGAGCCCGAGCGAGAAGATCGGGAAGGGCTCCAGTGTGGCGCAGATAGCCGCGATGTCGCTGCCAACCAGCATGGTCCCCTGCCGTTCCATCGTCACCGAGACCATCACCGGCACCTCCCGGCCAAGCTCTTCGAGCACCTCGAAACAGGCGACCAGGGCCGTCTTCACCTGCAGTAGATCCTGGCAGGTTTCTATCGCCAGGGCGTCGACACCGGCTTCGACCAGCGCTCGAATCTGCTCCGCAAGAGACCTTGACAACTCCTCTACAGAGATATGGCCGAGCGACGGCAGCTTGGTGGTCGGTCCGACCGAGCCGGCCACGTAGCGACCCGATCGATCGCCGATCGCGGCGCGGGCATTGGCAACCGCGGCACGGTTGATCTCGATGACCCTGTCACCAAGATCATATTCGTCAAGCACGATGGAACTGGCACCGAAGGTGTTGGTTTCCACCACCATCGACCCGGCATCGAGAAATGATGCGTGCAGCGCAACGATCACTTCAGGTGCCGTCAGGTTGAGAAGCTCGTTGCACCCTTCACATCCCTGCCAGGCTTCATCAGGTATCACCATTTCCTGCAGGTTGGTGCCGCAGGCACCGTCGAACAGGAGGATTTTTTCATCACCAAAACTCATAATCAGGCTATATCCTTATAAATTAATACGTACGTCTCGGCAGACCTTGACCACATTTCAACTAAAGAAGGCGGACTCGATGGTCCGCCCCGGCAGAGGGATCAGTTTCATCAACTGGCTCACATCTTCGAGCTGCCACAGACTATGCAGACCCGGGCCGTTTCATAGAGGCCGTTGTCCTTGTTGTAGACAGAGGCAGGACGCAGGTGTAATTCACAGGTCACCCGAAAACAGAGATCACAAGCCTGGCTTTCGGTGTCCGCCGATTTGAAATCACAGACATGACATATCCAGGGGGATTTTTCCATTTCACTCTCAGCGGAACAGTGCGCCACCTGCAAACCTCTGCAAAAGCTCTGTCTGACTACCTGAGCATTATGACCTCTGAGGGACACAAAGGCAAGTCAACGAATAAAGGAATATCAATCTTCGCAGGTAGTTGGCAAGCATCTCTTGACCCTTCGGCATAAAACGGTATTCTTGCTCTGATATTCAGGGCGCGGGACTGCCTGCGCCGATCAATTATGCCGACCAAAAACTTTCAGCAGAAGGAATCCCCATGCAAACATTCAATCCACCTGTTCGTACCCTGATGGGCCCCGGGCCGTCCGATGTTCACCCGAGAGTTCTCGAGGCCCTGTCGCGCCCGACCATCGGCCACCTGGACCCGGCTTTTATCCGCATGATGGATGAACTCAAGGAACTTCTCCAATATGCTTTCCAGACCAGGAACGCCATGACCATGCCGGTCTCCGCTCCCGGTTCGGCCGGAATGGAAACCTGTTTTGTCAACCTGGTGGAACCGGGTGACAAGGTGGTCGTCTGTCAAAATGGCGTCTTCGGCGGACGGATGAAGGAAAATGTCGAGCGCTGCGGCGGGATTGCCGTGATGGTCGAAGACCGCTGGGGAGACGCCATCGATATCAACAAGCTCGAAGACGCCCTCAAGGCTCACGACGACGCCAGGATC
>Ga0070729_10006873_pt1 | contig 11087 bp, 7 predicted proteins | sample tdDd472_FD_66725 | JGI IMG/M metagenome (GOLD analysis project Ga0070729, IMG submission 66725) | Marine sediment microbial communities from the Atlantic coast under amendment with organic carbon and nitrate - tdDd47.2 | ecosystem: Environmental > Aquatic > Marine > Coastal > Sediment | place...
GTGCCCAGATGGCGGAATTGGTAGACGCGCACGGTTCAGGTCCGTGTGCCGCAAGGCGTGGAGGTTCGAGTCCTCTTCTGGGCACCATCACTCTCTAAGTGATTGAAATATCTGATGTGCATGGTCTTTTCGCCGCCCACTAGCATACAGGGGTGGCATACATGGGCTTTAGAATGGCGCATCCGGTCCTGATCGGAACGACGTACTATTTTCAAAAGAGAACGCCGAAGGACGTCAGGGATCAGGCTCGAGGAAAAACAGCGTTCTTCGAAATCAAACCTGGGCAGTCTGGGACTGGGTTTTTCGGATCCGCTAGAATCGGCGAGTTCATAAAGCTTTCCTTGAGAACTTCGGAACCACTTGAGGCCAACGCGAGAATGGCGCAGGTGCTTGTTCAGCTGGATCAGCAGTTTGCGGCGATGCGCCGTGAAGAGGGTTCGCTGACGCACAAACAGATCCTTGCTCTCGCTGGCGAGGTCTATCGCTTGTATGTGGACCGGTTCTCGGAGGAACCAGGCAGTCCCCATGATTGGGCAATTTTTAAGGCCTTTAACAGGGCAGCGCTCGAAGGTAGGATTCTTGGCGTCCCACCTCTGATCGCAGGCTTCCAAAACAACGATGTAGCACTGGCCCAAAGCCTGGGCAGCGACTTGACGACAGGAATTAACGCCCTCCCGATTGGCGCGGAAAAGGCCGGTATGTCTGTCCGATTTGGCGATCTCGCAGACTGGGTTCTTGCAAAGAATGGTCTCAACGTGGACCGCGAGACGCGGCAACGATTGCTGGCCGCTGTTGGCGAGGCGACGACCAAAGCCGGTTGGACATTGAAGCGATACGCTCAGGGTGACTACTCCGAGGACAATACCGCAAAACGCTTTCCAGCCTTCGAGAAGAGCGGTCCCACCTTCGAACACGTCATGGAAGCATGGAAGCTGGAGCGCAACCCCTCGGCCAGCACACGCAGCGGCTGGAAGACTGCGACCCAATCGCTCATCAAGTTTGCAGGGCATGACGATATGGCGAGGATTTCAGAAACCGATGTAGTCGCTTGGAAAAACAGCTTGGTGACGCGGAAGCTCAAACCCAAAACAATAAACGGGGGCTACCTGGCCGCCGTAAACACGCTCTACAGATACGCCGTTCAGAACCATATGCTTAGGATCAATCCAGCCGAAGCTGTAGGTGTGTTGGATCGCAAACGGCCCGAAGATCGGATGAGGGGCTATACAGATCGTGAGGTAGCACAACTTATACAGCTTGCGCGTTCGAGTGACAGGAATGAACGCAAGTGGCTGGTGCTGCTTGCCGCATCAACGGGTGCACGGATTGGAGAGTTGGCTCAGCTGTGGAAGAGTTCCGTGGAGGTACAGGACGGCATCCCAGTACTGCTGATTCGACCGGCACCGGATGGCGGCACGATCAAGAATGCCAATTCCGAGAGAGTCGTCCCAATTCACCCGACGCTCCTAGAGCTTGGTTTCCTCGACTATGTCCGCTCGAAAGCGGAGGGCCCACTGTTTTACGGGAAATCGTCGGGGGCCCCTGAACGGAAACATGCCTCAAAAGGCGTCACCAATCGATTGGCAAAATGGATCCGATCACAAGGTTTTACAGATACTCGCAAAGCGCCGTGTCACGGGTTTCGGCATTGGTGGAAAACAGCGGCTTTGGAGGCAGGCATGGCATCTAATATCGCCGATCATATTCAGGGGCATGCCGGGAAAACTGAAGCGGACACTTACAGGGAATATCGCGTTGAACTCCTGAGGCGCTCGGTCGAACAGATCGTGCTCCCGGTAGCAAAGAAATCGACCTAGACAAGACCAAGACGTTTGAGCGTCCACCGCCAACGAGCCAACATTCCAGAAAAGGTCGGCGCCAATATTACTTCGCACGCAATTCCGAGATGGCGGGGGACGGGACGCTACCGAACATCATCGCAACCCGGACAACGAATCGTCGGGACTGCGGTGAGATCGTTCCTCCCCATCCAACTATCCAACCTTCCAACCTTTTTTGTCTGAAAATAGAAATAAAGAGAGAGCATGTGTATGTCGTAGTCGACGGGCTCCGCCCGGCCGGCTAGTTGGCTAGCTGGCTAGGCGGAGAAAGGTGTGCCGCAAGAAAGGTGGTAAGCCCCTCTGACGATACGGTAATCGGACGCTCAAACTCGACCTGAACATCCTTGTTCGTCGCGGTCTCCGTCCAGAATTCGAGATTCTGCCAAACCCAGACATGGACCTGCTTTCGAGTCCCAAGCGGCCCGCGCTTCAAAGTCGGCTTGCCGTGGATCTTCTTGTCACCAAGCTTTTCCAGGATCGGAGTTACCGACTGGGTGGTGATCGTTCGCTTCATCCGATCACCGAGCGCCGTCGCAACATCTTCAGCGACATAGATGGGCTTGTTAAAGGGAAAATGACCCGCGTCACGCATCTCAATCAGGAGTTGCTCAGGTATCGGGCGGCTCGCAGCGATAAGATCTTCCTTGGCCTTCGTCATCGGCGGGCGCTCATTCGGGTCGAAATCGGAAAGATCATAAGCCAATAAGTACGCCTTGAAGGCGGCGATTACAGTATCCGACATGCCTTCCGCGCTCAGCCGCTTATAATATTCCCTTTCCCGAGGTGCGGCATCAACTCGGACCACGAAAAGGCGACGATCCCCTTCATCCGCCTTGATGGGAACATCGTGGTTCGAGAAGATAAGCATGCCGCGAGGGGTACGAACGTCATAGCTGTCGATGCCCTTGCGTTCGACCTTTCCCGTTTCTTCAGTCGCCCAGCGCTTCAGCGCGTTATACGCATTCTTCAACTCATCAACCTGAAGTTCGTCGAGAACGAGCAGCAGGCAGTTACCCATATCCGACTTCCACCGGTCTGCAAGCACGCCGCCATAAAGCTCGCGCACATCGTTCTCGTGAAACATCCGCTTCAATGCGGTCACCATGATATTCTTGCCAACACCGGGCAGCGACTTGATAAGCGGAATGGACCGGATCTTGCGCGACGGGTGCTGAACCAGGTGCGCAAGGTACTGCGTGAACCAATGCCGTTCGCGCTCATCGGGGATGAGATATGCAATGTGATTGATCCAGAGTGATGCATCCCCCGCCTTAGCCTCGACACCGCCGGGCTGCCACGTATTCATAAAGAGGTGGTCGTTCACTACTTCGAACTTGGTGGCGTCTCCAGGCCGATAGTCCAGCTCTTTTGCAATCACAGAAACAGCTGAGTTCTGAAGCGTCGTGCTGGCCGAAAGCTTCCGGACCATATCGCGGGTATAATGGCGTTCGAAATCCTTCCAGCTTAGGAGCTGGCCAGTCTGATAGTCGTAGAACAGTCCGGTTTTCGACTCCAAGACATAGCGCCGCTGCAATCCTGCAAGGCCGGGTTCGCTTGCCTTAAGTGCTACAGGGCTGCGGAACGCGCCAGAGCACCTGAAGATACAGCCTTCGCATGCCGAATTCGCCCCCGCGATGGTTTCGCAGAGCTTTGGGCCGTACTCACGCGCCCGATCGAGCTTTTCCTGAGTCTGCGTCTCGTCGTACCGCAAATCGGCGGACGAAAGGAGATGGAAGTAGCGGTCTCCCTCGTCGATATGGGCGAAGATGTCAGCAGCGTCTTTCCACTCGGGTTCGGTGAGATTTTCTGCGTTCTCGACGCAATGCTCGATGAATGCACATCCTTCGATAATTGCCAAGGCGCTCGATGCCGCGACACGCTTCTTGTCGGCCTCTCGCTTGTTCTGCTTCACGTCACCGTCCGAGGGAATTTCGGTCCCGTAGATTTCGGAATTGAGGGTTGTCTTGAGCGCCGACCTGCCCTTGGACTTGGATCCTTGACCCGATGCTGCCTTTGGGGTCTGCGGGACGTACTTAGCAAGTTCAGAAATAGAAAACCGCTTGCCATTGTCAGGGCGATACAACCGGACCAACCTGGCGGGATCGGTCTTGATATTCAGGGTCCCGGGAACACGCAGGATGCGCGCAAGGTCAGATATCTTGTCTAGCCTGTATCCCTTAGAGTCAAAATACTCCCGAACGCGTGCTTCGAAACCGACCCAAATTTGTGAAACCCGATCGCGGTTTTCCGGCGTTTCGATTTCGAAACGCTGATCCAGGAGCCAGACCGGGTAGAGGCCACCGCCAGAGTGAATAATCAGGCTCGGTTCGGGTACACCCGAGTCACGAAGCAGCTCAAGTGCCTTATCTTCGGTCTCCGGGTAGTTGTCCGCAGCGTGCTTGCCGTTATCAAGGTCAACATCCAATGCGATAAAGTTCAAGGCTGTCGCGGTATCATTCGTTCGGGTTTGCCGCGTACGAGCGTCCTCGTCATGATAGGCGACAGAGACGTAGATGTGCTCCCCCTCCGGCTGAGTTTCTAAGAGATGGATGATGCGTTCGGTTTCATTGGCCGGCACGACCGTATGCCGAATGCGATTTTTAGCCTCGCTACGATAGACCAAGGCGATGTAGTCCTTGTCAGAAGCGGGATAGACAAGGTTGATGTATTCGCGGATTGCAATGGCATCCGTCGTCATAGTGATGTCTTTCTCAATTCCAGGGGTTGCGGGAGTTGTATTAGGTGGGCAAGACCGATTTCTACAAAGTCATCGCCCTAAAAATGGATCATGAGATAGCGAAAATGATAAGTGACAGACAACAGTGAAATTGATAAATCTTCTTTCGCGGCGTTCATCAGAAAGATGATCTCTGTATTATGATCTTTTTATACGGAGTAACCTTCCGGCAGCGAAATGCGCCCTTCGAGAACTGCTAGGACAAAATCCCGAGATGGCATATAGAGGTACTCTTCCGGCGGATACACACAGTTGCGCATGATGATATATGCACAATAATCTGCGTCATCCTCCGAACAAGTATGTATCCACTCAAGAAATTCGGCCGCAGCAGTGCTCATGAAGTAGCAATTGAACTCGCACATGGTTGGCCGTAACTGCGATCCAAAGCCATTGTCGGCGATTTCAATCAAGGTATCGGCTGGCAAGTTCAGCTGTTCCGCGAGCCGATAGTCGACAATCAGGTCTGGATTATTCATTAGATAGCCGCCAAGCCAGACGCGTGGCCGACGGTAGCTGCTGGATGTGCGCATGATGCATATGTCTCTCTGGGAGTTGGTGGATGAAAGCACGTGGCCTTCGACCATCAGATAGTAGAGGACCTCGTCTCTCACAAATCGGTGCTACAGGAAGGCTCATCGTTATGAACCGCCTAGAATTTAACGGATGTTGAGACCGCAGCCGACGCCATCAATCCGATCTAGTTCACCCCGGTCAGAAAAGCCCGGATGTGAGGCTAATGGTTGGCCCTACGCCCAAGAGCGACCCGGCATCGGCATCCAAAACTGGGCATGATTACTGAGCGATAAGTCGGTGTCGCATACTAGCTTAGTCCGCTTTACGATGCATTTCAGTCGTTCCGCCGGAAAGCAGAAATTGGCAGCTACGTGCCATTTTCAGTCATCATGGCCTCTACCTATTGACGGCAGATTTGGGGCCGTGAGTTGCCTGTCCGCTTCGTAACGAGAAGTCGTGCAAGCCAACTTTAGAGCGCACCAAGGATGCGGTCAGCGGCTGCTACTTTCGCAAGAGCCCGTTCAAGTGCTTGAACGCCGCCTCGAATCGGTCCTTCGTCTCGTCCGACACCTTCGGCCAAAGTGTGGCTAGCTGCTCGGTGAAGTGGCGCGCGGGCCTGTAGTGGCCGAACGAACCTGACTTCATGGGGTTGTCTGCCAGCCAAGCGTCAATCGCTCGAAGAGTCCGCGGCACATTTTGGTTGAGCTTCGCAAGCGTAATCTTCGACGCAAGCTGCTTGCCGTACTCACCGTTGACCAGCTCTAGGTAGAACGACCGGTCAAACATGTCCTCCACATCAGCTTCAGCAGTGCCGGTGAAATCCGCGTAGGTCGACACCTGCTTCTTGTTGAGCAGATTCTTCTTGTACAGGTCTTCGATGAGCTGTTTGTCGCTGTTCTGAATGTCTAACAGCGTGGCTACGTTGATTCCCTTCTGCGAGCCGAGGAGCGCCACAAACGTGGGCACTTTCCCGCTGCCGCCGACGGGCGTGATGGTCCATTGCTCAGACAATCCCTCGCGGCCCTCGCGCTCCATTTGGGCCGCCACCGACCGCAGGTAGAGCATGTCGGCGACACCCTCGACGATCAGCGAGTTCGGCCCGATGAAAAGCGTCTGCTGGATTTCGTAGCCGAGCGCGCCCTGTAAGGGGAACAAGCTGTCGTCTGTGGCGTCGAACACATTGGCCAGCACCTTGGTACCGTCTTCCTCCTTGGGAAGAGCCTCGGGGGCATCGATGCCCAAATCCTGCACGATGCGGACCCGCTCGAACTTGGCCGGGTCGATCATAAACGGTGAGTGCGTGGTGTACAGGAGTTGGTGGCCCGACAACTCGGCGTCGAAGTAGCGCAGCAAGTCGGCCTGAGCGCGACCGTGCAGCGACAGCCCAGGCTCGTCCAGCAGCAAAATGACGTTCTGCCCTTGGCGTTTCACGTCCTCGTACCATGCAAGGAATGAGAAGAACCACACGAAGCCCCGCGAGCGGTTGTTCAATGGCGTGGTGGCCCAGTGCACGGAGTCGTACACCTCGCCCCATACGTTAACCCCCTGCTGCATCCCCTCAGGGTCTCCAGCTTTGGCGTCACGCACGTCGAAGCGCATCTGTATGTGCCTGTTCTGAGACCAGTACTTGACGATACGCTGGGTCAGATGGTTCCCGGCACCTTGCAGCTTGTTCTTCAGTTCCACCGTGTTGTTGGTGGCCACGAGCTTGCGGTGGTCGAGGCGCGCGAGGTTGATGAGGCCGATGAGCGGGTAGTCCGAATCGAGGAGCTTGTCGTCGTCCTCGCGCGCGATGAGGGAGTTGAGGTTGGCCTGCCCTTCCATCTGGTAGTACTCGTCGAAGTACAGGAACTTCGGCGCGCGGGGCCAAATGAGTGAATAGAAGATGTAAGAGCGCAGACCATTTTCGCGCACCTTCGTCACAAGCTTCTTGAGTGCCACAACTGCTTCCGTGGCTTCCGCAGCGTCGAGCGCTGCGTCGAAATCATCCCAAGTTTCCGCCGCTGCAAGCTTCGTCTTCAATTCGTCCGAAAGTGCGGGGTTTTCCGAGAGGTGCTTGCGAGCACCGGAGTCACTCACGTTGAGAAAAGCCTTGCTGTTCGCCTTGCCGTAGTAGGTTTCCCGCCTAAACGTCTTGTCGGTGCACGCCTTGGGGCCGAACACTTCTTCAATCACCCTGAAGTCGGCCCCCTCCAGTTCGTAGGTGCATTCGACCACTACAGCTTCTTCGCGCTCGCCGTTCTGGACGGCGAAGCGGTAGTCCTCGACCTCCCGCTTCGGGTAGTCGTAGGTCTCGTCAAAGACGGCATCGGCCTTGCGGATCGGGTTGGTCCGGTAGAGCGCGGTGAGCAAGGTGGTCTTGCCCGCCTCGTTCTTGCCTACGAAGCAGGTGGTCTGGTCATCAACCTCAATCGGCCCGCTATCCCAGATGCTGCGGAACTCACGGACCCTGTACTGCTTCAGCCTCATCTTAAGCCCCCTGTTGCTTCCCCTGCGCGGTGATCGCACGAGCATCTATGAAGGAACAGAAATCGAACGGCAAGACTTACGACTTGCTGACTTGTGGCCAGGTAAGTGGAAGAATCGCAGGAAAATCGATCCGAGCAACAGACAACCGCTGGTTATAGTATATGGCGGGCTGTGCCCTCGGTGGGCGCTAAACCTTAAAGAACTCCCGCTGCCTATAGAGCGCTTCCAGCACCGAAACGCAGAGGTGCAGCACATCGTGCTTCTTGCCGTCTGGTGTCGCGACCACGACAGTATCGCGTGCATCTGAGTGCGTCGAACCATCGGAGTAGTAGGACCCGTCGCTGAACGCCGGCCCTTTCCCTCTGACTAGGTGCTCAGCACGCAACCCCACCAGTTCAGACTTCGGATGGCGTGTAAGCTCTACGTGCTTGCCCGCGTTGGCAATTGCCCGGATCGTGTGGAAGGCTGGGACCTTCGCCGCAATATCCTCCGCGACGTCATGCGACTTTCCGCTTCGAACGTGCGCCACCACGTCAGCAAAGTGGTACAGAATGATGCAGGTAGAGATGGCAAGGTCGTATGCAGTCGGCTCCGCCTCGAAGCGACGACAGAGCGGTGCCGCGAGCTCGTCCATGTACACTTGAGGGTTTGAGAAGGCCATGGCTGAGGTATACTCGGACCCGACCAACTATTCCACCAGTAAGCACCACCGCCGCTCCAATCCCGTCAGTCATGCTGTCCGCTTTCAGGGAGTGGTAAAGCGCCTCGAATGTCCGATACGGGGCGCAAAGCGGTCGCTATCCGCCGAAATGCCCACCGGCGGCTAGGGGGTCAAAAGCGGCCGGTTTCGTCCGATCGATTTATGTCCGCTTTTTGTGCCAGTTCGGACTGTTTGAGAATGGCCGCGAACCGGCAGCTACGTGCCAAGAGCGGGCAAAAGGCCACGATGTCGGTGGCCATGTTCAGTCGGATGACGGCTTCCCGTGTACGGACTCACGAAGCGCGCGCATGGCGGCGGTGAATCCGCGAAGCGAGACCTCGGCGGTTCGTTGAGACCCGTCCAAACTCAGCGAGGCGACCTTCAGGTCGAGCCCGTGCAGAAACCCGTCCATCACGGAGCTGTCGGGATTGAACGGCGCCAGGCATCCGTTGTTGGAACAGGAACGGAATGGCACCTTCACGCCGCGGCGGCTGTCGACCTGAAACACGACACCGGCCGTCAGCAACGTATCCTGCGGCGTACTGAAGATCACCAGCGCCTGCTCCTTCCTGCCTTCGCCATGCAACTCCAGGGCCATTTTGATCGGGTCCCTGGCCTGTTCATCGGAAACGATGCGCGGCGCCATGACACAGATGGCGAGCGGGCCGTTTTCGGACACGGGACAGATGACCCGCCAGTCTTTGTAGACCGTCTCGGTCGTTTCGGCCTCATCGGCGGTTTTTTCGCCGGTCCGCGACGGCGGCGTGTCCGCCGTTCCGCCGTCCTGCGCGCGCGCCATTGCCGGCAGGCAGAGCGAGCACGCGACGACGGCCGCTCCAAACGCCCGCAGGCGGATACTCCCGGACCGGCGGCTATTGTCTGGAAAGCTCATCGATCAGCGACTCCACCTCCTGTGTCGACAGGCTTTCGCCCAGAATGGAATTGAGGTCGTTCCCGGCGTTGGACACAAGCTCTTGTATTGCGGCGTCGTAGGCCGCCTGGGGGTCGGCCGCATTGACCAAATCGACCGTGACGCCGGCCTTTAGGAAGATCGACTGAACTTCCGCGGGCGTTGGCGTCCGGCCGCCGGATTGCGCTTTCTTCAGTTCTGCCGAGAAGTTCGCCGCGTTCTGCACGGCCGCACTCTGATTGACTGCGATGGATTGCTCCTGCGTGACACTGTCGCCGACTTTGCTGGCCAGCACCGCCGACGTCGCGCTTGCCCTGTTCGCGTCGACTATGTCGCGCGACGCAGAGGCCAGTTCCTCTCCGCGCTCCACGGCGTCAGCAATGTCGCCCATTTCCTCTGACCGAAGCTCGATATCGTTCGTGAGGTCCTCCTGGACCGCCCCTCCGGTCTCGATGCTCGAACCGATTCGCGAGTTGAGATCGTCGATCGCATCCTGGGCGATATCGCCGGCAAGCACGTTTGTATCCTTCAGATCCAGTTCGCGGTCCTCTCCGGTCGTCGTTACGGCCGTTTCCACAACCCGGTTCGCCTCGTCAAGCTCGTTGGCGCCGGAGCCGGTGACAGTCACATTGCCTTCGCCAATCGTGCTCCTGACGGTCTGATCGAGTTCCGTGCTGTCACCTTGGGCGTCGGCCTTTATGAAGCCCTGTTGCTGGAAGGCCGTATCCTCCGTCGTATCCCAGTTCTCGGCGATCTCCTGAACATCCGTCGCCGTCGCGGCAAAGCGGAAATTGAACATGTCCTGTGTCTTCGACCCTTCCAGATCGTCGCCGACCACCAGTTCCCCTGTTGTCACATCGAGCGTTCCGTCTTCGCCAGCGGCAATCTTTCCCGCGTTGAGGGTTGTCGTGCCGCCCACATTGACGGTCAGATTGCCAGTTGTCGTTATGCCGCTCTGTTCGCCAACCGTCGTGTTTTCCTTCTCCGACCGGTTCAGATCGATGTCCGCGCCTGTATCGAGGACGCCGGCGAGGTCGTAGGTCCTCAGCGAACCGTCTTTCGTCTGAGGCGTGTCGGCATCGTTGTCGGTCGAGCCCTTGTCGGTATCGTCGCCGGGAGGGGACGATGGAGCGGGTGTCGACGGCCGTGGCGGGGGGCCGTTTTGCGTCGTGGCCGTGCCGCCACTCGGCGCGGGGGTCGTGGTCTTGCCGCCGTCGCTCGGCGCGGGCGACGATGGCCGTGGCGGGGGCGCGTTTTGCGTCGTGGCCGTGCCACCGCTCGGCGCCGGGGTCGTGGTCTTGCCGCCGTCGCTTGGGGCGGGCGTGGATGGCCGCGGCGGCGCGCTGTCCTGCGTCGTCGTCTCGCCCGGCGAACTGCCCGAGCCATCGCTGTTTGCCAAGGTCGCCTTGGAGCCGGACAGCTCAATACTGTATTCTTCGGCTACGACTTTTTCGGAGTCGGCAACGGACGTCACTGTCAGACCGTCCTCGACAGCCACGGCAATGTCGGAGCCCTCGATGGTACCGCCCTCGATCGTGATGTTCCTGGCGTCGATCGTGGCGCCCTTGTCTCCAAAGTCGATCGAGGCGTTTTCATGCGTCGTGTTGTCCACATTCACAACGGAGACCGACACTCCGGTTCCGACGGAAGTCGAGTCGCCGACCCGTCTGTTCTCGATAGCGTCGCTTGAGGAGTCGTCCGCGGTTTGGGTCTGATCCGTGTCCTTGCCGTTCGGTGTAGTGTTCTGGGGAGACTTGCCTCCGTCACTTGGAGCAGGCGTCGACGGCCGTGGCGGCGCGCCGTTCTGTATCGTGGTCGTGCCACCACTCGGTGCGGGCGTTGTGGTGTTGCCGCCATTGCTCGGTGCGGGCGTCGACGGCCGGGGAGGCGCACCGTTCTGTGTCGTGGTCGTGC
>Ga0070729_10006874_pt1 | contig 11086 bp, 7 predicted proteins | sample tdDd472_FD_66725 | JGI IMG/M metagenome (GOLD analysis project Ga0070729, IMG submission 66725) | Marine sediment microbial communities from the Atlantic coast under amendment with organic carbon and nitrate - tdDd47.2 | ecosystem: Environmental > Aquatic > Marine > Coastal > Sediment | place...
AATCCGGAGCCTGCGCAAAGAAAATGGAATATTGCCGTCTTTTAAAATTGTGGACACCTGTGCCGCCGAGTTTGAGTCTTTTACCACTTACTTTTATTCCACCTACGACCCGGAAAACGAATCCATCCCTTCAAACCGGAAGAAGGTGATAATTTTAGGCGGGGGGCCCAACCGAATCGGTCAGGGTATTGAATTCGATTACTGCTGTGTCCACGGCATCCTTGCCTTAAAAAATCTGGGAATCGAAGCCATCATGATCAACTGCAATCCGGAGACGGTGAGTACGGATTATGACGTGGCCGATAAGCTGTATTTCGAGCCGCTAACCTATGAAGATGTATTGAATGTGATCGAACTGGAAAAACCGGATGGTGTCATTGTTCAATTTGGCGGCCAGACACCGCTGAAGTTGGCCATCGACCTGGAACAGGCCGGCGTGCCCATATGGGGGACCTCGCCGGATTCCATCGATCTGGCCGAAGATCGCGACCGGTTCGGCGCCCTGCTGGACTCCCTGGATATTCCCCACCCCCAATACGGAACGGCCACCTCCATAGAGGATGCCATTGAAATCGGTCAGAGAATCGGATTTCCGTTGATGGTAAGACCTTCCTACGTCCTGGGTGGCCGGGCCATGGAGATTGTTTATGATCTTAAATCGTTGGAACATTATATGCAGTATGCCGTCACTGCCTCGGAGGAACATCCGGTGCTTCTGGATCGCTTTTTGGAAGACGCTTTTGAGTTTGACGTGGATGCCATTTCCGACGGTGAGCGAACAGAGATTTGTGGTGTCATGCAGCATATCGAAGAGGCCGGTGTACACTCGGGGGACAGCATGGCCGTATTACCGCCTTTTTTGCTGAGCCGGGATCAGCATGAAGACATCAAAGAATATACCCGTATGCTTGCCGAAGCACTCCATGTCCAGGGCCTGATCAACATTCAGTTTGCGATTATGTATGATACACTGAATGTGATCGAAGTGAATCCCCGGGCATCGCGAACCGTACCTTTCGTGAGCAAAGCAACCGGAATTCCCATCGCCAAAATTGCCGCAGAAGTCATGTCCGGCAAACGATTGGACCAGATCGGGTACACCTTTAAAGATCGATTGCCGTACGTTGCCGTTAAGGAATCGGTATTCCCATTCGACCGCTTTGAGAAAGCCGATATTTATCTGCGGCCGGAAATGCGTTCCACCGGAGAGGTCATGGGGATTGCAACGACTTTTGGAGAGGCGGTGTTTAAAGCCTTTCAAGCCACCGGCATTACCATTCCAAAGTCAGGTACTATATTTGTCAGCGTGAATGACAACGATAAAGCTCGTATGTTTCCCATTGCCGAAGGCTTGTATAAATTGGGCTATAAATTGGTTGCCACCCGGGGGACGGCGGATTATATCGCCGGCCGGGGCATCCCGGTGGAGACGGTATTGAAAGTGAGCGAGGGACGTCCGAATGTCGTCGATTACATCAAAAACGACAACATCGATCTAATTATTAAAACCCCTTTAGGGCAGCGATCCCGGAAGGATGAATCCCCTATTGGATGGACGGCGATTAAGCACCGCGTTCCGTTCGTTACCACCCTTTCCGCCGCCGAAGCGATTGTGCGGGGTCTAAAAGCCCAAAGCAAAAAACCATTTGAATATCAGTGCCTTCAGGAATACTATAAAACCCACTGATACGGAAAAAGGCGAATGGTTGAGCGCGCTGCAAGCCGAGACCTTTGAAAAATGTTCATTTTTGCCTGCCCCGTTAAATCCGCCCGGGGGAGGAGGTCCGGTCATCCTCACAGGGGCTAGAGGTCCAGAACCATTCCCACTTCATCACAGTGGAAATATTTGGGGCAGCGGCTGCATTCGCCCCACACCTTGGGCGGGAGTTCCGATCTGTCTTGCCGCCTGAATCCAAACGTTTTGAAGAAATCTTCGGTCAATGTGAACGTGTACAAACGGTGTATGCCCAGTTGTTTGGCCTCTTCTTTCATGGTTTCGATTAATTTGCTTCCCAGCCCCAGGTGCTGGTAGTCCGGATGAATCGCCAGCGCCCTGATCTCGGCAATATCTTCCCAAAGCACATGCAGGCTCCCGCAGGCCACAAGAAGAGGCAATACTTCTCGGGTTTCCGTTACGCTGTAAACCGGAACGTTGCTGTCACAGGCGATGACAAAATCCCTGATATTTTCATACAGGTACTGGGGACCTCGAGGAAGCATTAAATTCATTGCCGCAAAGGTGTTAATCAATTCGAGGATTTCTTCTACGTCCCTAATTTGAGCTTTCTGGATGACAATTTCGCGTTCGTTTTTGTCGTTTAGGAGAACTTTCAGGAATTTTTCCTTGCGTTTTTTCTCTTCGGGTTTTGGAGTCGGCGGCGGTTCAATATAATCCATTGCCAATTACCTATTAGACTTTTAAAGAGTCCTGTTAATATGCAATCTTGTATTCCCATGAATACAGAATAATAACGTTAACCCCAATCGCTTTCAAAATCAGGAGGTTACTTTTCCCATGTAAAAATATAACCAGCGACTGTCTATGCGTCAATGCTAAAAATAGATTACGGTTAAATCATTTGTTATGGACAAGCTTAAAATGAATTGAAAGCAGCTGTCAATTGGTTTCCATCCGTTTTCAATAGGGTGCCATGGCGGGGAACTCTTGAGCATTACACCGTGAGTACGTGTTCAGGGGGTGCGCTCCCCCGCTTCACTCCGGTGTCTACGTGTCTGGTCATTTCAATGCGTTAGCAGCGGGGGCATTCCTGCCCCCTCCGCGTTCTCCCGCAAAAAGCATACGGGCGCCGCGGTCTCCCCCACTGCTAACGCATTGAAATAACGAAGCCACTCCGCCAATATCGTTACTCGGGGAAGCGCACCCCCTGAACACGCACCTCCGTGAAGGATGTTGCAATAAACCTCAGATCCCGGGCCGGTTCAGCCTAGAACAATTTCTTGATTTCACTAATAGAATCGACAATATGGTCCGGCCGAACATCACCGGCCAAATCACTTTCTTTAAATTCACCTGTTTTTACCAAAACCGATTTTATCCCGGCATTTTTTGCGCCCTGTATATCACTGGAAACTCGATCACCCACCATTAATACCGCATTTCTTTCCACATCCATTGTCTTGAGGGTCATTTCAAAAATGAGTTTGTTGGGCTTCCCGATATACGTTGCTTTTACATTTGCGGCTTCCTCCAGCATTTTTCCATAGGCACCTACGGTAAGTTCCACCTCTCCCATACTGTTATCAACGATTTGCGATATCATTACGATGAATTTTGAACCCTTTTGCAGGAGTTTTAGCGCCGTGTTCATGTTGTGGAAGTTGAACCCATCGCGATAATCTCCCAGGACAATATACTCTGGATCCTCAGCATCATGACAAAAGTGTTTGAATTCTTCTAAGCCGGTTCTTTTCAGCATTATCCAACATGATCGCGGAGTTAAGGTCTCAAGGTATTTGGCCGTGGCGTATGCGGCGGTTATCACCTCGGTTTCATGAACCTGAAAACCCATCTGATTCAGCTGTTCGGTACAATATTTTCTGCTTTTCAAGGTGCTGTTGGTCAATATTCTGATGACGATCCCTTTTTGCCGTAAATAATTAATGAGCTCGACGGCGCCTGGATAGACCCGGCCTTGAAATTCAAGAACGCCGTTAATGTCAAATATTATGCTTTTGTAGTTTTGTGTCATATGTTTGAATTCCTCTCACAGCTGCGGCTGGCTTCAATTTTTTTTCATATCGGTAAATTTTTTCATCAAAAAGTCTAACGGCAAGAAATTTTTAAAAACGGCAACGAACTTTGATTGACATGCCTTGGTTTACTTTTTAGTATGAAAAATATCGTTCGAACCTTTCTTCACGGATCTATTTTGACCCAAACATCGTGGCAGACAGAAATGCCAGATGCTCGGGGAAGGGTCAAGAAAGATTTTAATAATAGGAAAACCCAACGGTGGGTTGAGAGGAATTTCTTTTGGCTCAACCGGCGGTTAGCATATAATTCCGGAAAAAATTCATGAAAAATCGAATCATCGGTCTTCTGAAAGAGCTGGTTAAGATAAATTCCGTCAATGGGACGCTTTCAGGCGGACCCGGAGAAAAAGAAATCTCCGGATTCGTTGCGCGGTATCTCACGAAACTCGGGTTAGATCCGAAAATCCAACCGACAGCCCCCCAGGGGAACAATGTTGTCGCCATCATACCGGGAATCAATTCCAACGATTCACTTTTGTTGAACGGTCATCTCGACACCGTCGGCGTGGAGGGTATGGATGCGCCTTTCAACCTGAGACAGGAGGGTGACAAGCTTTACGGTCGCGGGACTTACGATATGAAGGGGAGTATTGCCGTTATGTTGTTACTTGCGGAGTATTTCACCCGTCAACCGCCGCCCATATCCATTCTGTTCACTTTTGTGGCCGACGAGGAAGATAGAAGTTCCGGAATGGAGTATTTGGTTAAACGATGGCTTCCGGAGTTTTTTCCCCTCCCTTTCGGCGGCATATTTATGGAACCCACCGAACTGGACATTGGTGTGAGTCATAAAGGCGTATCCTGGTATGAATTAGAAGTGTTCGGCAAGGCGGCTCACGGAAGTCGACCTTCTGAAGGTGTTGATGCTATTCTGCCGTTACGATCCGCGCTGGCGGAACTGAACGACATCCAATCTGATCTGCTCAACAGGGAGGCAGATCCTTTGCTGGGGCATGCAACGCTTCACGCAAGTATCATTGATGGCGGGACCGCTTTGAGTGTGATTCCCAGCAGATCACGACTTCAATGGGAGAGACGGACCCTTCCAGGAGAATCTCAAACCCGGGTCGAGTTGGAACTGGAGCGTGTTATCCAGGCGGTGGAAAATTTTCCGGGAGATCATCATGTGAAGGGACGAGAGATTTTTGTAAGACCGCCGTATAAAGTTTCAAAGGCGGCAAAAATATTAACGTGTCTGCAAGACGCTTCCCCGCACTCGAAACTTGTCGGACTCTCCTTCTGGTCTGACTCAGCGCTATGCGGGCAGGCGGGGATCCCTTCCCTTTTGTTTGGCCCCATCGGTCATGGCGCACACGCAGTGGATGAATGGGTAAGTTTGGAAAGCCTGATCCGTGTCTATGAAATATTGAAAAAACTTATCGTGTCTTTTTAAGTTTCTGTGAGACACTATAAGCTGTTTCAAAACATCCCATTGGAAACTGGATCATCGATGGTTTCTGAGAACATCAGCCAGACGACCGGCAGCAGCTTCTAATTCCGGTGTGTCATAAAAGGAAAAGCACAAGCGGACATAATTCTTGAGACTCTGCCGGCTTGAAAATCTTATCCCCGGTTGAAAGCCAACATTATGCTGACGGGCTTCCGATAGAAGTGCTTCAGCATCTATCTGTTCGGGCAGACGCAGCCAGATGAAAAAACCGCCGTTCGGCTCGCGGAAACTGGCAAAACTTCCAAGATGCCGCCGCAAAGCGGCGCTTAAAAAGACCATCCGATGACCATACACCGTTTTCAAATTGCTCAGATGGTCGAGTTGCAGACCCAACTCCAGGGCGCTTTGAACCAGTTTGGAAGTAAAGGGGTTCAATCCGCCGCCGCTTTCGAGCAAGCCGCTTTTGACCAGCCGGTGGCGCAAAGCTTGATTCGCTTGAACCCAGCCCAGTCGTAAGCCAGGGGCAAGGATTTTAGAAAAGGACCCGATTGAAAGGATCGTCCCCGTATCGGCGTAGTTGGCCAGCGGTTGCGGAGGGACAGTATCATAGGTCAGCAAATGATACACCTCATCGGCCACAATTAATAAATTATGCTCTTGGCTCAGCTGAACCAGCCGTTCCCGGCGGGCAGCGGAAAGGGTGATACTCGACGGGTTGTGAAACGTTGGGATGGTATAAAGGAACGCCGGATTGTATTGTGTCAGATTTTCTTCCAACGCCTCGACCATCAAGCCGTCTTCATCCATGGGCAGGCCGATGATGTTCAGTCCATGGTCTTTAAAGATGTTAAGGGCCAAAAAATAGCTCGGCTCTTCCACAAAAATGGTTTCACCGGGTTTGGTGAAAAGGGTGCAGATCAAGTCGAGTCCCTGGGAGGCCCCGGCGGTGACAAAGAGATCGTCGGCATCAACGGGTTTATGGTAGTGTGCAGTCAGAAACCGGGCCAGTGCGAGTCGAAAATACCCGTCCCCTGATTCCGCACCATATGCCAGGAGGGACACGTCGTTGTGGCTCAGGCGATGTTCAGCGGCATTTTTCATCAAAGCCAGCGGCAGCAGTGACGGATCGGGCTGACCGATGCCGAGATGAATCATTCCTGGTGGAATGTCGAGTTGAGTGGTTTGAATTGTATGCAAGGTCATATTTCCGTTTAACGCCTGGATACCCGCTTGCGCGGGTATGACGGATGTTATATCTGGATGATATTAAATGCTTTATTGTCATTCCCGCGTAGGCGGGGAGCCAGAAAAGTGGGAAAATTGGACTTTTTACGAGTTTGTCAAATTTAGCACTCGAAAAGCCCCCAAGCAAGGATTTATTTTTTGTCAATTCGGCCGATAGTTACTTGAAGCCATTTCAAAAACTTCCGGTGCATGATTTTTGAGTCTTTTGCCGAAAAGCGCTTGAAACATGTTGCTTGGTTATGGATGAAATAGTGCAAACTGAAACAGTGTCGGTTAAAATGGTCGATCCGTCTGAAATCAGCCCATAAAAAAACCATTTTGAACTTGACAGACCGGCGGTTTTTTGCCATATGTTCAAAACAAAACTCAGAGAGTCATACCCTATGGTTTTAGATTCATCCAACATACGCATCCGTATTCGCAACCGACGTCGCCGTATCCGACAGTCGTTCGGGTGTTTTATGCGTTGAATCTGACCTTGTAACATAAAATTCAATGAAAAAACAAAAACCCCGGAAAAAGCCGGGGTTTTTGTTTTTTGAAAGGAGATTAAAAATGGAAAAAGATAGGGTCAAGAAGGTCATCCTCGCCTACAGTGGCGGGCTGGACACGTCGATAATTGTTCCTTGGCTAAAAAATAATTACCATAATTGTGAAGTGATCTGTTTTACGGCAGACCTGGGCCAGGAAGAAGAACTGGAGGGTCTCGAAGAAAAGGCCCTGGCCTCAGGCGCCAGCAAGCTGATTGTGCGGGACCTGCGTGAACAATTTCTCAAAGAGTATGTCTTCCCCACGCTGCAGGCCGGCGCGGTCTATGAACGTGAATATCTATTGGGGACCTCCATTGCTCGACCGCTAATGGGGAAAACGCTGGTTGAAATTGCCGAGGCCGAAGGTGCGGATGCGGTTTCCCACGGCTGCACCGGCAAGGGCAACGATCAGGTTCGTTTTGAACTTACGGTGATGGCGCTCAACCCTAAACTTAAAGTCATTGCGCCATGGCGGGAGTGGGATATTCGCAGTCGTGAGGATGCTATAAAGTACGCCGCAAAATACAACATCCCTCTGACCCAGACGGAAAAGGATATTTACAGCCGGGATCGAAATATCTTTCACCTGTCCCATGAAGGCGGACTCCTGGAAAATCCCTGGAATGAACCGGAAAAGGGGATGTACAGATTGACCGTCAGCCCGGAGGATGCACCGGACAAGCCCGGTTATATCGATATCGGCTTCGAAAAGGGAAACCCGGTCAGCTTGAACGGCGAAATGCTGACAGCGGTGGAACTGTTTACTCGCTTGAACAAAATAGCCGGGGCTCACGGTGTCGGGCGGGTGGATATGGTTGAAAACAGATTGGTGGGGATGAAAAGCCGCGGCGTATATGAAACGCCTGCCGGAACAGTTGTGCTGCGGGCCCATCAAGCCCTCGAAAGCATCTGCCTCGATAAAAACACGATGCACTATAAAGATTTCGTAGCGGTCAAATATGCTGAATTGGTTTACAACGGCATGTGGTTCATGCGGCTCCGGGAGGCACTGGACGCCTTTGTCCAGACCACCCAGGAGAGAGTCTCGGGCACAGTCCGCCTGAAGCTGTACAAGGGGAATGTCATCATTGCAGGACGAAAAAGTTCCTACAGTCTGTACCGGGAAGATTATGCATCATTCGGAGAAGAAGATGTGTACAATCAACAGGATGCTCACGGATTCATTCAACTGTTCGGTCTGCCCTTGAAGGTCGAGGCCCTGTCGGCCATCAATGGCGGAGATGAAAGCCGCTACCTCAGGCCGGACTATAGCAAGTTCAAGCGCGACTAGTCGCTTTTTAATCCCCTTTTTAATCCCATGATTTAAAATTGGGGCGTGGCACTTGAGGCGGCCATTTCGACTTGACACGCTATCGGATTTTTGCCATAAATTGGTGTCGCATGGCAGATCCATGCTTTTTCCATGAAGCGCCTGTGTTGCTCAAAAAGGGAGAGCAGATACAGCACTTAATTCCAACCCATCCCTCGAGGTGAATAAAATGAATGGATCGGTAGAACAAACTCGTCAAACATACCAAGGGTGGGATGAGTTCTACAATAAAGATGTTGATGAAAAATTAGATTTTTTCAAGTTAAACGGCAGATTGTTTGATGTGATTTTTGCCCAACAGTTTGATAGACCGTTCATGGACTATTTGTGTAAGATCGCAGACATGATCCGGTCGTTGGCCCAAACGAAAATGGGTCAGGAAAAACTCAGACATCTTTTGCCCCATAAACGGGCGATGCTTTATTTTGTTCAACCTTCAACACGGACCTTTTTATCTTTCCAAAATGCATGTTATATTCTGGGGTTGAGCGTTTCCGAGAGTCGGGGAACGTCAACAAGTTCCGAAGTCAAAGGAGAATCGTCGGAAGATACCATCCGCACATTTGCCAGTTATGTCGATCTGATTATTTCCAGGCACCCGGAAGCCGGGTTCGCCGAAAAAACCGCCTGGGTCCTAAATCAGACCGATCGTCCCGTTCCCATTTTAAATGGAGGCTCGGGACCGGATCAACATCCGACCCAAGCGCTGTTGGATATTTATACGCTTGAAAAATCATTTCAACACATCGGCGGTTTGGACGGCAAAAAAATTGCTATGGTCGGTGATCTAAAGCGCGGGCGAACCGTCCGTTCCCTGAGTTATCTGATGAAAAATTATAATGACGTAAGCTTGTACTTTGTTTCACCGGATGTATTCAGAATGAAAGACGACATTAAGAGTTTTTTGAAAAAACACGACATCCCCTATCATGAAACCCATGATTTCGAAAGCGTTATGCCGCTGGTGGACGCCATTTACATGACCAGAATTCAGAAAGAGTATTCTGACGACCCGTCCGGCGAAGCCGACACCTATCCCGAGTTCCATTTCAAGAAAGAACACCTGTCTATCATTCAACCCCACTGCACCATCATGCACCCACTTCCCCGGCGATATGAAATAGAAGTGGAAGTGGATAATGATCCGCGGGCCGCCTACTGGCGACAGGAGCGAAACGGCATGTGGATTCGGGCAGCTTTGATAGCCTATGTTTTCGGGGTTGAACAGGAGATCTTTGCGGAATTTTCCTGATGTGCTCGAAAATTAAATAAAAAACAATCCTTCTTTAGTTTCGAATCCATTATTTTTTCCTCCTCAGGAGACACGGCGTTTTAATCCTAAAAAATGCCGGTCGCTCTGAAGTCGGATATGTATGGTCGCTGTTCATCGAATTTTACCGGCGATAAAACCACCGGTCAACGGTTCAATGAATTTCCAAGCTCAGCAGTTGCTCCTTGAACCAAATGTGTGCAGGATCTTTTTCATACAGGGGATGCCAGATCAGGTTGAGTTGAAAATTCGGGGGGTTATTCGGAAGTTCCACCAGCCTTAACGCCATGGTCTCGGCCAGTTTAGTTGCCATGCGGCGTGGCAGGGTCATGATATAATCGGTCTCGGCCAGAATCAGCGCAGCGGGTAAAAAAGCTGCGGTGGTAACGCTGTATTTTCTCTGAACATTTTGTTTTTTAAGCCATCTATCCAAGAATGCAAATTTAAAAGGCGATCCTAATATTGAAAGTAAAATATGGGGCGTTTCAGCAAACTGCTTGAGGGAAATAGATAGTCCGATCTTTTTGTTTTTTTTCCGAACAAGGCATACCAATGAGTCCTGAATCCAATCGCGACTCGTCAGATTTTTGGGGATATCCATAAGGCCTTTTACGCCGATGACAAAATCGACATCGCCGCTGGTGAGTTTGGACTCGGGTAGCTCATGCGTCAGTATTTCAGCTACGATGCTGCAATGGGGCGCAACTTTTTCCAGGTGCGCCATTAGTTCCGGCATCACCAGGCATTCAAAATATTCGGTACAATAAAGAACAAACGTTCTGTCGGAGGTCAAGGGGTCAAAAGATTTTTGTGTATAAAGGGTGCGATTAATTCGGTTGAGCATTTCTCTAACCGGAACCTCCATTTCAAGGGCTCGGGGGGTCGGCGTCATCCCGTGTTCCGTCCGCATCAAAATCGGATCATCCAGCAGCGTCCGCAAACGGCTCAGGGCGTGGCTCATTCCTGATTGGCTTAAAAACACCTTTTCAGCAGCTTTGGATACATTGCGCTCACTCATCAGGGCATCAAAGCAGACCAATAAATTCAAGTCGAAGTTTCGAAGATTAATGTTCATGATCGTATTTCGTCCTCTCGGGTGTCCAACCGTAACGGGCATAATCGCCCGCCGCTCAGGCATTTGGAATCTCCCTGGAGCATAGAATTCCGAATTGAAAACAGGTTGCTCTGCGCAGACGGCTGAACCTGAAAATACCCACCGCATCGGGCCGCGGTTATATGGTTGTTTGGCAATGGGGCATGCACGATATTAATTTGGTCTATGAATGCAATGAGCTTGACCCATATGTCAAGGGAAATTATACAGCGGTTCAGAGATGGATATGCACGACATTAATTTTTATTATGAATAAAATGAGTTTGACAAATGTTCTAAACTTTTCATACAGGTTAAAAGCAGGTTAAGGTTTTACATCCGAATGTCCGAAAGTATATGCACATGTTCATTTCTGCCGATGTGCCCTTCGGCAATAATTACATGGAAACATAGGAGATGAATATATGAACGATAAAAAACCGATACTTTTAAT
>Ga0070729_10006876_pt1 | contig 11086 bp, 9 predicted proteins | sample tdDd472_FD_66725 | JGI IMG/M metagenome (GOLD analysis project Ga0070729, IMG submission 66725) | Marine sediment microbial communities from the Atlantic coast under amendment with organic carbon and nitrate - tdDd47.2 | ecosystem: Environmental > Aquatic > Marine > Coastal > Sediment | place...
TATGCTTCGTGCCTTTGTTGATCGATGCCTTGAAGATCACATGAAGGGAGAACTGACAGCTAACACTGCTGCCATTGCAAAATTGCAATCCACAGAAATCCTCTGTCAGGTTCTGGATGAATGCGTCCAGTTACATGGCGGGTTTGGCTATATGTGGGAATACCCAATTGCCCGGGCGTGGGCCGATAACCGGATGACACGAATTGCCGGCGGCACGTCGGAAATCATGAAACAGATTATCGCTAATGATTTACTTGGAAGATAGACAACATTAAATTCAGTCTGGAAACCGGGGCCTATCCTCACTATAAAGGTGGAAATTCTGGTTTCCGGCTGATTTATGAACCCTTACAATCCACCTAAGCACCCACATCTCGAAATTTTCTACGCAGATGAAGCGATCCTGATCGCCATCAAACCCTCCGGGCTGCTGACAGTCCCGGGGCGGGAGGCACACAAGAAGGATTGCCTGATTAACCGGCTAACGCCCCACTACCCGACAGCGACCATTGTTCATCGGCTGGATATGGAAACATCCGGCCTTGTCGTTCTGGCATTGGATAAAGGAAGTCAAAGCGCCCTTGGCCGTGCTTTTCAGCAACGTAAAGTAGAAAAGCGGTATCTGGCGTGGGTTGATGGCAACCCGGCCAGTGATTTTGGAAGTATTGACCTGCCGCTTTTTCCAGACTGGCCAAACCGTCCCTTGCAAAAAGTGGATTATGAAAATGGGAAACCCTCCCTCACCCATTGGCGGGTGATGGAGCGGCGTAAAGATCGCTCCCTCGTAATGCTCACGCCGCATACAGGTCGTTCTCATCAACTACGGGTACATATGAAGGCAATGGGGCATACCATCCTTGGGGATCCACTTTATGCTGATGAGCGGGTTCTCGCCATGGCCCCGCGGCTCATGCTGCACGCCGGGCATCTCTCTTTCCCCCATCCCCATTCAGGTGAGACAATCAGCTTTAACTTGCCCCCTTTCCCGGGACAGGCTGCTGATAAAATATCATCTAATGGCGGTATTTTCTCTACTGAATGGTGACCACGTTATCACCACTATTTCTGGATTTCACTAAAGCCTCTTCCGCGATTGAGAGCATATTATCCAGATCTTCTCCCAACTCTTGCGTCGCCCCAATAGCAGCCTTTACCTCCAGTGTAACGAGGCCCGCCTGATACCCTTTGGAGAGAAAGAACAGCATTAGGTCGTCCAGAAACGTTTCGATATGTGTCGGACGCATGTTTACTGTTAATACCGCGAGACAACGCCCGCTATACCGACACGCATAGTCTGTATCCCGCAGGCGAACTGTCAGAATATCAGCAAAGCTTTTCATGACACGGTCCCCAACCCGTTGACCGAACCGGCGATTGATCCCTTCCATTCCCTCCACCGAGATAATGATAAAGGCAATTTCCGCCTGCCCCCGCTGTGCACTGGCATAAATTGGATTGATGCGACTGATAAAAGCCTGCCTAGTCAGCAATTCGGTAAGCGGATCCTTTTCTGACGCAGCTACTTTCTGTTCTGCCAATAAGGTTCGGCTATTCATAACCTCTATCCGCGCCAGAAGGTTCTCTGTATTCACTGGGGCCCGACAAAAATCCACCTGTCCAGTTGATATCAGAAAATCAAATTGATCTGGAAAACCATCTGACAGGATCAATAATAGCTGTAATTCCGGGTTTTCGGACACTAATGGAATAAGGGTTTTTAGTGTGGTTTCTTCATTTTTGGGTATTTCCACAATCATTAGCTGGGCCTCGTTGACAGTGGCCAGCTTCTCCGGGATCGTGGTTAATATCTCCACTTTTTCTTTCTCAATACTGAATTGAACTGCAATCTCGCGAATACTTGAAGGAATATTTTCGCCCTGTGAGACAACTGTAATTTGTTCAAATGACAATCTGGCTTTACGACGTGGCATTGCAAATACTCCTCAACGGATATGATCTTTATAGCATACACTTAAAGTACTAGATAAAACAAAACTACTAATTGTATATTTATATTTATAAATACTGATATATATTAGAGTTTACTAGTCAGACACCATTAAACAGGAAGTGATTTATTTTAGATAAAAATCAATACATATTTTAGTATAGTGTAAAATATTCCTATTTTTATTATTTTTTTCAAATGCTTAATATATTTTAGAAAAACATAAAAGTATTAATACCAGTTCTTTTAACTTAGTACATATCCTTCTTGTTATAAAATTAATACTAATTGTTACTAATGTAACTTAACAGGGTATACCTTCACTCTATTAACCTTAAATTAGTAACTAATGCTATAACCTTTACATTACTTAGAAAACTAAACTTGTGTGTCCACTTTTTCCAGGTACGGGAAAGACTTACAAATATGAGTAGCAACACAACACAAACAGGAAAGACGATAACCCTTCCAAGCGTCCTTAATCTTGGAGTAGCGGAAAGTCTGCGCGAACAGTTTGTCGAATATTCTACACAACAAACCAATCTTATTATCGATGCCTCTGAAGTGGAGACCATCACCACTCCCTGCATTCAGGTTCTACTGGCTGCAAGCCACGCAATGGACGAAACGGGAGGCCATTTCTCTGTCACATCTCCGTCTGAGTCTTTTGAAACGGCATTTCAGGATCTCGGTTTGAACGTCATTTTTAATAAATGGAGTACCTAATTATGGCTAAGAAAATCCTGGCTGTGGATGATTCAAAAACCATGCGGGATATGGTGAGTTTCACCTTGAAGGGGGCAGGCTATGACGTTGTCGAAGCCGAAGATGGGCTTGTCGCCCTAGATCGGATTGGCGGCAACTCTGTCGATCTTGTCATTACAGATATCAACATGCCAAACATGGATGGTATCAGCCTTGTAAAAGCCCTCCGTCAAAATCCGGCTCACAGTTCCACCCCTATTCTGGTTCTGACGACAGAAAGTGACGACGGTAAAAAGAATGAAGGCCGTGCAGCTGGCGCAACGGGCTGGATCGTCAAGCCGTTTGAACCAGAAAAGCTTCTCAAAGTAGTTCAAAAAGTTTGCGGATAATCTGAAGACGGTCTGAAGCGAGAGAAATATGGACGAATACGCACAATTCAAGGTGACTTACTTTGCAGAATGTTCTGAACTGCTTTCCGACGTGGAAAGTCAACTTTCAGAACTGAGTGTCGGGACGGAAGACCCGGAAGTTCTGCATGCCATTTTCCGTGCGGTTCATTCTATCAAGGCCGGTGCAGGTGCTTTTAAATACACAAAGCTTGCAGAATTCTCTCACGAGTTTGAAGCCTTGCTGGACCGGATGCGCGATGGGCGAATTGCCGTAACCGAAGAAGGTGTAAGTCTGCTATTTCGAGCATCGGATATCCTTTCTGCCATGGTGGAAGCTGCAGAAGGCGGCGATGATTTATCAGACGACTATGGCCAGCAAATTCTTGACGAAATTACATTGATCGCAAAAGGAGAGGTAAAATCCAAGGGCTCAGAAACCAGTGAAGACACCACCGCAGATGCGGGAACGGCTGAGGCAGATGATGAAGCCCCTAACGGCCCTAGTGTTTACCACATCGCCTTTGCTCCAAAAGCAGAATTATTCAAACATGCCAATGAGCCTCTTCTTATTGTACGTGAGCTGCAAACGCTCGGCAAAGTTCAGGCTCTGCCTTCTCTGAACAACCTCCCCTCTCTTCAGGCGATGGATGGTGAAGAAGCCTACATCTCTTGGGATTTTATCCTTAGCACAGAAGCCTCGTTTGAAGATGTGGAAGAGGTGTTTGAGTTTGTAACAGAAGATTGTGCTCTTAAAATCGAACTTCAGCCAGATCAGGTCGCGAGCCAAAGCCCTGTTGATGCGGCCGTGCCGACATCTGCTGCTCTGCCAGAGCCCGACACAGCAACTCCTCCTTTAGTTGGCGCGGGAAAAGACGACGCAGTTCCACAAACAGCCACCCCTGTGGCAGGTGGCGTGAAAGGTCCCGCAAAAGTATCCTCAATCCGGGTGGATCTGGATCGAATTGACCGATTGGTAAATATGGTTGGGGAGCTGGTAATCACCCAATCCATGCTCTCTCAACAAACCAGTGAACTTCCCTCAGACAGTATGCCCAACATGGCACGCGGTCTTGAAGAGCTCGCCCTTCATACGCGGGAGCTACAAGAAAGTGTGATGGCCATTCGAATGCAGCCGGTCAAGTCGGTCTTTTCCCGGATGCCGCGTCTGGTTCGGGAACTATCCACTAAGCTGAATAAAAAAGTGAAGCTTAATACAATTGGTGAAAATACCGAGGTGGATAAGACTGTTATTGAAGAAATCAGCGACCCTATTACCCACATGATCCGAAATTCGCTGGACCATGGGCTTGAATCTCCAGAAGAGCGTGTGGAAGCAGGAAAGCCCGAAGTCGGCACTGTCACCTTATCCGCGGAACATAGGGGAGGACGGATTGTCATTACCATTGCAGATGATGGACGGGGAATTAACCGCGAGGCGGTTGTTAAACGGGCTCTGCAACGGGGATTGATCTCTGATCCCAATCAGCTGAGCGATGACGAAATTGACAACATGATTTTTGCGCCCGGTTTCTCGACCGCTGAACAGGTGACGGATGTCTCTGGTCGGGGGGTTGGCATGGATGTCGTCCGCCGAAATATTCAATCTCTTGGAGGACGTGTTTCTATCCAATCCACTCCAGGCAAGGGGTCTCGCTTTACCTTAACCCTACCACTAACGCTGGCCGTTATGGATGGCATGATAGTGGAAGCCGGTGCCGAGAAATATGTTATTCCGATCACTAATATTGTAGAGAGCCTGCGCCCCTCTCGTGAAGCACTCAAAAAGCTACCAAATGGTCAACGGCTTGTCCGCATTCGTGGTCAATATATACCGCTTTGCGCCCTGTATAACGTCTTTAATATTAGCGGCGCCCGCAAAGACCCGGCCAGGGCACTTGTTGTTCTGGTGGAGAGCGAAGAGTTTGGAACTACAGGCATTGTTGTGGATCGCCTGCTCGGTCAACAACAAGTCGTCATCAAAAGTCTGGAAAGCAACTATCGCCCCGTCCCCGGTGTTTCTGCAGCCACAATTCTTGGCAATGGCAAGGTTGCGCCCATTCTGGATATCGAAGCGATTTACCGCATTTCACAGTCTAAGAAAATAATTGAGGACGATGAAGAGGACTTGGTCTTTGGCTCCCTCAATGACGCTCCAGAGGGGCTTGATCATCTCAATGACATGCCTCCTGCCGCCCAAAGCTCTATGCCGCAACCAACTGTAGGATCTTAAACATGGAAGTTGCAACAGAAACAAAGGCCCCTAATGCCAACTCTGCGTCCGTGACAGAAACGGCATTATTAGACGCCCAAGAACAAAGCCAGAAGAAGGTGGAACAATTTGTCACCTTTGCAATTGGCAACGAAGAATATGCCGTTGACATCATGCAGGTCCGAGAGATCCAGGCATGGTCAGAGGTTACCGTATTGCCAAATCAGCCCAAATACATGCGCGGTGTCTTGAACCTGCGCGGCATAATTGTTCCCATCTTTGATCTGAGGTGCCGATTTGGCCAGGGTGAGACCAATGCGACCCCCATTCACGTTGTAGTCATCGTCGCTGTGGAGGATCGGGTCATTGGCATCCTTGTGGATCGCGTATCTGACATCCTGACTGTTGAAAATGGCGAAATTCGCAAGGTTCCTGACCTCGATGGCCAGGAGGATGAGGACCATATAGTTGGTCTGGTCACAGCCGGGGATCGAATGGTTGCCCTTCTGGACGCAGCCAGCCTGTTTCATGCCGAAATTATCGAAAAAAATGTTGATGTGGCCGATGCAAAGATTGCGCCCCAGTAATTGTCTGTGAGGAAATTGAAATGACAGATGTAACAACTCACTCAAACCCACAAAGTAATGTTGGGGAAAAGCGATCCGCACTATCCTTTTCGGGTATTTCGATCCGAAACTTGCTCATTGGCGGTTTTTCTATGGCCTGCCTAATCCTGATTGTCGCAATGGGGATTAGTATCTTCAGCGCAACCAAGAAAGCTACCCATGTAACAGAGGCGCGGGACATCAGTATTCCAACAACTCTCTCCATCGCAGAATTGCATCGTAAAATATTGGAGACAGAAGCCAATACGGGTAAATGGGTTACAACAGCTGATCCCAAATACACTGACGCCTTGAGCGGCACCTGGTCAGAAATTTCCATTATTCAGAGCCGTCTCGATGAAAGGCTTCCGTCTCTTAGCGATGAATATTCTGGAGCCTGGAGAGATTTTAAAGTCTTTTTGCAGGATTATAAAGCAGCCCAAGCTCAAGTAGTCCAAAACGTCTCGCCCTTAAGTCAGCTGGCTTTAATGGAAGACAAGTTGGAAACTATGCTTGTTGGTGATGCAGGCTTGATGACGCTTGCTGCAAATAACTTGAACAGCTCCATGACAACATTGGTAGAGGATGCAAATGGTCTTTCCACCACATTATGGGCGCTGTTGATTGCTGGAATTGCCCTCATCGTCGCAGCTGGTGTCATTTCATCCCGTGCAATTCTCACCCCCCTCGCCCAACTTTCTGATATTGTGGTGGAAATTGCCGAAGGTAAAAATGTCGAAATTCCCGGTTTAACCCGTAAAGACGCTCTCGGAAAACTAGGCCGCAGCCTGCAATTGATCGTCCTCAGCGCTCACAAAAACATGCGCATTAAATCCGCTCTTGATAGCTGCCGCACCAACGTAATGGTAGCTGATGCCGATTATAACATTGTCTATGTAAATGACACTATGCTGGCCATGTTGCAGGGAAACGAAGAAAATATGCGCAAGGATCTGCCAAAATTCACAGCAGACGAGATTGTTGGAACAAATATTGACAGCTTCCACAAAAATCCGGCCCATCAACGCAATATGCTGGACGGCCTAACCGGTGAATATGAGGCGAACCTGTCAATTGGGGGGCGTGAATATGATCTGGTGGTCTCCCCTATTCTGGATGACGAACATGTCCGTATCGGAACCGTCGTGGAATGGGAAGATGTGACAGTACGAAATGCACAACGCAGTGAAGAGCGCCGCGTTGCAAATGAAAACTCCCGCATCAAGGCCGCCCTTGATAACTGTACAACCAACATGATGGTGGCTGATGCGGACTATAACATCGTTTATGTCAACGACACTATGAAAGAAATGCTCCATAAAAATGAGAGCAGTATGCGAGAAGAGTTGCCGAATTTTAATGCCTCTAAGATTGTTGGCGCCAATATTGACGGCTTCCATAAAAATCCTGCCCATCAGCGTGGCATGTTGGACCGCCTGACACAGTCTTATGAAACAAGCATTCAGATTAGTGGCAAATATTATAACCTGATCGCCAGCCCTGTCCTGACAGAAGAAGGCGAACGCATTGGAACCGTTGTGGAATGGGCCGATGTCACCGCTGAAAAAATGATCGAACAGGAAATCGATGGTGTTGTAAACGCCGCTGTTGCCGGTGATTTCAGCAACAAACTCCAATTAGAAGGCAAAGAAGGCTTTATGTTGCGTCTGTCAGAAGCAATCAACAGCCTATCTGACACCGTCTCCAATGCCATGGAAGATGTGGGAGATGCGCTGTCTGCCCTGTCCGAAGGTGATTTGACCAAACGTATTTCCGCCGAATATGCGGGACTATTTGAACGCTTGAAAACCAATACCAATAGCACTTCTGAGCAGCTTGCCTCTATCGTAGCGGATATCATGACCGCTGGCAGCGAAGTTGCAAACGCTGCGCAGGAAATCAACATGGGGACCATGGATCTGTCACAGCGGACAGAACAGCAGGCCTCAAATCTGGAAGAGACCGCTGCTGCGATGGAAGAAATGGCCTCTACCGTGAAGCAGAATGCTGAAAATGCCCAACAGGCAAACCAGCTTTCCATCTCCGCCCGTGATGTGGCGGAACGTGGTGGTGGGGTCGTTAGTGAAGTGGTGGAGGCCATGTCTCGCATTGAAGGCTCCTCCCAGAAAATCTCTGACATTATCAGTGTTATTGACGAGATTGCTTTCCAGACCAACCTGCTTGCCCTGAACGCCGCAGTGGAAGCCGCCCGTGCGGGAGACGCCGGTAAAGGATTTGCGGTTGTTGCCGCAGAAGTCGGCACCCTTGCACAACGGTCCTCACAAGCGGCGAAGGACATTAAAGGCCTCATCAACGATAGCGGCAGTCAGGTAAAAGACGGTGTCCGCCTTGTTGGTAATGCCGGCGAGTCCTTGACGGAAATTGTGGACTCCATCAAACGCCTGAGCGATATCGTCTCTGAGATTGCAGCTGCGAGTAATGAGCAGTCTACAAGTATCAACGAGATTAACCGTTCTGTTTCTCAAATGGATGAAATGACGCAGCAGAACTCTGCCCTAGTGGAAGAGAACGCAGCGGCGTCACGCACCCTGCAGGAGCAATCAGAAAGCATGCGAGATCGTATTTCCTTCTTCAAGGTTGATGACACGATCGCACCCAGCATTTCAAAGCCAGCAACCAACGGAAAAAGTGAGCCCCCTGCCGCCAGTAGCAGCAGTTCGGCCTCTATCGCGATGCCAGTAATGGCGATGTCCAACGGTCAAGCTGCGACTGAAGACTGGAGCGAGTTCTAAACAATAAGGCATCAATCAATCAAACAGCTCTAGCCCATCGGGCTAGAGCAACTTGAGGGAGCATATGACGCAACAAGCCTCCATCGGTACAAAACGTCGTGAATTCAACTTCTCTGAGGCGGAATTCAAGAAACTGACAGGCCTTGTCTATTCATTGACAGGGATTGTGCTGGGTGATCATAAGCGGGACATGGTCTACGGACGGTTGGCACGGCGCCTGCGGGAGCTTGGCATGCAATCCTTCTCGCAATATTGCGACCTGCTGGATTCAAACAACTCCTCTCAGGAAACAAGTTTTCTGGTAAATGCCATCACCACAAATTTGACCAAATTCTATCGCGAGAGCCATCATTTTGAGGCCCTGATAGATTATGCCAAAAAAATCACACAGGATCCGATCCGGAAGCAAAGCAAGGAGCTTCTAATCTGGTCCGCTGGTTGCTCCTCAGGCGAGGAGCCCTACTCCATGGCGACAACGCTAATCAGTGCCGTCCCTGCCCTGCATACATGGAAGGTTAAAATTCTGGCGACTGATCTGGATACCAACATGCTGAATAAAGGCAAACAGGGGATCTATAGCGCGGATGTTCTCAAGGATATGCAGCTACCGTTTGCTCATTATCTAAAAGAAAATAGCAAACAGGTCGATGATAAAATACATCTGAATGAGCGCACCAAAAACATCATTTTCTTTAAGCATCTAAACCTTCTGCATCAATGGCCGATGAAGAAACAATATGATGTTATTTTCTGCCGGAACGTCTTGATTTACTTCGATCGCCAAACCAAGGAAGGGCTGGTCACACGCTACACAAATATGCTGCGTGACGGCGGATTATTATGTCTTGGTCATTCTGAAAGCCTTCAGAACAAACCTCAAAATCTGCATTTAATGGGTAAGACCACTTATATCAAAACCGGCGGAGGCAGTTCATGAAGCAACAGAACAAAGCTCCGGCTGAACGTCGTCACCCGACTACAGATCCGCTATTTGAAACGCCGCGCAAAAAATATTTTGATCCAAAATGGAATAAAACTCTAGTGCGCGTGCAGCCGGGTGATCACTACATCACCGACAAGGATGATGAAATGATTGTCACCATTCTTGGCTCCTGTGTTGCCGCCTGTATTCGCGATCCACTCATAGGTGTTGGAGGGATGAACCACTTCATGCTGCCGGAAAGTGACACAGGGCAATGGGGATCAACCAGTGCCAATATGCGCTATGGCAACTATGCCATGGAGACTTTGATCAATGAAATCCTGAAAGCTGGCGGCAAGCGCAACAGGCTTGAATTCAAATTATTTGGCGGGGGTAATGTCATACCGGGCTCATCCCGTGTCGGAGATAAGAACGGTCATTTTGCCCTCAATTATCTGAAATATGAGGGTTTCCACCCCCTCGCCTATGATCTGGGGGGAGCCCATCCGAGACGTATTCATTTCAACCCTCAAACAGGTAAGGTCGATCGATTGCTTCTTAAGCGTACTGACGACATGAGACTGCTTAAAGAAGAAGAGAACTACAGATCAAAACTGCCCCAGCAAGTTGATAAAGCTGGTGATGTGGACCTTTTCTGACAGGAGCGTTGCATGACAAAGAAAATTAAAGTTCTTATCGTTGATGACTCTGCATTGATCCGTCAGATGCTGACTGCCATGCTGAGCAAGGATCCGGGTATTGAGGTCGTGGGAGCCGCTCCTGACCCGTTGACCGCGCGCACCATGATCAAACAGCTCAATCCAGATGTCCTGACATTGGACATTGAAATGCCCCGCATGGATGGCATCGCATTTTTGGAAAAAATTATCACCCTACGGCCGATGCCGGTAGTTATGATTTCCTCACTGACGCAGGAAGGGGCTGATATTGCCATGCAGGCGTTGGAAATGGGAGCCGTTGATTATATTGCCAAGCCAACAAGTGACCTTCGCCTTGGGTTAGAAGCGAAAGGTGCTGAAATTATCAGCAAAGTGAAAACGGCTGCTAATGCTCGTGTTATGGCCCGCAAGCCCATTCCGCAAGCGACAATGGAAAACACTGTTCTGCAACGCTTCAAAACCACAGAACAAGTGGTTTGCATTGGTGCCTCCACCGGTGGTGTTGAGGCGATCCGGGAAGTAATTTGTCAGTTACCCCCCAATTTTCCAGGTGTTCTGATTACCCAGCATATGCCGGGGAAATTCACCACCTCATTCGCCAATCGGATGAACACAATCACACGCGTCACCGTATGTGAAGCGCAGCACAACCAACGAATTCTGCCGGGTCACGTCTATATTGCACCGGGGGAACACCATTTGGAGATCAACCGCTCCGGCGCCAATTACATTTGCAGACTGACGGACGAGGCACCCGTTAGTGGTCACCGCCCCTCCGTGGACGTTCTTTTCAATTCTGCAGCCAAGGTGGCTGGTGCAAATGCGATTGGCGTCATCCTTACCGGAATGGGCCGCGACGGTGCAGAGGGGATGCT
>Ga0070729_10006882_pt1 | contig 11074 bp, 10 predicted proteins | sample tdDd472_FD_66725 | JGI IMG/M metagenome (GOLD analysis project Ga0070729, IMG submission 66725) | Marine sediment microbial communities from the Atlantic coast under amendment with organic carbon and nitrate - tdDd47.2 | ecosystem: Environmental > Aquatic > Marine > Coastal > Sediment | place...
ATGCCCATATAGTAGGCGGCAAGCTGGTTCTGCGAACTGGCCTGCATGGCGACGCCCAGCTTGGTATGGGTGAAGAAGATATAGAGCAGGACCGCCAGCAGCACCGTGCCGATGATGATCGACAGGGCTTCCTGGGCGATGATCACCCCGCCCAGATTGACGATCTGGTTGGTGAACGGCGTGTTGAACGAGCTTGGTTCGTGGCCCCAGAAGATGCCGGCCAGGGCTCTGAAGATGAAGCCCAGGGAGATGGTCAGAATGACGATGGCGAACTGGGGCTGGCCGATCACGTAACGCAGGACGATCTTGTCGAGTAGATAGCCGAAGACCGCCATACAGAGAATGGCGAAGAAGAAACCGAGCCAGTAATCGACGCCGAGAAAGCCGATAAAGGAAAGAGCGGTAAAGGCGCCCAGCATCATCATATCGCCCTGGGCGAAGTTGACGATTTCCGTCGCCTTATAGATCAGCACGAAGCCCAGTGCGATCAGGCCGTATACACAGCCCTGCGCAATGCCGCTGACCAGGATTTGCATGAGTTCCAAGGGTCCAACCTTCCTTTCGTTACGCCGCTTTTAAAGCGAGCGACATCTCGTCGAGCTTGCCCACGTTGCTGTGCATCGGTGGGGCGTTGTCATTGTGTCCGGCCGCCCGGATAATGGTTTCCGGCGCGATGGGGCCTTCCCGGCCAACCGCTGCGATGCGGGAAAAGGCCAGGGCGTAAATCTCGCCGTCTGAACGGATCGACTGGTCAAAATAGAACCATTTGTCGTCCCAGCAGACGAGACGGGTCGCTGTTTCGTATTTTTGAAAAATTTTGAGTGATTTGCGAAATCGCACGGCGACGCCGCCGAGCGCCGGTCCGCTTTTGTGCTGCCGCATGGTCTTTAAAAGTCCTGCGCTGACCAGTAAATCGACCCGCCCAATATCGAACTGGAAATAATACTTGGTGTTGGTCATGTGAATATTGGGGTCCAGATCAAGCGGCATGACTCGGCGGGAGAGCACCGCTTCATCCAACAGGTTGTCGTGGCGCTTGCCGAGAAGCCGCGCCCCCAAAATCCTGCCGATGCTCAACCAGACTCCCATGATTCCGGTCTCTTCCTTCCCGTTTTAAACGTCAGGTTCTCGCGCCGGCTTCTTCGCCCTCGTCGAACAGGGCGGGCGCGCGTTTGTTTTCCGGTGTTTTGGCTAAGTAGTCTTCAACCGCGCTCTCCGGGTCGACTCCGGCGTCCTTCAGCTCACCGATGGCGGCGTCAGCCAGGTCGGTGGTTGCGTCCAACATCAGTTGCAGCTCGGTCATCCGGTCTTCAATGGCTTTGGCGTGGCGGCGACATCCGTGCAGCAGATGGGCCGATTGGGTGACGTTTTCGCGGCCGGAATAATAAAGGTCGAGATAGCGTTTGGTGTCGGCCAGCTTGAAGCCGCAGGCCTTGCCTCTGAGAATGATCTTGAGTCGCGCCTTTTCGCGCTTGGTGTAGATGCGCGTTCGCCCGACCCGCCGGGACTCGATGAGCCCCTTCGATTCATAAAACCGCACGGCGCGCGGCGTAATGCCGAATTCCGTAGCCAGGTCGGTGACCGTGAAAAGATCTTCCATATTGTGCCTCACCTGTCCGGCCTTAGTTTGTTCTGGCCGTTTTTTATTCGTCATTTCTGACCAATTGGTATTTCGAATTACGTATAGGTAATGACAAAGTTTACGTAACGTCAAGCGCCTTCCGTATGAAAGGCGTCATTTGAGTGTTGGGGGTCGCTCGAAACGCCCGCCGCGGCCGGCGCCGCTTGAAAATCTTGCCGCGCCTGCCTTGCCTTCGACTTCGATCATGGCGACACTGCGGGTGAATTCGTTTCGAAGAGCCGTCTCTTGAGAGAAGCCCTGTTGTTCGTAGGCCGAGGCGCGGTCGCTGTTCATGCAGGCTTGTGGAAAGGCGGCGATCTGTTCGGCCAGCTCGAGGGCGATCTCCAGGCTTTTTCCTTTGGCTGTAACCCGATTGGCGAGCCCCATTTGCAGGGCTTCCTCCGCGCCGACGGGGCGACCGGTCAGGATCATGTCGAGTGCGCGGCCCATGCCGACGATGCGTGGCAGGCGCACGGTGCCGCCGTCAATGAGCGGCACCCCCCAGCGGCGACAGAACACGCCGAACACCGCATCTTCTTCTACGACTCTGAGATCGCAGCAGAGCGCCAGTTCCAGCCCGCCCGCCACGGCGTGGCCGCTGATTGCCCCGATCACCGGTTTGGTGAAGGCCATGCGGCTGATCCCCATGGGGCCGTCGCCGTCGGGTTCCAGGCGGTTGCGTCGCTTAGGGTCGGCGAAGGCTTTCAAGTCCGCTCCGGCGCAAAATGTTCCGCCATGACCGAAGAGGATGGCGGCCTTCGCCGTTTCGTCGGCTTCGAAGGTGCGGAATGCGTCGGCGAGTTTTTTGGCTGTTGGGCGGTCCACCGCGTTGCGCGCATCGGGGCGATTGATGCCGATCAGGGTGACGGGGCCTTTGGTTTCGCTGGTTACGGGCATTTTCGCCATCCTCCATCTTGACTCATCGGGTCTCCTGGCCTCATTATCTACCGAACGGTCGATAAAATCAAAAGGGAATTGGCGGCATGGCGAGACCGGCGAAAAAAACCGATGGGGTTGAAACTAAAGAGCGGCTCTTGGAAGTGGCTGAGCGGCTGTTTGCCGAAAAGGGCTTCCACGGCGCATCCTTGCGCGATATCGGCGGCGAAGTGGGGGTCGCCAACGCCTCCCTGCTTTACCATTTCCCTTCCAAGGGCAAGCTCTATGTGGCGGTGCTCGACCGTATCACCGAGAGCCTGAGCGCCGTCGCCGATGAGGTGGAGCGCGCAGAGTTGGGCGATATCGAACGGTTCGAGCTGTTCTACAACGCCTTTTACGACTGGGGCGAAGCTCACGCGGATTACATGCGCATCGTCATGCGTGAAATGATGGACAATAAGGATCGAGTCGACCGTATTGAGAAATGGCACCTAACCGGCGTCATGGGGCGGATGACCAAGGTTATCGCCGACGGTCAGGCCAAGGGGACCTTCCGGTCCTGCGACCCCGAGCTGTTTCTCTATCAGGTGCTGGGCTCGGTGACCTATTTCCAGTTGGGCCTGCCGACCCTCGGGCGCGTTATGGATTGGGACCGGGATGCCGCGGCCAAAACCTTCCGTCAGGAAACGTTGGATCACTTGAGTCGGGCGTTGATTAAAAAAAGCGCGCTCAAAAAAGTTCACAAAAAACGCAAGTAAACGGCTGGGAGGCCGATTGTATGTCTTACGAAGCGATCACCTTCGAGGTTTCGGCCGGGGTTGCCGAGATCACGCTCAACGACCCGGTCGCGCTGAACGCGCTGTCGAGTCGGATGCTGGCCGAGTTGCGACTGGCGTTTGATGAGGTGCGGGCCAACGATGAGATTCGGGCCGTGCTGCTGACTGGGGCGGGCCGTGCTTTTTCCAGTGGAGCCAACCTTGCTGAAGATGGTGGCGACCCCAATGATCTCGATCTCAAGGCGATTTTGCAGGAGCGCTACAATCCGCTGGTCCGCGACATGCGCGATCTGGAAAAGCCCATTGTTGGCGCGGTGCCCGGCATCGCCGCCGGGGCGGGGATGGGGGTTGCGCTTTCCTGCGACATTCTACTGGCTGCCGAATCGGCCCAGTTCATTCAGCTTTTCACCCGTATCGGTGTGATGCCGGATGCGGGCTGCACCTGGTTGCTGCCTCAACGGGTTGGGCTGGCCCGCGCCAAGGCCATGGCGTTATTGACCGACCCGGTGGATGGCAAGACGGCCGAGGCCTGGGGGATGATTTGGAAGTGCCTGCCTGATGCTGAATTGATGGATGAAGCCCGCAAGATGGCTAAGCAGTTGGCCTCCCGCGCCACCATGGCGTTGGGCAAAACAAAACGCGCCATCGATGCCGCCGCGACCAACAGTCTCGATGTGCAGTTGGATTTGGAAGCAGAATGGCAAGGCGAGTTGGGCGACAGTTACGACTTCAAGGAAGGGGTGATGGCGTTCCTCGAAAAGCGTCCGGCTGAGTTCAAAGGAAAATAGCGCTATGTCCGAGCTTCTGCGTATCGGCTGTTCGTCCGGTTTCTGGGGCGATAGCCAACTGGCCGCGCCGCAACTGATCCACCAGGGAAATATCGATTTTTTGGTCGCCGACTATCTGGCCGAAATTACGCTCTCGATCATGGCTCGGATGCGCGCCAAGTCACCCGACCAGGGTTATGCGGTGGATTTCGTCACCGGTGTCATGGCTCCCTTGGCGGGCGAGATCAAACAGCGCGGTATTCGTGTCGTGACCAATGCGGGCGGGATGAATCCGGCGGCCTGCGCCGAAGCCGTGCGCCAAGTCGCTGAAAAGGCGGGGGTCGAGTTTAAGGTCGCCGTGGTCGAAGGCGACGACCTTTTGGAGCGGGTTGACGAACTGCGCCCGGAGATCGTCGAAATGGGCAGCGGTAAGCCGATGCCCGAACGGATGGTCAGCATCAATGCCTATCTGGGCGCCAAGCCGATCAAGGAAGCGCTGGATGCCGGGGCCGAGGTGGTGATCACCGGGCGGTGCACCGACAGCGCCTTGGTTTTAGGGCCGCTGATGCATCGGTTCGGCTGGGCCGAAGACGACTACGACAAGCTGGCCCAAGGCACCTTGGCCGGGCATTTGGTGGAGTGCGGCGCGCAGGCGACCGGAGGGCTGTTCACCGACTGGGAAACCGTGCCCGATTGGGAAATTATTGGTTACCCCATTGCCGAATGCCGGTCCGACGGCGTTTTCACCATCACCAAGCCGGTCGATACGGGCGGCCTCGTGACAACGGCTACGGTGGCCGAGCAGACGGTCTATGAAATTGGCGATCCGGGGGCCTATCTGATGGCCGATCTGGTTTGCGACTTCACCCAGGTCACTTTGGAAAAAGACGGCCTTGATCGGGTCAGGGTCAGTGGGGCCAAGGGCCGCGCGCCGACGCCATATTATAAGGTTAGCGGCACCTATGCCGAGGGCTTTCGCTCGATCCTCACGGTCATGCTGGGCGGTATCGATGCCGACAAAAAGGCCCGCCGGGTGGCCGAAGCCTTGCTCAATCGGACGGCGGCGATGTTCAAGCAGCTTGGGCTGCCGCCTTATAGCGAAACCAGCATTGAGGTGATTGGAGCGGAAGATACTTATGGGGCCCAGGCCCGCAAGCCTGCCTCGCGCGACGTGGTCTTGAAGATCGCCGTGCGCCATTCGCAAAAAGAAGCGCTCGATATCTTCTCCCGTGAAGTGACTTCGGCGGGCACCTCCATGGCGCCGGGGTTGACAGGCTTGTTCGGCGGGCGGCCCAAGGTCACCCCCGTGGTGCGCCACTTTCCTTTCCTGCTGGAAAAAGACAAGGTCTCGGTTTCCTACAATCTGGGCGAAGGGCCGGTGGTCGTCGATTGCGCATCGGTCAAAGCGGAAACCGCCGAAATATCCGATTTTCCGGTCTCCCACGAAACCTACACGCCGACCGGCGACACGGTGGAGGTGCCGCTTATCAAGCTGGCCCATGGGCGGAGCGGCGATAAGGGCAACGATGCCAATATCGGCATCATCGCCCGCAATCCGGCCTATCTGCCGCTGCTGCGCGGACAACTGACGGCGGATGCGGTGGAGCGCTATTTCGCCCATCTGCTTGAAGGCGGGGTAACCCGCCACGAATGGCCGGGGATTCACGCGCTTAATTTCGAACTGCATGACGTGTTGGGTGGCGGCGGGATGGCTTCGCTGCGTTACGATCCGCAGGGCAAGGCCTTCGCTCAGATGCTGCTCGATATTCCCATCAAGGTCCCGGCTGCCTGGCTTGAAAAGGGCGGTCCTCTGGAAGGGAGGAGATAACATGGCGAAAATAACCAAGGTCCTGATCGCCAACCGAGGCGAGATTGCCCTCCGCATCATTCGCACACTGAATAACCTGGGTATTGCTTCGGTTGCCGTCTATCACGCGCTGGATGCCGATGCGCCTTATGCGGAAGCGGCTGGCGAGGCGGTGGAGTTGGTGGGCGATACACCCGTTGGAGCTTACCTTCAGGGCGAACGGATACTCGATGTGGCGAGACAAACCGGGGCCGACGCCATCCATCCGGGTTATGGGTTTTTGTCGGAAAATGCCGCTTTTGCCGAGGCGGTGGAAAAGGCCGGATTGATCTTCATCGGGCCGAGAGCGAAAACCATCCGATTGATGGGCGACAAAATCACGGCGCGGACCTTCGCCGCCGAAAACGGGTTCCCCCTGGCTCCTTCGGCCACGCTCGAAGATGACCGCACGGCCTTTCTAAAGGCGACTGAGGAGATTGGCTTTCCGCTGCTGATCAAGGCCTCGGCGGGTGGCGGCGGCAAGGGCATGCAGATCGTCGAAAAGGCTGGAGAGCTGGAAGCGAAAGTCGCATTAGCCGCCAGTGAGGCCGAACGGGCTTTCGGGAGCAGTACGCTTTATGCCGAAAAGCTGGTCGAGACCCCCCGCCATATCGAAGTGCAGGTGTTGGGCGACGGTAAGGGGGAGGCGATCCATCTGGGTGAGCGGGAATGCTCGATTCAGCGTCGCTTTCAGAAAATCATCGAAGAAGCGCCTGCGCCTGCATTGCCGGATGAAACGCGCAACGCCATCCATGAAACGGCGGTAAAGATCGCCAAGGCGGCCAAATACCGAGGGGCGGGAACTGTCGAGTTCATCCTGGGTGGCGATGGGGAGTTCTACTTCCTTGAGATGAACACCCGGCTTCAGGTGGAGCATCCGGTAACGGAAATGATCACCGGTGTCGATCTGGTGGCCGAACAGGTCTCGATTGCCGAAACCGGCGTGCTCAATCACGCGCAGGACGACATTACCTTCGAAGGTCACGCCATTGAAGCGCGACTCTACGCCGAAGATGCCGACAACGGCTTCTTACCCGTCACAGGACCACTCTTGGTGTTTGAAGAACCCGAAGGGCCGGGTGTGCGGTTTGATGGCGGCGTCAGGGAGGGCACGGAGGTTTCCGCCGCCTTCGATCCGATGCTGGCGAAATTGATTGTCTATGGGGCCGACCGGGAAGCCGCACTGAAACGGCTGGTTTCGGCCCTGGAAGGTACCGTCTGCCTGGGCGTGACCACCAACATCGATTTCCTGGCTCGTGTTGCCGCCCATCCGGCGTTTGCGGCCGGGGGCTACAATACGGGGTTTATCGCGGCCCATGAAGGAGACTTGAAACCCGCGCCCATCGGCGAAGACGAGTTGGATATCCTTTTGACCCTTGCAGCTTTAAGCGGAAAGGGACCGATTGACCCGCCGCCCGCCGCGCCTGAACCCTATGCCTCCATAGGCGAGTGGAGAAACTGATGATGAACCGGATTTTCGAGATCGATGGCGAACGATATGACGTTTCGCCCGCTGTAGACGGCGAAATCTCCGAAAGGGGCGATGGGGCTTTCTCGTTTGATGCCGACAACAGCACCCATTTCGTCTGGATGGTCAGGGATGGCGACCGGGTCTTCGTGCGGTTGAACGGCCGAACCTACCAGATTGACGAAATCGACCCGCGCAGTATGGTGGCCGACGGTGGGATGGCGGAAGATACGGCCAAGGCTCCCATGCCGGGCACGGTGATTTCCGTTGAGGCTGCGCCGGGCCGGGAGGTGCGCAATGGCGAGGTTTTACTGACAATCGAGTCGATGAAGCTGCAAACCCAAATTACCGCCTGGCGGGATGGGGTTGTTGAAGAAATACACCTGGCCGAAGGCGATGAGTTCGACCGGGGCGCTCCCCTGGTTAGCCTGAAAGGGGAGGAAGACTGATGGAACGTATTCGCTCCCATATCGACACCAAGGGCAAGACGTTTAAGGCCTACGTCGAACACAATACTCAGGTGCTTTCCGAATTCCACGCCAAGCAAAAGGCCTCGCGGTTCGACCGTCCGCAGCGCGATCTGGACCGGCTGGCGAAGCAGAACAAACTGTTCGTCCGCGACCGTTTGAACCTGCTGCTCGATCCGGGCACACCGTTTCTCGAATTGTCGTCGCTGGCGGCCAATCAAGCCTATGATGGCGAAGTGCCCGGCGCGGCCATGGTCAACGGGATCGGCATCGTCTCGGGGCGCGAAGTTCTGGTCATGGCGTCGGACAGTTCGGTCAAGGGCGGCGCGCTTTATCCGCTTTCCGTCACCAAGTCTGTCCGGGCGCTCGATATCGCCATCGAAAACCGCTTGCCGGTGGTCCATCTGACCGACAGCGCCGGGGCCTTCCTGCCCATGCAGGCCGAAATTTTCCCCGACAAATACGACGGCGGTCGGGTGTTCCGCAATCAGGCGATCCTCTCCAAAATGGGTGTGCCCCAGGTTGCGGTGGTGTTGGGTCATGGCACGGCGGGCGGGGCCTATATTCCGGCCCTTTCCGACTATGCGGTGATCGTCCGTGGCGCCGGCGGAATTTTCCTGGGCGGCCCGCCTCTGGTTAAGGCGGCGACCGGCGAAGACGTCACCGCCGACGAGCTGGGTGGTTGTGACGTGCATACCCAGATCAGCGGCACGGCGGATTACCCCGCCGAGAGCGAAGCCGACGGCATCCGCCAGGCCCGCGAGATCGTCGCGCTGTTTCCCAAACCCGAAAAGTCGGTGATCGACTGGGAGGAGCCGGAAGAGCCCTTCTATGATCCGAGCGAGCTTTACGGGATCATCCCCGACGACATCAAAAAGCAGTTCGACATGCGCGAGGTCATCGCCCGCATGGTCGATGGCTCACGCTTCCATGAATATCAACCGGCCTACGGCGCGACTCTGGTCTGCGGCTACGCCCGCATCTGGGGCTACAAGGTCGGTATCCTCGGCAACAACGGCGTGCTGTTCAACGACAGCGCCAAGAAGGCCGCTCACTTCATGCAGCTCTGCGACCGCGACCGGGTGCCGCTGGTTTTCTTGCAGAACATCACCGGCTTCATGATCGGCAAGGACTATGAGCGCGAAGGCATCACCAAGGATGGGGCCAAGATGATCATGGTTCAGGCGGGCGTCGATGTGCCCAAGTTCACCGTGCTGGTCAATGGTTCCTTCGGGGCGGGCAACTACGGCATGGCCGGGCGCGCCTGGGACCCGCGCTTCCTGTTTACCTGGCCCAACTCGCAAATTTCGGTGATGGGGGCCGAGCAGGCGGCCAAGACGCTGACCATGCTGAAAGTCGCCCAACTGGCCAAGCAGGGCAAGCAACTGGGCAAGGAAGAAATCGCCGCCATCCAGACGCCGATCTTTGAAGAATACAGCCGCCAGAGCAGCGCCTACTACGCCACGTCGGAATTGTGGGACGACGGGATTATCGATCCGGTCGATACCCGCAACGCGCTGGGCATTTCCATTTCCGCCAGCCTCAACGCGCCCATCAAGCGCCAGCCCGGTGGAATAATGAGATTTTAGACAATGAAGCTCCAACAAAACATGCCGTCGCGCCCGCGAAGGCGGGTGCCCACGACTTGAATGATGAGGCGTAGGAAATAGGAAAAGTCATGGATACCCGCGCGCGGGCATGACGTTCTAGATAGGAGAAAGATTTTATGACCATGACCGAAGGTGCTTTAGGGGCGCTCCCCTCATACGAACTGACCCCCGAATACCGGGAGGTTCTGGACGCTTCCGACCGCTTCTCCCGCGAGCAGCTCTATCCCTTGCAGCAGAAGATGGACGACGAGGAATGGTGGCCCGAGGACGTGTTCAAAAAGATGGCCGAGGTCGGCTATATGGGCGTCACGGTGCCCGAGGAATACGGCGGGGCGGGCATGGATTATTTCGCCAGCGCGCTGATCCTCCAGTCGGTCAGTAAGTGGAACCCGGCCATCGGTTTGAGCTACGGGGCGCACGACAATCTCTGTGTGAACAACATCCTGCGCAACGCCAGTGAAGAGATGCGCCGCAAGTACCTGCCGGGCTTGTGCGACGGCACGCTGACCGGCGCGTTGGGATTGACCGAGCCGGGCGCGGGGTCGGATGCGCTCGGTTCCATGCGCACCACGGCCAAGCGCGACGGCGATCATTACGTGTTGAACGGCTCGAAGATTTTCATCACCAACGGCCCGGTCGCCGACGTGTTACTGGTCTACGCCAAGACCGCCCCCGAGTTGGGTCCCAAAGGCATTTCGGCCTTCATCGTCGAGAAGGATTTCCCCGGTTTTTCCGTCGCTCAGAAGCTGATCAAGATGGGCTATCGCGGCAGCCCGACCGGCGAGCTGGTGTTCGACAATTGCCGGGTGCCGGTGGAGAACCGGGTCGGCGAAGAAAACAAGGGTGTGGCCGTGGTGATGTCCGGGCTCGATCTGGAGCGCACCATCTATGCGGTCAGTTCGGTCGGCATGGCCGAGCGGGCGCTGGAATTATCGGTGGACTACGCCAAGACCCGCCAACAGTTCGGCAAGCCCATCGCGGCTTTCCAGATGATCCAGGCCAAGCTGGCTGAAATGTATATGACGCTCGAAGCCATGCGCGCCTACGCCTACCGGGTGGCGGCGGCCTGCAACGATATGGAGCAAGGCGGCGGCGGGCGCGGCGAAGTCCACAAGCTCTCGGCGGCGGCCATCCTGTTCTGCGCAGAAGGGGCCAAAAAAATCATCGACGACGCCGTGCAAATCCACGGCGGGATGGGCTTCATGTGGGAGAGCGAAGTCAACCGCCTCTACCGCGCCGCCAAACTCGCCGAAATCGGCGCAGGCACCAACGAGGTGCGCAAAATCATCATCGCGGAAGAGTTGCTGCGGGGGTGAGGGGTTTGAAATGGCCGTCGTGCCCTCGAATGACGAAGGGGAACGGTTCTTCCGTTATTCCGGAATTTGCAAAGCAAATATCCGGAATCCAGAAGCTTTGCAGTGTTAGCCATTCCTGGATTCCTGTCTATTTAGGCTGTTGTAGATTTAGGTTGGGTGGGAGCCCGATGGATTCCCGGTTTTTAAGACCGTTACCCGGCCCGGCGTCCCACCCATTGTGTCAACCCAATCCTGAACAGTTGCTTGGGGCTGGTAGCAACAGACCCCGCAGGACAGGAATAGGAGAGTTGATTATGCCTGTTCTCTATCTCGGCGTCGATGTTTCCA
>Ga0070729_10006883_pt1 | contig 11072 bp, 13 predicted proteins | sample tdDd472_FD_66725 | JGI IMG/M metagenome (GOLD analysis project Ga0070729, IMG submission 66725) | Marine sediment microbial communities from the Atlantic coast under amendment with organic carbon and nitrate - tdDd47.2 | ecosystem: Environmental > Aquatic > Marine > Coastal > Sediment | place...
TTTCTGGTTTTCCGAAAAGAAAGTAGTGAAAGTAGTTACCGGTTCGGGCGGAACTCAGGAAGCAATAATAAAAGTAAAAGGCGGGTACTCCCCCGATGTATTGGAATTCGAAACCGGTAAACCGATTAAACTAAATTTTATAAGAGAAGAGACTGCTGCCTGCAGCGAGGAAGTCGTATTCTCTGATTTTAACAAGAAAGCAACTTTAACTCCGTTTAAAACCGTTTCGGTTGAATTGGAAATTGATAAACCGGGTGAGTACGGCTTTCAATGCGGTATGGGTATGTTGAAAGGAAAACTTATTGTGCGCTGAAAATTGTATTCATTGATAACCTGAAGAAATAACATTTCTCTAAGCGTTCCGTCAATAAAAAAATGAACCGTTTTAGAATTTATTGCATCGTACGAAATAGATGGGATAATAAGTCCATTTATAAAAAACAAAATAAAAATTAACAACAAAGAGGTAAAAAATGTATTACAAAAAACTAACCACAGTATTAGCAATCTTAATCACATTAGCATTTACACTTAATGTTTCTGCTCAGCACAATAATTCTGGAAATACGCAGCAGCATATGCAAAATATGAATATGCAGAATATGCAAATGCAGAACATGAATATGCAGCAAATGAACGACCATATGAATAAACTGCAAACAATGACTGATGATATGATGCAGCAAATGAATTCCGGTAAGATGGGAAATCAAGAGATGAATCAAAATAATATGAATAATATGCATAATGGAAATATGACGCAGTCAATGGAAAGCATGAATTCGATGACCGGGCATATGAAAGGTTTAATTGAAAACATGGATAAAGTAATGCAGAACGAAGAGTTAATGCATAATGAAGATATGAAAAATACGATGAACGATATGATGAAAAATATGAATATGCTCATGAATGACTACGAGAAAGTACTTGAGAATATTAATAACATTGAAAATTGACAGGAAGTTTGATGATACAACGAAAGGAAATTAAAAAAATCACTCTGATAACACTCTGCTTACTTTTGGTAAGCAGCGTGTCATTCGCCCAGGGGAAATGGACTGCCTCAACAAGTTTGCAGATGAACAGCGGTAATTATTTTTTCGATACACATATGCAGACATATTATCTCTACGGCGGTTTAGGGTATCAAACCGAAAAGTGGGGAGTATCGGCAAACATCCCGGTGATTGCAAGCGACGGCGGTTCGGTTTCTCAACTGGGCAATACTTTTATTCCAACTCAAAATGAAATGCACGGCGGAGATCAAAACCCGTCAAACGATTCTCATGGGGGAATGATGGGATCCGGTTTTTTATCCGATAAAGAAATTTCGATTGGTGATCTTTACTTAAATGGTAAATATAATTTGATTAATCAACGTAATTCTATTTTTGATCTCTATCTCAACGGTTATGTGAAAGTTCCTTTCGCTGATGAAAATAACGGACTCGGAACCGGGAAATTCGATTACAGCCTTTCGATGGGAGTAAGAAAAAATATAGAATCATTTATGTTTTTTGCCGAGTTAGGCTACCTTGCGCTGGGAGATGCTCAAGAAATAAATTATAATAATCCTTTAACTTACAATGTAGGCGTAGGAACATTTTTTACAAATCAAAATTTTGGACTTCTTCTTTCGTACAGCGGTTACTCGAAAGTGATAGACGGTTATGCCGCCCCTGCGCAAGTATCGTTGGGAATTATGCTGAATTCTTCTCACATGATGGGGTATAATATTTTCGTATCAAAAGGATTATCCGAGCTTAATCCGGATTATACCCTCTCCGGCGGTATGCATTTTAATTTTTAAAATAGAAAAAATGATATAAGATAGTCTTTGTAAAATAAAATTGGATATTATGTTAGCCGAAAAAATGAATATCTTTGTTCGACACATTTATAAAAAACGAGCGAAGAGATATGACTTAACTGCTCAACTTTATTATTTGTTTGGTTTTAGAGAATGGGCTTATCGCAAGAGAGCCGTTGAGGAGTTAAAGCTAAAAGATGGTGATACGGTTGTTGAAATTGGGTGCGGAACAGGTTTGAATTTCGCCCTAATTCAGAAAATAATTGGAGAGAACGGAAAAATCATCGGCGTTGATATTACAAAAGAAATGTTAAATGAAGCTGAAAAGAGAGTAAAAGAAAACAACTGGAAAAATGTTGAACTCATAAATGCTGATGCCGCAGAATTTGCGCCTTCGGAGAGTGTTGACGGTATAATTACTTCATTTGCTATATCGTTATCCCCAAATCTTGAAACCATACTTGAAAATTACTTCGATATATTAAAACCGGGTTCAAATTTTGTTGTGTTGGATCTTAAAGTACCCGGTAATTTCTGGGGTAGGTTTAAGTTTTTATTTCTCCCCATTGTAAAGCCCTTCGCAGTCACCGATTATCATATCAAACAGAAACCATGGATGACAATAATTCGCTTTTTTAACAAGAATTTGTATAATGTTAACAGAGCGGATTTATTCGTCGGATATGCATACATAATTTCCGGCATTAAATAATAAGACTATTTAGTCTGTTTTATTGCACATTTACAAATAAGTAAGGAGGATTCGACATGTTTCACGACGGATTTATGGGTGGAGGAATGTTGTTCGGCTGGGTATTCTGGATAGTAATCATTGTTTTGGTTGTCTATCTGGTTGTTAGACTCACAAATCAAAAAACCGGTAATCAAAATATTCAATCAAATGAAAGCCCGCTTGATGTCTTAAAGAAAAGATATGCGCGCGGAGAAATATCAAAAGAAGAATTTGAAAACGTGAAAAAAGATTTAGAATAATTACTGACTCTATAATTAGTTATGCAGTCAAATTTATAATGTAAGACAATCGATGCTAAATAATGAATACGACGGATTAAGATAAATGTTTGCAGATAAAAAAACGGAGAAAATAAAACACCGCTACAATAGAATTTCCGGGTTATATGATTTTCTGGAAAAACCGATGGAGAGCATGTTTTCAGAATACAGAGAAAAGATGCTTAAAAATGCCGGCGGGAAAGTATTGGAAGTGGGAGCCGGAACCGGGAAGAATTTTCAATATTATCCGTACGGAGTTGGAGTTACCGCTATCGACTTTAGTCCCAAGATGGTAAAGATTGCATCATCAAAAGCTGCTGATCTTGAGAAGATAAAGAAAGTTTTAGAAATGGATGTCGAGAATTTAAAATTCGAAGATAATACCTTCGATACGGTTGTAACTTCATGTGTTTTCTGCTCTGTTCCCCACCCCATAAAAGGATTAACTGAGATCAGGCGCGTTTGTAAGGATGGCGGTAAAGTTTTAATGCTCGAACATGTAAAGAGCAATAAGCCGGTCATTAGTCCTTTAATGGATATTCTAAATCCAATTCCACTTCATATATACGGTGCAAATATTAATCGTAATACTGTTGATAATCTTCATAAAGCAGGTTTCCAAAATATCTTTGTTGAAGATCTTTGGTCGGATATATTGAAACTGATTATAATTAGAAATGACAAATAGGGATTTTAAATGAGCGAAACAAAGATTACTAGAAAAAACTTTCTAAAATTTACGGGCGGAACATCCGCACTAATGTTTCTTCCGGGTTTCTTTTTAAATTCATGCGAGAATGATGCAACACCAAACAGGGAAGCAGATCCAAGCTTTATCCCTGATATTGAATTTGAATTGACAGCGCACCCTTCCGAAGTATCAATATTGCCCGGCACAAAAACTAAAGTTTGGAAATATAGTGGCAAGGTAATAAGCGGTAGAAAGGCTGCACTGCAAACATTAGACGATAATTATCTCGGACCCATTTTCCGCGTTAAAACCGGCGAGAAAATAAGAGTCCGTTTTAAAAGTGAGCTTGATGAAATAACCATTGTTCACTGGCACGGTTTACACGTACCGGAGAAAATGGACGGTCATCCGAAATATGTTATTGAAGAAGGCGAAGAATATGTTTATGAATTTGAAGTTAAAGACCGCGCAGGAACATATTGGTTTCATCCCCATCCCCATGAACTGACAGGTCCGCAAGTATACAGTGGTTTAGCCGGGCTTTTTATTGTCAACGATAAAGAAGAGCAAAAGTTGAATCTACCTTCCGGCAACGATGAAATTCCGATAGTAATTCAGGATAGAACCTTCGATTCCGATAACCAGCTTGTTTATATCAATTCTCCAATGGATAGAATGACAGGCTTTTTAGGCGAACAAATTATTGCAAACGGTAAATCGAATTTCTCATTAGATTTGGATACAAAGGCATATAGGTTGCGTCTCTTAAACGGCTCAAATTCAAGAATTTACAAATTAGCATGGAGTGACGGAACACCTTTAACCGTAATAGGAACAGACGGAGGATTACTCGAAAATCCGATTCAAAAGGAGTATCTAACTTTTGGACCAGCGGAGCGGTTCGATATTATTGCCGACTTTTCTGATAAAGAACCCGGAGATGAAATTAAATTGATTAGCCTCCCCTTCCCTTCAACAATATCACGTATGGGAGGCATGGACGGTATGATGGGAAGAGGCATGATGGGCGGAAATAATAATGCTTCGATTGAAATGGGTTCCAACCTCAATCTTTTTTCAATAAATATAAATAACAAAGTAAATAGAAAATTTAATCTTCCGTCCAGACTTTCCACGTTAGAAAAATTAAATCCGCAAGATGCGGTTAATTTCAACAACCCCCGGAAATTTGTCTTTGGAATGGGCGGGCATATGCGATGGACTATCAACAACAGAACTTTTGAAATGAATGAAGTCGCCGATTATGAAAAAGTAAAACTCGACACTTCCGAGATATGGGAATTTGTGAACGGCGGCGGAGGAAGAGGAATGATGGGGGGTATGATGGAAATGCCCCACCCGGTTCATATTCATGGTCTGCAATTTAAAATTATTGAAAGAACTACGGACGGAAACCTTACCGGCACTCACAATTCATTCAAAGACGGATTTGTTGATGAAGGCTGGAAGGATAGTTTTTTACTGCTGCCCGGCGCAAGGGTCAAAGTTTTATTACGATTTAAAGATTACAAAGGTATGTTCCTTTATCACTGCCATAATCTTGAACATGAAGATATGGGAATGATGAGAAATTATTTAGTTGAATAATTAGGAATAGATATGGAACAATCTGCACAATCATTTTGGCAGATGTACGGTGAAGCGGCAAAAACATCATTAGGGTTTTTCTGGAAAGCCGGCTGGGCTTTTGTTCTCGGCTACGGAATAAGCGCAATGATCCAAGCCTTTATCCCAAAAGGAAAGCTTACGCCCTATATGGGGAAACCGAATATTAAAAGTATATCAATCTCTACTCTTTTTGGTTCCGCTTCATCATCTTGTTCTTTTGCCGCACTTGCTGCAGCACGGTCGCTCTTTTTAAAAGGGGCGCACTTTATTGCATCGGTTGCATTTATGTTTGCCTCTACAAATTTGGTCATCGAACTCGGTATTCTCATATTAATTTTTCTCGGCTGGCAGTTTTTAGTTGCAGAAATTATCGGCGGACTGCTGCTGATAATCATTAGCGCCATTCTTATTAAAATAACCTACCCTAAAAAATGGGTGGAAGAAGCAAGAAAAAAAGTTGAAAAAGAGGAATCTTCCGGTGACGATAAGTTCGACTGGAAAGAAAGAATAAAATCTAAAAAAGGCTGGTACCTGGTCGGCAACAAATTTGTATCCGATTGGAAAATGGTTTGGGAAGAAATATTAATCGGATTTTCAATTGCGGGATTTATTGCCGTTCTCGTACCCAATAGCATTTGGGAAGCGATTTTTCTGCAAGGTATGAAAGATGATTTACCCGGTTGGTTAATCACACTTGAAAATGCAATGATTGCGCCCTTTGTTGCTGCTGCAACTTTTATCGGTTCAATGGGTAACATTCCGCTTGCTACCGTACTGAATGGTAATGGAGTTTTATTCGCAGGTATTATGGGATTCATTTATTCCGATTTAATGGTCCCCCCTCTTGTAATGATTAACGCCAAGTATTACGGTAAAAAAATAGCTCTATATATAGCGGGTATAATGTATATCAGTATCGTGGCAACGGCGCTTATTCTTCATAACTTATTTGCGCTGTTTTCAATAATTCCCGAAAGTTCTAAAAAGGTAGAAGATATCGCCCAGTTCGCATTCGATTATACTTTCTTTTTGAATATCGGTTTTGCAATTACAGCCATTATTCTTATCTGGCTTGCAAAAAAATATAAAGAAACTACCGAAACAAAAGGGGGAATGGATATGCCAGGCAGTTCCCAAACTAAAAGAGTAATTGCCCTGCTCTTTGCAATAATTGTATTTGCCGGTTTAATAGTATTTCTTTTAGGCTGATTGAAAATAATAAGAGTTCGTCATTAAATTTATTTTAGAATTAACTTCACTATAGATGAAGGGAAATAATATGGATAATAAAATGGATCATCACGATAACAAAGATCATAGTAAACACAATCATGATAATATGGAACACCACGATCACAAAGATCATAGTGAGCACAATCATCACGATCATCATGCCCACATGGTAGAAGATTTCAAAAAACGATTTTGGATTTCGTTAATTGTTTCTCTTCCGATATTATTACTCTCTCCTCTTATTCAAGAATTTATCGGGTTAAAGGAAACATTCGACTTTGCAGGTGATCTGTACGTTCTTTTTGCGTTATCAACATTCGTATTTTTCTACGGCGGTTATCCCTTCTTAAAAGGACTCTTTGATGAATTAAAAAAGAAACAGCCCGGGATGATGACCCTGATAGCTCTCGCAATTTCCGTCGCATATTTTTACAGCGCGGCGGTCGTATTCGGCGTAAAAGGCGAAGTATTTTTCTGGGAGCTTGCAACGCTTATCGATATTATGCTTCTCGGTCATTGGATTGAAATGCGCTCGGTGATGGGTGCTTCCAAAGCATTGGAAGAACTTGCAAAGCTATGCCTGATGAGGCTCATCAAATTAAAGATAACGGTGATGTTGTTGATGTATCTGTAACCGAACTAAAACATGAAGATAAGCTGCTTATCAAACCGGGTGAAAAAATTCCGGCAGACGGAAGAATTATTGAAGGGAAAACTTCCATAAACGAATCTATGATTACAGGCGAATCAAAACCGGTTTCAAAAGGTGAAGGTGATGAAGTTATCGGCGGCTCAATCAATGGCGAAGGCTCGTTAAAAATAGTTGTCGAAAAAACCGGCGATGAGACTTTCCTTTCCCAGGTAGTTAAGATGGTGCAAGAGGCTCAGGAGAGTAAATCAAAAACACAAAACCTTGCAAACAAAGCCGCTTTTTGGCTTACTATAATTGCAATCTCTGCCGGAGCAATAACCATGTTCTCATGGCTAATGTTCACGGGACAGAGTTTTAATTTTGCTCTTACCCGGACTGTAACCGTAATGGTTATAACTTGTCCGCATGCGCTTGGTTTGGCAATCCCATTAGTTGTTGCAGTATCAACCGCGCTTTCTGCCAAACACGGTCTGCTAATAAGAAACCGTACTGCTTTTGAAAATGCACGAAATATTCAAGCAATTATTTTCGATAAAACCGGAACGCTTACTAAGGGTGAATTTGGTGTTACCGATACGATTCTTTTTGATGAAAGTATAGATGAAAAAGAAGCACTAAAATTAGCTGCCGCTGTGGAATCGGAATCCGAACATCCAATTGCCACGGGCATAGTTAGTTCTTCTAATGAGAAAAACGAAGAGAAGTATGAGTTAAAAGAATTCAATTCAATCCCCGGCAAAGGTGCTGAAGGAAAAGTTAACGGGAAAGACATCAAAGTTGTCAGCCCGGGTTACTTAAAAGAGAACAACATCAAAATAGAAAACGAGGAAAAAATAGACAAGCTTTCCGGTGAGGGGAAAACCGTCGTTTATCTTTTAGTTGATGATAAATTAACAGCAGCATTTGCTCTTGCGGATATTATTCGCGAAGAATCTAAAGAAGCAATTAAGCAGTTAAAAGAAATGGGCATAAAAACAATGATGCTTACCGGCGATAACAAGCAAGTTGCTAAATGGGTTGCAGATCAAATTGGTCTTGACGATTATTTTGCGGAAGTACTGCCCGATAAAAAATCAGAAAAAATTAAAGAGGTGCAGAGTCGTGGAATGGTAGTGGCTATGACCGGCGACGGCGTTAACGATGCTCCGGCACTTGCACAAGCAGATGTTGGAATTGCAATTGGCGCAGGAACCGATGTAGCGGTTGAAACTGCCGATATTATTTTGGTAAGAAGTAATCCGAAAGATGTTGTTTCACTTATTAAGTTTGCAAAAGCAACCTACAGCAAAATGATCCAAAATTTAATTTGGGCTACAGGTTATAATGTTATCGCTATTCCTTTGGCAGCGGGAGTTTTGTTTTCATATGGTATTGTTCTAAGTCCGGCACTTGGAGCTGTATTAATGTCTCTAAGTACGGTTATAGTTGCAATAAACGCAAAGCTATTAAAAGTGTAAAATAAAAGGAGAAAACATTATGATGGGTGGCGGAATTATTGGAATCATATTAATCGCACTTGTTATTTGGGGAATTTTCCAGTTTTCCGGTAGAGGTGGTATGAATGATCTCTTTAAAAATAACAGTGCGGGAAATAGTGCTGATGAAGAAGACCCTTTGGAAATATTAAAAAAGCGTTACGCAAAAGGTGAAATAAATACAGAAGAATATGAACGGATGAGAAAAGAAGTAGAATAATTTTTAAGTGAGTAATTAATAAAATTTAACTAAGGAGAAAAATGGATATATCAGAAAAAAGAAAACCAAAGAGAGATAAAATTCAAATGATTCCTCAAAGTGTAAAAAATGAAAATGGATTGGTTATAGTTGATGTTACGTGGGGAATGATTCAGCCGATAAAGGCGGATGAGAAAGTTGTGACTGTTGGAGAGCTTGAAGTAATTGAACATCAAGAAAGAAAATTGCAAATAATCGACGCGAGAGTTCACGAAACTTCGGGAACGCCGACGATCAAGGGATCCAAAAATATTCCGCATAATGAAATAGCAGAACGAATGGATGAATTGGATAGAGAACAGCCTACAATATTTTTCTGTAACGGTCCGCAATGCCCGCAGTCCCCAACGGCTATCCATTCACTTTTAGAAGCCGGATATCCGCCCCAAAAAATATACTATTACCGTGGCGGAATGCACGACTGGATGACCCTCGGGCTGCCCATTGAGGAAGTGAAAATCTAATATTTTCAATTAAACAATAACGAATATTAATTGGGAATAATTTTTATTATAAAAAAAAGGAATAAAAAAATGGAAGTAATGATTTTAGCGACTAAAGACTGCTCGCACCGACCGATGCTTGAGAAGAAACTGAATGAAATGAATGTAGAATATGATTTGAAATTTGTTGAAGAAAACCCAGGGGAAATGAAAAAATACCAAATTCGGAACTCCCCTAACTTAATTGTAAATAGCAATATTGTATTCCGCGCTTCTCCGAACGCATCACTACCTACGGATGAAGAACTGAAAAGACATTTGCACAAATAATTTGTAAGGAAGGTTGAACAACTTATCCGCTCAAAATATTTTTCAAAAAAATTAGGTCGTTTTGAAAAATAATATGGGAACAGTCGACAGAATAATAAGAACAATTTTGGCTTTGCTTGTAATTGTTTTCTATTTAACCGGAGATTTGGGCGGGTTGGAAGCACTAATTTTGGGAATTTTCGCGCTAATTTTTTTGGTTACAAGTTTTACGGGATTTTGTCCCCTCTATAAGTTGTTAAATGTTTCTACAGAGCAGAAGAGCGCCGATTAAAATCTATTCCTCTTTTCTTTTAGCGGTAACAATATAGCTGCGATGTGATATTGACTAATTCTGTTAGAACAGATAGGGTATGAGAAATGAATCAAGTATTATAAAGATAAACTGGTTTTAAGGAAGGAAATAATAATTTTAGAGTTTACTAAAATTTCTGGAACTGTTAGAAAAACTTGTAGAGAATTTGGTATTCCCAGATATTCATGCTTTGAATGAAAGAATAATAGGAACAAGGGGGAAGAGTAAAATTAAGAAGTCAAAATCTGCTCCCCAAACCAACCCTAGGTTGAAAGATCACATAGAACTGACAAAGACGGGTTTTATCAGTTTTTTTTACACATATGATGTTGATCTAAATGTTGATTTAAAAGAGTGGGAGAACTTTAATAATCTAAAAATCCTCATTGGCTTTTGTGGGGAAAACTTCTTTTGAGAGGTTATATTCTTCAAAAAAATGACTCCAATTGTCTATAGTGTTATGAAATATGACAATTTCAATAATAACAGCGCATGCAAAACAATTTGCCTAGGTTAAATAAAAGAATTGGCTGGGTATCGGTGGTAAGTCTCTACCAGTAGAATATTTCCAACTCTAGGATCTAGATCATAGATTGAGTTCTAAAAATCAAATAAATAACTCTATAAATCGTTAATCTTTTGTGGAATATCAGATAAGAATTATGAATTATATATTAACTTAGCGAAACAACTCATTTATTTCTACCACTAATAGTATTGAACGAATTAGGAATTCAGTAAATATTAAAGTGGATTGAAATATGGAAAACAAACTAGCAGTAATTGAAATAGATCAACTTTACATATTAATTAAAAAAGCGGTTAGTGAAATTGTAAGTGAAATGGTACGACCAGAACAGACAAAGGATTTATTAAATTTTAAAGAAACATGCGAGTACTTAGGAATTCATCCCTCCACACTAAATAAATGGAAAGCTGAGAATAAAATTCCCTTTAAACGTCTAGGTAAGAGAATATTTTTTGAAAGGTTGGAAATTCTAAACTCACTTAAAGATTCTGATTATAATAAATTTAAAAAACTTACATATGATTAAATTCATCTATTTAGAATTCAATGTAATTTATAAAAATGTTTTTTTAAGTAAAATCATCAAATATGTCCTTAAAATTTATCGAATAAATTGAAAGTTCAACAGCACAATTTCTAATTGGCACTGTCAAAAATTTTTATAAATCTCTATAATATAAAAAGAGCATTTTCTTTAAAGCATCATCAGTGA
>Ga0070729_10006884_pt1 | contig 11072 bp, 13 predicted proteins | sample tdDd472_FD_66725 | JGI IMG/M metagenome (GOLD analysis project Ga0070729, IMG submission 66725) | Marine sediment microbial communities from the Atlantic coast under amendment with organic carbon and nitrate - tdDd47.2 | ecosystem: Environmental > Aquatic > Marine > Coastal > Sediment | place...
GTAATGAAAAATAAATAACTAAGACCAATTAGCGTTATCTTTTTCCACCAGCCGTCGTTGTTCATCATTCACGTAGCTAGGCTATCCTCATTCTTCTCGCCTAGCCTGGTGAAAAAACATTTAGCTCCTTGGCCCAACTTATTTATTCCTCATTACATAGGGAAAGCCTATAGAACTCGTTTTAGGTAAATGAGTTATCTATTTTCAAATACAAGTTAACCGTAGTTGATATGAGCCGAGTAGATAAAACGATTCACCAATTTAAGGTGAAAAATATTGAAGGTGAGGAGTTAGATTTGGCAAATTATAAAGGGAAAGTACTAATGGTCGTCAATACCGCTTCCAAGTGTGGGTTTACGCCGCAGTTAGATGATATGGAAGATGTATACCGGGAATTTAGAGAAGATGGCTTCGAAATTCTGGCTTTCCCCTCGAACGATTTTGCAGGACAAGAACCCTTGGAAGGGAAAGAAATCCAGCAATTTTGTCAGATGAAATACGAAGCATCTTACCCGATACTGGAGAAGGTAAATGTAAAAGGGCCTAGTGCTCATCCTATTTTTAATTTTCTTTCTAAACGGTCTGAAAACGGAGCTATTTCCTCTACTCCCCGATGGAATTTTCATAAATACTTGATCGACAAAGAAGGACGGGTAAGAGCGTTTTTCTATACTTTTACGAAACCGAATGCCAGTAAAGTGAAAAGGGCCATTCGCGACTTAATTGAGGAATAACCCTCTAGGACTATTCAACTGCTAACCCAAACCATGAAAGTAGATATATTAGCGATTGGTGTTCACCCCGATGATGTAGAATTAGCCTGCTCTGGAACGCTCTTAAAACATATTGAGGCGGGTAAGACGGTCGGCCTTTTGGATTTGACCCGAGGAGAACTGGGTACTCGCGGTACAGCCGAGATTCGCGACAAGGAAGCGGCTGCCTCCGCCAAAAAGATGGGCGCTTTGTTCAGAAAAAACCTGGCCATGGCAGATGGCCTCTTCCAGTATGAACCCGCCAATATCAAGGCTATCATTCGCATCATCAGAATGCACCAACCTGCTATCGTTTTGGCGAATGCCATCAGCGATCGCCACCCCGATCATGGCCGTGCCGCTAAATTAACAGCAGATGCTTGTTATTATGCTGGTTTAGCTAAGATCGAAACGGTAGATGATACTGGAAATGTACAAGAGAGGTGGCGGCCAGATGCTGTGTATCACTATGTACAAGACTATAATCTAAAGCCAGATTTTGTGGTCGATATTACAGGCTATGTAGACCAGAAAATGGAGTTGGTGAAGACATTTAGTTCTCAATTTCATGTGCCCACGGCTACGGAATACGAAAAGGAGCTGAGTTCGCCTATCTCTGGGGCTGATTTTATGGCTTTTTTACTAGCTAAAGCACGTACTTATGGTCGGCCGGCTGGATTTGAGTTTGGGGAAGGGTATACGGTGGGGCGAACGATTGGAGTGAATAATTTATTTGATTTGAAATAGGCTTTTGCCTAGACTTCTGAAGTGGGTTGGTGGATAAGCCAATAATTGGCTGGTATTTACTTCACCAAAAATGGATATGGCCTAGCCCCCTTTTGAATATGCCTTCGGCGACTTCTTTGTCTGACACAAAGAAGCAAAAGTCACCCCGATAGCCATCGGGGGTATTCATTTCTTAACGCTACGAGCTAGCCCAAAACCCTAAACGTTACAAACTCGCTATATCATGAGTTTCTACTTTTGTCGACTTTGATTGCTGAGTAGTTTTATTTCAACTTTGGGATTGTTTAAGCTCAAGCAATGTACCGTTTTTAACGGATTTCGGGCTAACTCTTCACTAAAATGAATAATGCCCATCACCCCAACCTCTCCAGTCGAACAAACATAACTATCTGTTAGTGCTTGCATTACAACTAAATTAATACACTCCTGATGTTCACATCTCGTGGGGTGACTAAGCCCTTGGCGACAGCCAAAAACTATTATTGTAGCCGTTAGGCTACGCCATATGCGGGTGGCCCGGCAAAACACTGTTTGAGGGACGAGTTACGTTTTGCCTAGCGTTTTTTGCCTACTTTTTTTGGCGATGAAAAAAAGTAGGTCACCGAAAGTAAATCCAAGCTAGCCCGAACACTTCAGCTATTGAAAAACAGGACAATTGAGTGAAACCTAATCGCCGAACTGGATGACCAAACTGAATATTTATATCCAAAAATGGTACGCACAAGAAGAAATATTTTTGATAGTATCGACCAACCCACTTCTGAAGTCTGAGTCCACTAATTACCCAGCTGCTGTTGCAAACCACCATACTTTCCTTCTCGATTCTCGGCATATTGCACTTCTCCCAATCGGAATTTTATAGGGAAATTTGTCGCTTTTTCTAGCTTAACCTCTAGTCGGCAGAAAAAGGCTAAATCTTGATAGGCCCAAGCCTGAGGAAGCCGAGTAGGTGCTGGTTCTGTGAAGTTAAGCTGAGAAGTTGACTGCGGATGAGTCGTTAAAAGGCTTAGGTATTGAATGCTCTGACTAAAGAAAGTACTGCGGATGGGCAATGGGTTCACCTGCCTCAATTCGGGAAGAGACTGTCCACTCAAGCGAACTTGGGCTTGTATTTCCGGAGTGGAAAAACCAAGTAGAATCATAGCCGTGATGATCGATAAGTACTTCATATAGTTGATGTTGTTAGGCTGTTTGCCCCTTATCTTTTTTCGTTCCCTTATACATTTCAAATTTATGGAATTTACACTCCAAGGCTCCATTATAAAGGGTTGTTTTTCTGGAAGGCCGGAGACCAATGTGCTTTAAAGCTTCCTTATTGGAAGAAATGATCCAGGCTTCCCACCCTGAATAAGTTTGTTTGAGTTGATCTCCTATATCTTTGTAGAAGTTATTGATATCACTGTACTCCAATCGCTCATCATAAGGCGGATTCATCATCAAAAGTCCGGGCCTTTCTGGTGGGCTAAGTTTAAGGAAATCTATACGGCGTACCTCGACTTTGCGGATAAGATCTAGGCTTCTCAAATTAGTTTCGATGGCTTCGATAGCTTCACTTTCTGTATCACTTGCCCAGATGGTGTGTGTAAAAGGCGTTTTTTGGGCCAGGGCCTGCTTTTTAACCTGCCTCCAAAGACCGGCATCAAAGTCCTTCCAGCGCATAAAGCCGAAACTTTTACGTAGAATCTGAGGCGGCGTGTTATAGGCGATAAGTGCAGCTTCAATCGGTAGCGTACCAGAACCACACATAGGATCAACAAAGGGTGAATCGCCTTTCCAACCCGCTAGCATAATCATCCCCGCTGCTAATACCTCGTTGATAGGAGCGGCCACACTCACTTGGCGGTAGCCACGCTTGTGCAGGGAATCGCCGGAGCTGTCTAATAAAATCGTACCCCAGTCATTGCGAACGTGCAGGTGCAATCGAATGGTAGGCGTTTTGATATCCACATCAGGTCGCCGTCCCGTTTTATCTCTGAATTGATCGACAATAGCATCTTTGGTCTTCAAGGCAGCATAATGAGAATGCCGGATAAAATCGGAATTAGTCACTGCATCAACAGCTAAGGTATCGGTTAAGTCCAGGTACTTTGACCAATCTACTTGCTGCACCTTTTTATATAATTCATTTTGGTGTCGGACACGAAACCGATGGATCGGCACTAAAATGCGGAGGGCGGTACGTAATTCTAGATTAGCACGATACATCAGTGCTTTGTCTCCAGAGAATCTCACGACGCGGTTCCCTACTTCAATTTTCTCAGCTCCTAGGGAACTGAGTTCATTGGCTAATACTTCTTCTAAACCCGCGAGTGTTTTTGCTAAATAATCCAAAGTCTTGATTTTAAGAGTGAAGATACGCTTTGGAACAACAAAGTACAGCTATAAGCACTAAATACCTTTGGGCTACCTCCCAACAGGCTCTCATAAACCTTCAACTTTCATCTGATAAACCGTATTTGTCCCATTCCTTAGATACCACTCAAGCCGATAAAGATTTGTTGCTTGGGATCGCTAGCCATCCAACGCTTTCCTTTGGGTGGTTTTTTTAGCCGATGCCATTTGATGCGAGAGGCAGGCAAACCACCCAATTGTAGGGCTTCCATAATGACTTCTCTCTGGTGACGGGCCATCTTACTTGTCGCGGCTACGTGCACCTTTGCCTTGGCAGACTTGCTCAGCATTCGGCCAATATCCCATAAGGGGAGAGCCGTGAAATAATAGCAAGAATCGCTATCGATAATGAATTCTTTATGTAGAAGGTCTGTATTCGTTAGCTTAATTTTTTGGGTTTCCTGGTAGATAAAACTCCGCAGTGATTCAGTATCTGAAAGCGCAGGAATGCTAGGTGGGTGAATGGCACTTTGGCTAACTTTATAAATAGGGGAGACGAGGTCCAGAAAAATTCCTCCATTGTAATAGGCTTCATCCGTATCATACCAGGCTTCAAACATGATTCCATTGATTGTTTGATCGGGGGTAAATTCAAATTGGTAAAGCTGCCAATCGGTATTAGTGATCAATGGTGTGCTACCCAATAAGCGTATCTTTTCGCAATGTTGTACGCCCCAAAGACGCAGGCGTATAGCCCGAGTAAAGGAATCAGGTTGCATAGTGGAACGGCTAATGCTTCGATAGATTTCGGGGCGCGCGACATAGCATTGAAAACGATAGGTTTGGCCGGCTTTCAAAGGGGTTTCCAGTCGCTGAGAGATCTTTTCGGTCGTACCATTATCTCTCACCACTAAGCCGATATAAGTTTGGCCATGAGCGGCTTTTTTTTGAATGCCGAATGCACCAGAAGGGTGTACATCAGGAGGGGTTTCTTGTGGAGGCCCACAAAAATGCCAGAAAGAAGGTGTCTTGGCGGGACCAGGAAGGGCTTCCATCGAGGGATTTCGGAGTGGAATAATAGCTTGTCCACTAGCAGCAACTACATGAAATACCAATACAAGCAGGTAAGCCCATTTCATAAGCATTATCTGGGAAATTTAAAAACATTGTCCGATACCCATAAAAATAGCAATCCAGACTAAGCCTTTGATGAGAAAGAAAAGAAAACCTGCCAGCCCAATTCTTTTGAGCCATGCTACTAATTTATTGTTTTCTTGTTCTTTCTGTTTCATCAGGATTACGTGGGCAAATAAATAATAATAAATATGTTGGCAAGTATACAAAATGGGAACGCAATGCGAGCAATCGGAAAATTAGGCGCCAAATAGACTAGAGCCACCCATTCGAACATCTCCAGCTTATCTGGCGAGGCGATTTTCGACCTGCCTATTAAGTTTGGATTACTCCGGGGTTGAAACGGGCAATAGGTGCATTATTAGCCGCTTCGATACCAGCCGAAATCCATTGCCGTGTACTTAGTGGATCAATGATAGCATCCACCCACAAGCGAGCGGCGGCATAATAGGGCGTTGTCTGTTTGTCGTAGCGATCTTTGGTTTCATTAAACAATCGCTCTTCCTCTTCTTTATCCGGTGCATTTCCTTTAGCTTTTAGAGAGGCCAATCTAATTTGCGTAAGCGTTTTAGCGGCTTGAGACCCACCCATTACAGCTACTTTTGCCGTTGGCCAGGCCACGATCAAGCGAGGATCGTAAGCTTTTCCACACATGGCATAATTTCCGGCTCCATAGGAATTGCCCATGATAACCGTCAATTTGGGAACAGTAGAATTAGCTACTGCATTAACCATTTTGGCCCCATCCTTGATGATGCCGCCATGTTCCGATCTCGTTCCGACCATAAAGCCAGTTACATCATGTAAAAATACGAGTGGAATCTTTTTTTGGTTGCAGTTTAGGATGAAACGAGTGGCTTTATCCGCGGAATCAGAGTAAATTACCCCACCAAATTGCATTTCGCCTTTGGCATTTTTAACCACCTGTCGATTATTGGCAACGATCCCAACGGCCCAGCCATCAATACGGGCGTAGGCGCAAATAATGGTCTTGCCGTAGTCCTTTTTATACAAAGTGAGTTCCGAGTCATCGACCAGCCGCTTTAGAATCTCTAACGAGTCATAGGGCTTGGAGGGGTTCTCGGGGAAGAATTGTAGGATTTCACTAGCCTCTTCCTTGGGTGGGGCGGGGGCTACCCGACTGAATCCCGCATTTTCAAAGCTTCCCATTTTATCTACCAAGTCTCGGATGGTTTGCAAGCAGGTTTGATCGTCCGGTACTTTATAATCAGTCACGCCTGATATTTCGGATTGTGTGGTTGCCCCACCAAGGGTTTCTTGGTCTACATCTTCTCCAATGGCTGCCTTCACTAAATAGGGGCCTGCAAGAAATATCGATCCTGTTTTATCTACAATTAAAGCTTCGTCAGACATGATCGGCAAATAGGCGCCGCCCGCTACGCAACTACCCATAATAGCTGCTATCTGAGGGATGCCCATACTTGACATTTGGGCATTGTTGCGGAAGATGCGACCGAAGTGTTCTTTGTCTGGAAAAATTTCATCTTGAAGCGGTAAAAAGACCCCTGCACTATCCACCAAATAGATGATAGGAAGTCGGTTTTCCATAGCGATTTCTTGTGCGCGTAGGTTTTTCTTACCGGAGATAGGAAACCAGGCGCCCGCCTTTACCGTGGCATCATTGGCGACAATCATACATTGTCGACCACTCACATAGCCAATCCCTACGACTACGCCTCCCGCAGGGCACCCGCCATACTCTTCGTACATTTCGTAGCCTACAAAAGCCCCGATTTCGAGGAAAGGTTTATCTTTATCAATCAGAAAATCGACTCGCTCACGAGCGGTGAGTTTTCCTTTACTGTGTTGTTTTTCAATGCGCTTGGTACCGCCACCCAACTTGATTTTTTCTAGTCGATGGTTCATTTGCGAAAGTAAGAGCTTCATACTGTCCTCGTTCTTGCTCTTTTCAAGATCAATTTTAGTCATGTGTAGTAGTGGTGAAGTATCAATGATTAAGGTCAAGCGGGTGGTCGATATTAGTCGATTGGAAAAGCGTAATAGTAGGAGCCGGGGTAATGTTCATATATGCCTTCGAGCATTACCTTTCCTGCTGCATCTTCCAGCTGTTTGATGAGTTCTTTGACGGAAGATATTCGCCTATTGTCTAGGTTGGTAATGATAAAGCCAGGATCCATATTGGTACGTTCTATTTTACTACCTCTATAAATACTGATGACTTTCACACCATCTACCTGCATACGTCTTTTTTCCTCTTTGGTGAGGTTTCTCAGCTCAAAACCAAGCGTTCGCAAAATCGCCTCTTCGGAGGAGGAAATGCTAGCGACGCCATTCGTTTTATCTTTAAGAATGATTTCTACTTCATAGGGGCGGCCTTTTCGCAAATATTCCACGCGCAGCACATTTCCAGGCCGATAACGTCCCAATAATTCTTGCATCTCAGGCAGCGTACTGGTTTTTATCCCGTTGATACTGATGATGACATCGTTCTTTTGGATGCCCGCCTCTTCTGCACTTCCACCAGGGCTAATTCTTGTTATCAAAACGCCTTCTACCGTAGGAAGGCCCAACTCTTTCGCCCGATTATTGGTGATTTCATCTATATAGACACCCATAATTCCACGTTGGACTACGCCATAATCTCGTAAATCCTTGATTACTTTTCGCACCAGGTTGGCAGGGACCGCAAAAGAGTAACCTTCATATCTTCCTGAACGCGTAATAATGGCCGTATTAATACCGATCAATTCCCCATTCGTATTGACCAATGCTCCTCCACTATTCCCTGGATTAACGGCGGCATCTGTCTGGATAAATGATTCAATTCTATCTTGTCCTTCGAGTATATCTATATTTCTAGCTTTTGCACTTACAATTCCTGCGGTTACCGTCGATTCTAGGTCAAATGGGCTACCAACGGCCAACACCCATTCGCCCACTCGTAGCGAATCACTATTGCCGAAATTCAAATAGGGTAATTCTTTTCCTTTGATTTTGATCAAAGCCATATCTGTGGAAGGATCCGTACCAATCACCTTTGCCTCAAACTCTCGCTTGTCATTCAGTGTTACCTCAATATCATCTCCCTCCTCGATCACGTGGTTATTCGTAACAATATACCCATCAGGTGAGATGATCACACCTGAACCAGAAGAAGAACTCAAATTGTTATTAGAACCCCAAAGATCAAAGTTACCGCCTTGAATGGTTTTGATATTTACTACGGCAGGAGTCACAGCTTCGGCAGCAGCAGTGAAATTGGTAGGAGCGGAAGAAAGAAACAAACGCTCACGGCTACTATCTAGCGGATCATCAGAGTAAGCCGCATACTTGGCAGGCTGAGACTCTCGGATAAGAATTTCTCGGGGCTGCTCGAATATGCGATAGAGGAAAACGGCTAAGATTGCACTTAAAATTGAACTAACTGCTACGACACCATATTGCTTCATAAAATCGGGATTACAGATAATGCACTAAAATACACATACCATTGGAATAAACTAAACGTAAACCAACATTATGCCAATTGCGAAACCTTTTCATTCGGATAAGCCCGCTCTTTCGGGTCAGAATTTGGAACAACTGGTTGATATAACGCTCAATCTAACCCAAAATTTTGTAAGTATCCATTGACTTGCGCGGAAGATTCTTCAAAAAGACACGATTAAACTATACTTTTGTGGCTACTTGAAAAACAAAATTAGAGACAATAAGTTGTAGCGAAAATGAGCAATGAAGAGCAAGAAGAAAGGAAAGATCCCTTTGACGGAGATTATATTGGCAATATCTGGGGATGGCGGATGTCTTTTATGGGGCTGGGTATCATCGTATTTATGTTTGCGGTATTGGGAATCCGGATTCTAGTAATGGATAAAGACGAGCTGAAAGAGCGACTAGAATCAGCGGAACCTATTATTAAGGAACAGTCAGAAGACATTCCTCAAGATACGGTACGACTAAGTAATGAAAAATAAATAACTAAGACCAATTAGCGTTATCTTTTTCCACCAGCCGTCGTTGCTCATCATTCGCGTAGCTAGGCTATGCTTATTCTTCACACCTAGCCTGGTGAAAAAATATTTAGCTCCTTGGCCCAACTTATTTATTCTTCATTACTAAAAGAAAAAGACGAAAATAAATAGCGCGATGGATATACCTTTTTATAAATACCAAGGTACCGGCAACGATTTTGTGGTGATTGATAACCGAGAAGGCTCTTTCCTAACCCGAAAGGACCATGATATCATCGAAAAGATTTGTGACCGCCGTTTTGGGGTGGGGGCTGACGGTTTGATGCTTCTGCAGCATCAAGAAGGCTACGATTTTGAGATGGTCTACTTCAATGCAGATGGATATGAGGGCAGTATGTGTGGTAATGGCGGACGCTGTATTGTCGCTTTTGCTTATTTCCTCGGTGTGATCGGAGAGACTTGCCGCTTTATAGCCGTAGATGGGCCCCATGATGCCCGCGTCATCTCTTCCCGATGGATCGAGTTGAAAATGGTGGATGTCGATAAGGTCGAAAAGGGAACGGACTTTTATTTCTTGGATACGGGTTCTCCTCACTATGTGACTTTCTCTCCTGATGTGGCAGCGCTCGATGTGGTGACCGAAGGAAAAAATATTCGCTATTCCGACCGCTTTAAGGAAGAGGGAACCAATGTCAACTTTGTACAAGCAAAAGGGAATGAATTGATAGTCGCTACCTATGAAAGAGGAGTAGAGGATGAAACCCTAAGTTGTGGAACGGGGGTGACGGCTGCGGCCTTGGCGGATTTTTTAAGAGGGGAAGAGGGGAAGGGGGAAGTGTTGAAGGGGCGTGAAATTGGCATCCGGGCAAAAGGAGGCGAGCTGAAAGTGAAATTTGCGTACAACAATAATACATTTAAAGATATCTGGTTGTGTGGCCCGGCTACGCAGGTATTCCAGGGAGAAATTACAATTGATATATAGATTTAGACTATGATCAACTTGATAAGTGATACGGTAACGAAGCCTACTCCAGCTATGCTTCAAGCGATGATGGAGGCTACTGTAGGAGACGATGTTTTTGGTGAAGATCCTACTGTTAATGCCTTAGAAGAAAAAGGCGCTCAACTCTTTGGTAAGCCCGCCGCGCTATTCTGCCCTTCCGGCACCATGACCAATCAGATTGCCATCAAAGTTCATACGCAGCCACTGGATGAGGTGATTTGTGATGAATATTCTCATGTATACCAATACGAGACGGGAGGATATGCTTTCAACTCAGGCGTGAGCATGAATTTGATCAAAGGTACGAATGGAAAAATTACGGCGGAGCAGGTAGCTGCAGCGGTAAAGCCTGTTTATGATTGGTTGCCCATCAGTAAGCTAGTGGTCTTGGAGAATACCTGTAACAAAGGAGGAGGAAGTTATTATACCTTGGATGAAGTCGAGCCGATCAAGGCTGTGTGCAAAGATAAAGGGCTGCGGCTTCACTTGGATGGTGCTCGATTGTTTAATGCATTAGTCGAGACCGGCGAGTCTACCCAGGCCGTCGGCGAATTATTTGATAGCATCTCTATCTGCTTGTCGAAAGGCCTTGGCGCGCCAGTCGGCTCATTATTGATTGGAGAAAAGGAGTTTATTCGTCAAGCGAGACGTTTTAGGAAAGTGATGGGCGGTGGTATGCGGCAGGCAGGCTATTTAGCTGCGGCTGGTATCTATGCCTTGGATAATAACGTTGAGCGGCTGAAAGAAGACAATGAAAGAGCAAAAGCGATAGGGGCAGTCTTGGAAAAACTCAGCTATGTCAGCGAGGTTCGCCCAGTGCAATCCAATATCGTTATTTTTGATGTAAAAGCGCCTTGGACGGCGGCTTCCTTTCTAGAAAAACTAGTAGAAAAGGGCATTAACGCTTCTCCTTTTGGGCCACAAACGGTGCGGCTAGTCACGCACTTGGATGTGACAGCTGATATGATTGCGGATACTATTCAAATTCTAAAAGAAATAGAATAGTAGGCCTTAACTAGGCTGTTTTTACCTCAGGCATTTTGCACACCTCATCTGCTGTTTTACCACAAACGGTACAATCCCCAACTTTTGATTTCAACATAGGGTTGTTCTGTGCACATGTCCCTCTAAACTCATTGCCTGTGAAAATAT
>Ga0070729_10006885_pt1 | contig 11072 bp, 8 predicted proteins | sample tdDd472_FD_66725 | JGI IMG/M metagenome (GOLD analysis project Ga0070729, IMG submission 66725) | Marine sediment microbial communities from the Atlantic coast under amendment with organic carbon and nitrate - tdDd47.2 | ecosystem: Environmental > Aquatic > Marine > Coastal > Sediment | place...
ACCGCCTTTTAAGGCCGTCACGTGAAAATGCCCAGGTGGCGGAATTGGTAGACGCGCTGGCTTCAGGTGCCAGTGGCCGCAAGGCCGTGGAAGTTCGAGTCTTCTCCTGGGCACCATTTCATTTCTAACCCGTTGAATTCAAAGTAATCCCCTGTTATCAAGGGGTTCGCCTCACAAAGATGGTACACAAATGTGGGGCACAAGCCATGTTGCTACGGGTAGTTCGTCCAATGAAACGACGCGAGTCGTCCAAGCATTATTTCCGGCAACGGATTCCGCTCGACGTACTGGAAAAGGCGCGGGGGTTGACGCTCAGTATTCCGCTCGGCGAAAAATCAGTCAAAAGAAAGGTGGCTCCTAAGGCTGTCGAGTTGAAAATCTCCCTTCAAACCTCTGACCCGAGTGAAGCGAAGACACGCCAAGCCAACATTGCCGCCTACCTCGAAGGAATCTGGAAGGCGCTCAGACAAGGCCCAGAACGGCTCACCACAAAACAAGTAGTCGCCTTATCGGGCGAGCTATACCACATCTTTGTGGAGGCCATGGAAGATGACCCTGGAGCCCCAGCGTTGTGGCGAAAGGTCCGGGCGGATAACGAGGCTGCGCAACGGGGTGAGTTCAGCGCCAACCAGCTGATGATAGGCCCGGAGAAAATCAATAAAAGCCTTGAAAACCGCTTCGGCCCCTTTGCAGACGTTATCTTAGCGAAACGCGGTTTGGTTGTGGATGAAGAAAGCCGTGGTCGACTCCTTAAACACGCTGCCAAGGCGATGACAGAAGCCGCCATCAAAATCGAAAAATTTGCTGACGGTGACTACAGCGACAATGGAGAGGGAAAACGGTTTCCCAGGTGGGAAGACAAGAAAAAGGCAACGACGTCTAATGCTCCATTGGTCAGCCTAAAGGGGCTTCTTGATGGGTGGTGGAGAGACGCAAAGCTCAACGATAAAACCGAAAGTGCCTTAGATAGTTATAAGCGGACGATCAAATACTTCACCGATTTTGTTGGGCACGATGATGCCATCTTGGTCACGCCAGAGGACATTCTTGCCTTCAAGGAGCATCGCCTCCATACGCCAAATCCAAAAACAGGTAGGACGGTAAGTCCTGGGACCTTTAAGAACAGCGACCTTGCTGCTCTCAAGTCAATATTCAACTGGGGCCTAAGCAATCGCAAAATTGATTCGAACCCAGCCCAGGGGATCACCTTGCAAGTTGGAAAGAAGCCAAGGACGAGACCGAAATACTTCAAGCTAGAGGAGCGCAAGGCGATATTGGGGTTGTCCCGAGATTATGAATCCCAGGGTCGTGAGGCGTCAAAATTGTCCTCCGCTAAACGCTGGATACCCTGGATTTGCGCATATACCGGGGCGCGGGTCGGCGAAATCGCCCAGCTACGTAAACAGGATATTTTCAAAGAAGAAGGGCATTGGATTTTCTTCATCACGCCTGACGCCGGTACGGTGAAGAACAAAGAGGCCCGGAATGTGCCAATCCACGATCACTTGATCGATCAGGGTTTTCTTGAGTTCGTGTCAGGGGCAGACGATGGATACCTGTTTATTGATGTGAAGCTTGGAGCGAAGCCGAGAGGCAAGGTTCGGACGTTGAAAAATGACCTGGCTGAGTTTGTTCGTACGGTTGTGCCTGATCCAGATATCGCCCCCAATCATGGTTGGCGTCATACATTCAAGACGTTGTACCGTGAAGTTGATGGTTATGACCCTAAGGTCCTGGATGACATGGTGGGACACGCGTCTCGCACTAATGGTGAGGGCTATGGTGGCTCTACAATCAAAACCCTCGCTGCCGCGATGAAACGTTTCCCTTGGTTGCTATCCTGACCTAATTCAACGGGACATTCAAACTACACCGGGGAATTTCCCCACCCGAAGAACAAATAATATAAAATAGAAACAACACCTTATATGTTTTAATGCATTGCGATTTTGCAAGTTAGAAATCGGAATTTTCGTCGTTGTCATCGTGTATGGGTTCGTCCGGCTCCTCTAGGAGTGTCCTAAGAGCTTCCTTGTGTGCCTCCGACATCTCGCCCTCAAATAACTCCCTGGCGACACTACGATACGCTTCGACGCCTGAAGCCCTGAGAAGGGCCAAAGCCTCCTTCTTTTCGCGATCAACATAGCCATCCAATTCATGGACCAACCGCATGACTGGTTGTTGCCCTTTCTGGAGAGCGTAGTTTTTCTCAAGAGGAACCCTGTAACTACGCCCAGGCTCGATTCCCCGATGAATGATGTCGCCATCCTCGGCGTCCCAAGTCCAGGCATCGGCTTCGCCCTGGCATATGGCTTCAAGCTTCATTGCAAAACTGAAGACCTCTTTCTGGTTGCCGTCGGAGAAATCCTCTTGGACGTTCCAATCGGATATATACTTGATAGGAAGCCAGCTTGGTTTCAGTTCTCCATGCAGTTCTCCATCACGAATGGGAATCCGTCTTTCTCCGACCAACTCCTTTCGGACCGAGCCAGCGGTCTTATGGTCCACCAAGGCGATCTCAGCGACCTCGCGGTCACTCTTCTCCCAGGCTTCATCATCCAGAGTCCAAACTCTCCGACATTTGTTTCGTTTGTCGGCGTTGGTGAGGCGACGGCCATGTTTTGTGTTGACCTTCAACGCCGCCTCGATAGCCGCCCTATTGGGATGAATGCCGGAAGGCAAAGGAAGGATAACGGCCTCTATGTTTTTGGCCCTTGGCTTGGCTTTGTAGTGCGCCCTTATACGATGATGCCCATCAATTACGACATATCGTTCATTGCCCCTAGGCATGATATGGATAGGGTCGAACTTCTGCCCATTCCTCATGTCTCGGGCATATTCCGCTACAAGGTCGTCATCCATTGTTTCTCGCATCTGGGTGAAGAGGTCTTGGTCGATAAGCTCACGTTCAATCTTTTGTTTTGCCATAGGGTGCCTTCAGTGGTCGGTAGGAATCCATGTCGTTGGATGAAGCGGAGAAAACAGATATACGAACATTCGTGAGCAATTGGTCAACAACCGTCATCGTCTTGTTTTTGCGCCGATAATATTGCGATTTTGCTCTAAGAGAGGACGGTATCGCCAGTTAAGTTTATGGTGAATATCGCAGATTATGCGTTGTCATTAGTGGGCAGCGTAAACGCTCTCTCCGCCCCCGGAATAGCTGGTAAAGACGTGGTTGAAGATGGCGACACACTTGGCCTCGTAGAGCGCTTCGTCGTAGACCTCCGGCAGTCCCTTGTCGAAGACGATCTCGATGGCCTGTTTGACGGCACCCCGCGCCTGAGACTTGTTCCGCCAATCCAGGACCAGCTTCTCGGCCTTCAAGGTCTCCAGGAGCGCCTTGCAGACCTTCTTCACCTCGGCGCGTTCCTTGTCAGACAACTCAGGCTCCGGCTTGGTGAGGATGTCGAACACCGCCAGTTCTTCTTCGGACAGGCCCTCACGCATGGCCCGTTGGTCTTCCTCGCTCAGGTCCTGGGTCAGCTTGACCAGTTCGGCGAAGAACGCTTCGATGTTGAGGCTGGCGGCGTTGTACTTCTCGATCAGCTTTTCGAACCGCTCCAGGAAGTCGGCACGGGACGGGTTGAGCCGGGCCATCTCGACCAGCTTCTGGTTCAGAAGCGCACGTAGCTTCTCCGCCTCCGTCCGCTTCCGGCCCTTGGCGAACTTCTCCTTCAACTTGTCGAAGTCGATCTGGCTCAGGTCGAACAGCTTCTCTTCGTCGGTATCTTCGATGATGTAAGGAATCGGTGCGACCGAGCGGTCCAACAGGTCTTCCACTTGCTCCATGATGTGGGAGATGTCCACAGGCGGAGCCAATGACTTGATCTTCTGCGCCAGGACCGACACCAGAACCGCATCCACCACGACCTCCTTCGCCAACGGGTCCGGCAGGATGGCCCGGTAGACACGGGACACAGCAGACGCCATGCCAAGGTATGCCTTCTTGCTCTCGTCCGTGTCGATCAGCTTCTCGACCGCATCATCCAGCAGGGCGATCTTCTCGAATCCTTGGGCTTCCTTGATGGCTGCCGGGTCGATTCCGTGTTCGACTAGGAAGGTGATGGCTTCTCCGATCAAGACCCTCAGATACTCAATCAATTCGGCCTTGTCCTTGATCGGCTGCTCCCCGCCTTCGCCCGTTGCGCCACCGTAGATGGCCAGGGCTTCTTGGAGTTTACGGAACACGCCCACATAATCGACGATCAGCCCCGCTTCCTTGCCCGGATATTTCCGGTTGGCCCGTGCGATGGTCTGCATCAAGGTGTGGTTCTTCATTGGCTTGTCGAGGTAGATGGTCGAACACGATGGCACATCGAAACCCGTGATCCACATGGCGCAGACGAAGACCAACCGAAGCGGGTCGTCCGGGTCCTTGAACTTCTCGTCGATCTCGCCTGAGACCATGCGTTTGCGGTGTGGCACGATGTCGAGGCCCTTCGCCGCCATCTCGGCGACCTCGTTCTGACCCTGAGAGACGACCACGGCCATGTCCATCTTCTCCATGCGTTCGATGGTGGTCTCAAGGATACCTCGATCTTCGTCCGATACGGTGGCCAGTTTCCCCTTCAGCTTGGCGAGGTGGGCCTTCCAGTGAACCTGGACCTTGTCGTACATGCGAACAGCCGTGGCCTTGTCGATGCAGACCATCATCCCCTTGCCCTGGTGGCCCCGGCCCGTGAAATGCTGGACCAGGTCTTCGGCGATGGCTTCCAGGCGTTCGTCGCGGGTGATCAAATGGTACTCACGGGCGAAGACTCGCTGGACCTTGCGTTCCTGATCATCATCCAGCGCCGCGTCTTCCAGCAGTTGTTCGAGATCGTCGGACAGGTTCTCGTTGGTCAGTTGAAGCTCGGGGATACGGTTCTCGTAGTACAGCGGCACCGTGGCCCCGTCCGCGATGGACTGGCCGAAGTCGTAAACCGAGACGTAATCGCCGAACACCTCCTTGGTCTTCTCTTCGCCCGCGATCAGCGGCGTCCCGGTAAACCCTAAGAAAGCCGCATGGGGTAGGGCCGAACGCATATTGAGCGCCAAGGTGTCATACTGAGAACGGTGGGCTTCGTCAGTAATCACAATGATGTCGCGGCGGTCAGACAGCTGGGGGTAGACCTCACCCTGTTTGGTGTTGAACTTGTGGATCAAGGTGAAGACGTAGCGGTGATCCGCGCCCAACAGTTGCTTCAAGTGCGCCCCGCTGGTGGCGTGGGCCTCTACCTCGGTGACAGCACCCGTGGCCGCAAAGGTCTTGTAGATTTGCTGGTCCAACTCATCGCGGTCGGTCACCACCACGAAGGTCCAGTTGCCCGGAATGGTGCGAAGGATTTTCTGCGTGAAGAACACCATGGAAAGGGACTTGCCCGAACCTTGGGTATGCCAGAACACGCCCAACCGCCCGGCTTCACCTTCGGGTCGCTGGCCGACCGTGTCCAACTCCAGGATCGCCTTGTTGACGCCCAGGTACTGGTGGTTCCTCGCCACCTTCTTGATCAGTCCGCCCTTGGCTTCCTCGAACACGGTGAAATTCTCAACGATGTCCAGCAACCGCTCCGGTGTCGTGGCACCCCGGATCAGGGTCTCCAACGACACCACGCCTTTCTCGCCTTCGTCGTTGATGCGCTTCCACTCGAAGAAGTGTTCCCATTGGGAAGAGGTGCTACCCATCACGGTCTTGGAGCCATTGGACAGGACCAAGAAGCCGTTGTAGGTGAACAACTGGGGAATGGCGGAGCGGTAGTCGGTCAGGTTGCCGTCATAGGCCGCCTTCAAGGTGTTGTGGCTGGCTTTCAGTTCGATGAACAACAACGGAATGCCGTTGACGAAGCCGACCAGATCACAGCGCCGGTTGTAGATGTCGCCCCGCACCCAGAACTGAGACGCCAGAAAGAAGTCGTTGTTGCCCGCTTTCCGCCAGTCGATCAAGCGAACCCGCTCGGTCGTCATGCCCCCGCGAACATCGGGCACATCCACGTTGATGCCGTCTTTCAGCAGCTTGTAGACCTCTTGGTTCGCGTTGACGGCGATCTGGGTGGAGCGGTCCCGCGTTAGAACTTCGATGGCCTGATCGAAGGCCGCATCATCCAGGGTTGGATTGAGACGGGCCAGGGCAGCCCGAAGGCGGGACACCAAGACCACCTCATGGTCACTGCCCCGACCTTCGCTGGAAGTGCTACCCGTCCATTCCCCATAGAGGTTCCCGGTCGCCCATCCCAGATTGCCGAACAAGCCCAGAGCGGCTTGCTCCAGGGCGTCTTCGGAGTAGTCGTGGGCAGGAGACGGAGGGGTCATGCGACGGCGTCCTCCAGGTTTTCCTCGGCTTCGCTGACGTCAATCTCTCCGGAGACCAGCTTGGGCAGCAGGAGGTCACGTTGAGTGCGTAGGTTAGTGTTCTTTTTTCTGAGGTTGTCGGCGAAATCTAATGAGGGAATGGCCAACCTTCTGAACTGCCCCTCGACCCCTTCAGGCGGGACAATCAGTTTCCTTGCCCTTGCATCACCCTGTGAAATGAAAGGCTGTGCGGCTCCTCGTTTCGGCCAAGTGTCCTTCCCCTCCGTGGCAAAATACAGGTACTCGTCAGATAACCCGTCAGATGAAGACCAGAGCCGCATTGTGTTCTTGATGCAGGACCAGTTGCCTCTTGCAAACCACGTCAGCCCGCAGTGTGCACCAATGGCGCTGACTACAACGCCTTTTCTCGAAAAGTCATGGTAAGGCAAGAACCCATCAGGCCCTGCTGCGCTGTACGCAGTGTAACCTTGATCGACATAGGCTTTCTTTGTTGTGTTCGTATCACCCCACCGAACGTCAGCGACCTCCCCCAGTTCTTTGATTTCCCACCCCTCCGGTACTCGGCCATGTTCGGTTTCGGTGAAGGTGGCGTCCTCATGGCCGGGGAAGCGGAAGTGGACGAACCACTCTTCGTATAACCGCCGGGCCATTTCCTCCAGGATCGCAATCCGTCGCGTGTTGTTCTCGATCAGGTCGTCGTAGGTGGACAGGATAGAGGCGATGCGGCGTTGGGTTGCCAACGGCGGTAGGTTGATTGGGAAGTTCGGGAAATGGGTCAATGGGACACGATCAACTGTCGCACCAGCCAGCTTGTTTGCCTCAATGGTTTCGCGCCAATCACGGCTGAAGAAGTAGTAGTGAAGGAACCGCGTATCGACCAACTCGACATTGGGTCTGATCAAGGCCAGACGACGACCAAGGCACCCCCGGAAATCAGGCGGGATGATTGCGTAACGGTTCAGTGTAGCTTCGTATGTGAATACGATGTCACCAGCTTGCGGCGTAACACGCTTGGTCCATCGCGGGAAGTCATCCTCGGCTATGTGACGAACTTCTGACAGAAGCAGGTGTCCGTCATCTGTGATGTTCTTGATCCCAAGGAAGACAGGCCCTTCATCTGCGGTTGGTGGGGTTGCATGGGGACCATCAAACAGGCCCTCGTAAACCTCTTTGATCGCAACCCGTTGCCAGCCTGTTGGGACAGTCATGTGGACGCCTCCAACACAGAGACCACGTTCTCCGAGATCTGATCTTCCAGTTCCCGCGCTTCCGCGTTGAGAACCTCCAGTTCCTCGTTCAGTTCCTCCAGCCGTTCCGTGAAGTCCACGTCTTCGGCTTCACGGGCAGCCGCACCGACATAACGGCCTGGGTTGAGAGACCAACCCTGGGCCTCGATCTCGGCGCGTGTGGTGATCTTGCAGAGGCCGGGAACGTCTGCGTATCCGTCATTCAAGCCCTTCTCGGCCAGGAGTGCATCACTGCCTTGATCCAGTTCGACGTCTTCGCCTCGGTACAGGCGCACGATGTTGGCCAGAAACTCGATCTGATCGGGTGTGAAGTCGCGATGCGCCCGGTCGATCTGGCGGAAGATGTGCCGGGCATCGACGAACAGGACCTTGTCTTCGTTGTCCGTGCCGACCTTGCCCTTATCGAAAAACCACAGGGTGCAGGGCAGGGTCACGGTGTAGAAGAAGTTCGGCCCGACCGAAACGATCACGTCCACCGCCCCGGTTTCGATAATCTTCTGGCGGATGTCGGCCTCAGAACCCCGTGCGTCACCAGCGGAGTTGGCCATGACGAACCCGGCCCGGCCCGTTGCGTTCAGGGCCGAGTGGAACAGGCTGATCCACAAGTAGTTGGCGTTGTCGGTTCTTGGCAGCCCGTAGGGAAAACGGAGGTCGCCTTCCAGGCGTTCCTTGTCCACGCCGGAGACGTTGAACGGCGGGTTGGCCATGATGAAATCGAACCGGCCACCCAGCTTGTCCACCGCTTCATGCGGGTCTTCGTAGAAGGTGTTGGCCTTGATCACGTTGCCCGACAGCCCGTGGATGGCGAGGTTCATCTTGTTGAGGTTGACGGTGATCTGGTCTTTCTCGGTCCCGAAGATGGAGATTTCCTCCATCGCCGTCTTGTGGTGACGTTCCACGAAGTCGGCGGAATGAACGAACATACCGCCGGAGCCACAGGCCGGGTCGTAGATGCGCCCGTGGTAGGGCTCGATGATTTCCACGATCAGCTTCACAATGGCTTCGGGGGTGTAGAACACGCCGCCCTTCTGACCTTCCGCCATGGCGAAGTTGCCAAGGAAGTATTCGTAGACCTTGCCGAAGGCGTCACCGGTCAGGTCCACCGGAGCCAGCAGCTTCAACAGTTCGACCAGTACGGCGTTCTCGATCTGGGTGTAGGTGCGGGGCAGTGCGCCCTTGAGGTCGGCATTCTCGTCCTCAACGGCTTTCATGGCCTCATTGATGGCCTTGCCGATGTTGTCGCCCTCGGTGAGTGACAGGAGGTGGGAGAACCGGGCCTCAGGTGGGAGGAAGATCACGCCCTCGGCTTCGTAGTCGGCCTTGCTGATCTTACGACGACCGCCGGAGCCGACCGGACCCAGCTTGTCTTCGGCCTGAGCGTACTTCTTCTCGGCATAGCGAAGGAAGATCAGGCCCAGGACAGGCGTGGAAAACTCACTGGGTTTCAGTCCCGTGTTGGCCCACAGCTGATCTGCCGCTGCCCAGAGCCTTCTTTCCACATCACCTGTAACCACGGACGAATCCCCCCTTCGTTGTTGTTTTGCAAAGACCATACCCGGAATGGGCGATCTACGCTACAGCTTGCTCGCTTCCTGACGTCAATTCTTCCAGCCGAGCCAGCAAGTTCTTGACCGAAGACTTGTGCCAGCGACCGCCACGGGGCGTCAACATGCCACGTTCATTCAGTGCGTTGGCGATGGCTCCCAGGCTGCTGATCCCCTCAGATCGCAAGGACTCGATCACCGGCAAAAGGTTCAGGGCATGTTGGTTGGCGTTGACGTTGATGGCTTTCAGTCCCGCCTTGTTGCCCTTACCAGCGCGTCGTAGGGCCGCTGCACCATTTGGGTTGCCCAACTTCACACCCCGCGCCTTGGCGGCTGCCAGGGCTTCCTTGGTGCGTTTGGAGATGGCTTCACGTTCCTGTTGGGCGACCAGCGCCATGATGCCGACCGTCAGTTCGTTGGCGTCCGGCATGTCGGCTGCGATGAACTTCACCTTGCTGTCTTGAAGTGCCAACAGGAAGGCCGCATTGCGCGACAGACGGTCCAGCTTGGCGATCACCAACGTGGCCCCGGTCACCTTGGCAAGGTGCAGAGCCTTGTCCAGTTCGGGGCGCTGATTGTTCTTGCCGCTCTCGACCTCAGTGAAGGAGCCGACCAACTCAGCCCCACGGGACTTGGCGAACTCGTCGATGGCGCTGGTCTGTGCTTCGAGCCCCAGGCCACTCGCCCCCTGACGGGCGGTGGAGACGCGGTGGTAAGCAACGATCTTCATGGGATTACCTCATGAGTACAAACTTACGTAACGGTGGTTAGGTGAAATTGTGCTGTCACTGCTCAGGCGTCTAATTGCTTTCTGCGCTTACCTTTACTAGCCCTGTACAGGGTGGTGACTTCACCTCCCTGCAGGACAAGAAATGTCCCTGACAGCCTTTCTAGGTCGCTGATTTCGCGCTTCAGCTGCCGCACCGCCTGATTGGTGGCTTGCTTATCAAGAAGAACACCATCTCGACAGCCATGCCCATATCGCAGAAGTAGGTCCAGGTCTCTCTTTCGGAAACCCCTTTGGTTCATACGTTCTTCACCATGCTTTGAAATCCTGCAGAACATAGCGCCTCCTTATGATTTCTTGTGGCGTAGAACGTCTGCCAAACAAAACTCGCCTGTAATTGGGTCTTGAACATAGATGTCCCGCCACGCATTGCGTGAAGTGTGGTTCGCAACCTTTGAAGCCCACTCAGACGGTGAATAACTTCCTGCGTCATCTACGATTTTGGAATGCTGGACTTCTGCGTAATGGGGCTTTCCTTTGTACTTGGCCATCAACCTCGTTCCGTTTGGCAGAAACAGCGTTTGCCACTGGTAGCCCTCCCGAGGAGAGCCACACCGTTCCACCTGCTCGTCCCGAACGGTTCGCAAAATTGGATCAAGGCCATCCATTTGCCACGCAACGCTATCCGGGTTGTTCTCATTGAGATGCTTGATAAGAAGTGTTTCGAGCAGAGACGCGAGGTCGAAGTCCATCTCTTTGCTTCGTCGGACACATTCGTTAGAGAGCCCGGTATCGACGGGCACTCCGATGTATTTTCCTGTTTTTAATCCTTCGGCATCCATAGCGCACCTCCATAGCAAGCACTCAATAGACCTACTATAGTAGAACTAAATAGTGCTATCAAGGTGTTTTTCAGCGTGGAGAGGGGTGAGGGGGAAAACGCCGACGCTGAGCGCATCAATGCCCCTTCAGAAATTTTCACCTATTTTTGGAAGGCAAAACCAAAATTGCGTAAGTTTTTTATTCGCTCCAATTCCAGCGCCAGTGAGTGTTGACGTGTGGTCCACATAATTGGTACACATTTGATGCGTGAGGCGACGCTATTATTCAGTCATCTCAACGGATTAGTGGATTTCGCCCCTCAGTCTTCTCCTGGGCACCATTTCCCAATAAATAATTGAAAACAATGATGTTTCCCCTCCTGGGGAAGCAGGTTGTCGTTTTGCCGTTTTCTGATTTTCCAACGAAAAAACCCCGCCGGTG
>Ga0070729_10006887_pt1 | contig 11072 bp, 12 predicted proteins | sample tdDd472_FD_66725 | JGI IMG/M metagenome (GOLD analysis project Ga0070729, IMG submission 66725) | Marine sediment microbial communities from the Atlantic coast under amendment with organic carbon and nitrate - tdDd47.2 | ecosystem: Environmental > Aquatic > Marine > Coastal > Sediment | place...
TTCCAAGACGTCAAGATGTCGCCGTTGTGGGCCTGGGTGAGCCTCATCAGCGGTTTGATCGCGTTGAGCTTCGGCGCCGACCAGTTGGTGGCGGGGGGCAGTTCCATTGCGCGCGATTTCGGCGTCTCGGAAGAAGTCATCGGTCTGACCCTGATCGCGTTCGGCACGTCCTTACCGGAATTGGCGGCGTCGGCCGTGGCGGCGCGGCGCGGGCACACCGATGTGGCCATTGGCAATGTGATCGGGTCAAACCTGTTCAACACCTTGGGCGTGGTCGGCGGTGTTGCGATCTTCGTGCCGTTGTCCGTCCCGGCGCAATTGGGCCGGTTCGATCTATGGGTCATGATGGCCGCGACCTTGGTGATTTTGGCCTATCTGGCCATCGGCGCACGCTTTGGACGGCGCGAAGGGGGCATATTTTTAACGGCTTATGCGCTCTATATCGCGGCCCAGGCTGTGGGCGTCGAGACGGTATTGAACTACCTGAGTTGACGTTTGTTGCCTAACGGTTTGGAAATGCGCAGTTCTGCAGGCTTGCATCCATCGCGGACTTCGCTCATTCTCCGATCATGGAAAACCGTGGACAGCCCAACGTTTTGATTACCGGCGCGGCGCACCGCATCGGGCGCGCTATTGCGTTCGATTTGGCCGCCAACGGTTTTGGCGTGGCGGTGCATTACCGCCACAACAAGGACAAGGCCGAAAAGTTGGTGGCGTCCATCAAAGAGGTGGGAGGAAGAGCCGTTGCAATTCAGGCGGACTTGGCCGATGAGGCTCAAGTCAAAACCATCGTCCCCGCCGCCGCCGCGGCTTTGGGCGCGCTGACGGTTCTGGTCAACAATGCCTCCGAATTCGAAAACGACACGGTTGAAAACTGCACCCGCGAAAGCTGGGACATGCACATGAACGTCAATTTGCGCGCCCCGTTCGTGCTGGCGCAGATGTTCGCCGAACAGGTCCCAGACGGCTTGGAAGGGACCATCGTCAACTTGCTGGACCAGCGGGTTTGGAATCTGACGCCGTTTTTCATGTCCTATACGGTGTCGAAGTCTGCGCTGTGGACCCTGACCCAGACCTTGGCCTTGTCGCTTGCGCCCAAGGTCCGTGTGAACGGCATCGGTCCCGGTCCGACGCTCAAGAACGAGCGCCAATCCGAAGATGATTTTGCCCGCCAGTGGTCCGAAATACCGCTGCGTCGGCGTGTTATGCCCGATGAAATCGCCGATGCGGTGCGGTTCATCATCAATGCGCCCTCCATGACCGGTCAAATGATCGCCTTGGACGGCGGTCAGCACCTCGGCTGGGCGCAGGCTTCCAATTTGGCTCCGCCCAACGAATGACCCCCGAGTGAAAGGCGCTCCGTCATGAGCAACCCCAACGTCCGTCTGGTTCCGACCCCCAATATCGCCGATGCTCGTGTCGGCATCCGTCATGTGTTCGTGCGCGATTTGGTTTTGATGGCTTCCATCGGGGTGTACGACTTCGAGCATGAAGCCCCGCAAAGGGTGCGTCTCAATTTGGACTTGGCGGTGTTCGAAGGCGACATCAGCACCGTTGCCGACGACATTCAAAACGTGGTGTGTTACGAACAAATCACCAAGGCGGTGCGCGAAGTTTGCTTGGCCGGACATATCAATCTGGTTGAGACCATGGCCGAAGAAATCGCCAATGTATGCCTGGATCGCGCGCAGGTGCGCTCCGTACGGGTGCGTGTGGAAAAACTGGACGTATTCGAAGACGCTTCCAGTGTCGGTGTCGAAATTGAACGCTTTAATCCCGAAGTATAAGTTAAGTCTTTTTTTACCATCATCTTCAGTGCTGTAGAGTAGCTGGACGGCTTATTTGCGGGTCCAGTTTTACACAGATGCAGACCTTCTTGTATGCAACAGTGTTGTAACTTCAATGTAACGTATTGTTTACATTGTTTCTTTAAAAATCTGAAAAAAGCATAAAAAACAATGCGTTGCAACATTGCCCAAAAAATAAGCAATGTGTGAGTCCTGAGGGACTCCCTGAGGGTTTGAGACGTACTGGAGGGTTGTTCACATACTTATCCACAGGTTCCGTGGATAGATTTCCGGGTGGTTTTCCCGATTGCTTCATCGTGTCTTCGCAATCACCTGAAAGCATTAGGATGCTTTGCGATATCCATCTAGACAGCGTATTTTTCTTGCATGCAGTTACCCGACCCACCAGTTACATCCGGCCCCGATCATGAGGGGCAACTGACGGTAGAGACTCCCGTGAAGGCGGGGACCGAGGTTATTGCCGGATACCTGTCCACGCTGCCAGCCAAACCCGGTGTGTACCGCATGCTGGGAGGCGGCGGGAAGGTGCTCTACGTCGGTAAGGCGAAGAACCTGAGAAAGCGTGTGGCGAGTTACACCAAGTCCGAACGCCAATCGGTGCGCATCCGGCGTATGGTTTCGCAGACCGTGTCGATGGAATTCGTCACCACCCACACCGAAGCCGAAGCGCTGCTTTTGGAATCGAACCTGATCAAGAAGCTGGCGCCGCGCTACAATATCTTGTTGCGCGACGACAAGAGCTTCCCGGAAATACTGTTGACCTCGGACCACGATTTTCCCCGCGTGCTGAAACATCGCGGCGCGCATAAGTCCAAGGGTGAATATTTCGGCCCGTTCGCCAGCGTCTGGGCGGTGAACGAAACCCTGACCGTGCTGCAACGCGCCTTCTTGCTACGGACCTGTACAGACAATGTTTTCGCCAACCGCACACGACCGTGCTTGTTGTATCAAATCAAGCGCTGTTCGGGGCCGTGCGTCGATGGTTATGTGGGTCAGGACGACTATGGGCAATTGGTGGACGAAGCACGCCAGTTCCTGCGCGGCAAAAGCCAGCAAATCCAAAAGCGTCTCGCCGACGAGATGCAGGCCGCCAGCGACGACATGAACTATGAAAAGGCCGCCGAATACCGCGATCGTATCCGCGCGCTGACCCGCATCCAGCAGCATCAGGACATCAACCCCGGCACCGTGCAGGAAGCCGACGTCATCGCCATTAGCCAGAAGGGCGGGCTGAACTGCGTGCAGGTGTTCTTCTTTAGGGGTGGGCGGAACTTCGGCAACCGCGCGTTCTTCCCCACCCAGGCCAAGGATCAGGACATTGCCGACGTGCTGGAGGCCTTTTTGGGCCAATTCTACGCCCAGCACATGCCGCCGCGCGAAATCCTGCTCAGCCATGCGGTTCCCAATGCCGAACTGGTGGCCGACGCCTTGGCGGTGCGCGCGGGGCGCAAGGTCAAGCTCACCCGCCCGACGCGTGGTGACCGCGCCGGATTGGTGGCGCATGCGGAGGAAAATGCGCGCGAAGCCCTGGCGCGGCGCACGGCGGAACGCGCCACCCAGGAAAAAATGCTCGAAGAGATGGCGCAACTGTTCGAACTCGACCATCCCCCGTCGCGGATCGAGGTTTACGATAACTCCCACGTGTCCGGCACCAACGCCGTGGGCGGGATGATCGTCGCCGGACCGGAAGGCTTTCGCAAAAAGGCCTATCGCAAGTTCAACATCCGGGGCGCTTCCAACGCCGAAGCCGGTCCCGACGGGTTTGAACCCGGTGACGATTACGCCATGATGCGTGAAGTCCTGACACGACGTTTCAAGCGCGCCCTGAAAGACAGCGAGGAGATGGGCGGCGAACGCGGCGAAGCGTGGCCCGATCTGGTTCTGGTTGACGGCGGGCGCGGCCAATTGGGCGTGGCCCTGGAAGTTCTGGAAGAGCTTGGCATTGAAGGCGTCACCGTCGCGGGCGTCGCCAAGGGCCCGGACCGCAACGCCGGTCGCGAGCAGATTTATTTGCCGGGGCGCACACCCAAACAGCTTCATGAGCGCGACCAGGTGCTTTATTTCATCCAACGCTTGCGCGACGAAGCGCACCGATTCGCCATCGGCACGCACCGCAATCGCCGCTCCAAGGCGCAACAGCACTCCAAGATCGACGATATTCCATCCATCGGCGCCAAGCGCAAAAAAGCCTTACTGCATCACTTCGGGGCGGCCAAAGCCGTAGAAGAAGCGGGGCTCAGCGATCTTGAAGCGGTTAAAGGAATCTCAAAATCTACCGCCCAAATCATCTATGATTGGTTTCATCCAGAGACATAGAACGCTAGAATGATCTCCCCTAAATAAATGACCACCGTGAATAGATTTTAATGGTTCTCAACATCCCCAATGTCCTGACCGTATCGCGCATCGTTGCGATTCCCGTGGTGCTGGGCTTTATCGCGCTGGGCTCGGACATCGGCAATTGGTTGGCGTTCGCAGCCTATACATACGCTTGCATCACCGATTTCTTCGACGGCTATCTGGCACGCGCCTGGCATCAACAATCGGCGTTCGGGCGTTTTCTCGACCCTATCGCCGACAAGCTTTTGGTGGCGGGCGTGCTGTTCATGTTGGTGGGCGTGGAAAGCATTGCCGCGATCCATATCCTGCCCGCAGCGATCATTTTGTGCCGCGAGATTTTGGTATCGGGATTGCGCGAATTTTTGGCCGAAGCCCAGGTCGGCTTGCCGGTAAGCCTGCTGGCCAAGTGGAAGACGACTATCCAAATGCTGGCGCTGGGCTTTTTGATCGTTGGCAAGGCCGGACCGGACTTCGGGTTCGCCACCACGTGGGAAATCGGTGTTTACGGTCTTTGGGTTGCGGCGGCGATTACGATCATCACGGGCTACGATTATTTGCGTGCCGGACTGCGCCATATCGCCGAGTCCGACGCCGGAGCGGGAGAGAACTAAGATGGCAGGCTTACAAGACGATTGCTTTCGCATCGGCGACGAATTGATGCCCTTTGATGAGGGCTTGAGCATCCTTAAGGCCCGCGCCCATTTGGTCGTGGGGACCGAAAACGTGTCGATCCGTGATGCTTTGGGACGTGTCTTGGCCGAAGATATCATCGCGCCGCGTGACGTGCCGCCGCACGATAACTCGGCCGTTGATGGGTTCGCGGTGCGCTTCGAAGATTTGTCCGCAGACGGCGAAACCCGTCTGCCGGTCACCGCGCGCATTGCCGCCGGTCATCCATTGGACCGCGCGTCTGAGCCCGGCGAAGCCGTGCAGATTTTCACCGGTGCGCCCGTGCCCGACGGCATGGACACGGTGTTCATGCAAGAAGACATCGCCATCGATGATGATGTGGTCGTGCTTCCGGCGGGTATTAAACAGGGTGCGAACCGCCGCAAGCGGGGCGAGGACGTGTTTGCGGGCGATATCATCATCAAAACCGGCCAGTTGCTGCGGCCCCAGGAAATCGGCCTGGCGGCGTCTGTCGGCGTGGGTGAGGTCAAAGTCTATTCCCGGTTGCGTTGTGCGGTGTTTTCCACCGGTGACGAGGTCGCAGACCCCATTCTCGACGATGCCGGTCCCGGCGCGATCTATGACGTCAACCGCTATACCATCAGCGCGTTGCTTAAGGGATTGGGCTGTGAAGTGACCGATTTGGGCATCCTGCCCGACAATGTCGCGGATATCCGTTCCGCCCTCCATGACGCCGCGCCGGGTCACGATATCATCTTTACCTCCGGTGGGGTCAGCCTCGGCGAGGAAGACCACATCACCCATGTGGTGGAAAGCCTGGGCTCCATTGATTTCTGGCGCTTGGCCATCAAACCCGGCCGCCCCATGGCTTTGGGCAAGATCGTCGATACGGCCTTCGTCGGATTGCCGGGCAATCCGGTCGCAGCCATGGTAACCTTTATGCGCATCGCACGGCCTTTGATTTTGACCATGGCGGGGCGGGTGGACACGGATTCGCATATCTATCCGTTGCCTGCCGCATTTCAAATGAACAAGAAGGCCGGGCGGCGTGAATGGCTGCGTGCCAATTTGGTGCGCGGTGAAGATGGGCAAGTGCGGGTCGATAAGTTCCCTTCTCAAGGGTCGGGAATTTTGACCTCCATGGTGCTCAGTGATGGTCTGGTGGAGTTGCCGGAAGACCTGACACAGGTCGCTGAGGGGGATCTGGTTTCTTTCCTGCCTTTTGTGGAGATGACACAGTGAAGGTATTGTATTTTGCATGGCTGAAGGAAAAGGTCGGGATCAGTGGAGAAGACTTGGCGTTGCCGGATGGCGTCACCAATGTCACCGAGCTGGTTACGCATTTGCGCGACCGCGGCGAAGGGTTCGCCGATGCGTTTTCCGATGAAAGCATCGTGCGCGTGGCGGTCAACCACGAACATGTGGAACACGATCATGTTCTGGCGGACGGCGACGAGGTGGCGTTCTTCCCGCCCGTAACGGGAGGGTGAGCCAAGTATGATTCGCGTCCAAGAACAGGACTTCGATCCCGGCATCGAAATTGAGAACCTCACCAAAGGCAACCACGCCATCGGCGGGGTGTGTACGTTCGTCGGTATGGTGCGTGATTTCGCGGGCGGCGAGAACGTATCGGGCATGACCCTGGAACATTATCCGGGCATGACCGAAAAACAGCTCGAAGCCATCGAGCAGGAAGCACATGCACGCTGGCCCCTGGATGCGACCTTGATCATTCACCGTTATGGCCCCCTAAAAGCGGGTGATCGCATAGTGTTTGTTGCGGCCGCGTCCGCGCACCGCGAGGCGGCGTTCGAGGCCTGTCACTTCCTGATCGATTGGCTCAAGACCAAAGCCCCGTTTTGGAAAAAAGAACGGGCGGCGTCCGGCGATCAGTGGGTTGAGGCCAAAGACAGCGACGACGCGGCAACCCAGCGCTGGGAAAAGAAGGCCTGATAACTGTTAGGGGGCAGAGCCATTATTTTCGATGCGATATTCTTCGATTTCGACGGGGTGTTGGCTGAAAGTGCCGACATCAAAACGGACGCATTTCGGGATCTGTATGCCCCTTTTGGCGAAGACGTGGTGGCGCGCTGTGTGGAACACCATACACACCACGCCGGGCTGTCGCGGGTCCTTAAAATCAAGAAGTACCACCAAGAGTTCTTGGGCGAAGACCTGAGCCCCGAAGATTTGGACGGCTGGGTCGCGCGCTACAGCGCCATCGTCGAGGACAAGGTGGTTTTGTCGCCGGCGGTTCCGGGGGCGGTGGAGTTTCTCCAGACCTACGGGCGGGATCTGCGGTGTTTCGTGATTTCCGGCACGCCGGATGAGGAATTGCAGCGCATCGTCGATGCGCGGGGCTGGCGGTCTTGCTTTGAAGAGGTTCACGGCTCCCCCCGTCTCAAACCGGACATTATCGAAGACATCTTGATGCGCACGGGGCTGCGGCGCGACCGCGTGCTGTTTGTTGGGGATGCAATGACCGACTACAACGCCGCCAAGGACACCGCGCTCCGCTTTGTCGGGCGGGTTGCGTCCCATCACGAAAACATGTTCCCGGCAAATACGCACATCCTGGTGGACCTGACGAACCTGGGTGAGGTTGTCGTCGGTGCGTGATGTCCGGGGGTCGTACCGGGCAAGCAAAAACGGGCAGCGTTTGTGCCGCCCGTTTTGTGGCTGCCGACAGGTTTTACCCACCGGCCTCCTGCATAAGTTCCCTGATAAACTCGAGACTGTAAGACCTCCAATGTACATTGGTGGTGCACCCCACGAATACCCGTCACGTTGTTGTGAGAATCACTAGATCGGGTTTGAAACCGCTCCCCTTGCCAACACCATGTGGCCGTGAAAAGATATACGTCATAAGGGCTTAGAGGAGTTAATCGAAATGGCGCGCAAACCCGACGAGCGTGACGGTCAGAGCGAATTCGGAAAACCGCAAAAGGCCTACAAGGATTTGGATTTTATTCGCAGTCGTGCGGGCCGACCACTGCGCATTTTGGCGGAGTTCATCGAACCCGAAGATCGGTTCGAACGTTACAATGTGTCCGACACCATCGTGTTTTTCGGTTCGGCGCGTATTTTGCCGCGCGATGTGGCAGAGGACGAATTGGCATCGGCGAAAAAACATGGCGGCGATGCGGATATCAAACGCGCCGAAATGGGCTTGGAGATGTCACGCTACTACGAAGAGGCACGCGAACTCTCTTTCCGCCTGACCGAATGGTCGAAGGATCTGAAGGGGAAGGTCAAACGCTTCGTCGTGTGTACGGGCGGCGGGCCGGGGATTATGGAGGCGGCCAACCGGGGTGCGGCGGAAGCGGCTGGGCACAACATCGGGCTCAATATCGCGTTGCCGTTCGAACAACACGAGAACCCCTACATTTCCCGTGAGCTGGCGTTTGAGTTTCATTACTTTTTCATGCGCAAGTTCTGGTTTTCGTACCTGGCCAAGGCGATGATCGTGTTTCCCGGCGGCTACGGCACGCTGGATGAGTTCTTTGAGCTGATGACCCTGGTTTCGACCAAAAAGATGGGTAAGGCGATGCCCGTGGTCCTTTATGGTTCGGAGTATTGGAACGAAGTGCTGAACCTCGACGCCATGGTCAAGTACGGCACCATTTCACCCAGCGATCTGGAGCTGTTCAAGTGCGTCGATAGTGTTGAGGATGCGATGGAGTTCGTGACCACAAAACTGACGGAACACCACATCGACAAGCCCGGTGGGGGGATGTGAGGCAAACATTCAAAAAGGGCCGGTCATAGACCGGCCCTTTTCGGGAATGGGTGTTGGCGTTTACTCGGCGGCGGCGCTGGCGGCGGTTTTGCCAACGGCCTTTTCGTAATCGTCCATCAAGGTCTGGGTGATTTCACCGACCGTATACGTGTGGTCGTCGATCTTGCCCACGGGCGTCACTTCGGCGGCGGTGCCGGTCAGGAAGACCTGGGTCGCGTTGGCCAGTTCTTCCGGCATGATGACGCGTTCGACGACTTCGATGCCGCGGGCCTTGGCCAGATCGATGACCGTGCGCCGGGTAATGCCGTCAAGGAAGCAATCGGGGACCGGGGTGTGCAGTTTGCCATCGCCCATTTCCATGAAAATATTTGCGCCGGTGGCTTCGGACACCTGACCGCGCCAGTCCAGCAGCAAGGAATCGGTGAAACCGTCCTTTTCCGCATCGTGCTTGGACAGGGTTGCGATCATGTACAGACCGCAGGCCTTGGCGTGAACCGGGGCGGTGTTCGGCGGCGGGCGGCGCCATGCGGACGTCTTCAGGCTGATGCCCTTGGCGCGTGCTTCGGGCGAGAAATAGCTGGGCCATTCCCAGGCCGCCACGGCGAAGTGGATGGTGTTGCTTTGCGCCGCGACACCCATCATTTCACTGCCGCGCCATGCGATGGGGCGCAGGTACCCGTCGGTGATGTTGTTCACCTTGCAGGCGTCCAGGCAGGCTTGGTCGATTTGTTCGACGCTGTAAGGAATTTCGAAGCCCATGATCTCGGCAGACTTGATCAAGCGTTCGGAGTGTTCACGCAGCTTGAAGATGTCGCCGGAATACATGCGCACGCCTTCGAAGACGCCGGAACCGTAATGCAGTGCGTGGGTCAAAAGATGGACCTTGGCGTCGCGCCAATCCACCATTTCGCCATCAAACCAGATTTTGCCATCCCGATCGTCGTATGCCGGTCCCGCCATCGTTTTCTGCCCTTCTTATTGATTCGCTTTACGAATCCGTCGCGTTGACGTTGTAATAATGTTACCCAAGACAAGGTGTCTCAGGAATGTTGTTGCGTTTTCTATCAGAATTGGGCATATATGTCAACAACACTGACTTATTTTTTGGGGCCATTCCGTCATGAGCCAATTTGAGACCCAAGAAACGCCCCCGAGTAAACCGAGCGTGTCCGAAGAGGCGTTGAGCCTCTATCTCAGCGATGAAGAATTGCGCCAAGCCTTGGAGCTTTTGTTCTTCGCCTATCGCGATTTCACCGGGGAGCCGGATGCCATTCTTGCCAATGACGGCTTCGGCCGCGCACACCACCGCGTCATCTATTTCGTCAAACGCAACCCCGGCATCACCGTCAATCGCTTGTTGGGTATCTTGAAGATCACCAAGCAATCGCTGTCGCGCGTCTTGGGGCAATTGGTTGGCGAAGGCTACATCCTGCAAGAAACCGACCCCGATGACCGCCGACGCCGCACGCTGGAGCTCACCGCCAAGGGCAATGATCTGGAAGGGCGGCTCACCGGCTGTCAAAGTGCGCGCATCAGCCGCGCCTACAGGGCGGCGGGGGCGAACGCCGTGCGCGGCTTCAAATCCGTGCTCACGGAAATCATAAATGAAGATGATCGGGCGCGGTTCACGGGTGGTGGTCCTCACACCGAATGAGGTGCTAAGGTGCCTTCTGAAAGAATTTTGTGAAGGAGTCTGGGGACATGGTGGCCGACCTGCCCCACATTTTGGTGGTCGATGACGACGACCGGCTGCGCGAATTGCTGCGAAAGTATCTCAGCGAACAGGGTCTTGTCGTGCTTACCGCGACGGATGCGGCGAATGCGCGCGCCAAGCTCCAATCCCTGGCGTTCGATTTGATCATTTTGGATTTGATGATGCCGGGGGAGAGCGGCCTGGATTTTGCCGCCGATTTTCGTAAGAACTCGGATGTGCCGATTTTGATGCTCACGGCAATGGGTGAATCCGAAGACCGCATTCGCGGTCTGGAACACGGTGCTGACGATTATCTGACAAAACCGTTCGAGCCGCGCGAGCTGCTTTTGCGGGTCAACAACATCCTCAAACGCGTTTCCAGGACCATCGAAGTCGAAACGGAGCCCAGCCCGACCATCGTCATGGGTAATGCACACTTCGATGTCGAGCGGGGCGAACTGCTTGTCGAAGGCGCGCAGGTGCGTCTCACGACCATCGAGGTTCAATTGCTGAAAGCGCTGGCCGAGCGGCCGGGCGAACCGCTATCGCGGGAAACCTTGATCGAGCGCACCGGCGGCGACGTCACCACAGGCGGGCGCGCCGTCGATGTGCAGGTGACGCGCTTGCGTAAAAAAATAGAAACCGACCCAAAGCTGCCCCGGTATTTGCAAACCGTGCGTGGCAAGGGCTACGTCCTGATGCCGGATTGAGGACATGAGGATGCAACTGTCCACGGTGCTGAAGCCCTATCTGCCCAAAAGCCTGCTGGGCCGTTCGGTTCTGATCATCATCACCCCGCTGATTTTGCTGCAGGTGGTCGCGGCGACGATCTTTTTCGAAAATCACTGGAGCAAGGTTGGAC
>Ga0070729_10006890_pt1 | contig 11071 bp, 9 predicted proteins | sample tdDd472_FD_66725 | JGI IMG/M metagenome (GOLD analysis project Ga0070729, IMG submission 66725) | Marine sediment microbial communities from the Atlantic coast under amendment with organic carbon and nitrate - tdDd47.2 | ecosystem: Environmental > Aquatic > Marine > Coastal > Sediment | place...
AAAAAATAAACGCCAAAAACTCTGTAGGTAGACGCTATTTTTCAAAATGGTGGGCAAGTGTATGTCTATTTATAACTTATTCCACAACGTCTTACTACGTTTCCCAAACGCAGGTAATATTCGATACCCAAAAAGAAAGGAAAATCAGATTCGGCTCTTAAGTGACTAACATGGTGAGTGAACGCTTCCTGACTTTCAATTTGAATTTTTGAGTTGGGTGGGATATTCAACACCTGATATTCAGAAGATAGCTCCTGACCCGAATGGGAATAGGGTAAAAGCCTAACTTTTATTTCTTTACTGCTGAAGCTTGAAATAATGACCCTTCCCCCAAATAATCCTGATTCTGAAGGAAGGTGTGGAAGAAGCTGTGAGTGGGCATAAATAGTGGGTAAATAGAGAAAGAAAAAGAAGACTAATCTAAGGAACCTGAACCACATGCTTTCATTCACAAGGAATCCATTTTAACCAACGTTATTCTGTCCACCAAGTGAACAGTGTTTCTATTTTACCCCGACCAGGGTCCCTTTCCCAGGAAAGGTATTGAAGCTCGAATCCGTTTTGAGCGTGTCAGAAAAGGACCGAATTTTACACTGGCGCATTTATCATATGGACGTGAGACTCAAGGAAAGGGAGAATTCAAATCCAAAACGAGAAGTGTTTCAAAATTTAACCCTTTCATTTTCTTTCCCTTCTGGCTTTCCATGCCTTTTTTAACTTTTTAAAAGTTCTTTCAATTTCTTCAGGAGAGAAGTTCCCTATTACTTGAATTCTCAAATCATTTGCTTTAGCAATTCCAATGGCTTTGGCTACGGTTTTGGTAATGTTCAGGGCTTCTTCAGTGCTAGCAATTCCATCTAAATCAACAAATGCCTTCGTGTCATTTCTTCCAGTTTTTTTAATTGAAAAGTCCAAATCCGATGCCTTCAACGCTAGTTTGACATTATCGAAATAGGGTCTCGACCAAGGGGAATCAGGAAAGGAGAAATGCAAATACTTCCTATTTTCCCTTTCGCAATGGACTACGAATTGAAGGAATTTGGATGATGATTTTTGATCAATAATCGCTATGGTTCCTGATTCATACCTGAGAAATAGTTCATCAAAATAAATCTTTAAAGAATCGAGGTTCTCTAGTTTGATTTTTAGTGGTCGCACCATATACCACTTGAGAAAAAAGAAAATGATTAGAATGCCAATAAAGCCTAAAAAATAAAGCATCCAAGACAACTGTTCCTCCTAGGCATCGATGAATGCATAGTCAAATCGACCCTGGGTTATAAGTCATTTAAAACCAACGTTATTCAGTCCGTCGGATGGGCTGTGCATTTATTTTACCCTTTTTGGATCAAAATTCCCAAAAATCGTCTAGGAAACCGGCACATGCCTAAGATACGTTTTGGTAATTCTCAACCTGGATTTTTTTGTCTAAGTGTCTATTGTTCCAAAGGTCATACTGGAGTTGCTGCATTAGCCAGCTTTCGGGACTCCCATTAAATGCTTTGGAAATCCTAAAGGCCATTTCGATGGACATCCGGCTCTTACCATTTAGAAATTCAGATAACGTTTTTCTTGAAACACCAAGACCTAACGCCGCTTCGGTTACAGATAGCCCCAACGGTTCAATACAAAGCTGTTTTACAACTTCTCCAGGATGCGGTGGATTGTGCATCATCATACTAGTGGTAATCCTCATAGTTCACTAAATGAGCATTCTGACCGTCAAATTTGAAAACTATACGCCAATTGGCAGATACCTTGACGGCATATTCGTCAGACCGATCACCTTTCAGTGGATGAAAGTTAAGGCCAGGAAGGTCCATGTCTTCAGGACAGATGCTCACGTTTAATCGGGCCAAGATTAGCTGAATTCGTCGTTGATAGTTGGTCTGAATGCCCTTTTTCGAGCCCGTTTCAAAAAAAGTTTTCAGCCCTTTGTGTCGCCAAGACATTATCATGTCTAAATGTAACGCATAACGTGTCAGGGGTCAATCGGGTGTTCTTTTTGGGTTTCTTAATATTGAATCCTTGAAAATTGTTCCCAAAAGGTGCATATTAGAAACAGGAGGTTGTATGCCAAAAACTCGAATAAATGTCAGTTTGGATCAGGATCTAGCCGATTTCGCCAAGGTATTTGCTACTGAAAACCGGACTTCAGTCGCTGAAATGGTGACACAATATTTCTTATCTTTAAAACGTCGAGTTGAAGGTGAGCATCAGGAACACATTCTCTCCCATCCTGCTTTTCAGGATGCCATGAAAGAGGCACAGGGTAAATTGAAAGGTGGCACAGCGATCTGGCATTCCTACGATGATGTGTTTGGCACTTCATGAATGTTCAATTTGAGGATGCCTTTGTAAAAGCCCTTCGGAAACACGCCTCAATAAAAAAAGCGGTTCAAAAAAAAGTCGATATGATTATCGAAAACCCACTGCAGCTAGGAGAGCCGCTGAAAGGAAATTGGCGTGGATATTATTCTTGCCCTGTTCGACGCAATTTCATCATCATTTATGTGTACTGCGAGGCCTGCCGAAAAAAAGGGGATGACCAATTTGTTGCTTGTTTAGATTGCAAGACCTCTCCAAATGCAACCTTAAAATTTATTCTACTTGGTCCGCACGATGAAGCCTATGGTCTTTAGAACGGTCCAATTGTCTGCAAAGGGCGTATTTAGGGTGTCCGGGTAATGGTTTAAAAGCATGCAGAGTTGAGGATTTGCCTGTCCCAAAAAAGGACGGTTTTCAATGTGAATCAGAAAACGTATGGAGTTTAGACTTGGAGATTTGATAAGCGTACGGGATAAACTAGACAAGAAATTAAGTTCATTGTAATACCGAATCCATGGCATGGATTTTTTACTGCTTGGTATGAACATGGCTGATTTACTGGAACTGAGGGTGACTTCACTTTAATAGGCGAATGGATTGATGCTGGGGCCCCTGCCTTTCTATGGTTAAGACTCTTTTTCCAGTGTGGGTCACTACAGGGATAAAAAAGCTTACAGGGCCTGCCGTAGGGACATCCTCAATAAGAAGTCCCGTTCTAATTTCATAAAGTTGGACTCCAGGATTACTAATCCTCATAGTGTGCAATTTTCCATATCCGACGAATAGGTATTCATCGTCTACCAGTCGGATTGCAGTGACGGAGTATTTTTTTTTCAGTTGAATGTTCAGGCTTTCTTTTATCTGTAGATCTATATTAAAAATACAGAAATTCCTATCAAACAGAAGGCAAACTTCATCATTGGTTCGAATAGTTGGAGTAATCATATTTCCAGAAAATCGAACTGCATCACTTGGCAAACTATCAGGGGCAATTATTTCGAGTTGATGGTTAGATTCTTTCCATTGAAACCACGTTGTCACACGAGTACTTGATTGGTAATCTGTCCTTGACAGAAGCAGACCATCCTTTAGCTTCCCACGAATGTTAAGGTTGCTTTCAATAGGGTGGACTTGTAGATTTCGTTCTGTTGGATCAAATTGAACCAGGCCTACTCCTTCTTCAATAAAAAAAATTTGCCCTTGTGAAGAAAATAAATCATGGAAAAAACTTACTTTTGCCGTATTAATCCACAACGGTATTTTTGAATCTCGCTGAAAAAGTCCAACTTGTTCCCTCGTAAGTACAAAAAACTGTTGGTTGGATATCCAAACAAGACCCCGCTGCTTTCCTGAAACCCACTTTGATCGATAACCGGCAGGGTCAATCCAAATGGGGTTTTTATTTATTAAATCGTATGTAACTAACCCAATATTTCCTGCAACAAATGCCAGCGTTTTTCCATCTGGACTCGCATCTATAACCCATGGGTCATAAAGCTCATTTTTCCCAATGAATTCAGGCAGAATTCTCTCACTGTGTTCTATTGAAAAACCCAAATTGGCTAGCCCGACTTGTTGCTGAAAATGGGGCTTTTCGATACACCGGGAAAAACTATAGACAACTAAGCACAAGATAAGAAGCTTATTCAAAAGAACTAAAAACCCAACGTTATTCTTTCCACCATGTGGACAGTGATTCAATCTTACCTCGACCAGGGCCGTTTTCTCAAGAAAGGTCTGTTCGCCCGAAACGAAATTCAGAGTCTCAAAAATCCACCGATTGCGGTAAATTGCCTTATTTCATAAGGGTGTGGAACTTTTCCTCCCCATAGACAAAAATAATTTGGATTTAATTTCATTCATATGAATTGGAAGAATTAACTTTAAAAACTAGAAGCACAATTAAAATAAAAAGCCACAATAGACCTGAGGGAATAGTAAGAACTAAAAAATATCCACTGAAAGCCATCATTCCCAGTAAACCACTTATTTCATATCCCCATAGATAACAAGGCTGCACCGTCTGAAGGGATAAGTCGCAACCACATGAATCGGCAATATAATTGGCTATTGCAATCAAAATTATTGGACTTATTGTCCAAAGGATTCCAGCGACAAATAAAAAAGTAACGAATTTTCGGTTGAATTTATCAAATAAAAGAAACTGCATATTAAAAAACGAACGTTATTTAAGCCTGTTACCAAGCTCATGCATCATTATAGCCCAATATGAGGTAGGGAAACCAAACTGACCATTTCGTCGTCCAAGTTAGGCCCTCTTATGTGACCCTTTTTTAATTCAAGTGTTTGTTTTCGGGTGAGTTCTGAATAACGGTCTCGGAAACCTTTTTCTCAAAAACCCCCAATTCGACCGTTTCCCGAGATTCCTCTTTGGCCTGGTTGGTTTACCAAAGTTGCGGGTTGTACCCGCAGAAAAGTAATGGTGCAAAACCCATCATTATGAATGTAGTGTTCGTTTGGCCTCATCCACCCACTTTGAGGGCTGGCCAGGATGATACTTTTTATAGATTTACTGTAAGTTCTCTTCCTGTTCAATCATCTATTCGACCGTGACGCTCTTGGCTAAATTCCTGGGTTTGTCGATTTCACAGCCAAGCAATTCGGCACAGTGGTAAGCGAAAAGCTGAAGCGGGATTACCGATAAAATCGGCTTCAGGAGAGGGTGGGTGTCAGGGATGTAGAAGACCTCATCACAGACTTCCCTGAGTTGATCGTCGCCTTCATCGGCTATGGCCAAGACCGGGCCGCTGCGGGCTTTGATCTCCTGAATATTGCCAAAAATCTTCTCATAGGTGGCATCGCGTGGGGCCAGAGCGAAAGTGGGAAACTGTTCATCGATCAGGCTGATCGGACCGTGCTTCATTTCACCCGCCGCGTATCCCTCAGCATGGATGTAGGAGATTTCCTTTAGTTTCAAAGCTCCTTCGAGAGCAACAGGAAAATGCAATTGGCGGCCCAGGAAGAAAAAGGAGGTCGCCTTGTGATATCGCTGGGCCATGTCTTTGAGCGGTTGGGACGTGTCGAGGATTTGGTTGATCTTATCGGGAAGCTTTTTCAACGCTCGCAGGAGCTCGATGCCTTCACTGAGTGACACAGAGCCATAGCGGCCGATTAGAAGGGCGATCAGGTTGAGGATAACAAGCTGAGAAACAAAGATTTTTGTGGAAGCGACCCCGATTTCCGGGCCGGCATGGCAGTATACACCGACGTCAGTCTCTCGGGCGATGGTGGAACCGACTACGTTGACCAGTCCTATGGTGAGGGCTCCCTTTCGTTTTGCTTCGCGAACGGCTGCCAAGGTGTCAATGGTTTCCCCGGACTGTGAAATGGCTAGGACCGCCGTCGTTTCATCGAGACGCAGTTTGCGGTAGCGGAATTCAGAGGCGAATTCCACCTCAACCTCAAGATCTGTCAGCGCATCAAAGACATAACGCCCAACCAAACCTGCGTGATAGGACGTTCCACAGCTTACGATGATCAGTTTTTTGAGGTTTTGGATTTCCTTGATTCGTGTCTGAAGACCACCTAAAACAGCGACCCCTTCATTGACCATGATGCGCCCTCGAATGGCGTTTTCGACTGTTTTGGCCTGTTCGAATATCTCTTTCAGCATGTAATGAGGAAAAGCGCCTAGCCCTTCTTCGTCCATGTCCCAGTCGATCAGGCATGACTCGCGATCGACAGGTTTGTTGTCCAAGGAAACGATCTGGTATTCCTCGGCAGTGGCTATGGCCATTTCGTTGTCCTCAAGGTAAATAACCTGGTCCGTGTAATTGACTACTGCGGCAACGTCGCTAGCCACGAACATTTCTCCATCACCCAGGCCTAGAATGACCGGACTGCCTCGCCGTGCGCTGACGATTTTACCTGGGTCATCCACGCAGATAACAGCAATGCCGAATGTCCCTTCTACCAGGTGGAGCGCTTCTCGAACTGCATCCTCGAGATTGCCGCTGAAAAACTTGCGAATCAGGTGAACCAAAACTTCAGTGTCTGTCTCAGATTTGAAGGTATAGCCCTCCAATTTCAGCTGGTTCCGCAGCATGTCATGGTTTTCAATAATTCCATTGTGCACCAGGTGAAAGCGACCATCTGCATCGGAGTGGGGGTGGGCGTTTTTCTCAGTTGGTTTTCCGTGGGTTGCCCAGCGTGTGTGTGCGATGCCACAGGACATGGGGAGTTTTTCGCCTCGGATCTTACTCTCAAGGTTCTTAACCCGGCCAACTGCCCTGAATCGAATGGCATTACTGTCGTTCATCACCGAGAAACCGGCTGAATCATAGCCACGATACTCAAGGCGTTTCAGGCCGTTCATCAAAACAACCGAAGCTTTCTTAGGGCCGATATAGCCAACTATTCCACACATGGAACCCTCCACTCAAAAAACTGTTCTCGATCCTAGCAAATTAGCTGCCGAAAGGCTATGACCCCTTGGCTGAAGTTCTTGGGGGCCTTTACTGCCAAGATCCAAAAGGGTGTAGCCCCAAGAAACAAGTAAAAGCCATCTCAAACTCTAATCATGCAGCTCTGGTCTGTGGTAAAAATGACACAGTGTGCGTTCAAAATGTGTATAAAACCATCGTTCGGGATGCTTGATATGAAAATGATGGTTGTTGAAAACTGAGACGTCCACCATGAAACCCTCATCAAGCCTTCAATGCTTAAGTCTTGTGAAATAAAACAGTCGGTCTTTACGGAATGTATGTGCCGTGCTAGGTTTGTTCAAGTCTGCAAGGAAAACAGCTAAAGGGTAAGAACATCTCCCGTCCCGTATCCATTGCGTGGGTAGGGTCCAGAGTCGGATTCAGTGGAAGCTGTTATGGGTATGGAGGATGCAGTGAAACGGGTTATTGCCGGATGTCTATCGCTTTTATTGGTGCTGTCGGTTGGGTCGCATCTCTTTCAATGGCATATTGAATCGACTCTCATGGTTTTAGTGTCTTATGTTTTGTTAGGGTGGGGCTTTTTCACGATTCGGAAGCTCAAGCTTTATCAACAAATTCTCATCGCCATGGTCATCGCGGCAGGTGTCGCGATATCGGTTCTTTCGGCAGGTATTCCGCTACCGCTCGAGCCACTGACTCCACTCGGTACCATTTTCATACGGCTTTTGAAGATGATTATCGTTCCACTTGTGGTTTCTTCCATTATCGTAGGTGTGTCGGGGATCGGCGATTCAAAGACCCTTGGCCGGCTCGGCATGAAAACGCTTGGCTACTATTTTCTGACCAGCCTATGTGCCATTGTAATAGGACTTTTTCTCTCAAACCTGGTGCAACCTGGGCTGGGAGTTTCGGTACCACAAGCCGATGCAATCGATGCGTCCAGTTTGAACCGCCCTGGATCCATTTTCGATATTGTGATTCGAATGATTCCGACCAACCCCATCCAGGCCTTTGCCGGTGGCGATATGCTTGGGCTAATATTCTTTTCCATTTGTTTTGGGGTAGCCATGACACGCTGTCCTGAAGCCATTCAGAAGCCGCTTTTCCAAGTGGTCAACTCCGTGTTTCAGGTCATGATGAACCTGACAGAAATGATCATTAAGCTCGCGCCTCTGGGCGTTTTTGGACTTATTGTCGGTGCTATTCTGAAAATGGAGCCAGCATTTTTCTATAGTGTAGCCAAGTATATGTTGACCATTTTTGTGGGACTCTGCCTGCACCTCTTTGTGGTTTTGCCCCTCTTGTTAAAATTGCTCTCCGGTCGAAGTCCAGTACGCCATTTCAGCGATATGGCAAACGCGCTAATGACCGCCTTTTCAACAAGCTCCAGTTCTTCAACCTTGCCGGTTACCATGGAATGCATCGAGAAAAATGCGGGTGTCTCCAATAAGGTCAGCAGTTTCGTGCTTCCTCTCGGTGCCACCGTGAACATGGATGGCACGGCCCTTTATGAGTGTGCTGGCGTACTCTTCATTTCTCAGGTTCTTGGGGTCGATCTGACCTTTGGACAGCAGATGGTCGTTGTTCTTACCGCGTTGTTGGCCAGTATCGGGGCCGCAGGGATTCCGTCTGCAGGCCTTGTCATGATTTTCATTGTCTTGGAAGCCGTCAATTTACAAGGCCCTACGGTTGGCTTGATTGTTGGCGCCATGTTGGCAGTAGACCGCCCGTTGGACATGATGCGTACCGCGGTCAATATCTTCAGTGATTCCATCGGCTCGGTGGTTGTCGCTAAATCGGAAGGTGAGCTGTCGAGCTGAATCAGATCGTCGCTTTAGTTTTGCTGCCTCGTGTGGGATCCATGCCTCACCATAGAATTATTTTGACTTGAGGACGAAGGACATCAAGCATGCTTAACAGCCGTCCCTTCATTGCCTCGATTCCAATTGTTCTGTAAGATAAGCGCCTTGAACACACAGCCGTCTTCTAGGCAGTTGGTCAACTCAAAGTAATGCGCCATGCGGGAGATCCAATTTGATTGAATACGTCCTCGAACTACTTGTCGCCCAGTTGGGTTTAGTTATTGGAGTTGGCCTCTTCATCGTGGTTGGAATCGCCCTGCTCAAACAAGGGGCGGACGGTTTGGTCAATGGATCCTCGAATCTTGGGCTACGTATGGGAATATCCAAAGTCATGACAGGTCTGACGATCGTCGCGTTCGGGACTTCTGCTCCCGAACTGGTCGTATCTACTCTTACAGCCCTCGACGGAAAACCGGAGATTTGCCTGGGAAATGTGATTGGTTCCAATCTGGCAAATACAGCCTTAATCCTGGGCGTTTCTGCACTTATCTCTCCGATTGCCATTCAGAAGAGTACATTGCGTCGCGAAGGACTTCACAGTTTGCTCAGTATTGTCATTGTGTTGATTCTTGCCGTCATATCTGTTCAACTGGATCGTCTTGACGGTATCCTTCTCCTGGCATTTTTTGCAATTTGGATGATTTGGCTTATTAGAGACGCGAAGGGACAGGCCAAAGGGCAGGTTGAGGCCCTCACGCACGAAGTGCCCAATTATCAGCCAAGGTCCTGGATGGTTGACTTGGCCTATTCAAGTGCCGGATTACTCGGGTTGGTTTTGGGTGCAAATTTATTGGTGGAAGGCGCTATTTTGTCAGCTAAAACGATGGGGATACCAGTCGGATTCATTGGAATCACGGTGGTTGCCATAGGCACCTCCCTGCCTGAACTAGCAGTTAGTATTGTTGCTGCGATGAAAGGGCATTCCGAATTAACGGTTGGTAATGTCTTTGGTTCCAACATTTTCAATGCGTTGCTTATTCTTGGAGTCGCTTGCCTTATTCGGCCTTTTGAGTTTGTTCCAACCCCTCTAGACGGTCAGGCAGCTCTATCCACACTGACGATTGATTTGCCCTACACCGTGTTGATTTGCGGTCTTATCCTTCCGATGATGATCTATAAAAGTCGGCTAGGTAGGCTAAGGGGCTTGCTTCTGCTTGGACTTTACGTTGGCTTTATCGGGTTTCTTATTTGGCGGCTGGCCGCATAAAAGAAGTTATCGTCTTTTCCTTGTGTTATTTGAATGGGACAGGTGTTAGAATAATCCCACGTATGTTCAGTACCACGGCCCTTTCGCCTTGTTGGGCTATGGTTACTCTATAAGACCGATTGAAGAGCTTCAAAAGGTCTAATTGGAGGATGCAGGTCGAATCAAAACCTATTGAGAACCTCATTCATGAACTTGGCTTTTGAGGATGATATGACAAACTGGAGCCAAGCTCATCACTCTCAATGACGTGTACCCGATAGCGTTTGGACTTGATCTTGCTTCCCATTCTTTTGGTTGGAGCTGCGTTCTTATCAGAAAAACGGAAGGTCCTTGCAGGGCTAACAGTATCTGATACAGGCAAATCAATGCACCAGCTCCACAGTTCGGTGTCGAGGTTTTCATGCAAATTTTTGAATTCCTGAGGTTAAGAGTTCCTGGGATTACGGATGTTCTGGATATCCTGATCATGTGGGGGCTGTTTTACTGGGTACTCAAAATAATTTATCGAACCCGTGCGATGCAAATGGCACTCGGTTTGATCGCCCTGTTTTTGATTCAGGCTCTGGCGGAGTTTTCTCAGCTCACGGTCCTCAGCAAGGCCATCGGATCCTTGTTTACGATCATACCCATTGCGGTCATTGTGTTATTCCAAAATGAGGTTCGCATGGCTCTCGCCTCAATTGGGCGGCGTTCGGGAATTGAATTCCGCTCTGGCAACCAGAACCTTCAGGAGATGCTCGATCCTATTATTCAGGCGTTGATAAAATTCAGCGAAAAAAAAACTGGAGCCTTGCTGGTTATCGAGCGTGAGCAGAGTATTCTCAATTACATCGAAACAGGGATTGTCATGGATGCACTGCCATCCTATGAACTATTGAAAACCATTTTTGACCCACGCAGTAATTTACACGACGGCGCCACGATCGTGTCAAATGGCAGACTTGCATCCTCGGGTGTTGTTCTTCCCCTGACCAGCCAGCAGAATCTCCCCAAGTATTTTGGTACCAGACACCGTGCCGCCTTGGGGATGACGGAAGAATCCGATTCCATCGTGCTGGTTGTCTCGGAGGAAACTGGGAAAATTCGTTTTGCCAAAAATGGCCATTTCAGCCCTTCGCTCGCGCCGAACTATGATCTTCTGCAGGAGACTCTTTTAAATCTCTTGGAAGACCCAAAAGCACGTAAGGATGAGCCTTTGATCAAACGCTTGTTGCATCGATTTCAAACAAGTAAGCCGTCCCAAACGGAAGGTGATGCATGAACAGGGT
>Ga0070729_10006893_pt1 | contig 11070 bp, 6 predicted proteins | sample tdDd472_FD_66725 | JGI IMG/M metagenome (GOLD analysis project Ga0070729, IMG submission 66725) | Marine sediment microbial communities from the Atlantic coast under amendment with organic carbon and nitrate - tdDd47.2 | ecosystem: Environmental > Aquatic > Marine > Coastal > Sediment | place...
TGCCACAGCATAACGGAAAATAGCCGCATTTGCAGCACTTCAAGTGTCAAGGTCGCCACAGAAACAAGGAAAATACCTAAATACCGCATATCTCTTCCTCCAGTTAAAGGCAATGTATAGCAGGCTCGTTTGGGGAGGTCAAAAGTAATTCATCATTAATGTATGATTTTTAGCAATCATTTCGGGACAAACGGTAAAATGTTGGTTGGCGAATAAAAATTGTTGGAAATATATTCTTTTAAGTGAATATTTTTTGAAACCCGGGGTCTGTAGATATGTGGATGATGTGTGGTAGAGGTAAAGGGTTCCAAAGGTTGTATTATTGGATGTATGGAGTTTGGGAACCTTATAGGTATTTAGATGGTGGGTTGGAAATGGTGTATGGGTTGGGTGCCCGAGGTATTGGGCACCCTTTTTTTATAAGCTTAAGCATGTCTGTGCATTCTTGAATCCCCAAGGAAAAGTGCGTGGGAGGCGATGGAAGAAATTGCTTAGTTTCAGGCATGTTGCTACACTTATAAAAATATGGTCACCTGAAGGTGGCAGTTTGAATTATGAAACGAATTTTAGCGTTTGTCGGTATTGTGGGGATATTTGCTGCAACGGTTGTGGCATATGGCTATCTGACCAGCGACAGGTTTGGTCAGCGGGTAATCGCTATACTCGAAAACGAAGCATCAAAACAAGGAATCAGCCTTTCAGTGGGGGCAATGCGGCTTTCCGGAGTGGCGCCACACCTGGTGATTCATAATGTCTCACTGAAAAAAGATAACAGTCTTGGCGTGGATATCGCCAGCGTTGAAATAGAGGTTGATCCGTTCCAGCTTTTCAGTGGAAGCCTTAAGCTCAGCAGGCTAAACGTGGATTCGGTTACCCTGGATGTGCATATGCCGGAACCGCCACAACAGGATAATGCCGCAAAGCCTGATGCGGTCTGGCCTGGTATGGATATTGATTTTGGACATTTGCCATTTGGACTGGCATGCCAGGATGGAAATATAAAGAATGTTGCCGTAAATCTTTTTGCCGGTAAGGGAACAAAAGTTCTGCATTTATCCGGGGCCAAGCTGAATTTGGAAATGCAGGGCAGGGGCTATTATCGCGTAAAGACTGACATTCGAAGCGGCTGGTGGACAATACCGGATACAGAGTTGCATGAGACCCTTGATGGCGCATCATTCGCACTGCTGCTCCAGCGCAGAGGGCTAAGTCTGGAGAAACTCAAGATCAAGGCACTTGGAGGCAGCATTGCTCTTAATGGAAAGATTGCTGATTTGCGTTCTCCGGAAATGAGCCTTGCTTCCCAGGTTTCTGCTCCCTTGTCCTCCATAAAAAAACTTGTGCCGGGTTTTCCTGTAACCCGAGGCACTGCCTCTGCCAATATTATCGCAAGCGGCACAATTACTGATCCGGCCATTGAAGGTAAAGTAATTATCAAAGATGCCGAGTTTGAAATTGACAGTGATGAAATTTACAAGGTCGACTTCGCCGCATTGCCTTTTACCTTTGCTGATATGGATGTGCACATAAAAAGCGGTGTGGTGCATACCGGCCCGGAAGGGAAAATATTCATTTACAAGGCTGATCTGTCTTTGGGAGATGAAAAACTTCCCGTTAGCGCATCCATTGACTTTGAAGAGATGGAGCTTGCGGAACTGCTGGATGATCTAACGGTTCCGGGAGCGTTTACAACCCTTAAAATCAATGGCTCCGCAACGCTTGCAGGTACTGGTAAGCCCTTTGAGTTGAAAGGTAAAGCGGATCTTAAAACCCACGATTTCAATCTGTATAATCAGTCTTTCCGTACTGCCAATGCACGTGATGATCTCATAATGAGGGTTCCGACGGCACGGGTAAAGACCGATATCACCATCAATGATAAAAGAGTGCGTCTTACCAATGGTACGGTTTCCAGAAACGGGACTGTCGTGGATGTTATTCGCAATGATTTCAACTACATGGAGACCATATATCTTGAGTATGCCTCCAGGCATATTGATATGAAGGATGTAGGGAAAATCATTGGTCTTGGCTTTGGAGGAAGCGGTACTCTGCATTGCGCCATTACCCTGTATCCCAATCCGTTAAGCACTGAAAAACCGCTGATTATCGGAAATCTGGATATGAAAGATTTCAGCTTGGAGGGGTTTTCTCTGGGCACGGTAAAAGCCGATGTGAAATTCAAGGATTACATACTTCGTTTCAACAATATTATCGCAAAGCTGAAAAAAAGCCGTTTGCAGACAAACCTTGCCTTTGATTTCCGGAAAAAAGAACCTCGGATGTCGGCGGACTGGTTCAGCGAGGGATTTGCGCTGTCCAGTATGTTCAAACTTGCTGGCATCGATCCTCTGCCCCCGGTAACAGGGAAGCTCTTTGGCGCTGGTGATATGCACGGGCCATTAGATGCCCTTCGCGGATCGGTAGATGCCCACGTTACTGATGTTGATGTCGCGGGTTTTAAAATTCCGGTTGTACACGCGAAAGTGGTCATATCGCCCGGTTGGAATATTGCGTTCAACAAGCTTGATGCCATTTTCAAAGAAGGCAGGGTTAGTATTACCGGAACTCTCAGTGAAAAACAGGAACTTGATTTTACACTGGTTTCCCACGATTTGCTTGCCCAGCATATTCCCTGGGTGATTTCAAGCCTGCCGGATCTTTCCGGGCCCGTATTGCTGGATGCAAAGTTTAAAGGGACCACTGATAAGCCCTTTGCAAAGGGAAACTGTATTTTGCCAGATCCGGTATTGGGTACGACTCCTGTTGGAGAAACACGGTTTACCTTTGGTTTGAAGGATGGACGTATCGGCATCGATGGGCACATCATGGGTAATCAGGCCATTGCACAAATGGAGATTGATACAGGGAAGGGAAACTTTACCTTAACCGGTAGTTCCGAGTCATTTGATTTTGCCAAAATAGTTCAGGCCGTTGGTCCTTCAGAGGTGGGTAGCGGTACCGTGGCATTCAACACCAGCCTTAAAGGAACGCTTGCACGGCCCAAGCAGGTTAACGGGTACATAGATATTTCAAAGTTCGGTCTTTCTGTTGGACGATTGAAGTTTGGCATAGATAAAACTGCCCGTATAAAATTTACCCGTGGGGTTATGGAGCTGCGAAAGCAAAAGATTGTGGGCCCCAAAGGCGTTGCGCTTTCAGTTAGTGGTCGTGTGTCTCCCAACATGGCGGCGGAACTGGTCATTAGTGGGGAGGCCCCACTGGAAATTGTCCCGGAACTAACCGGTGCCAAATGGCAGTCCGATGGTACTCTTTCCCTGAAGATGTCCATTACGGGAAATCCCAAAGGCGGTTTTCTGGTGGATGGGCGTTCAACCATACGGGACGCATCATTCCTGATATCAAAGAATATGCCGCGGCTGGAGAATGTTGGCGCAACATTGCTGTTTTCAGGGAACAAAATCCTGATTGAGCGTTTGTCCGGTACCATGGGAGGTGGTTTGGCAAAGGGAAGTGGTGTATTGGAGCTTGCGGATGACCTCTTGCCCAAAAGTGTGTCGATCAATCTTTCTTTGAATAAAGTAAAATATCCAATATCTGCGGATATCAAACCGGTTCTAAGTGGGGACATCGTGTTTGAAGGAGGCAGAGAGCCTCCGTATTCCTTCAAGGGAGACCTGAAGATTGTCGAGCTTCGGTATGTGAACAAAATTCCCTGGGAAATGAGACTGTTTGAGAACATCAGTAAAATCTTTGCTCCCCGCAAGCAGTCGGCTATCCGGTTGGATACGAAGCCGTCATTTACCTTTGATATTGGGTTCTTTGGTCGTGATACAGTTCAGCTTGACAACAATATGGGGCAGGTGGATTTCACCGCTGACATGCGTCTGGTGGGCAGCGATGTCGCCACTGGCCTAAAGGGGACATTATCCGCGTCCAAGGGATTTTTGCTGTTCCAGCGCAAAAACCTGAATGTGGATTCCTTTATTGTCCGATTTACCGATGAGAGCCGTATCTATTCCGCCTTTGATGTTTCAATGACCAGCGAAAGTATCGATTACACTTGTGGCGACAAAGAGGGTTCTACCACCATTTCTATTCGTATTAAGGGCACTGAGGACGACTACCAGCTTGAGTATACTGCCTCATCCCCGGACCTCATTGATAAAACCCAAATATGGTCTGTTTTGCTGGCCAACAACTGTGGTATGCAGCAGCAGGATTTTGAGAATGAAATGAAGAATCTGGTGGGTGGTATTGTCACAACACCGCTTGAGCAGTCTTTGGGCGTTGAAACCAGCATTGTGTTTGAGCCGGTGCAGACCTCCGCCACTACCACCAAGGTTGTGCCGCGCTTTACCGTGGGCAAGAGTCTTACCCCCAATATGACCATTATTTATTCCAGTACCTTTGCCGAAGAAGAAGGCGATGACCGCCGGGTCAAGCTGAAATACCGTAAAAAGAATTTAACGGTGTACGGCGAGTGGTCCAGCGGCAATCGTTTGCAGCAGGGTGGCTTTGGTATCGACGTGATGTATCACATCGATATCGAATAATCAGTCCGACAGCATCTCCAGGAACGCTTCAAGGCGGGTATAGGTCTGTTCGCTTGAGAAATTGCGTTCATCGGTCATATCGCCGTCAATAATCAGAACCGGAAGGTTGTATTCTTCCTTTAGCATTCGAGCCATATCGTATTGGCCGATGGAGTAGGGTTTGCAACTGCGGTTTGAGTGTAGAACCACTCCATCTACATCAAAGATGTTGGCCAAATTGGTTACATGCTTAACCATGCCTTCAAGCGGCTCATTCAGATATATAGAGGTATATGCTTCGGCAAGGGATTCCAGAGGTTTTTCCGGATCGGGTTTTACGCTGGCTCCGCACCATGCATGGGTGTAGGTGTCCGCCACCAGAATGGCCCCGTGGTCAGCCAGGGTTTCAGATAACCGGGTCATTTCAAACCACAGGGGAATATTGTCCCACAGCAGGCGTGTGCGTTCGTTGGGAATCGCACCGAAGTCGTCGGCAATGCGCTGATCCAGTTCCTCCATAAGAGTTCTGTAATAATCGTTACACTTCTTCTGACCGCGGAAGGTGACAATGGGAACCATGTGCATAAAAGCATCGAAGCAGGACAGGGGCGCGGGCTTGTTGGCACCTTTGCGAAGGACATCGCCCCACAGGTTAATGCCTTCCAGAGAGTAGGTGACTGCCTCTTTAAGCTTTTCCGGATCCATGGATTTATTGAAGATCTTTTCAAGGGAAGCGATCATCTCTTCAAGTTGAACTTTAACATACTGGATGATATCGGCATCTATTCCCCGGTACAAAAACGGGGTGTCCAGCATCAGCAAAGGAATGTTGAATTCCCGGGAAAGTTCCTGATACCATTTGGTTACAGTGCCGCAAATATTGTTGCAGCAGATCAGTACATCCGGCTTTGGTAAACCGCCGATGGGGCCTTTTTTCGAGTATACATCACCAAAGTCGCAACGGGCATAGGAGCACAAATCCGGCGACCATCCCCGCTGTTCTGCTTCGGCAGCAACCGTTGGTCCCAAATGGGCGGCTCCGATCATGGCACCGTGGTTTTCCGGGTATATGGGGATGATGTCCATTGCGTGCATAAGTTCAACCGGTGCACCGCTGGTCACCCAGGCAATGGGCATCTGGCCTTCGGCGAACTTGGAGATCATGTAGTATTCCGTCACCATTTGTTTCATTTGTTTGAACGTATTGATGCGTCTCGACTTCAGATCCATGGCGAAACCTCTCCTCAATGCATTTTGTTCGTTACGGAATGCTCAATGCCGGGTACAATATCATGGATATCTGTTGTTTGACAAGGTAAAGAAACATTGCCATTGTTTTTGTTGATGATTCGCTATGGTTGTATGAAATTGCCTCGTTGCATATTGACCCCGCCGCCGGGTTGCTGTAAGAGATATATCACCATGAAGTACGCTAAGATGTATGATGTCATTGTTGTGGGAGCCGGTCACGCCGGATGTGAAGCTGCGCTTGCTGCGGCGCGTCTTGGTATGTCAACGCTTTTGCTCACCTCTAATGTTGATCATGTGGCTCAGATGAGCTGCAATCCTGCCATTGGTGGCCTTGGTAAAGGTCATATTGTTCGGGAGATCGATGCTCTTGGCGGTGAGATGGCCCGGGCTGCGGATACCACAGGCATACAGTTTCGCCGTCTGAATACCCGCAAGGGGCCCGCTGTGCGAGCGCGGCGCTGCCAGTCCGATATGCAATTGTACGGCCGTTACATGCGCAACGTTGTTGAGCAGGTCCCCGGTCTGGATATGAAACAGGACATGGTTAGCGAAGTTGTGGTGGAAGACGGTGCCGTTATTGGAGTCGTGGGGGGATTTGGTACTTCGTATTCCGGTAAAAAAGTCATCCTCACCACCGGCACGTTTATGGGAGGATTGCTGCATATAGGCGATACATCCATTTCCGGCGGTCGTTTGGGCGATGAAGCTGCGGTGACGATTTCACAAAAGCTTGCTCAGTTGGGCCTGCCCATTGGTCGCCTGAAAACTGGAACTACACCTCGAATTAATGGAAACACCATAGATTTCAGCAAGCTGGAAGAGCAACCCGGCGATGAAGAACCGGCAATGTTTTCAATTATCAACGGACACCCGGCCTTGCCTCAGATAAGCTGCTGGATGACCTGGACAAATAGTGGCACACATGAGGCTATTCGTGGTGGATTGTCGCGTTCACCGCTGTTTACCGGCAAAATCGGCGGAATCGGTCCGCGGTATTGTCCTTCCATTGAAGATAAAATCGTCAAATTCCCTGACCGGGAATCCCATCATGTTTTTATTGAGCCTGAAGGGCTGGAGACGAACGAATACTATCCCAATGGTCTTTCTACGTCTTTGCCCTATGATATTCAACTGGCCTACCTGCGTACCATACCGGGCCTGGAGGAAGTTGAAATTCAAAAACCGGGCTATGCCGTGGAATACGACTTTGTGCATCCCACAGCCCTGAATCCAAGCCTGGAAACCAAAGCTGTGCAGGGATTGTATCTTGCCGGACAGATAAACGGCACCAGCGGCTACGAGGAAGCTGCGGCACAGGGATTGCTGGCGGCGATAAATGCTGTGCATTCACTGAACGGCAAATCGCAGATCATACTGCGCCGTGACCAAAGCTATATTGGTGTCATGATTGACGATCTTGTCACCCGTGGGGTAAGCGAGCCATATCGCATGTTTACGAGCAGGGCGGAGCATCGCCTGATGCTACGGGAGGATAATGCGTATCATCGGCTTTCCCATATAGGTAACGATATAGGTCTGTTGCGTGATGATGTATGGGCTGCGGTACGGGATATGCAGCGTAATGTGGAAACTGCTTTTTCGGTGTTGCGGAATATTCGACCAAAGACCAAGGACGTGGAAGATTTGCCAGGTGCCATCAAAGGGGATACCACCGGTGAATCCTTGCTGAAGCGTCCGGGGATTACCTACAGCGACCTTGCAGAGCGTTTCAGGGATATTCCTGATCTTAATGTAAACGAACTTGAGGTTCTTGAAACCACAGTTAAATACGAGGGTTACATTAAAAAACAGGAGATTCTTGCCGCCCGGATGGAGCAATTGGAGGATGTCGCTATTCCAGAGGAATTTGACTATGATTCCGCAGAAGGGTTTTCCAATGAGGTGCGGTCGCGGCTGAAGGAGATTCGTCCTTTGACCCTTGGGCAGGCTGCCCGTATTGAAGGTATCACTCCGGCGGCAGTGCAGTTGCTGATGGTTCTTTTGAAGGCGGAAAACAAAAAGCGCACCAGTGCCGCCTGAGATTCAGATTACCAAAATCATCCTCGTTTCACATTCAATAATAGTATACCCAGGGGAAGCTTTTCCAGCCTGCAAAATTGGGCTTAATAGTGCTTGACAACACTGATGAATTATGGGGATAGTATCCTGTTGGTGAAGTAATCCGGAGGAAAAAACAGGGAACAGGCAGGATGATGAACGTTTCAGACGCAATAGGGAAACGAAGGTCGTACAGATTTTTACAACCTGTTGAAATTACGGATGAAATGGTGTTGAGACTGGCTGAGGCCGCTCAACTGGCCCCTTCCTGCTTTAACAATCAACCCTGGCGCTTTGTGTTTGTCAGAAGTGATGCCATGCGGCAAAAATTAGCAGAGGCATTATCCCGGGGAAACGAATGGGCCAAAGAAGCCTCTATGCACATTGTGGTCTTTGCAAAGCGGGATGACGATTGCATGATAAAGGGCAGGGATTATTTCCTGTTCGATACTGGCCTGGCCACCGGACAAATGATGTTGCAGGCCACTGAAATGGGTCTGGTAACCCATGCTATGGCAGGTTACAGCGAAGCTAAAGTAAAAGATTCTTTGGGCATTCCTGAGTCTTATCAGGTAATCACGGTTATTGCAGTCGGACAGAAAGCTGATGTTCCCCAGATGGAATTGTCGGAACAGCAGTTGCAGTCCGAACATACCAGACCCGAACGCTTGCCCGCTGAATCCTTTGTGTTTTACGAAACATTTTCCTGAGAAGATTAAGCAGAAACCAACATGGAAATATTCATCAATGCGGCCAACGGACACCGGATAAATGATCGGGGAGGCTTATGACCTTGCAAAAATACTCTGTTTGCATACTTGTGGCATCGGTTTTATTGTTTGGGCTGCTGCTTGCGGGATGCGGCTCAAAAGTTATTTCTGTGCAGAAGGCCACAGCTAAAAAAGACCAGACGCATTTGATAGAAGTGCTGACCAATGCCGAGGAAGACTGGCTTATAGAGGATGCAGCTTGGGGTCTTGCGCGGGTAGGTACTGCCAAAGCCGTTGCACCGTTGCTTGCCATCCTGAACAACACTTCTGGTTCGGCAGATCGTCGGGCCGCTGCAGCATACGCATTGGGGCATATCAAAGATCCCAGAGCTGTGCAGCCTTTGGTGGGAGCGTTGGAGCGGGCAGGCAATCCGGAGGAACGGTACTGGATTGTTGTTGCTCTTGGAGCCTTTGATGATTCCGATGCCAAAGCAGCACTGGAAAGTGTGTGTGGTGATGCCGATGTGATGGTCAGTCGAGCGGCAAGAAAAGGATTGCTTCGTTTTGCGCGGGGGGAACGATAAGATGTATCTGCGTTTCGTTATTGTCGTATTGTTTGCATGTATTGCTTTAATATCAGGATGTACTACACCGGATACACTGATGGAAATGTCTTTGGTGCGCGGCACGGAAAAGGAGCCGCAAACCGCAGTGGAGCTGGCAGATTACGCGGGTAACCGTAAAAATAAAGCCGGTATGCGGGCTTGGGCCCTGCGCTCACTTTCACGGCTGCGGAATGTTCCAGAGTCGGTTATTGCCAAAGTCGGACGTATCCTGAAGCGGGAAAACGAAAATCCCCGTGTGAGATCCTGGGCAGCCATTGCCCTTGGCGAGTTTCATCGTAAGGAGAGTGTGCCGCACTACGTTGATGCTTTGGAAAAGAACCTTGATGCCACAACCGGGTATTACATTCTTGAAGGCCTTTCAAAAGAGCTTTCGGTGATTTTGGAGGATACTGATCTGAATGAGCGTCTGGTGGAGGCTATGGGAAAATTTGCGGCGCACCAGACCAATGATATGCCAAGCATGTATGAATTGCTTAATGAGTATGTTTGCAATTTGCCTGTTGTTGTGGTGGTGCTGGAAAAATCCCTTCAGAAACAGTCTTCAGGGAAGATTACTCAAAGAATACAGGAAGAGATATATTCGTCGGTGTATCGGGTGTTTGTGACCATGGAAATGGCAAAGCAAAAGTACGTTGCCGGTTATGATACCTATGAAACAACCCTGAAAAAGGCGTTTGAGGTAACCTTTGCTTCGGTGAAATATCGGTATCAACCCCTGTTTTTGCTGACGGCGTGGTATTCCGGGGTACTTGGGAACAATAAAGAGCTTTCGGCCCTTGCGGCAGATCATTTGCGCTCATGGATGCGAAATGCAGACCCCCGTTTGCGTATGGTGGTGGCATGGTCGTTGATGCGCATGGATGTGTACCAGCAGTCCGCAAATGACAGTCTTGTAAACAGCCTGTTGAAATCAGAGAAAGATGAGCGGGTTTTACGTCTGTTGGGTGAAATGTCGGTTAACCGGAAGCAGTCGGATACCATGCAGCAGATTATGCGCATACGACTTCGCAACACGGAGCAGCAGTAATGAAGCGGCAATATGATCAGACAGCATTGATAGTTTTTATCGCTTTTGTCTTTGCACTGTTAGCGGGCTGCAGCCCGTCGTATCCGGCACCGACATTGCCGGTAAAGAAGGATTTTAGCGGTGTTGTGGTCAACACCAGCGGAGCCATTAGCATTGACGGCAAGACCGTAAACGCGATTTTTATCTATCGCAACGAATCAATGCGAAACGGCAAAAAGGGCCCTTCACTGGTGGGGGTGAATGCTGAAGATAAAGGCATTCCAACTATGTCCCTGGTGGGTATCGTGACCGATGATGACATTCTGTATTTTAACGATATTCCTCACGATTTGCACGGCTCTCAGGTGCTGAGGGATCGAAAACTGCAACTGAAGGATTTCAAGGTTCGTTCAACCTGTGGTTCTCTTGACAGCGAATACCGGTTTTCTCCGATGCGGGATGTTTTGTGCGCACTGGATTCCGGATATGGCATTACTGTTAAACGAGGAAATGTGCAGGAAACCTTAGTGGTTCCTCCGCTGTATGAATCATACCTGTACAAACCCTACGCACGTTTTGGTCAGAGTAAGCCTCAGGCTCCGCAGGGCAAAGGCTTTGGCTCGGCATCCAGCTTGTTCAGACTCAATGGTAGTTCCGGTAACAATGGTTCCACCGGTGGTAACGGAAAACCGGGCGCTCATGGTAAAAGCGCCAGTTCTTCGGGTGTTTCCGGTGGAAATGGCGGGAAAGGCGGTGATGGTGGTGTTGGCAAACGGGGAAATCGCGGAAGCAACAGTCGGGCCTATGGTGGTAGAGGCGGACAGGGGAGCAAGGGACGTTCCGGTGGTGATGGAGCCCGGGGTGGTAATGGTGGCAATGGATTCCGGGGAGCCAACGGATTTCGGGGCAAGGATGGTGAACGT